>Ga0326728_10011588_pt1 | contig 20023 bp, 17 predicted proteins | sample MB3enrmetagenome_FD_207602 | JGI IMG/M metagenome (GOLD analysis project Ga0326728, IMG submission 207602) | Lab enriched peat soil microbial communities from McLean, Ithaca, NY, United States - MB31MN | ecosystem: Environmental > Terrestrial > Soil > Wetlands > Peat | place: USA: New York... | reverse complement strand
GGCCGAAGCGGTCCAGCACGTCATGGTAGGCCGCGATCTCTTCCTCCACCCGGCCCGCTTGCCCCAGGGTAATGGCGAGATTTGTCAGTGCCTTGGCAACTCGCTCCTGTAGCGCAGGCTCGCTGGCCTGGCCGAAGCGGTCCAGCACGTCACGGTACGTCGCGACCGCTTCCTCCACCTGTCCCATTTGTCCAAGCCTGTTACCGAGATTCATTAGTGCTCTTGCGACGGCCTCCTGCAGCGCAGGCTCGCTAGCTTGGCCGAAGCGGGCCAGCACGTCACGGTAGACCGCGATCTCTTCCTCCACCCGGCCCGCTTGCCCCAGGGTAATGGCGAGATTTGCCAGTGCCCTGGCAACTCGCTCCTGTAGCGCAGGCTCGCCGGCCTGCCCGAAGCGGACCAGCACGTCACGGTAGGTCGCGATCGCTTCCTCCACCCGGCCCTCCTGGCCCAACGCGAAGCCCATTTTCAGCATGCGAGCGGCCTCCTGTTGCAGCGCACCAACGGGGCCGCCCTCTTGCGTGCTCGTTTCTATAGGTTCTGACCTCTCACTGCTTTGTTGCACTCGGAAATCTGCTTGAGGAGTCGTTCTCACAGACGGCTGCCCGACTTCCGACTCAGAGGTGGGCAATTCCAGCTCCCGTTTACACTCAAGCCAAAGCTGTTGACGTTCGGCAACCCCAATGGATGACCGAGCGTAATCCAATGCGGACTCGATTTGGACTGCAGTTCGTGTAATGAGATCGCGATCAAGAGGAGAGATGGCATCGGCTTCGTCAGTGAGTAGGGATAAAGCACTCTGAAGCTCTCCGGGGGTATGCCAGAGAGCAAGAAAGCGGACAAGCGGCTCCAGCCTGCGCCTGCCATTACGGTAATGGAACCAAGTCCGAAACAACCCATCTGTCAGCTCGAAGACCGACCCCTTCCCATGCCGGTCACCCGGGGATGAAATATGGCCCTCATTCAACAGTCTCTTGACCTGTGTCGACAGAGAACGCTCAGCCAACCGCGTTTTCGCGGCGATTTCGGAAATCGTTAATGTCACCGGGGAAAGCGCCAGCACACTTACGATAGCGCGCTCCCGAGGGGCAAGCCGCCCGAGCCGGGCTTCATAGTAGGCTGTCTGAGCGTCAAGGAGATGTTCAAGCTCTTGTACCATCGCATGCACGCCTGTGGTGCCTGACATTACAGAAAAAGCCATCACGGCGGCACGCGGATTACCTCCAGCCAAATGGTGCAATACCCTCCATCGGAGCCTGGCTTCTTGCGAATCAGGAGCCGCAACGTCGACGCTCCGTCCCGTCAGTTGGCTTAGTTTGGAAAAAAACTCCCGCAAGTGATCTTCTGACAACGGAGTCAGGGATCGCTCTCGGAGATGGCCAAAAAGCGGGGAGCTAGGTCGAGAGAGCTTAGGCAGATAATGAGTAGGAGTAGTGCTGATAAAGAGAAACTCCTTGTCCTCTGACAGTAAGGCTCGAAATCTGCCAGATTCGAGGGTTCCACGCTGACCGCTCAGATTCTCCAACCATGCATCCAAGTTTTCCATCAGAATGACGAGAATCTTGTCCATCCGTGCCGACTCTCGTTTAAGTAGCTGGCAAAGACTATTGAAAAGCGCCGGATCGTCACCCCCGTATGCTAATTCGGATATGGCAACACGAAGCTCCGTAGCTGCCCTTCTGTTAATGGTGTCCAGCTCCTCGCACAGCCTATTCGCGATGGCAAGCAGCAACATGCCAGCTGAATAAGCATCGAATGCCGCTGCTTCGCCGAGCCAAACAGGGAATAATTTGGAACCAAGCTCTGGCTTCTTGAGAATGCGATGGTAAAGAATCGCGACAAGGTGTGTCTTTCCCATGCCGCGTGCAGCACGTATCAACCAATGCTGCCGACTCTGAGAGTGGAGTTGCGCTTCGAGATCGGCCTCAAGTTCGCTCAGAATCGTGTCTCTCCCGACGAGCATCTGCTCCAACACACCAGCAGATTCTTCCCGTGGATTGAACACGAGTGGCATCAAGTTGCGCATTCACCTGACCTCCGCGCGCATCTGGCTATTCCACCAGTGCTGAAACAGGTGAGACATGAATCTCGTGCGGCCATCCTTCGATGTTATGGGAAACGTATCGTATAACCACTGGTAAACTACGTCTTTCTGGTCAGTCCGTGCAAAAATCGTTTTAACTCTCTCGTTTTCTATGCCTACTTCAAACGGATGAGACGCAATTTCACTCAATACTCCAGCAACGACATCTGCCGCCATACTTCCAGTCGGGCAGTGGCGATTGAGGTGCTCATTAAAATCTGCAAATGATTCGGTCTGTGCGAGAAATAGGTCGAATATTGACTGGAGTTCTTGTGTGGTAATCCTGCTGCGGTTCTTGACGTCTGCGAGAACCTGATCGAGGAACTTGACAGCGGGAAAGGGAAGGGCTAAATCAATGTGCTCTGCGAGCCAGTTTACGTCACCTGCCTCTGGAACCAGCTCTGAACCCATGAGAAGCCGCCGCAATTCGCATTCGGGGTGTTCGAGATCAAGAGGCTTGAGTGGTATTGGTTGAAGCCGAGAAAAGATGCCGGGCAGGTCCGACTGGCGTGCGCTGAGTTCAGATTCGAGATACTGCAGCCAGTCCACAGAGCCTGCGATTACAACACGCGCTTCATGCGCCGCTATGGGATCAGCCAATGCCTTGAGGAAGGAGAGAGTGGCAGCACGCCTCAGTCCCTCATCAGGATCTGCTGATTTTATGCCGTTAAATAATGAGACAAGCTCATCGATAAATAGAACGAGCGGTTTCTCAGAGCCTTCGCAGATGCTGTTGAGTGCACCACTAAGGACGGCGGCGGAATCCTGCCTTGCAGAGCGAAGCGCTACTTGAAATCCTTCACCTGTGAGCGTTGATCTGACACGTGCCGCAGCCTCAGCGGGGGTAGGGTCGCGTTCTAGGTTCAGACTTAAAACCGAGAATTCACTCAAAAGAAGTTCTTGGAGCCGCCGCATCAGTGAAGTCTTGCCCGTTCGTCGAGGAGCTCGAATAAAAAAGCTCTCCCCTTGTCGAATCATACTTGCAAGGGAGTTTGTTTCTGCCGTCCTATTCAGGAATTGCACCCCCTCCGCCGGAGCGCCCACAGCAGCGCCTGCACGAGGCAAGAGTTCCGATTCCCCTGCGCAAATGCGATCAATCAGCGGATTTAGAAGTATTTCAATTTGATCTTCGGACAAGTCTCGAAACTCGCACGCCTCAAATCTGCGGATATCGGCGCTGAAAAGGCGAGGGTCCACTAAAGAGATTTGGCCCGGATCAGCTACCGAATGCCACGAGAAACCCTGATAACCCTGCTGCTTGATCCAGTTGTCGCAGACCCTGTCGATTGCATTAAGCGCAGATATATCGCCTGCACCCTGGACAAGAAAAAGTACGACGCGGGTTTTCGCCTGGCGGTTCTTGTCCACCCATGCCAAAGCCTTTCCTGTCTTCAAATTCTCATTTCGTAAACGCATCTCAATTCCCCCTGCGGCGTCGAATTGCGTCGAGTAGACGGTCAAATGTAAGATCCGCCACGTACAACAGCTCGCTCATAGCATAAATCTCGATGCTATCGGCCCCGTCAATCGGCTCACCACGGCGTCGTGGTTCATAAATCAAGAAGTGGTCTTTTTTGTCCCAAGCTTCTTGGAGCATCGTCTGGATTTGTATCTCAACTTTTAGCCCCCTATTACTGTGGGGCGAAAAAATTCCCTTCCGGCACCTTTCGCCGCTCACGCGTTTTTCGGGAGCTCGCAGAATTGAGTCTTCGAGCGAATGATTATGCAATGCAAACTCCCTATGGAGGGCCTGCTGCCCTGGGCTCAGAGACACCAGATCTGCTGGACTACATTTGTAGGGATCCTCCAATTTGGAGCAAACTTTCTCTGCATCTGACAGGAAATTTACGACGATTCGAAAACGCGCGAGGTCATCCATCGCGGTGTGAAAATCGTCGAAGCCTATTTTGGGTGCTGTTGCAGCGGTAGGATCCCAATCACGAGCAATCTTGTCAAGAATACTTTCTGGTGATTTGAGGTTATGGCTTGGGTCCCATCGATAAAAGAGCCGCGGTCGCTCGATTTCGGGCAGCTGACGTTCAAGTTCAGTCAAAACTGTCTCAATCCTAGCCTGAAGAGCGAGGGCGACATTCTCAATTCCCGTGCTCCTGACCCGTTCGCGGATCCACTCTCTAGCGGTTTCCTTTAGTGCTTCCGGCGTCGGATGTTCGGGGCGTGCGGGATAACCGTCTTGCCCCCATGGGAAGTGTTCCTTAATTAATGCCTCGATTTTTCCATCAGTGCTCATGATGGTTGCCCCAAACTAACGATTTATACGCAACACAGTTGTTGTACAACAATTGTGTTGTACAACAATTGTGTTCGTATAATCAATAGTTTTTTCTTATGATCGTTCCTTTGCAAGTATTTGGTGGTCACCGGAGTAATGAAAAACTGGTCGCTAACCTGTCACCAAAACCCGGCATCTTGGGGCGGTTTTGGTGACCAATAAAAGCGGAAAAACGATGCAAATAAATCTAGTTAGGCTGCCGACCTCATCTTTGAAACGGCAGAGGTCAGGAGTTCGGGCCCCCTCCCGGATTGCTGTGGATTTCCTCGGACAGGCTTCCCTCGAACAGGCTTTGGGGACATACGAAACGTAATCCCCCATTCCTCAAATTTGTCTGCCGGGACCACGTAATCGGTGCCGTTGTACCCGCCGATGCCTTACTCAAGAACGGTAGCTAGTGGATCGTAGCTAGCAGTTGGAACCCCCCCAGCGCCTCCCGCAAAAACCTGTTTCCACACTATTGCCTTTTGTGCTGCGCCGACGCAAAATCAACGCTGCTGATGGCTGGCGATCATTTGCAGCCGGTCAGCGGTCAGCTCTCCCCAGGGGGAACTGGAAGTGTAGGCGGGTCTTTGACAACAGAAGCAACGTCGTCGGCCTTCGGTCATCGGCCGTCGGCCCCCGGACATCGGCTTCCTGGGTACGCGGGCATCTTGCCCGCACGTGTCTGCAACATGTTGCGGGCTGGCCCCACGGCTAGCCGGGGCAGGCGTCCGGCGTTCCCAGGAAGCACAAGATTGCCAACGAGGGGAAACTTGGCAATCTTGCAATTTTGGCAATCTTGAATTGAGACAGTTTGTGGCCAGCAAACGACGGCTCTTGCTTGTTTGGCTGACAACTGCAAACTGTAAGCTCCAAACCCCTTCGCCATTAGCCAATTGCGGGTTTCATCGTGAAACGTGAAACGAACAACGTGAAACGGCTTTTGACGGGAGACTGGAGACGGAGGTAAGGAGTTAAAGGCCGGCAGCTCCGTGTTCCCCAGGGACTCGCCATGGCAAACGGCAGGCGTGCCAACTTCGACTGTCTCACCCAAGGGGTTCACCCCAAGGGAAAGATGGCAATCTTGGCAATCTTGAATTGAGACGGACACGAAGGCTGCCAAACATCGCATCAAAGGCCGCCACCTTCTTCAGATATGGCGGCCTTAACAAAATTTGTCACAGAAGAGCAGCTACAAGTAATAAGTATGGGCACGGCGGCCGTGCCTGTCTCCCGTAGGGAGGCAACGAGAATAGCCCAGGGTGGAGCGTAGCGAAACCCTGGGTCATTGAAGGAAAGCCAGTCCGCCCCGTAGGGTCGGACGAGTTCAACCCCAGACGTAGCGGGACCTCGAACCGGCCCTCGGGGGCGGGCCTGTTTCCACGTGTGTACCCAGGGCTCCGCTACGCTTCGCCCTGGGCTATTTTCGCTCCGTCCCTTCGGGACGGGGACGGAACCCTCACCCATATTTCATTATTGAAAGGTGTTTTAGGAGTTTGAGTATCCTTACCCGAAAACTCGCAATTGCCGTTCCGGCTTATTACTTATTACTTATCACTTGAGACAGCTTCGGCAACGCCGCAATCAACTGCTGCGTATAGGCATGTGCCGGACGGCAGAATATTTCCTTCGTCGTTGCGCATTCCACAATTCCGCCGTCATGCAGGATGGCGATGCGGTCGCATACCGTAGCTACCGAGGCCAGATCGTGTGAGATAAACAGGATGGCCATGCCCAATTCGCGGTTCAGTTTGGCAAACAGCGCCAGGATTTCCGCCTGGGTGATCACGTCCAAAGCGCTGGTTGGCTCATCGGCGATCAGCAGGCGCGGCCGGTGCAGGATGGCCATGGCGATCAACACGCGCTGCGCTTGACCCACGCTTAACTGCGACGGAAATTTTGCCAGGAACTCGTCTTGCTCCGGCAGGGTCACAGCCGTAAGGGCCGCGCCGATGGCCTTTCTTGCGCCGCTGCCGTTGGCGTGGGCTTTCCATGCTTCCGTCAGCTGGGTGCCGATGCGCAGGACGGGATTCAGCGATGAAAGCGGGCTTTGCAGCACCAGCCCGATCTCACGGCCGCGCAGGCTGCGCATTTCGCGCTGGCTGAGTTGCATCAGGTCGCGGCCGCCGAAGTCGATTTTGCCCGTGGCTTTGCCGCCCTTCAGGTGCAACAACCGCAGAATCGCCAGGGCCAGGGTGCTCTTGCCGGAGCCGCTTTGTCCCACAAGCCCCATCACCTCGCCGGACGCCACATCCAGGGCAACGTTTTGCAGTACGCGTTTATGGTCCGCGTAATCCACGGCCACGGCCAGCGACAGCAGGGGAGACGAAGCCGCCATCAATGGCCTCCGGCGCCGCTCTTGAGCCGCAGCGTATCGATGTTCCAGTAAGTTTGAGGACGGAACACCACCGGCTGGGCTCCCACCACCGACTCGGAGATGGCCGAGAGGGCATTCTTGTGCACCAGATAAATGAACGGCTCCTGATCCCAGACAATCTGCTGCACGCGATCGAAGGCAGCCTTTCGCTTTTGGGGATCGAGCGCCGAGGCCTGCGTCCTCATCAGCTTGTCGATTTCCGCTTCCCAGGGGGTGGCGGGCGCGGCCTGCTTGGGATTCCATTGATGGTTTTCCCCCGAGCTGAGCCACACGTTCATCTGCGCGTTCGGATCCAAATCCACGTTGACCAGGCCGAGCAGCACCGCTTCGTAATTGAAGGTTTGCGTGATGCGCTCAATCAGCGAAGGAAAGTCCAGCGTGACCAGATTGATTTTGATGCCGATTTTGTCCAGGTCCTGCTGGATCATGGCGGCCATCTGCACGCGGGATTTCTTCTCCGCGTTGGTCAGCAGGGAGAACTCGACGGCGTGCCCGTCGCGGTCCACCAGTTTGCCGCCCTGCTGGCGGAAGCCGTCCTGCTGCAGGCGGCGCAGCGCCGACTGCGGGTCATAAGGATGCGCCTGCAAAGCGGCATTGAACCAGAAATGATTGGCGGGAGAGACGGGACCGATTGCCGGTTGCGCGTGCTGGTTGTAAATGACGCGGCACATGTCGGCGCGATTGATGGCTTCCGAAATGGCGCGGCGGAAAGCGGTGGAGCGGAACCAGGCCAGCTTATAGGTGGGCAACGGCGCCGCCGGCACCTGGTTGAACCACATCTGCTCGGTATCGAAGCCGGGACCGGCATCGTGCAGCGTGCCCGGAGCCATCGAGGCAAGCCGGTCGTAGTATTCGCTGTCGAGCTCGTTGATCAGGTGAATCTCGCCGCGGCGCAGGCGCAAGGCTTCGGCGTCGCGGTTGGATTGGATGTCCAGGCGGACATATTCCAGATAGGGAAGCTGATGGCCGGCGGCATCTTTTTTCCAGTAATTCGGGTTGCGCTGCAACAGCACGTAAGCCCCGGGCTTGTGATCGGCCACGTAGAACGGTCCCAGCACCGCCATTTCCTTGTGCGGCGAGTGCTCGGACATGATGGCCACCTGATCGAAAAGCCTGTCCAGTCCCACCAGCGGCGCCGAAAAAGTAATGCTGATGCGGTGGGGCGACAGCTCTCTGGTCACCACCGTGCCGTTGCCGGTGCGGAACTGGTCGGCGATGGGCGAATACAGCGCGGGATCCATCAACTGCCGCATGGTATAGGCGACATCGCCGGCGGTAAACGGCGTGCCATCGGAGAAGTACACGTTTGGGCGCAGGTCGAAGGTGATCGTCCGGCCGGCATCGGTGATCTTCCAGGAGGTTGCCAGCGCGGGCTCCAGGGCCTGCGACTGGCGATTCACCCGCGTCAGCACGCCGGCGGTCAGGTACACGATGGTATCCGACGAGTCCTCTTCGGCCTGCAGGGGGTTGAAGGTTTTGGGTTCGTGATGCAGCGAGAACCGCAGCTCTCCCGATTGCGCGAATCCGAGCGCCGTGCAGGACCACAGCAACAGCATAAGCCAGCGAACGGCGCGCGGAATCATACCGGTATCTCCTCGCGGGAAATCAGCAGCTGTAGGCTGCCCACCACCATCACCAACAATAGCAGGGGAGCCAGCTTCCATGCCTCCGCCATCGGCGACCACATGGTTTCCAGTTCCCGCATCAGGCCGCCCCAGGAGGGCATGGGCTCGGCCACTCCCAGGCCCAGCACTCCCAGATTCGCTTCGCTCAGAATGAACACCGGAACGGAAATCCAGAATTGCGCGTACAACACCGGTTTCAGGTTGGGCAGTACATGAACGGCAAACAGCCGGAAGCCGTGCATTCCGGATACCCGTGCCTGTAATACGAACTCCGCTTGGCGCAGGCTGCGCGCGCCCGCGCACAGGACCCGCGCGCTGGCGGCCCAGCCGAGGCAGCCGAGCAGCAGGAAGGTGACGGCGATGGACGTCATGGGCGAGACGTCGAGCGGCAACAGCGCGCGCACGGTAATCAGCAGGAACAGCCAGGGCAGCGACAGAACCAGATCGGTTACGGCCATGGCCAGACGTTCCCAAATGCCGCCCAGGTATCCCGCCGCGCCGCCGATGAGACCGGCCAACAAGGTTGAGAGCAAAGCCGCGGCGGGCGCCAGCAACAGCGACACCCGGGTGCCATACAGCGTGCGCGAGAAAAGGTCGCGGCCCAGCGCGTCGGTGCCCAGCCAGTGCGCGCGCGAAGGCGGAGCGTTGGGCGCTTCCCGGAATTGCGTGGCGTAGTGGGCCGGAGCAAGGAAGCCGGCGTTGAGGCAGACGAGTAAGGTGGCGGCGATCAGGAACCAGGCGAATCTGCGCGCAATCTTCATCCTTGCCTCGGAGCCAGCACTTGAGCCACTACATCGGAAGTCAGGTTGGCGAACAAGGTCACCAGGGTCACCAGCACGGTCAGGGTCAGCAGCAGGGGCAAGTCGCGGCCCAGCGCCGCCTGCCACGCCAGTTGACCGATGCCGGGAATGCCGCAGATGGCCTCCACCGGAATAGCCGCGCCGAATGCCATACTGACGGAGACGCCGGCCAGCGCCAAAAGCTGGGGTCCGGCCAGGGGAAGCACGTGGGCGCAGAAGATCCGCGGCCCGCCGATCCCCTTGGCATACGCGGTGATCAAGTGCGGCCGATTGTAGCTTTGGGCCAGCAGGTTGCGGCAGTAGCGATAGAGCCGCGGAAAAACGATCAAGGCCACCACCAGAGGCGCCGGCCCGTTGGCAAAGACGGAAAGCAACGCCAGTACCGCCGACGGAATGCAGAGCACCGCTCCCGCCAGCAGCGTGGCGAACACGTCAAAGGTGCCACGCCGCAGCATGGCGGCGCTCACCGCCAGAGTCAACGCCATCACCCAGCCGAGCAATAATCCCAATCCGGCGCTGCGCAATGTGGCCGGCCAGCGCTCCGCCAGCAGCTCCCGCACCGGGCGGTTGAGCGTGCGCGAGACTCCCAGATCGCCGTGGGCCGCATGGTACAGGTAACTGGCATAGAAATGGACGACGTTGCGTTCCGCCGCCCGCGCCTCGCGCAGCGCCTGCATGCTTTCCGGGCTGAGCCGCGAATCCAGCTGACGCTCGTCCACGGAAAATCCGGGCGCGAACCGCACCATGGTCGCGGTCAGCAGGCCACCCAGCAGTGCGGTGGCCGCGATCATCAGCGCATGGCGTAGAACGTTCCGGACCATTTCATTTACCCCGGCGAATCTCTCATTATTCACCACAGAGGACACAGAGGACACAGAGGAAAACCTTAATTGAGTAATCGGGTAATTGGCAGGGTGCGCGCAGGGTTTTCAATCACCCGATTACCCGATTTCTCAATTACTCAATCCTTCTTCGCGTCCTCTGTGCCCTCCGCGGTAAAAAAGTGTATACCCCTGTGGAACGGCGGCGCTCGCTTAGTTGACGGTCAGGGAATTATCACTGGGGGGCGCGGTTGCCAGCAGCGGCATGGCGTCATGCTGTTTCCGTTTGACGTTGTACATGCGGCGATCGGCTTCCGCCAGCAACTGTTCGGCATCCAGGCCGTCTTCCCCGCAGAACACCGTGCCCACACTGAGGGAGAGGCAACGCTCGCCGCAGACTTCAAAGCCGGCTTCGGTCACCAGGTTATCCAGCAATATTGCCTTTTCTCCGGCGGCGTCCCGATCCAGCCCCGGGGCAATTACCACGAACTCATCCCCGCCCATGCGCGCGACGTAGTCGTAGTCACGGCAAACCCAGCGCAGGCTGTGGGCGAAGGTGCTCAAGACCTTATTGCCTTCCAGGTGGCCAAAGCGATCGTTGATCTGCTTGAACCCGTTAATGTCACATACCATGACCCCCAGCGATTCCCTGGTCCGCCGGCAGCGCGCCACTTCGCGGTCCAGGTGCATGAACAGCGAGCGGGCATTGGGCAGGCCGGTCAGGTAATCGGTGACCGAGGAGTTTTCCGCCTGCTCGAACTTCAGCGCATTTTCGATGGAAAGTCCGACTTTCGAACTGATGGCCAACAAGACGCGGAGATGGTCTTTGTTGAAGGCATCGGCTTCGGCCCGGTACAGCGCCAGGACGCCGATCACTCCGGACAAGCCATCCAGCGGAACCGCCAGGGCCGAACGCAGCGTGCTGAACTTGCCGGGATCGGCCAGATATCCCGGCTCCACCGAGGGGTTCCCATTGATGATGGGCTTGCGATTCTCCGCCACCCAGCCCGAGAGCCCTTCGCCCCACGGAATCCGGAGCGCGGAGAAGAGGCGGAAATTATCGCCGGTGACGTGGACCGGGACCAGGTGATCCTCCTTGCGCATGTAGATGGCGATCGAGTCGTAAGGCACCAGCTTCCGCAAACGCAGGGAAAGCACCGACAGCGTTGCGTCCAGGCTCAGGGAATTGCCCAGTTCGTGGCTGAGCTCGAACAGGTTCTGCGCTTCCTGCCGGGCCGCCGCGATGGAGTTGAGGAAATTTTCCTCCGGCGCGGCATTGGCCGGCGTTTCCTGGAAACCACGCGCCGGTTTCACCGGCATGCTCACGTGCAAATCGGTCAACAGAGGGGTAACTTCCCGGGAGGACTGGGACCGCGCCAGCTTCTCCAGCGCAACGTACCGGCGCTTGAGAATCGCGACTACTTTGGGATCGAAGTTGGTTCCGGCCCCCGCCACCACCTGCTGCATGGCCTCATCCAGCGGCAGTGCATTGCGGTATTGGCGGCCGGAAGCCATGGCATCGAGGCAATCCACGACGGTCAAAATGCGGGCGCCAATGGGGATCTGTTCGCCCTTGAGTCCATCCGGATATCCCGAGCCGTCCCATTTTTCGTGATGGGAGCGAATAATCGGCGATACCGGATAGGGGAATTTCGCGGTTTCCAGAATTTCCGCGCCGATGGCCGGATGAATCTTGATCTTCTCAAACTCTTCGGGGGTCAAGCGGCCGGGTTTGGAAATGATGTGTTCCGGCACCGCCAGCTTGCCAATATCGTGCAGCAGCGCCGCGGCGCGCACGGCTTCCAGTTCCTCCTCGGGAATGTTCATTTCCTTGGCAATTTCCAGGGCATACACTTGCACCCGGCGCAGGTGGTCGTGGGCATTGAGATCCTTGGCTTCGATGGCCAAAGCCAGCGCTTCGATGGTGCGCAGATGCAGGGCCGCGATTTCCTCCACGTGCCGCTTTTCATGTTCCAGTTTGTCCAGATACAGGGCATAGGAACGGTACACCACGTACAAGGGCGGCAGAACCAGGAGCGCCGGCTCCCAGCCGATCGTGTGATTCAGCAGACTGATCCCACCGGCCACGCCGGCGCCGGCCAGATAGTACGGGAACGACCAGAAATAGCATTCGCCCCAGATCTTGTGCGCCCGTTTGCCCTCGGTCAGCGAGATGACCAGGGCGATAGGGACAGTGTTGACCACGAAGTAAACCGAAGCGGCGGCCACCAGCAGCATTGCGCGGTAGAGATGGGAGGGAGCGGGTATGCTGTGATAAATGGAATATGCCGCGAGCGTGGGGATCATCATGGCGCTGACGTTAAAGGCCACCTGGATTGGTTTGGGCCGCTTCAGCGCTTTCCAATAACATTGCACGATGGCCGCCGCCATGGCGATAAAGGCCGCTTCCGGAAAACTGAGTTCGATAAGGCACAGAAGGATGAAAGTGTCGTTGACCGCCAATGTTCCCAGAATGCCGGGCAGGCGAACTTTCATGCCCGAGGCCAGAACGGCGATCCCAAAATAGAAGCCAAACTTGATCAGGTCGCGGGTGTGGAATTCCCATCCGGCGTAGCCCAGGATCGTGGCGCCCGCCAGGATGACAACCGTAATAAATACCCGCGCCCGAAATGACATTCTTAGAGCTCCGTTAGAAGTAAAAGCACGCTGTTGGCCAGTTTGGCCATTTCCGCCAATCGACTAAGTCGACGGTAGTTGCACGGTTTTGGGTATAGCCGGTCACGCAGGGTTGCGACAAAATGTCCCATTCTCGTGCGCCAGCATTGGGACAGAACGATACCCAAAACAGGTTAACCTGCGCGGCACTTCGAAATCTCAGGCAGTCACAGGCTTGTGAAGTATGGGAAAGTTGCCGGCGAAGGAGGACCTATGGGATCGATTTCCAGTTACCTTGGTAAGGCGGAGATGGTTGTAGAGTGGTGCCCAGTGGCTTATGATCCGGGTACCCCTGTGTGCGTGCAGGAGCCGGCGCAAGTTATGACGTCCGCTGCCTCAGTAACAACGCTGCTCGGAGTCGAAGCCCTGATTTGCGGGGAAGCGGTGCGGCAGATTCTGGAACTGGTGCAGCGCGCGGCTCCCACACCGGCCTCGGTGTTGATCACCGGCGAGAGTGGAACGGGCAAGGAATTGATCGCCCGGGCCGTCCATCACTATTCCTTACGCAGCGGCCAGCCCTGGGTGGATGTGAACTGCGGCGCTCTGCCGGAACCTCTGGTGGAAAGCGAATTGTTCGGGCACGAGAAAGGGGCGTTCAGCAGCGCCAGCTCGGTGAAGCCCGGCCTGTTCGAACTCGCGGACCATGGAACCCTGTTTCTCGACGAAGTTGGGGAACTCCCGCCGCGACTCCAGATCAAGCTGCTGCGCGTGCTGGATGGAGCGCCGTACTACCGCCTGGGCGGAGTGCGGAAAGTATCGGTCGATGTGCGCATTGTCGCCGCCACCAACCAGAATCTGGAACAAGCAGTGGAATCCGGCGGTTTTCGCCGCGACCTGTATTATCGCCTGCGCCAGATCCACATACCCGTTCCCCCTTTACGCGAACGCCCGGAGGAGATCATTCCGCTGGCCGAGTTTTTCCTGGCGAAAATCAATCCGGCGTTCCGTTTTTCGCCGGAGTGCCGGAATCTGCTGCGGCAATATCCGTGGCCGGGCAATATTCGCGAACTGCGAAACCTGGTGCAGCAAAGTTCTTTCTTGGCGGAATCGCCGGAGATCGGGCCGCCGGATTTGCGCTTTCCGGAAGGACTCGGCGAGCCTCCCGCGGAGCGCTTTGCCACGGCTGCGGGGGCCGGCGAATCGGACCCGGAGAGACTGGAGAGCATGGAGCATGCGACCATTCTGCGGGTGCTGCGCGAGACGGGGGGCCATCAGGAACGCGCCGCCGCCACTTTGGGAATTTCCCGCCGTACGCTCTCCAGGAAACTGAAGACTTATAGAAAGGAAGCCGGCTTCTTGTAATTGCTGCCGGTCAATATATGTCCACTGTATCCGACCGAAGAGCCGAACGCCGCCGGACAATCCAGGGGGAAGGGATTATTACCGTGGCTGAACCCCTGCCGTTGATCATTCGCTGCCGACTGCTGGATACCAGCGGTCACGGTTTCCGCGCCTCGCATGACTGCGCCGAACTTCTGGCCGGCTCTCAGGTGCAACTGGAATCCGCCTCTACCGGCAAGGTGACGGCACGCGTAATTTGGACCGCCATTATGGGCGATCATATTGAAAGCGGCTTTTACATCCTCAGCTAAGCCCCGCCGAAGACCGGGAGCCGGTTTGCTGTTGTCAGTTTGCAGTTTACAGCCCGCACGGTTCGCCGTTGAAGCAATCGTAAGTCCCTTTAAGTTGTGCCGGCTCGGGGGTTTTTTGGCTGCAAACTGTGAACTGTAAACTGTAAACCTGCTGGATGCGCACGCGAGTTTAACCAATCGGCGGGAGGCTACGGCGTTTCCGTGTACGTCGTTTTCATTTTTTCCCTGACGGATTTCGCGAGCTTTTCGATCTCCTCCGCCTTCTTGAGGACTTCGAGCGACAAGATGTTTTCATTCGTCTTGTCGACATACTGCTTGAGCTCGGTGGCGAGTTGAAACAGCTTGTCGGAGTCGCGTTTCATCTGTTCCTGCCGCTGCCGGTTCAATTCGCGCAACTGCTGCCGGCGCATCTGTTTCGTCGTGTCGTTCTCCTCGGTGACCGGGTATTTGTCCTGAGGCGCCCGGGCTTGAGGGGGATTCTCGGAGGAGGTTTGTGCCGATGCCGGAAAGGCCATCAGGACAGCCAACAGCGCCAGGATTGGAATCGTGTGTTTCACCTTCGCCTCACAGAAGTGCGGAATACGGGGATTATAGCGGGATGCCGGGCCGCGTCAACCGGCGGCGAAAACGGGTGGCAACGCCTGGAGCAACCGCGTCCAGGGCGAGGAAGAGAGACGACGTAAGCTGATCACGATGCCGGAGGTTGTTCCGGATTCGTGGGCGCCTTTCGGCCCGCGGTTTTCGCGATACCCTTTTCGGGAACCGCGTCAGCCCCGGTCGCGCAGGCTGAAAACTAGAAACTCGAGACGGGTTCCGCTGCTATAATCTCGCGCAAGCATGAACGGAGAACTGCAGACACTGTGGGATGTCGGGCAACGCTGGCGTGCCGATGGGCTGGAGTTCGTGCGCCGGGACGTGCCCAAGATTGTCGTGGTGCTGGTCATTGCCTTTGTGCTGACGCGCCTGCTGCATGTGGTGACGCGCCGGTTGACCACGTTCAGCCGGCGGCAGGAGTTGGCTCCCGGCATTCGCTCCCAGCAATTGCGCACGCTGGCCAGTGTCATAAACGGGATTGGTTTGTTCGTCATTCTGTTCGTGACCGCCATGCAAATCCTGCCGGTGCTGGGCATCAATATGGGGCCCTTGCTGGCCAGCGCCGGCGTAGCGGGTCTGGCCATCGGATTTGGCGCCCAAACCCTGGTTCACGATGTCATCAACGGCTTCTTTATTCTTTTGGAAAACCAGTATGATATCGGCGACACGGTCAGGATTTCGAATGTGGCCGGCACGGTGGAACAAATGACGTTGCGGCGGACTGTCTTGCGCGATGCGGACGGAACCCTGCATACCATCCCCAATAGCCAGATCACCTTGGTTTCCAACTTGACCAGGGACTGGACGCTGACCTCGATCCACGTTGCGGTCAGCTACCTGGAAGACACGGACCGGGTCATTGCCTTGTTGAAGGAAGTGGGCGCCGATCTGCGCCAGGACCCGGATTTTGCCCCGGTGCTGATGGCCGATCCGCAAGTGCCGGGTATCGAACGCGTGGCCGCGGGCGAGGTGGACTACCTGATGCTGATCAAAACCAAGCCCGGCGCGCAATATGCGGTGACGCGCGAACTGCGGCGGCGCATCAAGGCGTGTTTTGAGAAGAACCACATTCAGCCGTCCGGCCCCGCTCCCCTTTACGTCCTGAACCAGCCGCCAGCACCGAAATAGCAAACCATAACCGAACCAGCCGTCGGCCTTCGGTCGTCGGGCGTCGGCTAGAGCAGCGAAAATCGCACTTGGCGATTAGCCATAGGCTGAAGACCGATTTGCAGTTGCCAGTTTGCAGTTTGCAGCCCGCTCGGTTCGCTGTTGAAGCCATCCTGAACACTGGTGAGCGGGGCCGGATCGAGCCGTTTTGGCTGCAAACTGTGAACTGTAAACCTGCCGGTTGTGCGCGCGGGTTGAGCCAACAGCCAATTGCCAGTTGCGGGTTTTCTGGCCGACAGCCGACGGCCGAGAGCCGACGGCTGTTCCTTGACATCGGAGGCGCCATTTTTCGCATCTGATCATGGTGAATGCTGCTGCGGCTTATTGGTATCGCTGTCGTTGCAGGATTTCTGTTCGTCCTCGCGTGGTATTTCTGGTTTCGTCGTTGCAACCGGCGAAAGGCGGCGGAGGTTCTGCGCTGGGTCGAGCTTGCCTTTCACGGGCGCGGCCGGGTGGCGGGTGTGCGCTGGCTGTCGGCCTCGAGTTTTCAAGCGCGGTTGCGGCTATCGCCATCGGGTTTCCGGCGGGCTTTCCTGAAGGTTCGGCTCCTGCCCCGGGAAATGCCGGTTCTGTGGTTGGTCGGGCGCACCCGCGGGCAACAGGAGACAGTGACGTTTCAGGCCGATCTGGATAGCCCGCCGAATTTCGATCTGGAAGTACATAACCACCGCTGGTACGGCCGTACCCGCCGGCATACACCCCGGAAATCGGAGGATTGGACTATGCAGCCGGTGGGCCCGTTTGTGCTGACTACGCGTAATGACTGGCAGCGTGAAATCACTTCCATGATGAGCGCCCTGGTGGCTTCCCGCGAGTGTGATTGTTCGACCGTATGCTTCCGCCGTGCTTCGCCGCACTTCTCGGTGACCGTTCCCCTGGAAACCATTACCCCAACTTCGCAAACCCAGACGGAAATCTTTGACGTGTTGCGGGAACTCGCGGCCGGCGCCTCTACCGCCCGCTTTTGACCGGTTTCTCACCGTTAAGGACGGGGCGGAAGCAAGAGCAAAACCTTTTCGCCGCAGATCAACGCTGATAAACGCTGATGGAAGCCTCAGCCAAAATCAATCTGGCTTGGTTTTATTCCGCGTTCATCTGCGTTCATCTGCGGCCACGGGTTTTCTTTTCTCCGCGTCCTCTGCGGTGAAGACCCTTGCCAAGTGACCTTCGTGCCATTATGGGCAGCCAGCTCAGGATTGTTTTGCCCGCACTTGTGTGATACGTTATCGCCAAGACCACACTCTAGAACCAATCTGGTTGCGCTCGGCGGGAATGGGCATTGGCGTGTCGCCGGCGGAGTGCAAGCGACGATGCCAAGAGACTTAACCCAGACGGGAAGAGCCGGTCGTGCGGGGGGAGGCGACCACCAATGAAAGACGATTCGACCGCGGTCGGCAGAGCGCCGGAACCGGAAGGGGAAAGTTTTACCAGCCGGAAGCTGATTCGGCCGACGCTGAATCATCGCGCTGAAATGCGCAGTGAAATCCCGGGAGAACGCCGCGAGCGGGCCGCGGCAGCGCTGCCGCCGGCGGGCAAGAAATTGCCGCCGCCGGAGCAGACGCACGCGGAGAATTTTTACTATCAGAAGCAAATGCAGGCCAAAACTCCCATGGTGATCGTGCTTCAGGATGGGGAACAGTTGCACGGCATCATCGAGTGGTACGACAGAAGTTGCATCAAGCTCATTCGCGCCGGCTCCTCCAACGTGCTGATTTATAAGCCTGCGATCAAATATATGTACAAGGAAAGCGAAGCCTGACCGGTGGGTTCGTTGACGCCGGATGCGCGCGGATTATAAAGGATAGTCTCTTGGCCGCTGCCAGATCGCCCGCAACGCGGCCTTACCCGTTTCAATCCTCCTGCTGACAAGCACCGGGATCCCCGGCATAAGCAAGACGATCCTGTGCGTGGATGATTCTCCCGGATCCCGCTCTCGTTGTATACTCAGCCGTCGCCTTGGGAGGCAGCCCATGACCGATATTGGACGCCAGCCCGTCACCGACGGAGCTGAGAAACGGGAACAGGGCATGGCCATGTCGTTTATCGGTCTGGCCGTGCTGGTGGCCGATCTGCTGGTCATATTCTTTGCTCCCGCATCGTTTCGCGTGCAACAGCGCTCGGCTTTTACCGCCCTGATTATCGCGCTGGCTTTGCTGGGAGCGGTGTTGGTCGCGCTGGGGCGCTGGGTGAGCCGAAGCTCGAAATAGCGGATTCACCCGGACTCGCTACCGGCAATTGCCCCATGCGACAATGAGTCCGTGGCAGAGGAACTCAAGCGCCGCGCCCTGCTCGTAATCGATGTGCAAAACGAGTATTTCAGCGGGAAATTGCCCGTTACCTACCCCGGCGGGAGCCTGCCGAACATTCTGCGCGCCATGGACGCGATAGTGACTCGCAACTTTTTCCGTCCGGCTGTAATCTAAGGTGTTGAGTGTGTTGTTTCCGACCACGGCAACCTTCGAGACGATCTCTGGTTCCCGTGGCGGCGCTTGTCTTTCATAAGGACAGGCCGAGGGTGCAGGGGGAAACGCCGGCGCCTCCCGTGTTTGGAAAGGAAACAGTCTCACGCGGCTTCCACCTCCGCAGGGGTGCAAATTGAAGCTGGAGCGTGCGTCTTCCTTCCAGACCTGCGGGCGGATCTTGTTTCTCTCTGTTTATTGAAAAGAGCCATGCAGTTGGTCGAAGAAATCGTCCCGGCCCCGCCGCCGGTGAATTTGCGACAGGCCACCCGTCTGTACGACAAGTTTGGCCGCCAAATCACCGATTTGCGTATTTCGATCACCGACCGTTGCAACTACAAGTGCGTGTACTGCCGTACGGGAAAGATCGGCGCGCAATTCCCCGAATTACCGTTCGCCGAGTATCTGCGCATGGCGCGGGTGTTCGCCGGATTGGGCATTGCCAAAGTGCGCCTCACCGGCGGAGAGCCTCTGCTGCGCAGCGGCATCACCGGATTCGTGCGCGAGTTGGCCGCCATCCGGAACTGCGATGGAAACCCGTTGGATCTTGCCATCACCACCAACGGGCACCTGCTGGCGGAGCTGGCACGGTCGCTGCGGGAAGCCGGGCTGCGGCGGGTGACGGTCAGCATGGATGCGGTCGAGGCGGAAACCTTCGCGCGCATCACCCGCGTCCCGCACAGTTACGAAGCCGTTTTGGCCGGGGTCCGGGCCGCCCGCGACGCCGGCCTGTATCCGCTGAAGATCAATTGCGTGCTGCTGCGCGGCTTCAACGACCACCAGATCGTTCCGTTTGCCCGGTTCGCGCGGGAAGAGGGGGTGGTGGTGCGCTTTATCGAGTTCATGCCGCTGGAGGAAGACCGGATCTGGTCGCCGGAAATCGTCGTCACTTTGAAAGAGATCCTGGAGCGTCTTCGCGAGTTTCGCCCGGTGCGCGAAATTGAGCAGGCACCGAGTGAAACCGCGCGGCGTTACGTTTTTGACGACGGAATCGGCGAGATCGGTATCATTGCGCCCGTATCGCAACCCTTCTGCGGACATTGCAGCCGGGTGCGCGTGACCTCCGATGGCAAGCTCCGCACGTGTCTGTTTTCGGCGTTCGAGCACGATCTGGCGGGGCGGATGCGTGGGGGAGCGAACGATGAGGAACTTGCCGAGTGGATTCTCCGCGTGGCCCTGACCAAGGAAGAAAGGCACCATATTGGCGAACCTGGTTTTGTTCCGGCCTCGCGCACCATGGTGCACCTGGGCGGTTAGCGGGGATTTTTGCTTGCACCGCGCTTGGCGGCAGGAGCACAATAAAGCATTGGCCAGTGGGGAGTGGCGGCGTCTGAGTGCGTCCGCACCCCTTGGCGAATCATCTAATGGAATAGAGATATAGCGAAACAACCGCCGGCTTCAACAACCCCGTAGGCCGGGGTAGCTCCGCAAGGAGCGTTAGGGCCTACTGAGCCGGATTGGGTGCTTTCAACATCCCCGTTCCCGCGGCCTCGCCGGCGGGAGCTGAGAGCGAGTGTTAAAAGTTGGCAACGACAGTAACTGCGTGCAGTTTGGACG
>Ga0326728_10011586_pt1 | contig 20024 bp, 23 predicted proteins | sample MB3enrmetagenome_FD_207602 | JGI IMG/M metagenome (GOLD analysis project Ga0326728, IMG submission 207602) | Lab enriched peat soil microbial communities from McLean, Ithaca, NY, United States - MB31MN | ecosystem: Environmental > Terrestrial > Soil > Wetlands > Peat | place: USA: New York... | reverse complement strand
GCTAAATACAACTGCTTGTTTCGCTCTATACCCGCAGTTTTTTCAGCTTCCTTTACGAGGCGCTCTTCGACCTCTTTTGCCAGTTTCCTTGCCTCCTGCCGGATCTCATCCGCCTGTTTTTGAGCATTCTGCAGGAGCTCCCGCTCTTTTTCCTCGGCACTTTCCTCGACGGACTTTAAAAGAGTTTCATAGGCCATGGCAACATCGACTCTCTGTTCTTCTGCATCCAGTCGACCACCGTTAGCCCCGGACATCGTGTCCAAGGTGCGTAAAGAAGAATGGTGCACTGGAGGTGCGGCCTCCCATGTGTGCGCTATTGCCACCCAATCTACGTAACCATAAGGATGATCATCGCGGCTACGACAAAACCGAGAATAACCAGCGTTTCAGGTATGGCTTCGAGAATGATAATCGATCCCACAACCTCGGGCCGCTCGGCAATCGCTCCGGCTCCTGCAGCACCGATCCGGGACTGTGCAAGCCCGGTTCCAATAGCTCCCCCTGTAAATGCAATGGCAGCTCCAATCGGGACTTCCCAACCAACCATAACGATACCTCCACTGATAGTATCCTAACCGAGTGTTGGTATATTAAGGTATTGTGCAGTTCTACAGGAGGAATACTAACCCCCGGTCCATAAAGATTTCAGGATCATAGTTATGGCGGAGATTTACCGTTTATGGGAGAGGATTGCATCCATCTTTTCCAAACAGGTACCAGATAATGCATGACCGTCCATTCCTGCACCAAGTGCGAGGAGATCGCGTATATTCTGGTGCGTAAGGGTTGAGAACGTATATTGTTCCCATTTTTTTCGTTCAATAAGGACCCATAGTTCACCTAGTATATCCCGGAGCAACCTGCAGTCGTCTCCGCAAAGATTCGGCCAATCGACTGCTGAACCGTGCCGTATTTTCTCTATAGCTTCTTCAACGGCTTGCTCTTTTCCAATCTGGAACCGTCGCCGGCCCAGCTCGTCATTGCTTGTCCGGGCCATAAGTAGAATGTATCGGAATTATTCCGGTCGCATAATAAATTTTTCCTTTACCAGGACTTTACCAATTGTCTTTTTCCGTTTTTACCTATCACCACAAAGTATAAGGTTACGCAACGGGATTCACTCATCATCCCCCTCATGGGGCGGGAGGAAATGTATGCCGGAAGCAACCCAGGCCGAAGTGGGAAGGCGGCTGTACCACGTCCACCGTGAAAAGAAAGTCGAACGAGCTATGAAACAAATGCAGCAGGGGAAGGGATCTGACTGGAAGTTATTCTCTGAAGAGGAAATACTGCTTTTGTCTCACCTGATGCAGTGCACATGGAATGTTATTGATCAGGATCTTTGGGACAAGATTCCTTTTAGCAGTATAACAATTAGTGAAATCCGGCAGATTCTTTCATATGGAGTTGGAGTCAGGCCGGGACTGAACCCAACGTCAGAATCCGTTGATAATATCAAGAAAATCCTGCTCGGGCTCTCTTGAATTTCTCCTTTTTTTCCTTCCTGTTGTCATGAATTATATGCTGGGCCGGCAATGAACAAAATAAAACATTATTCGGTAGCCACCCGGATACAATCCGCGATCGTACCTATACGGGCCTTTCCACCACACATGTTCGGGACGTAGGCAAGTGCTTTTCCAGAGTTTACCATAATTGAAGGATACTGCTCCATTGCTGGGGAAACAACCATGCATGTATCGGCATAAACTTTGGCACCGCTCTTTTCGATGGCTGCTGCACTGCTTTTATTCTTGTCAATTACTCCCTGCGCCGCAAAAACATAGAGGGGTTTTGTTACGACTTTTCCGGAAAGGAGCCGGGCGATCTCTGCCAGTTCTGCTGGAGAACAATGCGGGCAGCCGACAGCAACCGCATCCACGGGGATTTCCTTAAACAGGCACGAGATCTCTGTCATTTCAACAGGAATAACGTTGAGGCCGGAGATGTCGTAGGATATCCTTTGCGATTCAGGAGTTATTCCCTCCACATGATAAAGTGCCACAGCACCGGTCGCAGCCATCGCAGCACCTAGAGCCTTAAGCTGGTCGGGATCCGGCCGGATACCGCGGAAGAATGGTACCCTGTTTCCGACAAACTTTCCCACATGGTATCCCAGCGCCCCGAAATCAGCGATAGTCCACCTTGAGGAATCGGCATGGACCTCAATCACCAGCTGCGGTTTTCGGTTTTTTGCGAGATGCAAACCGTAGCAAGGTGTTTTTCCGACAAGCGCGGCAGCAAGGGCACTTGGTCCGCCTTCGCGGTTTGTCCGGGCGCCAATCACTGAGTTTGCATAGCTGACGGCCGACGATTCTGACCATGCGAGATGATCGCCATACCGGGTTTCGTGCAGGTAATAAGGTGTGCATGTACATTCAAGCCGGATGCCCAGCCGTTCGTATGCGGCTACAACAGCCTGCTGCTTCTTTGCAAAATCCGGATCAATCCCCATTTCCCGCCACCTGCCCCGTGGCATGCCAATCGGATTGAGTACAGCCGGGACAACTGCTTTTGCGTCGAGGCTTGTAAGCCAGTCAAGACCGTATTTACCTATCGTTTTATAGGATGCCCCACTCACCTGGGCACTCCTGATCGGAATCAGACGCTCTGCGCCAAACACTTTTCCGAGGGCAACAAGCAGTTCGAGCATCTTCTGCCGGGTCTCGCCCTGTTCCCCTGCAAGGATCTGCTCGTCTTCCGGATCAAGCTGCATGCTGTTCACCACGTGGCACGGCGGAATCCTTCTTCACGGCCCAGCACCATGGTCGCATCGATCCCGATTTTCACGTTTGTACCATCATCTTTCTGGCAGGGATCAAGCGATGAACCCCTGACACCGGTTATAACCATGACATCCAGATCACCACTCACCCGGGTAGCAATCGCGTACTCGATCTCGGTAGCATCCGAGGGATCAATATCCTCATCAACGACCACTACATGCTTGAGTGATGTATGGGCAGCAAACGCGGCCATAATTGCATTCTTACCGTCTCCCTGTGTACTCTTTTTTATCTGGATCACTGCATGGAGATATCCGCAGCCCCCTTTGGTAAGTATTACATTTTTCACTTCGGTCACACCAGCGACCGCGCGATAGATTTTAGGCTCGTAGGGGCATCCCATGAGGATCTTGTGCTCGTCACCACCGGGGAGAATGCTATGGTAGATAAAATCCGGTTTTGTATACATACCGGTAAACTCGATTACCGGCTGGCGCCGGACCGGGTCATAGGTTCCGGTGATGTCGACAAAAGGACCTTCGTCAGTAACCTCATTCCCAATGTACCCTTCAAGAACAATTTCTGCACCGGCAGGGACACGAACACCATTGCTGCATTCTTTCACCTTAAGTGATCCTCCCATCAATTCTGCTGCATAGGGAAGTTCTTTTCCGGCCGGAACACGGGTACAGCTCGCAAACGTCACTGCCGGATGCACACCTATGACCACAGCAACAGGAAGGCGTTCGCCGCAGGCAAGTGCTTTTTTAAGCAACACATGGGTGTGCCGCCCTTCTACCAGCCGGGCTACGACCCGGTGATCGTCAAGCACCAGCATACGGTGAATGGATGCGTTCTCCACGTCCCCCCATTTGGAGAAAACAATACCGGCGGTGAAATAGTTACCGGCATCTTTGGGGAAAAAATGCATAACCGGAATACGAGACAAATCCGGCTTTTTCATCGCTAATTTGCCGTCTGCAATAATCTTTCCGTCAAAGGTCGCGTCAGCAAGTTTTTGCACCATCTCTTTTTCGTTTAAGCCAAGCGAACATGCAAGCGTGTTCCGGTTTGCAGTCAGGTTCATGACCGCACGTGATCCGTCGAGGTTATGGAAGAACAGGATCTTATCTGTCCTGGCCGCCATCTTTGCGGCCTGCATATCAGAAGAGCAGGGCTCAGTAACATCGATGACAAGCCCATCTTTACGCATCTTTTCAATGAATTCACGCATGGTAACCACTCCAGCGATCTGAAAGCGAATGGGAGACACCAAGATGATCGAGCACACGGGCAACGACCATGTCAACGAGATCTTCTATCTTTTCGGGATTGGTATAGAATCCCGGACAGGCCGGCATAATAGTCGCACCGGCTTCATGCGCTGCGAGCATGTTTTTTAAATGGATATGCGAAAGTGGCATCTCGCGGGTGACAAGGATACATTTCCGGCGTTCCTTCAAACAGACATCGGCTGTCCGCGTAATAAGGTTGTCCGCATAGCCGGATGCGATCGCCGAAAGAGTCTTTGCACTGCAGGGAATGATCACCATGCCGTCATGCCGGTGTGATCCACTGGCTATCACTGCACTGATCGCATTGATATCGTGATAGGTGGCACCAAACCCCGACAGGTCGACTTTCTCATGCCTGGCAAGCTCTTTTGCCACATCGGAAATGATGAGATGCACGTTGGCATCCTGACATAGAATCTCGAGCAGGCGCCGGGCATAACAGATCCCGCTTGCGCCGGTTATCCCGATCACGTATTCCTTTTTCATCTTCGCCTCCGCGCATACCTGTGATACCAATGTCGGAGCCCCAAGATAAAAAGCGTTTATACAAAAAGGCCACGGGAAAAAATAAAGAAAGAAGGATTTATTTTCGTATTGGGGAGAAAAAACGGTAACGCACCTGAGACTCTTCTACCCGGCGTGCATGTGAGGGGTTGAGATCCCGGCGGGCTTCGATGACAAGTGTATTAAGGATATTGTGGAGTCTGAGCGTATCAAAATCCTTGTCCTTGTGTTCGTTGAAGAAATCCAGAAGGTCACTGACACTCTTGAGAACGCCGGAACTTCCAATGAGGTTGAGTCGATTGAGGGTAAGTGCCAGGTTCTTTTTTGCTATATCCATTTTGTAACTATCGCCGTGGGCGAGGTTAATTTCAGTGACAGCGTTGAGTAGATCGGTGTATGCCCTGAGTTTATAGCTACTCTCCTGCATCCTGCGCTCAGCGGAGCGAAGCCTGATGAAAGTGATCGCAAGTACAACAATAACGATGACGACACCGCATGTAATAACGAATAAATCGCCGGAAATATCAGCCATATTATTTCACCTTAAGGAAGTCGCTTTGCCACATCCAGTTTTACAAGGACAAGATTCCCCGTCATATCAATCTGATAGGGACCCGTCGTATACATGGGATATTGCTGGAATGTCTCATTAAGATATGTCCAGGAAAAAGTCTGGTTTGCCTGAGTATCAAGATTTGTCACTTTCATTTCAAACCAGCAATCCTGTATATTGTAACTGAGAGGGGTAATATTGTATTCGATAGCCCATGAAGGGTCAGCAATCCGGATCTGTTCTGTGATACGATTACTTTGGTTTACAAAAGAATACGAGTTCTGAAGATACAGGTCCCCAAGGGAAAGGGTCGGCGGAGTTGCTATGGTCACCGCAGTTGGGACAGTCACCTCAGGTATCGGAGTTTGGTTGACCGGGTTTCCTTGTCCGGCCGAACTGCCACCTTGAATGCATCCTGTACAGATAACCCCAAGAATAAGCAGGAATGCACAGGGGACGAAAACGTGATTCATTATAGATAGTATTGTAAAAAACCACTATTTGAGCTTATTATTAAGTACGAGAATGTATCAGCTCCACTTTGCTGGCCCAAAAATAAATAATCAGAAAAGGGTATCCTGCCGGGTTGGCTTTTTGATGTGCAGTACCTCCGCTGCGGCATCGGTGACAACTTCGCGATACTCCGGGAGCGTATACACACCAAGCCGCCATTGCTCTCGCCGGGTCTGATTGAGTGTCTGCAGACGGGGAGATATTTCGGCAAAACCTATGAGTGTGTGCCTGTTTTTCACCTGTACCTCAAGTGACATGTCACCGGGGATCGGGGGAATATCAACGAGGACATCTGCGGCCTGACACCCGGCCATGCAGGCAATTTCCCCGGCAATTTTTCGCGCTCGTTCAATCGACCACCCGGTCTGGAATGCTGCAGTATTGATCTGATCCTGTCCAGCATATATCGCGCGTTTATAGAGACGCCTGCTGTAAAGCCGGTCAGCCATCTCACGCGCATGGGGACTTTTTGAAGTTCTCAGTTCATGCATGCATTCTCCATCATCGCATGTACAGATACGCTCAAAACCACCGGCCGGTCCCGTTGACATATGATCGAGTACCGAAAGCTGGAACATACATTCGCCTATCCGGCTTACGTGGTGATAATAGACTGAAGGCCGCATCAGTGTCCTCGCTATAAGCAGCGATTCTGCCGCGTTGATACCGTTCTCATCAAGCACTACGCCCTCCGGAGTCAGGTGGATATTCCGGAGGAGTCGATGTGCATCCACGGTTCCATACGGAGCCCCGGTATAATACGCGTCCCTGAGCAGGTAGTCCATCCGGTCAACATCAAGATCACCGTGGATTATCCCCGAGAGATGGTGGTTACCCTTGACAACCGCGCATACATCTGATGGGCTTATTCCCAGAGGATCGAGTAATGCCCCGAACTGTGATTCCACAATCCTCTCTATATCATCGTGGATTCGCCCAAGATATGCTTCAATGAGGGGCTCGCTTGCATGGGAGAAAGGGCCATGTCCAACGTCATGGAGAAGTGCAGCTACCAGCACAAGCCTGCTATCTTCCTTAGATAAACCAAATTGCCTGCAGGCAATCCCGGCCAAATGCATTGTACCCACAGAATGCTCAAAACGCGTATGGTTGGCACCAGGATATACCAGATAAGAAAAACCCAGCTGCCGGATATAGCGCAGACGCTGGATCGCCGGAGAATCAAGAAGCGGCAGGATTTCTTCATCCACTTCCACATAGCCATGGACAGGATCTTTGATAATCTTGGGATTCACTAAAAGAATCTTCATATACATCGCATAAAAGTATTGAGTAATGATTACGTTCCTATCTGGTGGAACCGGCACTCCCAAGCTCCTTCGGGGGATGCAAAAAGTGATGGACCGGCATGAGATTTCAGTAGTAGTAAACACGGCCGAGGATATTTGGATCTCCGGCAACCATATTTCGCCGGATGTGGACACGGTCATGTATCTTTTTGCCGGGGTCCTCAACACCGACACTTGGTGGGGGATCAGGAACGACACGTTCACGACACACGATGAAATTATCAATATGGGCCACGGAGAGTTCATTGCGATTGGCGACCGGGACAGGGCAGTACATATTGCCCGGGGAAACATGCTCCGGGAAGGAACGAGACTTACAAACGTCACCCGGACTCTCTGCGATCGTTTTGGTGTCAGGGAGAATGTCCTACCGATGTCGGATACCGAAGTCACAACCAAGGTAAAAACTGAATTGGGCCTGATCCACTACCAAGAGTACTGGATCCGGTCCAAAGGCCAGATCCGGATCGAGGATGTCGTACGGTGTTCAAAGACACATCCTGAGAGTACGGAAGAGGTAATCCAGGCGGTCGAGGCAAGCGAGGTAGTCGTCATAGGTCCGTCAAACCCTATCACCAGTATTACACCTATTCTCGAATGCAATGGGCTCAAAGATGCCCTCACGGACAAATTTGTCATTGCAATAAGCCCGTTTATTGGTAACGCCCCGGTGAGTGGACCGGCAGCGGCTCTTATGGAGGCTTCGGGTTTTGAACCGACCTCGGTGGGTACTGCTAAATGCTACAAAGATCTCGTCGATCTTTTCATCCAGGACACAAGGGATCCTGTCGAAGTAAAAGATGCGATCCGCCTGGATACCCTGATGACCGGGGAAGAGAAAAGTATCGAGCTCGCAAAAAATGTTTTGTCCCTTGCGAACCGGAAATGAAAACCTCATTTTTTGTAAAGGGCATGCAGATCCCTGTTATTATGACCTGAAATCATTGCACAAGTATTTTAATTTATAATCATGATAACCTCTCCAGTGAAAAGGGAAATGGAATGAAGCGGCTTTTCATCATTCTAATGTTAATAACCTGTGTTCTCATCACCGGATGCACAACAACTCAGCCAACGGGAAAAGGTATACTCCAGTTTTCAAGCACTCCTCAAGGCGCCCAGATATATCTCGACAATCAGTATGAGGGCACAACGCCAAGTACTCTTTCCGGGGTATCAGCCGGGGCACATACCATTGAGTTCCGTGATTCTGGCTATAAAAGTGCATTTAATAATCTCACGGTTACCTCAGCGACAGCAACCTATTATGTTTCTGCTGCCCTGATTCCGCTTACATCCCAGACTTTGCAGCCAACGATTGTGCCGGTTGAAACAACCGCACAAGTACAAGAAACTACCACCGGACCTCTGCCTACTATCACGATCCAGCAGAGCCAGACGATAATGACTATCGGCAGCTTACAAACATTTTCCGGTACATGTACGGGAAGTGGCTCTGTAATACTCGTGCTGTACGGGCCAGGTACCTATATAAATGGTGTGGAGATAGCCCAAGTGCCAGTCAGCGCGTCTAATTCATGGAGTTATACGTGGAACCCCGGGACTTCCGTGCTTTCCGGATCATATTCGATAGTTGCATATTCCTCGCAAAAAATTACATCCGCTACTGCCGCATTCTCCATAGTCGGTGGGGGTCAGGTTACTATAATAGCAACCCCACCCTCAACGTACGCGGGAAGATCAGTAACATTTTCCGGACTCTGTACAACAGGAGCGACAAGCGTCAGCCTCACATTATACCCCCCTCATCAAAATGCTGAATTTGTCGCGACCCTGCCCCTGAATGCAAATAATGGCTGGTCGTATCAGTATCAGTTTGCCGTGTCAAGACCTTCAGGAACCTACACTATGGTCGCAACCGATGCACAAAATACAGCAACAAGTTCAGTAGTTGTCACGCTAAACAATGGTAGTTAAATCGATCGCGGAAAACCTGATAAATTATCTGATTTTTTTAGCATCAAAAAAATGCAATACGTTGTTAAAACACGAAGTAACCGTTTATTTTACGGGTTTTTCGAGTTCCGGCAACATCGCGGGCATCCGATACCTATTTGAAGGATTTTATACAAACAATGAACCCGTGGGAGAAAATCCATGGCGATCATAAAAAAAATTCTCAGTATATTTAAGTCCGGGAACCGCGAGGAAGAGGAAGCCCGGCTACGCGCCCAGCGGGAACGCTATGAAAACTTTCTTCGGGCATTAACCAGCGGCGATCTCGATACCCGCTGGAACGCCGTTAGATCCGTAGGGGATCTCGGTGAGCCGTTTATTGAGCCGCTCATTAGTGGCCTAAAAGACGAGTTCTGGATCATCCGTCGGGGCTCTGCCGACACTTTGGGAAAAATCGGTGCACCTGCGGTCGTGCCACTGATCGGCGCACTTTCAGAGACCAGTGAAGATGTCCAGCAGGAAACAATCAGGGCACTCCAACTCGTCGGTGAACCCGCGGTCAACCCGCTTATTCAATCGCTCAAACATAGCCACCCGTCAATACGCCGTGGCGCTATCCAGGCTCTTGGCATTATAGGAGAAGTCCACGCAGTTCCGAACCTGATTGAAGGCCTTAAGGATGCGGATCCATGGGTCCGCCATGAAGCTGCAGTAGCACTTGGCAGGATTGGCGATCAGCGTGCAGTTGTTTCTCTAATCGAGAGTCTTAACGATCCTATAGAACATGTCAGGATGGCAGCTATGGCAACACTCTGCTCTCTTGGTCAGCCTTCTATCGCACCCCTAATACAAGCCCTTGTCGATAAGAACGAGGATGTTTCCCGCCGTGCGGCCTTGGCACTGACTACCATTGGTGAACAGTCGGTTGAACCGCTTATTGCTGCCCTTTCAAACCAGAACCCGGGCATCCGTAAAGAAGCCGCATCTGTTCTTGGCCAGATTGGCAACACAACAGCTATCCCCGCTCTCATTGAGACACTCGCAGACCCTGACCGGACGGTAAGGATTGATGTTGTGAAGGCACTTGCGGCGCTCGGCGTCCCCGCTATAGCCCCGCTTATGCAGGTCTTCCGCGAGGGTGATGTGCGTACAAGAACAGGCGCAATGGAGGCATTATGGATGCTTGGCCAGCCGGCAACAACCCCGCTTATCATGGTCCTCAAGGATGACCAGAGTGATGTTCGGAAACGTGCTGCTCTTCTCCTTGGTGAGATCGGTGACCAGAAAGCGGTAGACCACCTTACCGGTCTTTTATCCGACGAAAACGTCTCTGTGAGAAGGGAAGCCTTTGAAGCGCTCGAAATGATTAAGAAACGAAATCTCCGGCAATAACTTTATCTCTTTTTTATTGCAATGGAATCCCTTCCCCGTATCGCGAGTTACCTACTTTTTTGTAAATACTCATTTTCTGCAGTACCTGATCAGTATAAGGACGTGAAAATCCCGGAAACAGACCAGATCATTTTGACGAAATAAAAATTAAAAGAAAACAAGTAAAATATACAAAAATCCACGTATTGATGAAGGCAGAATATGGGTTCAGATGAAGAAATATTGGATAATACCTTAATTTCGAAGGCCCGACTTGAGGCATTGGTCGACGGCGTTTTTGCGTTTGCTATGACCCTGCTTGTAGTCAGTCTGAATGTGCCAACTATCCCAAAAGCAGAAGCCGCAACTGAACTGCCAGCCTACCTGGTCACGATGTTCCCGCAGTTCCTCAGTTTCCTTATCGCGTTTTTTATCCTAGCTAGTCTCTGGATCGTCCATCATGAACATTTCCATTTCCTCCGTTCTGTCAATAAAGTCGTGCTCTGGCTCAACATCCTCATCCTGATCTTCGTAGTACTGGTGCCATTTTCAACCAATCTCTCCGGGGCATATTCTCATGTCCCGATCGCTCCCCTCATCTTCCATGCAAATATGCTGATCCTCAGTTGCCTTTTCTTAGTCCAGTGGCAGTACATCATCCACCGACCAGCACTCCTTACCGGGCCGGTGCACCCTGATCGTATTGTGGATGCAGTCATGGATAGGGTTCCGATCATCCTTGCCGCTATCACCGGAATGGCGCTTGTCATTTTCAATGCACCGTTCTCTTCCATGTATATGTACATGATCTTCCCTCTTGTGATGAGGATCCTGATGTGGCAGATACGTTCCAGACGACCTACAAAAAATATCCAGACAGTTTAATAAGACACCCAGAATCCTTGGAATCTTTTTTATCCGGCATCAAATCTTTTTTTTAAAGAATTAAAAATGCCAAAAACAGGGATCTCTTTTTTCGTTCAGAACAGTGTTTTCTGGGAATGGTTCAGTTTAAGATGCGCAAGGGCCGCAGGTGTTGTCTCTCTTCCCTGAGAGGTGCGTTTCACAAACCCAATCTGGATAAGATAGGGTTCATAGACCTCCTCTATTGTCCTGACTTCTTCCCCGACGGATATCGCTATCGTTTTTACGCCGACAGGCCCGCCGCCAAAATCATCTGCAATAACCGATAAGATCCGGCGGTCAATATCATCGAGCCCCAGATCGTCGATCTGAAGAAGGGAAAGACCGTCGTCTGCGATCTCTTTGGTGATGGTCCCATCACCTTTAACCACCGCGTAATCCCGCACCCGGCGAAGGAGCCGGTTACCAATTCTCGGCGTTCCCCGGCTCCGGGCAGCGATTACGGCCGCACCCTCCGGGGTGATGGGGATCCTGAGGATCGCTGCACTTCGTTTAACGATTTCAATAAGATCCTCATAGGAATACAGATTCAGGCGCACGATGATCCCAAACCTGTCCCGGAACGGAGAACTCATAAGACCCTGCCGGGTTGTTGCGCCTACCAGGGTGAAGTGTTCGAGCGTCAGTTTTATCGATCGGGCACTTGGGCCTTCGCCAATCATTACATCAATAAAAAAATCCTCCATTGCCGGGTAGAGGATCTCTTCAACCACCGGGTTCATGCGGTGTATCTCATCTATGAAAAGAACATCGCCCCTCTTGAGTGCGGTAACAAGGGCTGCAATATCCCCGGGTTTTTCCAGTACCGGACCGGTTGTTGTTCGTATTGCCGCGCCCATCTCTCGAGCAATAATGTGCGCGAGCGTGGTCTTCCCAAGGCCGGGTGGACCGGCGAACAGAATATGATCTATAGGCTCGCCTCGTTGCCGGGCCGCGGTGATTGCAATCCTCAGCGCATTTTTTGCCGGTACCTGTCCTACGAAGGCTTCGAGTGTTGCCGGCCGTAATGTGATCTCGTCAGAATCGTCAGGGACCGGGTCAGGGGATATGATCCTTTCGCTCACCTTTTTTCAGCCTCCTTGAGCAGTTTCAGTGCTGTTTTGATAACATCCTGTACAGAAGGTGTAGTCTTTCCCTTTGCTGCAGTTTTTACCGCATCATACGAAGCAGTTTCAGCGAACCCGAGTGAGACAAGCGCACTTGCTGCATCCTGGATGACCGACTCCTGTTTCCCGGGTATAAGGGGTGCCATAGTACTCTGAACTTTTTTTATCTTATCCCGGAGTTCGAGAATGAGCCGTTGTGCGCTCTTTGATCCTATACCTGATATCCTGACCAGACTTTTTTCATCACTGGAAAGGATTGCTAGGACGAAATCCTCAAGGGATATTTGAGAGAGGATGTTAAGCGCTATCTGAGGTCCGATGCCAGAGACACTGATAAGGACGGTAAAGAGCTCGAGCTCGCTTTCGTGAAGGAATCCGTAGAGGGTGATCGCATCCTCACGCACGGCCATATAGGTATAGAGTTTAACTTTCCCGGAATTTTGGGATAATTCGCGTATCCCGGGATCGGGAACATAAACACGGTAGCCGATACCATTTACCTCTAGTATTACCCACCGGTCACCAGTGGCGGCAAGGGTTCCGTCCAGATACGCAATCATAATACTATCTCATGACGTGGATATGACATAAGGCAATCGAAAGGGCGTCTGCTGCATCGTCCGGCTTTGGCACTTCATCAAGATGGAGAAGCCGGGTGATCATCTGCTGAACCTGATTTTTATCCGCCCGACCTGACCCGGTAACAGCCTGTTTGACCTGGTTTGGAGTATACTCAGTGACCGGGATCCGACGTTGCTCAGCAGCAAGGAGGACAATCCCCCGCACCTCGCTGACTCCGAGCGCCGAAGTAATATTTTTTGAAAAAAAGAGTTTCTCCATCGCAAGTTCATCCGGGGGATAGCGATCGAAAAGGGAGGAAATGCCGGTGTAGATTTCCAGCAGGCGCTCTGCCGGCCTGGTTCCCGCACTGGTTTCCATACAACCGTAGCAGACCGGTACCGTGGTGCTCCGATCCATCCTGATCACGCCATAACCAAGCCGCGCAAGGCCAGGATCGATTCCTATTATTATCATGGATTGTGTAGCTCCCGGAACTACCTAGTGATTACGATCCAAGTCCATAAAATCCTCTGTTTTACGGGAATCCGTCCAGACAGAAGGATAAATGCTATTTAGAGGTGGTGATAATAGTGGGATAGTGATTATTTATGAAGAATAACAGACGTCCGACGTATTCGTATCTCATCCTTGTAATCGGGCTTATCCTCATCAACACTCTTCTTGCATGGTGTTCCATTCTCATTTCCCACATCGCCATTCCCTCACTTCCCACCGGTGTCGCAGTGATCTCCATCGCTGCTGCTTTCATGGTGATTTTTACTCTATGGTTCGGCATGTATGGGGCGATTGCTGCATATATTGGGGGATTCTTTGGCGCGGGGCTCTTCTCTGGTATGCCAGCGACCGGAGTGGTCTATTTGTCGTTCGCAAATCTCTGGATGGTACTCGTCCCGCTCGTGGCATTCCGTATCTTTGATGTGAAGGTAGAAATCGAATCCCGTCGCGATCTCTTCCATCTCGTCCTGTTTGGCGGTATTATCAACAATATCGTCGCAGCAGCCTGGGGTTCGCTTTCGCTTGCAATGGGGGGTATTATTGGATGGAACCAGGTTATGACAGCGTTCTTACCATGGTTACTCGGAAACGTGATTGCAACGATAATCATTGCCCCGCTGGTGCTCCATCACTATACGGACCGTGTCTCGAGATCCAAGGTTTTTGTAAAGACGTACTGGTTCTAAAAAGATCATTCTTTTAGGATCGTGACCGGGGGAAGCAAACCCTTTTTATGTGAATCAGGAAAAAGAGGGAGAGGAGCTCAAAATATGGAAGTTAACGGACCGAACATCAGAAAATACTTGGAAAGGTTCATTGCAAAACCTCATAAAAAAATCCGGTTAAAAAAATTCGATACCGGCTGGGTAAAACATGAGGCGTTTAAAGCTAAAAGTGAAGAAGAAGCAAAACAGTTTCTCAAAGATCTTCTGGCAAAAGATCGTGGCGATCTGGCCGCGGCGCAGGATATTCTGGCTGCATCTCGTAAGTACGGTATCCTGATTGTCCTCCAGGGGATGGATACTTCAGGAAAAGACGGTACAATCCGGCACGTGATGTCTGGTGTGAACCCTCAGGGATGCCAGGTCTATTCGTTCAAAGTACCTGATGCAGAAGATCACGCGCACGATTTTTTATGGAGATACGAAAAAGTGCTCCCGGAACGGGGAATGATTGGTATATTCAACCGCTCCTATTACGAAGACGTTCTTGTTGTCCAGGTTCACCCTGAGCGTATGGAGGATCTCCCTGCCGCGATAGGGCCAGACGTAAACGGTTTCTGGGAGGGCCGGTATAAGGATATCAATGCCTTTGAAAAGCACCTCGTCAGGAATGGAACCGTTGTCCTGAAATTTTTCCTGAACATTTCAAAGGAGGAACAGAAACGGCGACTTATCGACAGGCTCAGCCACAAGGAAAAATACTGGAAGTTTTCTTACTCTGACGTTACAGAGCGACAGTACTGGGATCAGTACATGGCAGCGTATGAGGAGATGCTTGAATCTACATCGACAGCATATGCCCCTTGGTTTATCGTCCCCGCGGATCACAAGTGGATGGCCCGTACTTTTGTTGCCGAAGCAATCACTTCAGCCATCACGGGACTGAACCTTTCCTATCCCGAATTCTCAGAGGAGCAGATCCGATACTTCTCTGAAGCGAAAAAGCAACTTGAAGAAGAATAAACCCGTTTATTTTAAAATAACAATAATCCTCATATTTTTTGTGATCTTCAATATCCCCTCTGAAAAGATTTGTGAAAAATCATAGGTTAAAGTTAAAGGAAATCCCGGCCACGCTATCCCGGATTAATCCTGACAATATTATACCGCATGGGCACTTACGGATGGGGGCAGAAGCCGGTCAAGTAAGAATGACGGTAATTTCTTCGAGGTTGCTATGATAAGATCGAAATTGTCTTTTGAGCCAGTCGATCCCAAGTATTGCAGGGTGATCTGGAAATCGGCATTATAGACGGGTACGCCAAAAATCGAGATTGTTGCATGCCTCGGGCTGATGATCCGGGTCTGACCTACAGCAAGCTGCTCACGGTTACCATCTGCATCAGTGATGACCGATCCATTGTATGCCATCACCGCAATTTGGCTGCTACCGATTGCGACCGTATTCCCGTCCGGAAAGGATACTGCAAAGTGTGTAACAAAGGGAAACGCGTTGCCTATGGTACCAGAAGTGACAGACATTGTGAAGGTCAGGATCGCCGCAACGGCAATTACTATTACGATGCCGGCCACAATACCCAACAGGATCTTTTTTCGGCTCTGCAGGTGACTATCGTTGCTGCTTGTTGCGCGGTGAGATCGATCCATCATATTATCATATATTCCGGATCCCTCCCATAAAATCCATTACCCCCCCCGTACCATTGTACTAGGATTTTGATGCGTATACCCATACAATCGGTCACACCTGATACCGGTCATGCAGAAGTATGCGGATGGGTCCACGAGGTCAGGGACCTTGGCGGACTCGCATTCTTTTTAATCCGTGACAGAACCGGGATCATCCAGGTGACTATACCGAAAAAGAAGGCATCTGAGGCAGTTCTTGCTGCTGCAAAGAAAGTTTCACGGGAATCGGTCGTCAGGATTTCCGGGACAATAAAAGCCATGGAGAAGGCACCCGGTGGAAGAGAACTTGTCCCGGACACCTTTGAGATTATCAATCTCGCCGAAACACCTCTGCCCCTTGATGTCTCGGAGAAAGTCAGTGCCGAACTCGATACCCGTCTTGACGCGAGGTTTCTTGATGTACGCCGGCCCCGGGTCGCTGCGGTTTTCCAGATCCGCAGCGCCGCAATGCATGCGGTCAGTACCTTTTTCCATAAAGAGGGGTTCATCAGTATAACTACCCCAAAAGTTGTCGCCGCCGCAACCGAAGGTGGAACTGAACTTTTCCCAATTGCCTATTTCGATAAGGAGGCATTCCTCAACCAGAGCCCGCAGCTCTACAAACAGATGATGATGGCAGGCGGTTTTGAAAGAGTCTGCGAGATCGGACCGATCTTCCGGGCCGAAGAACACAACACTACTAAGCACCTAAACGAAGCCACCAGTATAGATATCGAGGTTTCGTATGCGGATCATCATGAAGTCATGAAGATTCTTGAGGACCTGATTGTCAAAACCTATGAATACGTAAACAGGAGCTGTAGTGACCAGTTGGCAAACCTCGAATGTACCGATTTTTCTGTGCCCAAAGCCCCATTCACCCGGCTGCCCTACTGCGATGCAATCGAAATTGCCTCGAAGAAAAGCAGCGAACCGATCAAATTTGGTGACGATATCTGCGCTGCAGCAGAACATGCAATTGGTGACGAAATGGGAAGTCACTATTTCATCACGGACTGGCCGACAGAGATCCGTCCCTACTATGCGATGCCATATGAGGACGATCCCACTATATGCAAAGCGTTCGATCTGATGCACCCGAGGATGGAGCTCTCAAGTGGCGCCCAGCGTATCCATCAGTACGATCTTCTCGTCAGGCAAATCCAAAAGAAGGGTCTGAATCCGGATAGTTTCGAGTTTTACCTTCGGCCGTTCAGGTACGGGATGCCACCGCACGCCGGATGGGGGCTTGGTGCCGACCGGCTGATCATGACTATGCTCGGACTTTCAAATGTCCGCGAAGCCGTTCTGTTCCCACGTGACATGCACAGGCTTGTTCCATGAAGGCATATTTCATCAACAAAGTTCTTGCTACTACGGTCGTCGGGAGTTATCCTGTTGTCAAAGGAACCGGCATTAAAGCTTTTTTTGATCCTTTCGGACCTGCAGTTGAAACTGCAGTCTCCGACCAGATTTCAGCAGGCATTGACATTATTTCAGATGGACAGGTACGAGGAGACATGGTCAGCGTGTTTTCGGGCAAACTTCCCGGGGTCAAAGACCAGGACGTGATAGGAAAGATCCATCCTGCATCCAGACCCATCACTGTCGCTGATACAAAATATGCCCGTTCAAAGTCTATCTATGTCAAGGGGATAATTACTGGTCCATCCACGCTCGCACATGGACTTCATATCAGTACATCAATGTACCGGAACCGGGAGGAGATTGTACCGGATATAGCAGCTGCACTCGCCACCGAAGCCCGTTATCTTGAGGCTGCCGGAGTAACACTCCTCCAGATCGATGAGCCGATTTTCTCAACCGGTGTTGCTGATCTCGCAGTTGGAAAGCAGGCAATTGAGCTGATTACCGGCTCCCTTAAAATCCCCAGCTGCATGCATGTATGTGGTAATCTCGCAAACACTATCGATGATATCCTTAAGATTAACGTAAATGTGCTTGATTTCGAATTCTCAAAGAATCCCGCAAACCTCGAACTCTTCGGATCCAGAGATCTTGCCGGCCGGATGATTGGCTATGGCTGTGTCGATTCGAGTGCGGAAAACGTTGAATCGATAAATGAGATTAAAAAGCGGATAGAGAAAGGAGTCGAAGTTTTTGGCGCTAAAGCGATGCTTGTCGATCCCGATTGCGGCCTGCGGATGCGATCCCGGGAATCCGCATTCTGGAAATTAAAGAATATGGCAGAGGCAGCAAAAGAAGTCCGGCTCGCGCTTTAAGGCCAGACCAAAAATAAAAAAAATATCTTTTCTATACGACTCTTGATGTTGTCGATGCTTCAATCCCGCGATCGGTAATAATAAAGGGCAGAAGCCGCTGGGGGGCGGCGGAGTCGCGTATCTTATGTACCGCAAGCGTCCGCTCAATTTCACTTTGGTGAATATCCGTTTTGAGTTCAAGCACAATATCCGACGCACGCATGATCCGCGTCATTTCGACCGGTGAATGGACGTTGGTATAAACAACGATCATAAGATTTGAACCGCGTTCCCTCATCAGTTCGCGTGCATTCCGGAGAAACTTAAGCGCGACGTCTATCCCATATTTTATAATAATTGTTGAGAGGGAATCGACAACGATCCTACCCCCGATCATCTGAGGAAGATACATTTCGGGATGGATCTCAGACACATCCTGCATGCCTGTCTCTACATCCCCGTCGTTCATCAGGTAGGTGCCTTCTTCGCCTTCCACCTTCCAGAACTGCATTGCCGCAAGATCAACACCAGCAAGCGGCGAACCGTACACCATGATTACCGTGCCAGTAGGAAATCCTCCATCTAAAAGAAGGTTGAGTCCGACGATACCGGTAGACCTCTTCTTGGGCTTACCGCTTATCGGAATATCAACAATCTGGCTTTTTGTATCCACGGTTATATGCTCCCTTAAATATTATTAAGAAAACATTAAAAGGTTTTCGGGAATGAACCTGTTTTGTCTCAAAATATTCGTGTCATCATGATCCGGCGGTTATCCGACTGAATTTTTCCCGCAAGGTGCGGCGTAATAGCTTCCAGCCATGCACCCGGGGTAGCTCATCCACGATGATAAGTTTTCGCGGGACCTTGTAGCCGGCAAGGTGCAAGCGGCAGAATGATTCAAACTCCGGTTCAGAGAGTGTGGCTCCGGCTTTCAAAACAACTGCAGCCACAGGAGATTCCCCTTTTCTTTCATCGGGAACGCCAAATACTGCAATATCTGCAACAGCCGGATGCTGAACGATTACGTTTTCCACCTCAGTTGGGTAAATTTTCCATCCCGACATTATAATCATGTCTTTTTTCCGGTCGGTGATATAGAGAACACCCTCCTTATCCATGTACCCAATATCGCCGGTCAAAAACCACCCGTCCTTCCTGAATACTGCCGCTGTTGCTTCGGGTAAATTCCAGTACCCATGGGCAACTGAGGGACCCCGCAGCGCTATTTCTCCGGTCTGCTTATGAGGCAACTCCTTTTCCGGATCGTCCACATCCACGATCCTGACTTCAGTGTACCCGACAGCGACGCCTACGCTTTGGTAATTCCGGGTGAGGGCAGGGTATTCGGGCAGCGTCGTTGTTCCGGAACCAATTACGATTGTTTCTGAGAGTCCATACGAATTTGCAACCGGTATGTGGTATCGTTTATCAAACGCCTCCCACACCGAAGGCAGGAGCTGACCACCTCCCGATATGATAACCCGGGCCGTGCTGAGGAATGACTCTGTTCCCGGGTCACTGTGGGTTAGTGTGTGGATAACCGGGGGCATTCCGGCAAGGACGGTCACCTTGAACTTCTCTGCAAGATGGAGATATTCATGCGCATTGAACCGTTCCATCATCACGAAGGTCCCGCCGGCGCGCAGGACCGCAAGCCCCCATGACAACCCCACATGACCCATAGGGTAAATGCCGAGATACACATCGTCCGGTCTGAGACGGAGCGCTTCCCGCTCAGCATCAAGTGCTGTCATCCAGTTGCCGTGGCTCAGCATGGCACCTTTGGGTTTCCCGGTCGTTCCTGCCGTGTATTGGATGTGACACAGGTCGTCAAACGCGCAATTGGCAGCCCTCATTGAATCAGGAGCCAGGGGAAATGACCCCCATGCAACTACACCGGGGCCAAGATCTGTTCCTTCATCGGTTACACAAATGACGTTCTCAAGCAACGCGGCTTTCTTTTGTACCTCATATACGACATTCATCCCTCGTGTATCCGTGATAATAACACGAGCTCCTGCATCGCTGACGGCATGGTGCAATTCTTCTGCCTGGTACACGCTGTTTGTGGGTACTGCGACAGCACCGATCCGCCAGATTGCAAAGTAGCTGATAAGGTATTCTGGCGAGCTATCGAGATAAATACAGACGC
>Ga0326728_10011582_pt1 | contig 20033 bp, 19 predicted proteins | sample MB3enrmetagenome_FD_207602 | JGI IMG/M metagenome (GOLD analysis project Ga0326728, IMG submission 207602) | Lab enriched peat soil microbial communities from McLean, Ithaca, NY, United States - MB31MN | ecosystem: Environmental > Terrestrial > Soil > Wetlands > Peat | place: USA: New York... | reverse complement strand
AATCTCTCTTCCGCAAGCTCAACCTGCCCGGGCACCGCTTCTACCAGTTCCGTCTGGCCTTTGACAAAACCCAAGCCAAAGGGTCGTTCAAGGTGATGGCGGACGATGTCGCCCAGAAACTCGAGTCCGACATCATTCTGCCCAAATCCTCTGTGAAGCCAGAATACCGCGGCAGCCTGGTGCGTTCCGTCCGGTCGCTTTTGGGAGACCGGCAGGCACACGTATACCGCGGCCCCATCGTTCTCGGCATCCGGGACGTCTCGCGCGATCTCCAATTCAAGTCGAGCTACACGCTGGTCGAACACGCGCCCGAGGACTCGATTGAACTTGAAATCAAAGCTCACGCCCTCCAGCAGATTGAAAGACTGGAGGCGGCAGCGAAAGAAGGTGACTTCGCGGAACTGTTTCGTTTGCTGGGTACCGCCGAGGCGCAACGCTCGATCGATTCCGATGGTGAGGCGCCCACGGAGTACACCAGTGTGGAAAACACCATCGTCGAGGCGGTGCTCAAGGCTGACTCGACCGGGTACATGGTGAGACACCCGTTCGTCAACCGCCAACTGCAACGGATGCTGGCGAAATGGGCGTTCAAGCTGTGCACCTCGGGAGGGTTCCTATTGCCCGGGTTTACGCTAGCGGACGATGGCTACCTGATGCTTCACGAAGGGGAAATCTTTTGGGGTTCGGACTGGATTCCGCTGGACGGGGCAATCGCATCGCTCCGTTGCCGGCAGGGTCTTTTGGTCCGTTATCCCATCCGCATGAAGGAAGATCTGCTCCCCTTCCACAACCTCTCTGTTCAGGAGGCGGTTAGCCTGCTGGGAGAGCACTTGAGGAGAAGCGGCTGCGCGATGGAAGCGCCGCAAGTCCTCGATCTGCTCGAACAGCACCTTTGTTTGAAGGGCACCTTAACCCTGCATTCAGAGACCGCCAAGAAGAACGGAGGGGATTACGACTTCGACCAGGTGTGCGTGGTCGAGGGCGACCGCTTTCCACGTTTCGTCGCGGACCGCTTTGCTTATCAACCGCAGAAGTTCAATCCCAAGAACAAGCTCGAAAAGAAGCAAAGCCCGTGGTGGAACATGCCGCAAGTCGCCATGATGGCCCGAGGCAATCGCATCGGCTCAATTACCGACCTCAAAACCTCGTGCCTCGCTGCCGGAAGGCCGGACTTCGCGAACCAGCTCGTCGATGAACTTCAGAACGCCATCGATCAGCTCAAGTGGGGAACGGAGCCCGACCAGAAGCTGATCAGCGAAATGCGCAAGCAGGTCACAACCGCTCCCTGGCTCAAACTCAAGAACAAGCGGCGGATTTCCGATATGCCGGAACATCTCAACATCCCTGAAACCGACAAGATCGGAAAGATGTACATGTTTCTCCGGCGGCACTTGAACCGGTTTTTTCTCGAGACCGCACCCCTCAGTGACTTTCGCGGGGTGATTGCCGGCGAGGCTTTCACCCAGGAGATTTACCGGGAGTGCGGCACTATCTCCACTTTCTATGCGGTCAACATTGGAATCGTGGCGGAGCACCGCAAGAAGATCGAGAAAGCGCTGGAAGAAGCTGAAGCCGAGTTCGTGGCAAAAAAGGATGACCCCAAAACTCGGAAAGAGGCGATCTTCAAGCGCAACCAGGCGCAGGCCGAACTCCACTTCTTCGAGGAGCGAAGCCGCAAGAACATCAGAAACCTGATCCACATGATTCGCATGTGGGCCCAGACCAAAAATGGAAACCGTCTGGCTTACCTCTCCGCCCTACACGCCATTGCCTGCAAGAATGCGGCGGCGAGCCAGGACAAAGACCGGCAGGGCACGGGCTCAATCGTTTTCTACGCTTTCCCGCAGGAACTCGTGAACAAAATCGTGGAACGCACGGGGGGGCGGCAGATTACGGTGGCGGTTCCCGAACTCTGCGACGGTGAAGTAGAGATCGACGCGGAGGGCCGCGTCTTTCTGGTGGCTGCTTTCCCGAACGGCGATGGCAGCCTCCATGAGCGCCGCATCTTTCACATGCAAGTGACGGAGAAAGGTGAGGTCTTTATGGATCGGGATGGAAGCGGAAAGCCGGTATTGGTTGACCGGGTTCACCCGTTTTCTATCCAGCCAGGGAGGAGCGAGGTGCGCGACGGGAAGGTTGTGTTCCCCGGCACGCAGCAGCGCCCCTTTGTGCCGAAAAGAAATAGTAAGAATTGAGTATGAAGCCTAGCTGTCCCAGGGGGCACCGGTCGCCGGAGCCTCCTGGGGTCCTTTAATAATAAGGTTAGACATACGCATCCAGGGAGGAGAAACCACACATGAGAAGGTTAATCATCACTCTTGCAGTGCTAGCGGCGTATGCCGTGCCGGCTTGGGCGCAGAAGATCGAAATCCAGAAGCCCGACCGTAACCAGATTGTTCGCGTACAGACCGCACTGAATCACCTGACGGTGATCGAGGTCGGTGAAACGGTGACGACGGTAGCCGCGGGCAGCCCCGCCTTCAAGATCGAGTGGCGGGAGAACAAAGTGTTTGTCCAGCCGTCGGAGCCCGGTGTAACCACGAACCTTTTTATATGGACGGCCTCCGGGCGGCTGAACTACGAACTGGAGGCGGCGGGCGCCGTCGAGCAAATGGACTTTGCCATTGACCACCCAGTTCCGCATCCAACGCCGACGCCTGTGGTGGCAATAAAGTCTCCCGCACCGGCCAGCGCTGAGCAAATTTCTTTCGACGCCCTGCTGGGCGGCAGGCCGATCCGGGTGGATGGTTTGAAACAGCCAAAGAATCGGGTCATAGTGCTGCTCAAGGATACCTTCGAGCGGGAGAACCACGAAGTTTTCATCCGCTACGCGGTGCGAAATGACACCCGGGAGGTTTACACGCTGACTACGCCGAAGGTCTTCACGTTAAGCGTGGACGGCCCTCCCAGTGACCTCGATCGGTTGGTGAATTTCCAAGTAGGGGAGTCCGCAACAGCCGAGATCGAAGGCGACGAGAAGCCGGTCGACATCGTCAGTGGCAGCGTGCGTTCGGCGCACGTTGAACCGGGGCAGGAGACCGTGGGTGTCATTGGCGTAAAGCTTCCGGTGGGCAAGGCCGGTCCTACGGTGATCCGGCTTGTGTTTCCCGAAGACGGCAAAGGCCAGCCAACGGCCACACTGGTGCTTTGATCATGGCAAAGGAAGTTACGCTGCAAGAAGTGCAGGTGTGGTTGGAGGATTATTTCAGAGACCGCTCGGAGCTCGGACTCCGCAAGGCCATCCTGGCGATGATACTTGAGCCTGCCCATCTGTTTGAGCCCAAGAAACCCCGCTATCCCGAAAAATCCTTTGTGTTATTGGCCATTTGGATCCTGGGACTTCTGAGTGTGTTCGTTTATTTCAATCTGTGGTCGTGAAAGACCCGTCGGAGGTATTAAACCCATGTTGCAAAAGCTCGAACGGCTTGCCTGTTTTTTTGCTGCATTGCTCGCTCTCTTGATTGAAGCCTGCTTTGTATACTGCCTTCGGATGTTCCCGCCGGCAAGCGTGGCAGCGAAACCCTTCGCTTCGAGCGGAGGATGGATTGGCCCGACGCTACCCCAGTGTTGGCTGGCAGGAGCCTTGGTTGCGCTGTTCTACTATCTGATCCACGCCTGCCGTACGGATCAGGAGATGGCAGCGCGCGGGAGGCGCACTTTCCTGCGTACCTGGTACTGGTTCCTGGCGCTTGCCTCGGCCCAAGGTTGCGCCCTCTACCTCAATTTTGTATTGCAGGTGCGAAGATGAGGAACGATCAAAACGAGAAGCCCACCCGCCCCGCCCCCCTCGAAAGTTTTGAATTCGTCGCCGGTATCTTGACCTTGGTCGGTGGCTGGTTCGCCTGGTATGTTGCCAAGAACCGGTACTACATCACAGGGCGCCAGACCGTTGAGATGGCTCTGTACTTCGCCATCACCGTCGTCTGTGCAGGCGCCGGTCTCGTGCGTTTGCTCACCCGGCGCTCCCGGCGCGAGAGTGAATGGCCCCATCGGTCGCTGGTGATTTCCGCGAGACGCGACAAACGCACCGTCCGCAAAGCCTGGAAGGAAAACGCGGTCGTGCTGGGGTATGACGTTCATGGCAAGCCTTGGCTCTGGCCCGATAAGATTCGCGTAATGCAAGGGATCGCCATGGGTATGACGGGCGCCGGCAAGTCGACTCTTCTTACCAACATCATTAGCCAGGACCTGGAGCGCGTCGTCGGCCCTCCCGAGGATCCGCATCGCATCCCCATGGTCATCCTCGATGGCAAAGGCGACCTGGAATATCTTTACCAATTACTCCCCTACATCCACCGCGCCGGGAGGCTCCATCAACTGCGGGTGCTCAGCCCCAGCCGCCCTGACATCTCGACCTTATACAACCCGTTCCGTTGCACCAGCGACGACTACATGGCCATCGTCAACATGGTGTTTGGATCTTTCGACCTGCACCACGAATTCTTTTCCCCCCACCAGCAAAGTTACCTCTCCCATATCGTGCGCGTGCTGGTGTACACCGGGCAGCAGTTCAATTTCTATGACGTCATGGTGATGGCGCTGGATCAGGAGGTGATCCGAGAGCAAGTGGAGAAAGCCAGCCGGCAAATCGAACGTTCTCCCAACCTCACCCTCCAACGCCGGCTCAACTTTGAGATGTCGGTGCGGAGCCTTTACCAGTCCTTTCAGGACCGTGACCGCGTGCAAAACATCCAGGGGCTGCTCAATAAGTGCATGCCCTTCCTGGACGACGAGCTGTCCGTGATCACAGGACCCTACGAAGACCTGCTCTCGATTGACGACGTGATCGAGCAGGAGTTGATTCTCCTGGTCTCGCTCAACATCAACAAGAACACGGAGCCGGTGCGCGCCCTGGGAAAGATGTTGTTGCAGAACCTGCAACTGGTGGTGGGCAAGCGCTACGAAAGCGAAGAGCAAAGGCGCCGCGCCCACCGCCCGCTCTTCAGCGTCATCCTGGACGAGTTCGCTCCCTTCGGTTACCGGAATTTCGCCCAGATCCTGCAAACCGCGCGCGGCACGAATACCGCGTTTCTGTTCTCCTTGCAGTCCTTGTCTCAGCTCATGGAGGTCGGGAAGGGGTTTAAGGAAGATGTTTCCTCCGCGCCCAATACGACCATGCAGTCTCTCACCCGCGATGAGGAAACCGCCCGGCACTTCCTGCGCGCCTCGTCGGAACAGCGGGTAACGCGGCGCAGCCGGTCGATGCAGCGCACGCGGATGTTTGGCTTCGAGAAGTACGAGGAGACGGGACGGGCGGTTGAAAGCGAAGAGCGCGAGACGCGCGCTCGCGACGACCACATCAAAAATCTGCCCACCGGTCAGATCGAAATCCTTATGACGGACCAGACCCGTGGAACCTTGCACGGACATTTGCACGTGCGCCCGCCGGTCGACGTCAGGATTCCGCACTTCATCCCTGAGCTTTACCCCCAGTTGCGGCATTCCCGCGAAGGTTCGGTCGGAGCCAATCTTCGCTTCAAGAGCCCTCTACCGGCACCGACGTCGCGGCCGACCAAGCATGCTGCCGGAGGGTATTGAGCATGACACGACGCAAGTTGCTGCAGTTGGCGACGAGCGCACTTCTGATTCGGGCCAAGAACGGGTTCGCGCAGAATGGGGGGTCTCCGGCTCCCATCCCTCGGATTCAATATAGCCCGCTGGCTGCCGAGCGGGCGCAAGGTGCCGCGCCGCAAGAACCCGACACCTGGTACGAGTTCCTGGTGAAGCAGTTCAACCCAGGCAAAGTTGACTACGGTCGAATCATTGAGGAGCGGCGGCGCGCTCTTCTTGACGCCACGGTCAACAATCCGTATTTCCCCTACTCCGTCGCAATGACGATTTGGAATCTCGTCGTCATGTCGGCTTTCGCCAAACTTTGGTTGGACGGCAAACGCAAGGACGACCTGAATGCGGACATAGTCGCCGACCTTTACAACCACGACCTGCATTCCCGCCAGGTAGCGAAGGAAGCGATCGAAAAGTACAACCAGCACATTGAACAGTGCAACCGGGCGATCGAGGACTCCGGGTCGGGGCAAAATCCCTCTGCGACCGGTACGGAGAGCGACGAACTCAAGGCAAAATTGCAACAGACGGTTGCGAACCTCCGGGCCATGACACTGGAAAGGGACGGGCTGAAGGAGGAACTGACACAGAAATCTCGCGTCGTGACCGACCTCAGCTTGCGGGTGCAGGCGCTGACGGACCAGATGAGCGGGAACGGCAAGGCGCTTGCCGTCGGTGCGGCGGACTCGCTGTCGTCGGCGTCGAACGCTGAATACATGAAGCTGATCAACTCGTTGCAGCAACAGCTTTACGCCGAACGCGATAAGAACAAACACGTCAAGGGTGCATGACAGCTATGGTGGTTGCAATTACAGGGCTGGGCAGCGTATGGCGCCGGCGGTTTGGCAAGTGCCCAAACAAGCCGACGCGCTTTGCGCGCGCCGCGTATTACAACACCACGGGTGTGCCGGTGAACGGGACGATCCGGACACGTACGAAGGTTGCAGGCCATGCACGCTTCAACTCCGTCGGTGGCTTTGACCCGAACTGTCCGCAGCGGATGGTCAATCGCGTGTTCGATTGCGACGAGCCGTGTGTCTGGCAAGGACAAAACAAGATTCTCTTCAAAAGTTTGCTGTCTGCGCCGCGGCAGCCTGATTACTTCCTGGTTGTGACGCGGCAAAGCGAGATTGGCCGTGTCCACATCGGAAACAGTGGATGGAAGTCCAACGATGGGCTGCTTATTGCATTCAGCGAGTGCGGTGACGAGCAGGAAAGCATGTTGCTCTTGCCCGCGAGCGGCTGGATACGAAGTGACGTCGGGAAATTCGTCTTGCAGCCCGTGGCCGCGCGGTCCTGGATTGCACGTTTGGAACTGACTCTTACTTCTCCCTTGGCAGGTTGACAATGCGTTACATCAAAGACTGCATCAGCTTGAACGTCGAGCACGATTACCCACTGCTTCGCCAGGTCTTGCACGCTGGTTTCGTTACTCACGAACAATTGTTCGAGTTCATGCAGCTTGGCCGGCACGAATCGAGCCGCTCGACTTTCAACTGGAGAGTCCGGCGGCTCACTGCATATGGTCTGATCGCGCGGCACACGGTTCCGTACCTGGGCAAGACCTACGTGTACTCCATCACGCCTGAAGGCGCGCTTGAACTCGCGAGCACCGGCGAGCGATTCTTGATAACGCCCGCCAAATCGAACCGGAGTGATAAGGAACTTCAGGTTGTGCACTCGCTCGAACTCAGCAACATCCACCTCAGCCTATTGCGGGCTGGCGTGCTTGCGCGATGGGTGCCGGAAATCCAAATACGCTCAAGGAATACCATGATGGAATTCGCCATCGCCAAGGACTATGACGCGATTGTGACGGTTCGGCTGGAAGAGCGTGATGCAACCTTTGCGCTTGAGTACGAACGGAGTGCAAAAAGCGAAACGCACTATGCCGAAATTGTAGACAAGATCGAATCTGAAATGGAAATTGATAGGTTCCTTTATCTGGCCTCCAGCGAACAAGTCCTGCGTTGCGTGTCCTGGCAGTTCCGCAACAGCAAGCGGCATGTCTGCTTCGGGTTTCTCACTGACTGGTATCAGCGGCTGCTCGACACGGAAGTCTTCGACTGGAAATGTCATCAGTATCGGCCGCTCCGCGCCGCCCTAAGCGGCAGCACCTACCCAATTAAGGTTCCCTCCCAGGCGTTTGCCTGATCGTTGTGCCCATTCTTTGCTTGTTTGTTGAATATTTGTTGCCTACTCGAAGGCGTCGCTAAGCAACTGAGCAGCAAAGGCTTGCTTCCTGACTATAGGTCAATATCGGCCGTTTTCTAGTCGTCGATGGCAAGTCCAAAGATGGCAGGTGGCACCAGGTTGGGACTTGCTAGGTTTGGTCGCGTCAGGGATGGATTTTGTGGGGTGGCGACGCTGGCAGTGTGGTGCTATGCCATTTATTCGGTTCGTGATAATAGTGCGTATTGCGTCGTTACGTGTGCAGCCTAGTGCAGATTGTAGACTACGGGCAAGTATCTGATAGCAAGGGAGCTTGCGCGATAGCTGTAGTCAATTCCGGCCCGAATTTGCAGAGTGGTTGGCCGCGGTGGTTTTTCGGGAAGTTCAGGTGTTGAGCGTCGAGCGACAGGTTGTCTTGCACAAGCGCATCATAACGTTCATTATCAGCTAGCAAAACTGCTCACCGATAGGCCCGGTTGGAACTCGTGCAGTCGGCAAATGTCGCGCAGGCTTACAGCGCGTAAAGTGTAGCAGTGATGTTCAGCCGGGTTCCGGGGTTTTCTGGCGTTACCCTGCGTCAAGCAGACGTCAACGTGTTCGAATTCCAAAGCGTCGGTAAGACTGAACACCAACCGGAACTCATCCTGCCAAGCATAGCTATCGAGCTTGGATGTGGCGATCTTGTCCGGCAATGCCCATCGCGGGTTCCCTGTTTCGGTTTCCTGGTAGTACTCGACGCGTTGTCCGATCCGCTTTCTGTTTCGGGGGCCGGGAAAGGTGGCTTTCGACGGCAACAGCGCCGTCTCTATTCTGTCGCAGAAAACTCGGACGTTCAGAATTTCCACGCACACGACTGCCTTGAATCTTTCGCGAAGTTCGTCGGTAAGCGATCTGCTTAGACAAAATACGAATATTTCTTCTTGTTTCGATGCAGACTCTACAGCGTGTCCCGGAAGGATGAACGTCGTTCCTTGAGTTTGGTTGTTGACGATCAGGCCGTCTTCGGGGCGGTAGATGGACGTTCCCTCGTTCTGATCTTCCCTTACATTGTTGTCTTCATAGTCACGGAAATACGACAATGAGCGAAACAGGACTTCTCCGTTGATGAACGCTTCAGCCCACTTGCGTTCGGAAAAGTACTTATACAAGTTCCTGCAGCGCATTTGGAACGCTCCTGCTGCCATACGCCTGTGTTGAGGTGTCTTTGATTGCACGTTCGCATCTGGGACCGGAGGCGCTTGAGCTGGTGAAGCCAACGCCGCACAACTCTATGTGAGAGCGGTCTCCACCTCCTGTGACGGCTCTGGCGGTTCCAGGTAAAGAACTCTTAAGAGAGAAACCCCTTGCCAACCCGGCCGCCCGCGGCTCCGGACCATGTAGCAAAGGGGGCGTGCAAGATCAGCCTCGGTTAGACCGCTTCCGGCGAGAGCCCGTTTCAAGAGAAGCCCGAGGTGAACCGTCCATCTCGCCTTTGGGATCTATCGTGGGCTGCGGCGGAGCTTCTTTTGGGAACACCAGTGCGCTCAGTCGGGGCAGGCCGTAGGCGAACGTGATGATTGGAACCAGTACACCAATCGCCGTCAGCGCTGAACCGGAGAGCATGTCTATCGCGGGGGGCTTTGTCAGGAGGAAGACGGCACATACCGGCAGTCCGCTCCCGATACCGAGGAGGCTCAGTCCGAACTTCACATAATCGCCCTCCGATGGCCAACTTCTGTAGCGCCAGCGCCTCCAAGCGACGAAAAAGAGGGTGGCCGCCAGAATACAAAGACCGTAGACGCGGTAATCAACTTCTCGAAGATACCAACGCCCCACAGAGTCCAGCACTCACGCGCCCCCCTTCTTGGCGAGTTCGTTTCCAACAATCGCTCCGACGATGGCACCTACGATTCCGCCGACTGGACCAAATAAGGCCAACCCCGCGAGTCCGGCCAGCGCGGCGCCAGCCACCTGCTTGTCGCTCTCGACGGGCGTCGCGACAATTCTGCCGTGTGCGTCCGAGTAGAAAGCTCTACCATCCGGCAGCACGACTACGTAAGTTGTCATCTGGGAGTGCGGGTCGGTGTAGAGGTACACCGGATAACCTTCGTGGCTAATTGCGACCTGTGGCCCGTAGCCCATTTTGAGCTGCCCTTTCTTGTTCAGAGCCGAATCGCCCCGACAATCTCGGCCAGATATTCGTAAAACCCATGCCGCCACAAATAATTGGGGTGATACGTCCTTATGGAATCAGCCGGTAGCTGGCGTGACTTAACGCGCGCAAGCTGTCTTGCGGGTCGCGAATTGATGCCTTCAAATTCGGCATCATCGAATATCCTGGTAATAAATCTATCGTAATTGGGACCGGAGAAGAAAATTACCAGATTGGGATTCAATTCACGCACTTCGAATGCTACGACATCAAACCACCGGTCCTCCCAACCTAAAATGGTCGCACCTGGATTGCCTTTGGCATTTGCTTTGCCGATCTTAATCAGATTATTCCAGATAACGGCCATGTTCTTTCCAGAAGGCCCAGGTTGTTCTTCCAAAGCGGTGATAAGTTTCGACACTCCGTTCCAAAATTGTCCGCCGTAGGCATAGCAGTGGCCACTGGTGTAAAACCCTCTGTATGTTTTCAATATATGATCTACCCCGCTGTTATGTGGAAATACGCCCTCCCAGTCGTTCGTTTCCTGCCCAAATATCATGACCCTATAATTTGCGGCAAAGTAGTCAGGCGGAGCATCTAGCAATAATGGGTTTGTGGGCTCTTCGCCTCCAACGTCCGTTGTCAACTCGTTTAACAGCAGTGCATTCCACTCTTCTTGATACCTGTGGCGGAGTTCAGTGCTCATATTTCGACCGCCGGACCGGGAATTTCGCCTTTAGCTCCCAACAACCCCACACTATACACCTTTTAAGGGGGTACATCTCCCACCGGCACAGGACGACATCGGGCTTGTCGATGATACTCCCCTTCGTCCCTCAATCCCTCCGAGAGTCCAGCGGAATTCCGTGCCGGGCGAACGATTCAAGGACCTGCTCGCCCGCCAAGCGAAACTCAACGCCGCGCTCGATCTCAACAAGGACGAAAAGCAGGTCGCGCTACCGGCAGAGAATGACATCGGGCTTTCGGGGGATATCCCCAAAGGTCCGTCCATTCCGCCCAGAGTCCAGCGGAATTACCCTCCGGGCATGAGCCCTTATTTCCCCAGTCCTAAACGATTAATCCGGTCTACCGACTCGGCTTGCCGGGTCAAGACCATTTGACAAGGAGGAATCTACATGATCATTGGTGTCACGCACGACCATGACGGCCGCGTCATCCAGCGGCTGTCTGTATCCACCAAGGTCTCCATCGGGCTACCACCCAATGGAGATTGCAACCATCCCACCAAGCTCGACCACTTTGTTTTCCTGCGGAAGAAGAAATCAGCCAACCGGGTTGGGTGGGAAGTCGATCCGGAACTTATCGAGCACTACGGAGAGGAGTGCCGAGAACTCCACATTATGTTGATCGACGACGACATCGAGAACGTCTTTCCCAGCTCCTATGCTTGGTGGACGGCCACCGAGCGGAAGTGCTGGGGCGACGGAACCTCGGCCACCCGGCGCACGGCGGAGAAGCCTGGCGGGCAGCCTTGGACCACCTGCGGCAGCGGATGCCCGGAGCTTACGGCGGGCCAGTGCAAGCCGGGCGGAGATCTGCGCTTCGTGTTGGCGGACTTCCCGCGGCTTGGGAGTGTCTGCCGCATCCACACCTGTTCTTACCGCTCGATCCGCCAGATTCACTCCGCCTTGCAGGAGATCCAGACTTTCACAGGCGGTCGGCTGGCCGGGATCACGGCCAAGCTGACGGTTCGCCCGGAGGAGGCCACGTACTTTGACCGCAAGGAGAAGAGGAAGAAGACTTCATCCGTCTGGGCGCTCGGTCTGGAGGTTGAAGGCGACGACATGCAGAAACTCATCGCTAACCTGACGGAGAACGCGCGCCTCTTCGCCGAGACTCGAAAGCTGCTTGGGTCGAGTGGCAAGGTATTTGAGGTTGTTGAGGACGAGCAAGAGCAGGCGCCGGAGGTTGCGGCTGAATTCTATCCGGCGTCGGCCAATGGCACTGTGCCTGCCGAAGGCGCCGCGGCAGGTTCTTCCTCCGATGCGACCCCTACCGCTCCCGCGCCACAACCCACGACGAAACCTGCGCCCGCTGAAAACAGCACTCACCCGAATGGCGGGAAGGAATCTGCCAAGCCACCCGCCAACGGGGTCGCCTCGCCCCCTGCGCAGAACAACGGGAACGGTTCGGCCGCTGGTTCAGGATTCAACCAGCTTCGGAATGAATTCCTGACGGCTGCACGGCGCGTCGCCACGACCAAGAAGCAAGCCATCGGCGAAGTGGTGGAATGGGCAAGTGGCGGCGCCTTCAAATATGGGGATGTCGGCCGTATGACAGAAGCCGATACCCCAAAGTTGCGGGCTGCCACAGAGCTCATGACCTCCGGCGTCGCCAGCACAACTCACTGAACAAGAAATCCATTCACCATCACCTACCATGCCTCTGAATCCCCGCGCCAATTCCCACCCCCATGCTGGAGCGCTGGTAACCATCACGCTTGTGAAGTGGTGCATGGTTGTCAGCGCTCCAGCCCTTTCGCGTTTCCGGTGTTGTCGTCTTCGCTGGGCACCGGCATCCCAGATACTTCTTGCTGCGCCGTTTGAGCGGCAATTGAAATGGGCCGTTTACCGCGATAGAATTTGTGTGCTAATCATGGGCTGCCAGGTACGACCTTGACGGAACACGGCTCAATGGAGCAACTCCCGCTCGAAAGGAATGACCATGAGCTACGTCGACAAGAACCTCATTCCGGGGGAAAGTGCTTTGTACCGGACGGGACTGCACTGGATTGTGCTCGTCTGGCCAATTCTCTTGGCACTGCTCTTTGGTGTGCCCGGCTTGGCAATCCTGGTAATTTCAGTGGTAGTACGGCAACAAAATTCCGCGCTCCCCGTACGAATTGAGGGTCTGGTATTTTTGATTTTCGGCATAACGGCTGGGCTTATCGGATTTCTTAAGAGAAGGGCGACGGAAATGGCGGTGACCAATAAGAGAGTTGTTGTCAAGACCGGCATATTGAGTCGAAGAACCTACGAGATCCTTCTGTCAAAAGTTGAGAGTATTCATGTGGAAGAGGGTCTGCTTGGCAGAATGCTCGGGTACGGAAGCGTGGTTGTCCGTGGAACCGGAGGAACTCCCGAGCCGTTTTACCAAATCGCTCATCCGCTGGAGCTAAGACGCCAAGTGCATCATCAGATCGAAGTGTACGAGGGGAGAACCCATGCAAGCTTAGCCCCCCACTACCGAAGTCAATAACCACCATCCACCTTACAACTCCAGCCCGGCCTGATAGCAGGCAATGTCGAAGAGGTGCCGCTGAGTGTGAGATTTAAATTCGCACCGCGATTGCCGAAACGGTCCTCTTTCCTGCCTCGTGGCGCTTTCGGGTTTGCCGTCAGAACTGTACCTGGCCGAGTTGATCAGTAAACGCTGGGTGGCATGAGTGACCTGCGATGGTCGTCCCTACCGCGACACCTATTCCGGTCGAGGAGTCCCTTTCGCGGCCCTGAGTCCCGTTGAGGGCCAGTCGAACGCACTGACGGATGCGCAGAACAACTGCCCACGAAGCGGCAGCATAACAATTTTTCCCAGTAAGCGATGAGGAGGTTGGCGCGGGGGAATCGATTTGCTGAGTGTGGGACATAATCGCTGAAACGCTGGCCGAATCCTAGCGCGAATGCGACAATGACCGTGCGCTTATGGAAATGACAGTGCCCCGCCGACGACTTGCGATTTTGTTTCTGCTGATTGCACTGGGCCAATTGCTTCTCGGCCAGTCTTCGCAGCAGATTCAAGCGACACATCCGCCTGAGTATACGTTCAAGATCGTTCAAGCGTTCCCACATGACACGAGTGCCTTCACGCAGGGTCTCGCATATCGTGGAGGATTTCTATATGAAAGCACCGGCCTCAATGGCCGATCATCGCTGCGCAAGGTTCGTCTCGAAACAGGAGAGGTTGTCCAACGAGTGGACTTGGAGCCAGAGTTCTTTGGCGAAGGAATTACTCTCCTCAACAGTGAAGTCGTACAGCTCACTTGGCTTTCACATATGGGATTTGTCTACGACATCAACGGCTTCCGATTACTGCGCCGCTTTTCTTATTCGGGGGAAGGATGGGGTCTGACTACGAATGGTCGCGAGATCTTCATGAGTGACGGAACGCCCGCGATCCGCGTTCTGGACATCCACACGCTTGAAGAAAAGCGCCGGTTTACAGTTCAGGACGGGGGCACTTCCATCGATCAGTTGAACGAACTAGAGTTCGTAGATGGAGAGATTTTCGCCAATGTGTGGCAGACCGATCGAATTGCTCGGATTTCTCTGCAAAGCGGCAGGGTAGTTGGCTGGATTGACTTGAAGGGCCTTCTGAGCCCGGTCTATCACCTTGAGCCGGGCGCGGTGTTGAATGGAATCGCCTACGATTCAAATCAAAAGCGATTGTTTGTCACGGGTAAATTGTGGCCGAGTATATTTGAGATCCGCGTTGTGCCAAAACATCTCCCATAGAATCGCGAATTCGCGGTTCATGTCAGAGTTAGTGGTCGGGTGGTAATCGGAAGGAGCTTTGCCATCTTCTGGTCAATGAGGTGCAAACTGCAATCGGCACGGCCCCCTACTACGGCAGGCTGCCGATGAATGCATTCATTTCGCGCAGCACGTCTGCTTCGTTGGAGCGAAACACGTAGTGATCCGCATGTGCCAGCCAAACGACACGCGCGGACGGCAGCCCCTTTTCAAATGCTTTTGCCATTGCTCCTTGAAAGGCGAGGTCACGAGCGTCAGCCTCAGCACGCTTAGCCGGATCAGTTATCCCTCTCTCGTGCGGAAGAGCGTAAATGGCGAGGATGGGAACGTCGATCCGCGTGTATTTCTGCATGCCTGCTCCAATGGCTTCCATGACAGTAGTGATTTGGCGTGGTGGTTGAGGAGATGAGGGCACCGATGGCGAGGGATCGTAGGCATACGAGTACCCCGCGTCCAGGTAGATCAAGCCGGCGACTTTCTCAGGATGGCGGGAACCCACGGAGCTGAGTTCTTCCCCTGCCAAAGAGTGCCCGACCAAGATCGGCCGGTCAAGCTTCAGAGCCGCAATCACCGCCAGGATGTCATCACCCAGGCGGTCAGCAGCGTAGTTTGCCCGGGTTGGAGGCGGGGCGCTGGAGATTCCCGACCCGCGGCGAGTAATACCATAGACGCGGTACGCGGTGGCGAGTTTCGGTGCGAACTTGTCGAAGCTGTGAGCGTTGTTGTTTCCCCCGGCGAGCAGTATCAAAGCTCGACCAGAGCCGCCCCAATCTATGACTTCGAGCTTGACGTTATCCTCGACAGTAACGAACTGGATCTTGTGGGGTGTTAGATCGCGGCGCCAGGAAGATTCCTCTGTTGCAAGCTCCAAGTCGAGCGGGAGCGCAGATCCCTGAGTCAGGGTTCCCTTGAAAGAGTTCTTACTCTCGCTCAACACGCCTTCATAGGTGGCGCGAATAGCGTCGAAAGCGATCTTCAGAGTCAACCCTTCAAAACTTACGGAACTGGCCACGACGGGGTTAGAGCCGTCGTCCGGCGTGACTTCGGAGGCAGTCCAGCCGCCGCTAGCGCCCTTCGCAATGGTGACAACTAGTCGTTCCTCGGTCTTTCCGAACTTGAGCGTGCCTTGCCAGTCTCCTGCAATGTCTTGACCGAACAAGAAGCTCGGGAGCAAAATCGCCAGCGCTACCGCGTGCCTCATAGGAAATCACCTCCAGCACACGCTTGGCATCACGCCGATTTGAGGCGTGGGGTTTGTTTGATTGTATCCGGGGCACCGAGTTATTGTTTTCGTACCTCATTCGCTATCTCAGCAGAGATGCGCTCCACCTCCGCAAGATCCTTGGGGTAGTAAGCCAGGCCGCCCGATGCCTCCGCAAGTTGCCCCAGCGCGAGCCTGGCCGCGCCGACCTGGCGCAAGTATTTCATCCTAGAAAGATCCTTTAGTGGTTGAAGGGAGGTGGGCAATCCCAGCAACCCTATGCAGTAGACCCGGACCCCGCTGTTCCTTACCTTGGCCAGCAATTCCTCCTGAGTTACCTTGCTGTAGGTGTCGATGCCGTCGGCGATCAACACGAGGACCCTTCTTTCATTCTGGGGGATCTGTTCAATTTGGTCGATTGCCATCCAGGCGCCCCCCCGCATACCCCAACCGCTCCAAGAGTCGGTACGCGCGAGCGCCTGTTCCATTTCCCTGATATCGCTGGTGAAATGATCGCCGTACGGGAGGCGGTTGAACGCCTCGTCCTTAACGTTAAGATTTACACTGCAGCCCTTGTCGTTGAAATCCATAACGCAAGGCGAGCCGCCAGAATTTACAATGCAAACCTCATCGTGGGGCTTGGACGCTTCCACCAAGGGGAACACAGCAGTCGTCACTCCCGGCCACTTGACGCGCGGGCTCCCGATGACTATGCCCATCGTTATGGGTGGGTCCTCAAGTCGAGGCGGGGTAGACGGCGATTGCAGGCTTGAGTCCGCCGTGGCCCGGCCGGCGCCGGGCACGCGCAGCAAATAGTCCTTTTCCCCGGGATCCATGGTGAGATGGTACTCGCCGGTCATGGTGGTATCGACGAATTCCAGAATGATGTTGTATCCGATGCCGTCAATGTAGCGGTACCGCCACTGCTCGAAGGGGAAAGTGGAAGTCTCCCCGCCGCCTTCTGAATCCGGGCGCTCGTAGGTGCCGCCACTGGGATGGGAATCGATTTCGTCGGGCGGGCCCCACATGATGTAGATGCGCCCGCGATCCGTCTTCCAACCGGGAATGCCGGAGGCATAGTGCTCGTTGGCGTAGGCAATGCGGCGGTAATATTCCTCTTTGAATTCGTTTTCGGGACTGCCGGGGTTGGGATTGCGGCGCTCCCAGAAGTATTCAATAAAGGCTTCGCGCTCGACGTCAGTGGCGAACTTTTTGAAAGTGGCGCGCTCGGCGTCGGTGATGATGTAGGGGACTTCCTCGCTTAGCCACTTCTTGTACGGCGTCTCCATTCCCTGGCGCGACGCCTTTTGAGGCCGCTCCCAAAACTGCTCGATGAATTGTTCGCGCCCCTCATCGGTTGTCAATCTCCTGAAAGCCGGCCGCTCTTCTTCCGTGGCAATGTAAGCTATAGGCGATTTTAGCCAGGGGTAGAATCCACTCGAATCCCCTTGGGTCGCAGCTTGAGGACGCGTCTGCTGCATACCGGTTTTCTCATCTGGAAACGAGGAACCCTTGAGGGGGGCAGTCGGCGCCAGTAGCGGGAGCTCCGACGCCGCGGCCCGCGCTAAGGGCGAAATTTTAGGACCAGCGGGTACGGGCGGCAGGAGGTGCAGATGCGCAAAATTTTGAGTCACCGGTTTCGATGCGATTGAATCGAAGCCAGCGACCAGCACTGGCCGCGTGGCCGCAGTAAGCCACACAATCGGCAAGGCGCACAACGCCAACAGTACCAGAATCGGGGTCTTCATCGCCGCCGGAAGCGCCCCGCCCGCTGCAAGAACCTGTTCGATGCGTTTCCTGGCGCGCAAGCCGCGAGCCATTGAAACTCCGTGCAAGCTCACCCGTCCTTGCCTGGTGGAAATATCAAAAAAGCTCATGAGTACTTGCGCGTACTCAGTTGGTTCGGCGCCGGCGCGAATGGCCGCCTCATCGCTCGCTTGCTCAGCCAGGTCTGCCAGGCGGCGTTCCAACCACCAGCCGAGCGGGCTGAACCAGAAAAAACACCGGTAGACCAGCGCCGCGGCCCTCGTTCGTGAGTCATTCCTCCGGACGTGTGAGACCTCGTGGGCGATGACAGCGGCGAGTTTCGCGCTCGGCCACTCGCGCCAGCCGCTCGGGATGACGATGACGGGATGAAACACTCCGACCGTCAGGGGCACTTTAACCGCCCCTGATTCTGCCAAAGACGGAGCGCGCTTCAGTCCCATTGTCCCCGCATCCCGTTCCACCCATTGCCAGGCCCGCGGATCGTTCACCCGTCTGAAGCTGCGTCGCAATCGCCTGGCCAGAAAGAACCCGGTGATTAAACGCCCCAGCAAAAACGCGAGCCCCAGAATGTAAATCGCGAGAATTCGCGCTGGCGACGCGATGCGCGGCAGTCGCGCGAGCGCCGACCGCACTTCCATCGCGAGCTTCGGCGCCAGTTGTAACAGCTTGCCCGCGGCTCCATCCTTCCCTCCGACTTGCGACGCGGCCAGAGCACCCGTCGTCGAACGAGGACCTTTCCCGGTGCGAACGGAGGCACGCGCGCCCGAGAGTCGGCCATCGACCACCGATTGACCCCTGGCGGGTGCCGTCCCCAAGGGATACCAGGTGGGTTCTGGGCTCGGGCACCGGCCTGAGCGCCGTTCGCATTCCGCGGCTGCCCTCTCTTCCTGTCCTCTGATTTGCCCGGAAGTGAGGTTCGGGGTGCTCGCCGCGATCAGGTGCACCGGAACTCGCAGGGAAATTGCGGGCATTATCCAGGCAAGCAGTGGCATGGCCGACGCCGCGTAAAGGACACCCGTCCATACTGTCAAATACACCGTGACTTGCCGCACTCGCAATCCTGCCAGCACCAGGGCCGCCAACAGGGCCAAAACGATCGAACGCACCGCCGCATCCACCAGGAAAATCATCACATCGGAGGAGTATTGGGTGATCAGAAGTGAAGTCATGACCGGCTCCTCTTCTTGTCGGCAATCTTCTGCGCCAAGCGCTGGAGCTCGGCGCGATCGAATACGTCGTCTTCAACCATGCCCACGAGCAATTGCTCAACGGACCCGCCGCAGAAGCGGTCAATGATCTGTTTAACCGCGGTTACTGCCAAGTTCCGCGGTGGTTCGGAAGCCCGATATACGTTCGTGCGGCCTTCCACACGATGCTTGACATAGCCCTTTTCCTCCAGCCGCTTGAGAATGGTCCGCGCAGTAGAATCCTTCATGGGATGGCGCTCCGCCAAGCCTTCGCGCACATCCTCAGCGGTGCTTTGAGCGCGCTTCCACAATACATCCATCACGAGATGTTCCAGTGCGGAGAGCGGCCGGCGAGGTTGTTTAGCGCTAAACATTGTAGCGCTACAGAGTGTAGCGATAACCAGCACCACCTGTCAAGGCATTACTTTTCGGTTCCGGCGGCTTGGTGGTGACCTCCATTAGCCCGCGCGGCCGGGTTCCCGCGATTGGTCGCCCAGCGTTCACCTACCTCGTGCTTCGGACGAATGCCGGGGTACTGGGAAGTTGTTCTGGATAGCCTCGCGAGGACGGTTCTCCGAGGCGCCGAAGGGCGAGGGTCCTGCCTGAGAGCGTAATATTGACGGGCGCACTCGAATCCAAGGATGGCTGCTCAGCGGCTGTTCGTGCCGCCGACCTTACCCCTTTGCTGTCGTAATTCCGTACAAGAGCATAGGATCTCCTACGATAGGACCTTTAAATTAACCGTGGCGGTAGCATCGACAACATTGATATACAATCTCATTAATTCTGCACGACACTGCAACTTGCAATTTCGCTCGTCAAAACGCACGTCAATGAGAGGAGGGAAAATGTTCGGAGAACTAAAGGTCAACAAAATTCTTTCGTTAACGCCAATGGAGACACCGGACCAAGCCGCCGCCAAGCTGTTGGAGTTTGCGGAATACCCGCATATCTTTCGCTGGTACCAGTTTCCAACCGCCCTCGTGATTCTTGTCGCCCACGCTGACTGCCTCGATTGCGGAGCGGTCTACGTCTATGACCGGAAAAAGTGCGTCTGGCTTTGGGTGGATTTCAATGACCAGAATTACGGTGGGTACAGCCCTTCAGAATTCGATGTTCTGATCGAGCAATGCCATTTCCTCAAGCTTGCAGAATCCCCTGCGTTGCTTACCTCGCCCGTCCAATGGCTGGTCGCAGCCGGCCAATCACCCGAGGTCCTCGGAAGGCTCCAAGCCTGAAGACAACTCCCCGCGACAGGGTCAGACAGCGAACTAAGCCCACCTTATTGTAAGTCAATGACAACACGGTATTTACCAAATCGCCAGCGGCTCATTTGACTGAAAATATTTCTCGTTTTATCACCAGTCTGTATGGACCTATGGCGCCCACCGGGCTTCACGGAGGAAAAGATGCAGCGGCTTCGGCTAGAAGTGCTGGCCAGCGTAGTGGCGGAGTACCTTCGCCTCTTTGTGAACCGGCGGGCCTACACCCTCCAGTCCGACCGGCCGCACCCGGGAAGC
>Ga0326728_10011580_pt1 | contig 20033 bp, 16 predicted proteins | sample MB3enrmetagenome_FD_207602 | JGI IMG/M metagenome (GOLD analysis project Ga0326728, IMG submission 207602) | Lab enriched peat soil microbial communities from McLean, Ithaca, NY, United States - MB31MN | ecosystem: Environmental > Terrestrial > Soil > Wetlands > Peat | place: USA: New York... | reverse complement strand
GCGAACGAAAACCGGCTTGCCAGAAGGGGAGCAGGCAGGGTAAAACAACTTAGTCCCGGACGGCCTCCCATTGGCCGGTTTTGACCCGCCCACCTATGGCCGGTTTTGAAGTGACCACCGAGGTTATGGAACAGAACTAGCCTTGGGAGATATGGATGGGAATGCTCGGGCCGAGCTGCGAGTTAACGAGCAAGGGGCGCACGTTACGCTACTGGATGCGAATGGAACCACCCGGGGAAGCTTTTTCGAAAGCGGAGATGCATCCTCACTTATTTTCTATGACGCGAAAGCTAAACGTGCCCACAAGCTGCCATGAGTTTCTGAGAAGAGCCGCGAAGTCATCCCGCTCCGAGCGGGTAGCCAGCGTTTTTCTGACCGTGGGCTTTTCTCATGCGCGATACCTCAAGGGCAATCGCACGTCATCAATTTGGATGGGAGACGCCGCTACCGTTGCCTTGTCCAAAGCAAAATTGTTGTAACTCGACCACCACCAGAAGACCCACGGTCAGGACTGCGCTGACCGTGGCTACCCGCTATTGTCGCATGTTAAATGAGATACTCTCTAACCATCGCTGTGGTCAAGCCACCGCTTTTGGCGAACAATCGCTGGAGGCCGTCCGGTCCTAAAGTAAGCTGGAGTGGGGCACGCAATTTCGCCTCCACGATCGCCACCAGCGCTTCCGCTTCGAGGAGAATAACCTCGCTTACCTCTGTTTCCATTTTGATCGAAGCGATCGTATCATCGAAATCATCCGCGAAGGAACTTGAAACAATGACGTAATAGATGTTTCTGTAGCGGCGTCTCAACTCACGGCTCTGAGTGGTGATGTATTCACGGATCGTTCGATCGTCAGTGCCGAGGCTGTATGAGCTTAAACGAACCTTTGCGTCCCACAAAATGGCGTAATTCTCATCAGGCGCCAACGCCCACCCATCAGGCACACGTCCGTGCCCCTGTCCCAAGAGCTTGGTTTCGTAACCTAATATCGTAAGTGCCGCATCAATATTTTTCTCAAAGGCTTTCTCTAGACTCGTACCGGAACGCTTCGCCGCCTCAACCAGCCATTCTTCGTGGCGAGCCATTGCCGGGAGGATGGCAACAATCGGAGGAACATAACTCTCAGGCAAACGGTCGGGATCAGCGGATACAGGAACATTTACAGCCGGCTTCACCATTGAAGATACGGTCGCTTTCGGCTCCGCTTTGAGCGTGTCGAATGGATTGCCTCCCTTAAACCAAAAGACATGTTCCACATCGTAAAGACCAAACGAACGGGTGCTTGCCTCGGTAAACAGCTTAACCAGAGCTTCCTGAATCCGTTTGAACGTTAGATAATCCTCGGCAATGTCCTCGCTCGGCTGCCAGATATTCAGGTCAGTCATTGTCTGCACTGCGGTCGTGTAGTAAACTGGCCATACCTCGCGATTCTGAATCTGCCAGAAGTAAGACAGGAAGAAAGGAACGCTCCCCATTTTTGGCACGCCGTATCGGGTGTTTCCTCCACTGACCCACTGTTCTCCCAGTCGTTTGACATAGCCTAGGAATGTCTTGATCCTGCTGGAGGCTATTTGCTCATTCGGTGGAACAGCCAATGCGGACTTCAACTCCTGGTCACATTCTTCCGCGTCATCGGCCACATTTACCACCATGTTAAAAAACATTTGGCCCTTGATTCCTTTGAATCCCCAAAGCTCATTGCGCTTATTTATGCCGTCAACTTTGGACTTGAAATCAGCGAGCGCGACCTTGCCTGCGAGGTAATCAGCAAGGAGCGGCTTCAGCTCATTTTCGATGAGATTGACCCGGTTCTTGTCAAGCTCGCCGTCCATTTCGAGCGGCGTCTTCCCATCTGGCCCAGGAGGCGCAGAAAGATACTCGTGCATCGCTTCCACGGCTCGTTTGCATTGTTGTTCATTGAGCATGTCCATCTCCTCTAAGGTTTATCTGAATCAGCGGGTAGCCACGGTCAGCGTTTTTCTGACCGTGGGCTTTTCTCACGCGTGATACCCCAATGGCAATCGCACGTAATCAATCTGGATGGGACACGCCGCCACCGTTGCCTTGTCCAAATCAAAATTGTTGTAACTCGACCACCGCCCATCCTCCCGCCGCCTCACCAGCCCTTTCTTCACGGGATTTAGGTGCATGTAATCCAGACGCTCATTGAGTTCCTTCTCGTCGCGCCCCAAGCGATCCCCCGCCGCGGCGGGATGTTGCCACAACGGTCCCCGGCTGAAGCTGGCCTCTACAAAAGCTGCTCGCTGCCTTTTGTCTGCTGTCTGCCGCCTTCCGCCTACTGCCCTCTTCCCTGAGGTGTCAGCCCACCCGTGGCAGTTGGGTGTTTATTCCGCGCCGCGATCCTGCTCCGTCAGTGCGAGATCTTTGAGAAGCTGGGCGCGAAACCCTGCACGCCCGCACTCGTCACGGAGATCCCTATCCACGGTCAGCACAAGTGGGCTGAGATTGCCATTCCTCCGTGCGATCTCAAGCAAGCTCACGTCCATCGGACCCAACCATGCCACCAGCTTGATGTCCATTTCCAGGAGTTTCACCACTTGCTCGTCCATGCCCATCTCGCGGAACTCTTCGTAAACCCGATGCCACAGCTTCTCATGGCCTGTGCGGTCGGTCTCCCGGATCCAATAATTGAGTTCAGCAACTACCGAGGCGCTGGTGGTTTTTTTATGGAACGATCGGATGAATTTGGTGCATCGGATGTAAGAATCGCGATCGAAAATGCATTGTAGGTTGGGCCTTAACCCTTCGAACCCGTACCGATGAACGGCCTGGAAAAGCACCAACTCTCGAATCGGGCCTGTATCGAGAATCAGTAAGTTGCGCCGATGTTCTGTTTCAAACGTTGGAGGCATCTGTACTGCGGCTCTTGTCAGTGGGAATCGGTGCAGCGGGAATATCGTAGGTGCGGCAGAGCGACTGTCGATGGTTTTCCAGATCGAGCAGGACCTTGCTCGATATATCCTTTAGTGCGGCAGCGGCCTCTTTGACGGCCTGAAAAGTTGGACGCTCATGGTACGGTTCGAACTCATTCTTGAACATTTCCCAAAACTCGTGCGTCCCGTAATGGTGCGGCAAAACGTCTATCTGATTGACGAGCAATGCTGCCACAGCCCTCGGGAGACTCCCTGCCGTGGAATCCAGGTAAGGGTACTGCCCATTGGTGCGGGTAGTTGACTGGTATTGTTCCAAGGAATCTTTGACCTGCTTTTGAAATGGCTCGGAATGCATCAGGCCATCAGCAAACTCAGCCGCACTCGATTCCACCGCAGAAAGCCCTCGGTCATGCTCCTCGAACTTTTCTCTGAAGCCAAGGTTCAGTGGATCTGCCACGAAATCGTCGTAGTTCGGCCTTTGCGAATATTGGAAATATTCACGGATAGGCTGGATGTACTCGCATCTCCTTGTGTCGCCCTGCCATGTAATGTTTCCTTTATCCAGGAAGAAAACTTCGCGCTGGAGGCTCTCGATGATAGGGTTCATAATGGCATAGACCCACGCCTGGACGCGCTTCGAGTGTGGCGGGGGCTGCATAACCTCGGGTGTCATTACAGAGCGAGCTTACCACAAACAGGCCGGTGAACACAGCACCTTTGGGGGCACCTTTGTGGGGGGGTTGCCATTGCCGCCTTTGTTGTCGATTAGCCCAAGAGCTTTACGCTGACTTACAAGCGAAGAGCGTCCGTTGTTGGAAGTTCGACGAAAATGCCAAGTGGGGTGAGCCGGTCTGGGGTGAGATTGACACCGCCATCCGGCATTATGACAAGCTGGTGGTGATTTGCTCCAAGGATTCGCTCCAGAGCGTGCCCGTCATTCGCGAAATCGAGCGCGCCTTGCAGAAGGAAGACCGCGAACATAGGGATGTCCTGTTCCCCATCCGCATTGACGATTACCTTTTCGAGAAATGGGATCACCCCCGCAAGGCCGATGTGGTGAGCAAAGTGATTGGCGACTTTCGCGGGTCGGGAAACCTCGCGACCTACTCCAAGGCCTTCCCCCGTTTCCTCGACGCGCTCAACCGCCCCCAGCAAGCCTCAAAAACCGGGTAGCCCCGCGTCGCGGCGCCGCAAATAAAATCTCCGTTCAGATCCACGCCCCCCCAGGCTTTCAGCTGCGCCGTGACGGGAATTCCAAGCGATCCACTTGGACGTATAGTCGCCTACGCGTTCTTTTGACCCAGCACCACGCGGCCACGGTCAGGGACTTTTGGGGTTCCTCCGGCGCTGGGGAGGCGCGCCGGAAGATCTGGGGGACGGCGGGGACATGGGCGGGGGCGTGGCCCGCTTGGGTGCTCCCGGCGTCACGTGCCCGAACGGACAATATTTCCTCTTGACAGCGCCAGGGTTACTGGCCTACACTGTAGGCTGAACGAGGCGAGGTGCCGCTTTGTCTTTGCGCAAGTCCCCCACCCGCACGCCGGCTTTCCTGGAAGCCATCCGCCGCAACGCTCAGAAGTCCACCGGGCCCCGGACCCGGCGGGGCAAGGCTCAGTCCTGCTTGAACCGGCTCAAAACCGGCGCGCGCTCGCGCGTCTATCGCCAATTGTGGTGGGGATTACTCGACGCCCCGCCCTGCGCGGTCGAGCGGACGGCCCGTGCGCTTTTGACCCGCGAGCAGGCAGCGCACCCCGTCTTCGCCGAACTTGTGGACCTGTCGCTTTGGGCAGAAAGCATGATGGCCATGGACAATCGCCGAATCCGCGAGTTTGTGGCCGCGAAGCAAACGGAATGGGGGGTCAGCAAGAACGAGCATCAAGAGCCGGCCGGGGCGGAAGAAGCCGGGGAAAAATTCCTGAAGGAGCAAAAACATCTCAAGCCAGGGCGCCAAGGCGCAAAGACGCAAAGAAAACAAAGCACCTTTACCTTCGAGCGGCGAAGAGGGCAGAAAAAAAAGATGTTAGAAATCGACGTTGGAAGTAGGAATGTTATTGAAAACAAAAGAAACGACGACATTTTGTCATGCTGCCCGAGGGACATTTTCGGCTATTCGGAACAGTTTTTGCAGGAAATTTCACGTTTGGGCGGGACAAAAGTCGCCTTTTCGATGCGGTTTACCCGCCAATGTACAGTGCTGGCGATGCCAAGGTGTGAGCCGCAAAATCCCACGGATGCCCGGCGGACGAATTACCATCGGCTTGCCTTAACTGATGATATTCCACCGAGCCGCAAATGTTGGGACCCCTGCGCTTCAGTGCAGGAAATGGCGGGACAGGACGATTGCGCAGAACGTGGCGAAGCCGAGGAGGATCAGGCCGAGGACGGCGTTGACCAGGCGGAAGAAGGTCGGGCCAATACGGTGGGGGAGGAAGCGAACGACAACGATCAGCGTGGTGAACCAGGTCATCAGGCCGGCGGCTACCATCAGGAATCCCCACCCGGGGGCTTCAGCGCCCAAGATGGAATGGGCCAGGGGAAGCCAGTTGGCGGTTACGCCGACCCAGTAAATCATGGTTAACGGATTGAAGATGGTCAGGGCGAAACAGGAGGCGACATCGGTGGCCAGATGCGCGGGGACGTTGCCTTCATCCCAGTCTTTGCGAGCGCCGGCGTAGGCCCGCAGGGGCTCCTTGACGGCCCGAATGAGGAAGTAGATCCCCAACGGAAGCAGGACGATTACGCCGATTCCCTCCAGAATGGTCTGGAGAGTCGGGCTGGATAGATCGGAAAAGAGATAGTGACCGCCGAGGAGGATCAGGGAGAAGAGGATGAGTTCGCCAGTGACGGAGCCGACTCCGCAGGCGAGGGTATGGCGCCAACCGCCGATCAATCCGCGGCGGATGGCCAGCATGTTGACCGGGCCCATGGGCGCGGCCGACGCCAAGCCCATGAAAAATGCAGCGGAGAGTACGTGGATGTCGGAGATGAACACCATGTTGCGCCAGATTGGGTGAATAAGCCCCAATTTCCATTCGGGCATTCTGGCAGTCAAGAATATACACCCAGTTGCCTCCCATTGAGCCGTTCGAGCGCATTTTTTCTCCTGGGCTCGCCCGGGCGCCTCGGTGAGTCCTGAGAAGCCGATTCGAAACCAATGAACCGGAAGGCCGGGTCTCGCGCAAGGCGCTTGGCGTCGTTCGCTTTACCCATATGAACTGAGGTGAGCAATTTTGACCAGACGCGTGTGCTTTGCTGTACAGACACGCGAGTCACCCTCGCTATATAAAACACTTGGGGCCAGGTTTGCTGGCCGGGGTCTATCGAGGAGAATGTTATGCGCGACGCACTGACGAGGGTCGTGGCCCGGTTGCGACATCGGACCTCTGGAGGCATTTAGCATGAGCAGACATACGCTAACTTTCAATTCCCGGAGCTTCCTCAAACGGGTCGGCACTCAAAAGACGACTCGGGAGTACCAGGACCAACAGGCCATATATTCGCAAGGGGACGCGGCGGATGCGATGTTCTACATCCAGAATGGCAACGTGAAGCTCGTGGTTTCATCACCGCGCGGCAAACAAGCTGTCACCGCCATTTTGGGGCCAGGCGACGTGTTTGGAGAGGGTTGTCTGGCAAATCGATCCCTGCGGAAGTCGACCGCAACGGCGATTCAGCAATCCACGGTCGCCTGCGTGAAAAAGGGAACCCTGGTTCGCCTCATTCATCAAAAGCCTGCCTTTGCAAAGCTCTTTATCTCGTACCTGCTTTCTCGTATGGGTCGAGTCGAAGAAGATTTCGTGGATCGACTCTTCAATTGTAGCGAGAAACGTTTGGCCCGTATTCTCTTGCAGCTTACGCAGTATGGCAAGGAAAATGGAGACGGAACGGCATTTCCCAGAATCAATCAGGAACACTTGGCCCAAATGGTCGGCACCACCCGGTCGCGGGTCAGTCATTTTATGAACAAATTCAGGAAGCTGGGCTTTGTCGATTACGATGGCAACGGCGTGTTGACGGTCCATAGCGGTCTCCTCAGCGTGGTCCAACACGACCAGCCTTCAGGTCAACCCCTCGGCCATTCCCATTCGCCGCAGACGGTAGTTCCCCCTCGGTGAACGGCGGTGAGCAAATCCGACCAAACACGTGAGCCATGATGCACAGACACACGAAGCACCCCGGGTTATAAATGTAACAGGTGGGGGACTCGCGAGAGCCCCTGACTGAGAAGAGCCGAGAAAAAGGCAAAGTCGGCAGGTGTCGCATCATCGGCTCAAGCAAGGGGGCCTATGCACATTCTCGGGTGGATCGCAGTGGGGCTGCGGCCCAGAACCCTGCCAAAGGAGCAACTGTGATGAAGCCAAGCACCAAAGATAAGGCCGAAGGCAAGTTTCACGAAGTGAAGGGAAAGGTCAAGGAGAAAGCAGGACAACTGACGAATAATCGCAGTTTGGAAGCCGAGGGCACAGTTGAAAAGGCGACCGGGAAGGTTCAAGGGATTCTCGGCCAGGTGGAAAAAGCCCTCGAAAAATAGCATTACCGGCCCGTAGTCCGACAGTTCTGAATGGGAACATCGGACACTCCGGCAAGCAAGTGGGATTGCAAAAAGGAGCTTTAAATGAAAAGACTTACTTTAGTTTTTCTGTTGTTGACGTTTTGTGCATCGGCGTTTGCCGGTGAGACCCAACTGCAAAAGGCAACCAACGTTATGAACGAGATCATGAGTATTCCCGACAAGGGTATTCCTCATGATTTGCTGGACAAGGCCGTGTGTGTGGGCATTGTTCCTTCTGAGGTGAAGATCGCCTTTGGATTTGGCGGCACGGGTGGACGCGGTGTGCTGGTCTGCCGCAAGGGTGGGAACGGTCAGTGGGATGCCCCCTCCATGTTCACTATGGGCGGCGCGAGCGTGGGATTTCAGATCGGCGCTAAGGCCACCGACGTCGTTTTCCTCGTGATGAACCCTGAAGGCATGAAAAAACTGGTTCAGGACAGCGTCAAGCTGGGCGGGGAATTATCCGTAGCGGCCGGCCCAGTGGGTCGTTCCGCGGAAGGCGCGACCGACGCTCAACTCCATGCGGAGATTCTCAGCTACTCGCGCTCACGGGGTTTGTTTGGCGGGGCGTCGCTCGACGGGGCCGTGTACAAGCAAGATGAAGATGATAACCAAAAGGTCTATGGACGCAGGGTGACCGCGAAAGAAATTCTGATCGACGGCACCGTGCGCCCTACTCGTGCGGCCCAGGGCCTGGACGGCACGCTGTCGAAATACTCTCCCTCAGGTGGACGAACGTTTGCCCGGCTATAAGCAAACCATGGGGAGAACTGCAAGTCATCGAACGAGAATAACCACCGCGCCAGACGCCGCAAGCGTCTGGCGCGCGAATTCCAGGCTTACCCTCGTTCAGGAAAAACGACGCACGAGAAAAACGCCAACTGTTGCAGGCATCCGGATGGGGCTGTCCCCAACCGTTCTGATTCTTTCCCATTTGAAACTCCGGCTACCCCACTTAATTCCCTCCTCATAAATTGGGCTGAGCAATGTTGACCAAACCGGTGAGCCGTAATGAACTGACACTTGTTTCGCCCTCGATTATAAGGGGTATGTAGTAGCAATGCGCTGAGGCGTACGCTTACAGCAACCGAGGCAAATCCCAATATGACTTGGAGGAAACTTATGAAGACACAATGGTGGGTGGCTGCTTGTGTGACGGCGCTTCTGGCTTTGACGTGCTGTGTGGCTGTGGCACAAAATGACCAGAATCGCGGCCAAACTCAGAAGCAATATCGCCAGTTCAACGACAAGCAACAACAAGCCGCGCGCGCTTATTACAACCAGCACCGGGACCACCCGGTGTTTAAACAACCGGACCAATGGAATAACGATTACGAGAGTCGGATCCGGCCCGGCTACGTGCTCGATGATGATATGCGGAGAATGAGCCGCCCGGCGCCCGATGACATGATTCGCGGTATGGGCCGTCCCCCGCGCGGCTACCGTTACGTCGTCATCGGGGGACATGTGGTTCTGATTGATAGTGGCTATCGTGTTCACGACGCGATCCACTTTGAAATTAACGCTGGACATTAATTTGTAAGAGCTCCGTGATCTCTCTATCGCTGGCGGCGCAGCATTTGCGCAGCAGGATACTGATGCCGCCAGCAACGCCGCCGTGTTCGGTAAGACACCGGCGGAAAAGATGGAATCCATGACAAAACAACCGCGGTGTTCTTCAACGAAGTCCAAGTATAAAGGGTCATTGCGAGGCGCCATCGCCAGTGCTTGGCGCCGCCTGCGCGTCCGTCTGTTGGCAATTCTCGTCATTTTGCTGATGTGCAGCCTCGGCTCGTCTGCCTATTCCGTTCTGACGCATGAGGAAATTGTCGACCTGCTCTGGAAAGATGAGATCCGGCCTCTACTGCTCAAACGATTTCCGGCGCTGACAGAGGACCAGATTACTGAGGCGCATGCCTATGCCTACGGCGGCGCCGTCATCCAGGACCTCGGCTACTACCCATTCGGCAGCAAGGAATTCAGCGATCTGGCACATTACGTTCGTAGCGGGGACTTCGTGCGCGAGTTGCTGATAGAGAGCCAAGACGCTAACGAGTATGCGTTCGCCATGGGCGCCTTGGCACACTATGCGTCAGACATTGCCGGCCACCCGGCGGTCAACCAGGCCGTGGCGATTGCATACCCGAAGCTGCGCGCGAAGTTCGGCAACTCTGTCAACTACGCGGAGAACAATACGGCGCATATCCGAACGGAATTTGGGTTCGACATGGTGCAGGTGGTGAAGAGCCGTTATGCCTCGCAGCAATATCACGATTTCATCGGGTTTCAGGTGTCCAAGCCCCTGCTGGAACGCGTCTTTCCGGTGGTTTACGGCGTGGACTTGAAAGACGTGCTTTCCCACGAGGATCTCGCGATCGGCTCATACCGCTACTCTGTCAGCCAGTTGATCCCGGAGATGACACGGGTCGCGCTGCGGACCCATAAGAAGGACATGATGCGCGAAGAACCCAGCTTCGCAAAACGAAAGTTCCTTTACCGTCTTTCGCGCTCCGATTATGAAAAGGACTGGGGAAAGGAATACACCAAGCCGGGATTCGGCGCACGCCTGTTGGCAGTGTTCATGCGTTACATGCCGAAAATAGGGCCCTTCAAAGCGATGGCGTTCAAGAACCCCACCCCCAAGACGGAGGAGATGTATTTTAAGAGCATCAATACCTCTGTAGACCAATACCGGGCCTATCTGGAGGAATTGCGAACGGACTCCCTGCAACTCTCCAACATTGATTTCGATACCGGCAAAAAGACCAAGGCCGCGGAGTACACACTAACCGACGAATCCTATGCAAAGTTGCTGGCCAAACTTTCTGCGCGAAAGTTCGATCGGACGTCACCGGAGCTGCGCGCGAACATTCTGGACTTCTATTCGGATCTCTCTGCTCCTTTCGAAACGAAAAAAGACACCGCTCGCTGGCAGAGCGTCCTGACGTCGCTTGATAAGTTGAAGGCGCTGACTCTGGTTCCAGCTAGCGCGAGTAGCCCTCCAAGCATTCTACCGTTAGCCTCAGCCCCAGCCCTCGCGCCAGTTGGAATTGCTGGGAAGCATTTCGATCGCGTGCTGATTATCGTGCTGGAGAACCAGAATTACGGCTCGGCAATGAAAGACCCCTTTTTGGCGCAGTTAGCAGACACGGGTGCTAGCTTCACCAATTTCCATGCTTTGATTCACCCGTCCTATCCCAATTATCTGGCCATGGTTGGCGGCAGCATGTTTGGCGTACACAGTAACGACCAGATTACTCTACCCGACGACAAGAGCCATCAGACCATCGCTGACTTCCTGGATTGGAAGAACTACGCTGAGGATTACCCATCAGCACCCCAACCTTTTCTTGGGGACCGTGGAAAATACTTTCGTAAGCACGTCCCATTCTTGAGTTTTGCGAAAATTCAGCAACAAAGCTTCGCCAACGTGGTATCTGTCTCCACCAAGGATTCGCATAACAGATTTGTCGCCGACGTTGAAGAGTTCCGAAGCGATCCGAGGAAGCATCCTCTCCCTCGCTACATGTTTTACAGCCCAAACGTGGACGATGACGGACACGACCCGGTGTTGTTCCCCGGAACGGGACTGAGGAAAGCTTCGACTTGGCTGAACAAATTCTTGAAGGACTCGATTCCTCTGGACCAGAAAATGAAGGGGACTCTCGTCATTATTACATTCGACGAGTCAGAGTATTTCGACAAGACTGAGCGAATCTATACCGTTTTCCTGGGAGACATGGTGAAGCCCGGAGAGATTGCAAAAACCTATACTCATTACAACGTTCTGAGGACTATCGAAGACAACTTCGGGTTGCTTCCACTCAACTCCGGCGATGGTAATGCCGAGCCAATTACTGAAGCGTGGAAATGATCTCATACCCCTGGCACGACCGGGGGGTTGTACCACCAGCGGGTTGACGGTCCATAGTGGCCTCTTAAGCGCAGTCCTGCACGACTCAGTCTCGATGTCGAACCAACCCTAATTTCGACCGGTCCCCCCTCTAGTTCTTCCCCATCTGCTGGGATGAGCAATTCCGACCAAACGTGTGAGCGGTACAGGCCTGACACGCGAATTACTCCAGGGTATAACCAGTGTGCGTCGAGCTGCCATCCGGGATCCGGTGAGGGAGCGGCTGACGCCCGCCCGGCCTCGCGGGCAAAAGGAGCTTCAAATGAAAGGATTGGCTCTGGCGTGGCTCCTTCTGAGCTTCTGCGCAACGTCCTCAGTTGCCGGACCAGCTCCCCAAAGCAACCGCCAGACTTCGGGAGAAAGCAAGTGCAGCGCTGGATTCAAAGAGTGCCAAGAAAGTCTTATCGACTTCATAGCAGCTGAACAGTTCATGCAATTGAAAGCCACTGTCCTCGCGGATTTGAATCGACTGGAAAAGTCGAGGCCCGCAAAACCCAAGATCGCCCCTGTTCGCGTTGCCTTTGGAAATCGCCAAAAAACTGGAAACGGCGCCGCTTACAGTGCCACCGTGGGACTGAATATAAAATCGTCTGTGCAAACCACGAGTGCAGTTCAGCCGGTCTCGTCGGAGTCTGCTGCGGGGACTCCAAGCTATAAACGCATGCCGTAAGGGCGGCCGGGTGCGAATTGTTATTTCGACAGGATGGGGCAGGGTGCCGGCGATACGGCCCCAGGGAATTGTAACATTGTCGCGGCGGGTCGTTTCATGCCCCGCCCAGGGTGACTGCGGCTGTGTACCCCGCATACCAGTCTCAGCCATCAGGGCCCTCCCCGAGGCCCGCGCCGAGACTCCTCCTGGTTCTCGACCGCGCTGAAGCCAGCGAGAGAGGAGATAAATGATCATGCATCGACTTACGGACGAGTCCGGTCCCTCAAGGGGCCAGGAACCACACAGGATCTCAGCCTGTCCACGGCCACCGCCTTGGCAGAAAGTTCTACTCGGAGCAGGACTTTTGATGTTGCTTATTGTCGCGACGGGGGCGGGTGTGTTTATTCACTTTTACCTGCGGTTCTCGCGGATCATTGATGCCCGCTTGGATGGAAACGTTTTCGGCAATCCTGCGGTAATCCTGGCTGCCCCCAGCGAGTTGCAAAGTGGACAAACCACCGATGCCCGCGATATCGCGAATCACCTCAAAGAAGCCGGCTACACCGAGGGCCAAAATGTTCGAGGTACCGGGAGCTTTACCCTGACCGACAACGGACTGGAAGTCCGACCCGGCCCCGAGTCTTTCTTCCGCAACGGTCAAATGCTCGAAGGTCCGGCGAGACTGGAATTCATCGGTGAGCGCCTCGCAACGATTATGGACCTCGACAAAATGACCAACTTGAAGACCTACTGGCTTGAGCCCGAACCCATCACCACCCTCTTTGGCGCCAGCCGCGCGAAGCGTCATCTGGTTCGTTACCAAGACCTTCCCAAGGCGCTGGTGGACGCCATTCTCGCCACCGAAGACCATCGGTTTTACTCGCATCACGGCGTGGATTCTCTCCGCATGGTTGCCGCCGCCTTGGCCGATCTCCGCTCGGACAAGAGGCTACAGGGCGGCAGTACTCTGACCATGCAGCTCGCGCGAAATCTTTTTTTGACGCCCCGCCGCACCATTCGGCGGAAACTGGCGGAAGTCTTTTTCGCCCTCATCCTCGAGCACCGGTTGACCAAGGACCAGATTCTTGTCCTTTACGCCAACCAGGTCTATCTCGGCCAGCACGATAGTTTTTCCATCTATGGATTCGGCGAGGCGGCTGCGGTCTATTTCAACAAGGACCTCAGCGCCCTCACGCTTCCCGAGGCTGCTTTCCTGACCGGACTGATTCGCGGTCCGAATCTCTACTTACCCTACCAGCATCCCAAGCGGGCAGCCGACCGGCGAAATTTCGTGTTAGGGCGTATGCAGGAGGCAGGCTTCATCAGCGCCGGTGAGTTCAGACAGGCCTCGGTGGCTCCACTCGGATTGACCGAGCAGCCCACCGAAGCCCGCCAGCAGGCCTATTTTGTGGACATGGTGAAGGCGCAACTGCTCGCACAATTCTCCGAGACGGATCTGCTCTCGCAAGGCTATCGCGTTTACACCACGCTGGATCTTAATCTCCAGCAAGCGGCCTCGGAGGGCGCGCGCGTCGGCCTGATGGAGCTGGACCGGCAAGTCAAAAGGCAGAGGGATGGCAGGAAGAAGTCTCCGGCAAACTTGAGTTTACCGCAAGTCGCCATGGTGGCTTTGGACCCCGGCACCGGTGACGTCAAGGCCTTGGTGGGCGGTCGCGCTTACAATGTGAGCCAGTTGAATCATGTCATGGGGCGCCGCCAGCCGGGTTCGTCGTTCAAGCCGTTCGTGTATGCGGCGGCGCTGAATTCGGGCGTGGACGGATCACTCCCGCTGATTACACCCGCCACAGTTCTGCCCGATGAACCCACGACGTTTGAGTTTTCCAATCGGACCTACACGCCCAAAGACTACGAAGGAGATTACCGCGGCTCGGTAACCGTGCGTGAGGCGTTGACCCACTCCCTTAACGTGCCCGCCGTCCACCTGGCCGAAATGGTGGGTTACGACAAGGTGCGCAACCTTGCCGTGACGGCGGGTTTTAATAATCAATTGGAGCCGACGCCCGCCATCGCACTGGGCGCTTATGTGGCGACGCCACTCGAAGTCGCGGGGGCCTATACGATTTTCGCTGACCGCGGCGAGTACGTTGCCCCCCGCTGCATCGTCGCCGTCGCCGACGCCGAGGGTCACACCGTTTGGGACAATCCGGTTAGCACCCGCCGCGTGCTCGATACGCGCGTCAGTTATTTAATGGTGAGTCTGCTTGAAAGTGTAATCAACAACGGCACGGGGGCGGGCGTGAGGGCCCGTGGCTTTATCCTGCCGGCCGCAGGGAAGACCGGCACTTCTCATGACGGCTGGTTTGCCGGATTCACCTCCAACCTCCTCGCTGTGGTTTGGGTCGGTTACGATGACGACCGCGACCTGAATATCACCGGCGCACAGTCAGCTCTGCCCCTCTGGACCGAATTCATGAAGCGGGCCTCCGGCTTAGCCCTTTACAAGGCATCAATGCCCTTTAATAGACCTGAAGGGATAGAAACAGCCGAGATTGACAACCTAACAAATCTTGTCGCGCTCGCCGATCCTGCCTTGACTCACAGCGAGGTGTTCATTGCGGGCACGGAGCCGTACCCTCCAGTTCAGGAAGTACCGCCTGTTATAGCATTGGGGCCGCAGATTCAACCCGCAATCACGATTGTGGGGAAGGGAACACTTCTGCGGGCGGACGAGATTGTCCTGATTTCCGATGCGCAGGGACACAAGGTTTACATCAATACTGGAGCCGTGCTCTCCACCGGGCTGAGCACCGGTTCCCGCCCGCTTCTCCCCCTCTCACCTTCGGTGCCTTGACCCACATCTACGGTTACGCGACTCACCGTCAAAGTGAACTGCGATAGGTAAAACTTATGGCGTTACTCGCGATCTATATTGGCCGGCGGTCATATTCCCGACAGGCGACTTGTCAACTTGGTTTGGCCCCTTGTGGTTTGCCCCCACTGTGGAGGGCGAGCCGACTACTTCCGCGCCGCAGTTTCAGGGAGCGCCTCAGCCTGTTGCATCCTGATCCGGGTTGAGACCTCGGCGCGGATTCGTTCGGCTTGATCCCGCGTGAAAAGCAGTTGGCCTTGACTGGCTTCCTGCAAGTATCCCCGGTCCCAGTTGCCGCGCATGATGCCGGTCCGCGAGTGGGAGTTCGGACCCAGCAGCACATGCCCGATCTCGTGCGCGATGGCGTGGCCAAGAATCTGAGACGGGGAGGCGACCTCGCTCTCGGCGAGCTCTTCCACGCGCTGGTAGAACACCCAGGCAGCAGACGCGCCTCCGGCCCGGGCGGACGCCAGAGCCATACCCGCTTCCTCCCCGTTTGACCTGAGGCGCTCGGCCATGGACGTTGGCACAACTCTCAGATCGACGGCCATAGCGCCCATAGGCGCGGCACAGGCAGAATACTTCTCCTCCTCAGCATGCGAGGTGGGGCAATCGAGCCACGCCACCTCCACACCTGCCTCACGGAAGATCCGCGAGCTTTCTCTTTCCGCCCCCAGCAAGGTCCCGCGTGAAACTGCCGCGTAGCTGTACACACGTGCTGTGATTTTTAAGCTTGGGTCGGCTGAGCCCGTTGCCTGCGTTCTGGCGGAACCGACCGAAGCAACCACCAAGAGAAATCCCAGCCCCAAACCTGCCCCGAGTCCTGAACTCCCGATCCTGACACCCGAATGGCCCCGGTTCATGTCGCCCTCCTCCACGGGCTGCGTGGTGAGGGCGACTCTGAGCTGGGCGAGCGGGTACCTCAATGCAACAGCTCTGACGCGTGGATTACCTGTGGGTGACGGGCTAACCGACTGATAGGAATAGTACTTGTCGCAGAATTCCCCCGGGGGGGCGCGACATCGATGTGAGAGCCGAACCCTCGGACGGAGCGCGGGCGTCCTGCCTGTGCGCCGTCACGGCCAAGATGGCCGTACGAAAGTGGGCAGGATGCCCGCGCTCCGCCCGCTTTTCATTTTTATCTCGTATACCAGGGAACGCCCCAATCCGCTGATAACGACGCGCATTGTAAGGGGACGGCTTGCCGTCCCCTTTTTCGGCGGGCCAGTGGCCCGCAGGGTAGGGCAAGCCCTACCCCTGCGTCGTAACGAGTGCACCTGAAAGGTGCGGTGCCGCACGGCGCAAATGTGCTTTGTCATGTGTCCCGCAAACTTAACGAGCCGCTATCGGCGGATTGGGGGAACGACAGCGCACTTGAATTCCCGGTAACGGAATGCTAAAGTCCCCCCCAACAAGTCCTTGGAGCTGCCATGCAAGTGACGCAGCGCTCTCAGCGTGTACGTCTGGGGCCCTTCCTGTTGGACCTTAAAGCCGGAGAACTGCACAAAGAGGGGCGCAGGCTGCGCCTGCAAGAACAACCCTTTCGGGTTCTCCAGATGCTGGTGGAGCGTCCCGGCGAGGTGGTGACGCGCGAAGAGTTGATGAAGAAACTTTGGCCGAATGACACCATCGTGGAATTCGACCACAGCATCAACGCCGCCATCAAGAGGTTACGGGACGCGCTGGGTGATACGGCCGAGGAGCCGAAATACGTGGAGACGGTGGCCCGCCGGGGCTACCGGCTGAGGGTCCCGGTGGAATGGGAGGAGGCAAGCCCTGCTGGCCCCGCTCCCCCGGTGGCGGCTGCGGGTGGGGCGGAGAGGGCTGAGGCAGAGTCGATCACCCCTGATCAGGTGGGGCGCGATAGCCTGGTGGGAAAGGAAGTCTCGCACTACCGCGTCACGGGGATGCTGGGTGGCGGGGGCATGGGGGTGGTGTACAAGGCCGAGGACACCAAGCTCAAGCGCACCGTCGCCCTGAAGTTCCTGCCCGAAGAACTCTGGAACGATCGGCAAGCCCTGGAACGATTCCAGCGGGAAGCCCAGGCAGCTTCGGGACTCGACCACCCGAATATCTGCACGATTCATGAAATTGGTGAGCATCAGGGGCAACCCTTCATCGTGATGCAGTACTTGGAGGGACAGGACCTGAAGCAGCGCCTTGCCGGGAAACGGCTCAAGACGGACGAGGTGCTGGACCTGGCCATCCAGATTGCCGACGCGCTGGACGCCGCGCACTCGAAAGGAATCATCCATCGGGACCTCAAGCCAGCGAACATTTTCGTAACCCCGCGCGGACAGGCGAAGGTCCTGGACTTTGGTTTGGCGAAGCTGACGGGACTCGGGACTCGGGGTTCGGGACTCGGGAAGGAAGCGGCGGGAGCGCCCGCGCTGCCCACTCCCTCTGACGAGCCCGAGCATCTCACCAGCCCGGGTGCGGCGATTGGGACCATCGCCTACATGTCGCCGGAGCAGGCGCGTGGAGAGGAACTCGATTCCCGCACGGACCTCTTCAGCTTCGGCGCGGTGCTGTATGAGATGGCGACGGGCAGGCAGGCTTTCTCCGGCACGACTTCTGCCATCATCTTTCACGCGATTCTCGGTGCGGCACCAGTTTCGCCAGTTCAGTTGAATCCCGAACTCCCACCCAAGCTGGAAGAAATCATCAACAAGGCCCTCGAAAGGGACCGAGACGTACGCTATCAGGTCGCCTCGGAACTTCGCGCCGACCTGAAGCGCCTGAAGCGCGATACGGATTCGGGAAGACTTGTAGGGGCGGGGCTTGCCCCGCCCTCGGCTGGCGCTGGCCCGTCAGAGGGGCGAGCGGAACCGCGCCCGCTGGACGCACCGAGGGCACCCCAAGGGGCGCCCCTACGAAAACGCTGGAAGGTTCTTGTTCCCGCCCTGATACTTGTCGCTGGTGCCATCGGTGGAACGCTCTACTTCCGCTCGCGCCAGGCCACTGCGCGGCTGACGGACAAGGACACTATCGTCCTTTCCGATTTCGACAACAAGACTGGTGACACCGTATTTGACGACACGCTCAAGCAGGGGCTCTCGGTACAGCTTGAGCAATCGCCCTTTCTCGCCCTGGTGTCCGAGCGCAAGGTGAACGAGACATTGAAGCTGATGGGCCGTCCTGCCGGTGACCGGTTGACGCCGGAGGTCGCACACGAGGTCTGCCAGCGCACAAACAGCAAGGCCATGCTGATGGGCTCGATTGCCGGGCTGGGCAGCCAGTACGTGATTGGCTTGAAGGCAGTGAACTGCAATACGGGGGACGTGCTGGCCGAGGCGCAGGAGCAGGCGGCGGGCAAGGAAGCGGTGCTCAAGGCTCTGGACGCCGCTGCGGTCAGTTTGCGCAGCAAGCTGGGCGAGTCGCTCAGCTCGGTGGAGAAATACGCCACGCCGGTGGAGGAAGCGACCACGCCGTCGCTAGGGGCGCTGAAAGTCTACAGCCTGGGACTAAAGACGCACTATGCGAAAGGGGACACACCCGCGCTGCCCTTCTACAAACGGGCAGTGGAACTTGACCCGAATTTTGCCATGGCCTACGCCTCGTTGTCGGCTGCCTACGTGGACCTAAATGAAGAGGGGCGGGCGGCCGAAAATGCACGAAAGGCTTACGGCTTGCGCGAGAAGGTAAGCGAACGAGAACGGTTCGACATCGAGGGGATCTACTACCTGCTTGCGACGGGAGAACTGGAGAAGGCGGCGCAGACCTTGGAGCTGTGGCAGCAGACCTATCCAAGAGACCCCATGCCTTACAGAAGGCTGGGAATTATTTCTATTTTGCTCGGAAACTGGGACAAGGGATTAGAGGAATGGCGAGAAGCGCTGCGGCTGGAGCCAAATACTTGGTTCAACTATGGCAACCTCGCCATCGGCTACATGGCCCTCAACCGACTGGATGAAGCGGAGGCGGTGTTCAAGCAGGCGGAGGAGCGCAAGCTGGAGGGCCAGTTTCTGCTGGCGAACCGCTATCACTTGGCGTTTCTGAAGCGCGATGCGGCGCAGATGGCGCAGTTGGCCTCAGCCGCCATGGGCAAGCCGGGGTCGGAAGACCTGTTGCTGGCCGTGCAAGCGGACACAGAAGGTTGGTACGGCAAGCTGAAGAACGCGCATGAGCTGACCCGGCGCGCAATGGATTCAGCCGAGCGAAACGACGCCAAAGAGACGGCTGCGACCTACCAGGCAGCGGCAGCGCTACGCGAGGTGGAAGTGGGAAACCGGGAGCAGGCGCGTGCCGAGGCCCATGCGGCATTGAAGCTGGCCCCGAACCGCGATGTGCAGGCGCGCTCGGCGCTGGCCCTGGCGCGGGCAGGCGACACGGCAGGGGCAGAGAAGCTGGCGGCCGAGCTCGACAAGACCTTCCCGCTGGACACGCTGGTCCAGAGGTATTGGCTGCCCACCATCCGGGCCGCGGTCGCCCTGGAACGCCAAGACCCGAACCAGGCAATCGAACTATTGAAGGTGGCGAGCACGGTCGAACTTGGCAGGACTTCAGGGCTCAACGCCGCTTATTTGCGTGGGGCAGCCGATCTGATGCTCCACGACGGCAACGCGGCGGCAGTGGAATTTCAGAAGTTCATCGACCACCGAGGATTGGTATGGAATTTTCCCTGGGGCGCGCTGGCCCGGCTGGGACTGGCGCGTGCTTACGCCCTCGAAGCGGGCGTAGGGGCGGGCCTCGTGCCCGCCCAAGGGCACCCACAAGGGGTGCCCCTACAGCCGGACGCCCTCGCCAAAGCCCGCGCCGCCTATCAGGACTTCCTCACGCTTTGGAGAGACGCCGACCCTGATATCCCGATCCTGAAGGAAGCTAAGGCGGAGTACGCAAAGTTGCAATAATTCCAGCGCTCAATCCATGAAACTGGGTTAGAAGGTGGGTGATTTCGACACGAGTTGAAATGCTATCTTCGCGGCGGCATGAACGCCGCAAATCGGGCTGGCATAAGTCCTGGCACCAATGATGGCTCAAGTGCCTCAGTAGCAAACAGTTGCTGCTGTTTCTCCATATTACTCCCCATATGTCGCCAAGGCCTATAAAAGGGGATGTCAAGAGAAAAATCTCTCCTTCCGCTCGGTGCCGGAAGTATTTTGGTCTCGGCATCCAGCCCCTCGAGTTGAAACGGCACTCTCCCGGAGCGAGTGGGCTTCCTCGGGCTGAGGGTTTTTTTTCGCCTCGTCGCGGAAGG
>Ga0326728_10011579_pt1 | contig 20035 bp, 14 predicted proteins | sample MB3enrmetagenome_FD_207602 | JGI IMG/M metagenome (GOLD analysis project Ga0326728, IMG submission 207602) | Lab enriched peat soil microbial communities from McLean, Ithaca, NY, United States - MB31MN | ecosystem: Environmental > Terrestrial > Soil > Wetlands > Peat | place: USA: New York... | reverse complement strand
TGGGAGTTGCCATGGAGCCCTCCTTTATAGGTGAAATGCGGCTTCTCTACTGTAAGCGGATACCGCTTACAGAATGCTAACTCGATTCCTCCCCGACCGCAACATCTCATTTTCCTGTCGTGCGCCCCCCGATTTTCGCGCCCTTGTTGCCACGCTGAATTGTTGTTAGACTGGATGATTCGAGGCATGGGTTCGGACCCGCTGGTGATGGCGCGCCGCTGATTTCCCATGCTGGAGAGCGTGACGATGCCAGAAGAAAAGGACGAGCCGACGGGCTTCAAGGTGGTTGACCGCCGGAGTTTTGCCGCTGACGGCACGCGGGTTGGGGACGCCCCGGAAGCGGAAGAGAAACCCGAAGTGCCCACCGCCCAGTCCGCGGGCCGGGAGCCCCAGCCGGAGCCCCAGCCTGGGCCAAAGCCGGCGCCGGAGGAACCCGTCGAAGAGGAAGAGGAAGGTTTTGTGGCCTTGTTGTCGGAGCTTTACGCCACCGCCCTCATGCAAATGGGATTGGTCAGCGGACCGAACGGCGAGGGCCTCCCGCCCGACCTCGTGGGAGCCCATCGGACCATTGACCTGCTCGAGGTTTTACAACAGAAGACTCGCGGCAACCTGACAGCCAAGGAATCCAGGCTCTTCGAACAAATCCTCTATGAACTCCGGATGGGCTTCCTCGAAATCAACCAGCGCCTCGCTCAGAAGCAGAAATGAGATTGACTTTCTTAGGGACCGGGACCTCCACGGGAGTCCCCAGCATTGCGTGCCACTGCCGCGTTTGCACCTCCCCGGACCCTCGCGACAAGCGGACCCGCCCCTCGCTGCTGGTCGAATTTGACGGCCGCGCGGTGGTGATCGATACCACGCCGGATTTCCGGCAGCAGGCTCTTCGCGAGCGGCTGGAACGCCTCGACGCCGTTCTGTTCACCCACACCCACGCCGACCACATCTTTGGCCTCGACGACGTTCGAGCGTTCAACTTTCGACAGGGCGCGCCCATTCCCATTTATGCGGACAGCCGGTCCATGGAAAGCCTGCGCTCCATTTTCGCCTACATCTTCGAGGGGACCTATCCCTACGGCGGAATTCCCAAGCTCGATCCGCACCTGATCGAAGGCCCGTTCGAACTGTGGGGCGAGCGGATGATCCCTTTGAAAGTCCTGCACGGAAAATTACCCGTGCTCGGTTTCCGCTTCCGCGATGCGGCCTACATCACCGACTTCAGTACGATTCCGGAGGAGACGGTCCCGCTGCTGGAAGGGTTGGACGTGCTGGTCCTGACTGCGCTGCGCCATAAGCCTCACCCCGCGCACTCGACGCTGGAACAGTCGGTGGCCTGGGTCGAAAGGCTGAAGCCGCGAAGAGCGTACTTCACCCACATCGCGCACGAACTGGGACACGAGGAGACCAACGCCACGCTTCCCTCCCACGTCCGGCTGGCCTACGACGGTCTAAAGGTGGAGCTGTGAAGCGTAGTGATCAGTTCTCAGTTGCCCCTCATCCGGGGTCCGCCGTTGCGACGGACAACGGACCACTGACAACGGACAACTGACACAACTGAGTACTGAGAACTGAAAACTGAGAACTGATAACTGACGGCTGATAGCTGCTCACTAGCGAACCAACATGCGCGTCATCCAAAACCTTCTGGAGCTCGACAAGCCCTTCGATGCGACTTCTGTCACCATCGGCAACTTCGACGGCGTGCACCTGGCCCATCAGAAGATCCTCCGGCGGGTGGTGGAATCGGCGCGAGAGCTGGGCGCCGTGCCGACGGCGGTCACTTTTGATCCGCATCCCATCCAGGTCCTGGCGCCGAACCGCACTCCCTCTCTCTTAACCTCATTCGATCGAAAGGCGCGACTGATCGAGGAACTGGGTATTGAGTGCCTCGTGGTCCTCAACTTCAACCAGGGCCTGGCCCGCCTCTCTCCCGCTGAATTCGTTCGGGTCATTCTCGTTGAACGCTTGCGGGCCGCCGCGGTTTGTGTGGGCCCGAATTTCCGGTTCGGATACAAGCAGTCCGGCGACGTCACACTGCTCGCTGAGCTCGCACACGAAGACGGATTCCGGCTTGAGGTAGTTCCTATCCTGCACCTGCGCCGCGAGCGCGTATCCAGCAGCCGAATCCGTGAACTGCTTGCCGAGGGCCGCGTCCAGATGGCGGGGCGCCTCCTGGGCAGACCTCTCTCAGTGGAAGGGCCGATCGTCGCCGGTCTGGGTGTGGGTCGCGCGCAGACCGTGCCGACGCTGAACCTGGCGCCCATCGCCGAGCAGCTTCCCAAGCGAGGTGTTTACGTCACGCGCACGCGCCTCGGCGAATCCCTCCACGACTCCGTCAGCAACGTCGGGACCAAGCCCACCTTCGGAGAACACCGCCTGACTGTCGAGTCGTATCTGCTGAGTTTCTCCGGGGAGATAAAAGAAACCGAAATGGAGATCGCTTTCCTTTATCGGCTGCGAGACGAAATCAAATTCCCAGAGTCCGCCGCGCTCAAGGCGCAGATCCGGAAAGACGCAACCCGCTCGCTCAGATTTTTCCGCCTGCTCAAACGGTTCTCAGTAGCCGATTGCCGGTAGTCGGTGGCGCAAAGTGCCGATTTTCGATTGTCGGCTGAAGGACGTTTCTAGTCCGCGGTCCACCGCAAAAAGTCGTGGAGAAGAGGAAGTTCCGCAAGTCCTCCGTTGTGACCGGCGGCGGACCGCTGACAAAGGACAATCTTCACGCCGAGACAGGTGGCCGACGATCGGCCCACGGGCGCGCCGCCTCAAGCTGTGACGCAAGACGGAACAGGGTTGCTTCGTCACCGAAGCGGGCGGCGAAGTGTACGCCCACCGGCAAGCCATCGGCGTTCCAGAACAGGGGCACGGACATTGCCGGCTGCCCGGTAAGGTTGAACAGAGGCGTGACGGGAACGAATGCCACGGCGCGATCCCAGGCTTTCATCGGATTCTCCGGCGTCGAATCGAACGTTCCGAGCGGTACCGGAGGCTCGGCGAGCACGGGCTGGAGCCACACGTCATGCTTCTCCATAAAGTGGGCCACCTGCCTCGCGCTCTGCTGAAGGATGAGTTGGGAAAGCAGATACTCCGAGCCCGTCACTTTATGCCCCTTCTCGTAGAGGGCCCAGGTCAGCGGCTCAAACTGGTCCTGGGTGGGGACCCGGCCCGTGACAAACGCAAGCCCATCGATCCCGGCGGCGGTTCCTGACCACCAGACGACGCTGAAGGCGCGCGTCAGAAACAGGGTGTTGAATTCCGGCGCCGCCTCCACCACCTCGTGGCCCAGATCAGCGCACAGCTTCGCCGCATCCTCGACGGCCTTGACGCAGTCGACGTGAATCGGAACTCCAGTCGCAGATTTGGTCGAGAAGGCGATGCGCAGCCGGCCCGGGGCGGCGCCGACTTCCTGGAGGAAGGGCCGAGCCTGGGGCGGCGCCCAGTAAGGATCACCCACGTCTGGGCCGGCGGTAGCATCAAGCAGTGCGGCACTGTCTCGCACGCTGCGAGTGAGGGCATGCTCGGCCACGAACCCGCCCATGATGTCGCCCGCGTCGGGTCCGAGGGGATTGCGTGCTCGCGTGGGCTTGAGTCCGAAAAGCCCGCAGCACGAAGCAGGAATGCGGATCGAACCACCACCATCGTTCGCATGAGCCATGGGCACGATGCCCGCTGCCACCGCTGCGGCGGGGCCCCCGCTCGACCCGCCGGTGGTGCGGCTGAGGTCCCACGGATTGCGACTCGGCCCGAAAAGGCGCGGCTCCGTCGTACACAGAATGCCGAACTCAGGGGTGTTCGTCTTGCCCAGAATAATCAGGCCGGCGCGCTTGTGCCGGCGAACCAGCTCGCTGTCATGGTCGGGAACAAAGTCGCGTAGGAAAGCTGAGCCCGACGTCATGCGCACGCCCGCGTAAGCGGCGACGATGTCCTTCAGCAGGAACGGAACGCCGCGAAACGGCCCGTCAGGAATGTCGCCCTGCGCCGCGATGCGAGCCTGATCGTACATCGGAGTCACCACCGCATTGAGCCTGGGGTTCAGACGCTCGATGCGCTCGATCGCTGCGTCCACGAGTTCGATGGGCTTCACTTCCTTTCGGCGCACCAAGTCCGCCAGCGCGATAGCGTCAAGAAAAGCGATCTGATCAAGGTTTGCCATAGGCCTACTCACGTAAGGGTACAGCTTGCGCTCACGCGACAGGGTCCGGCACGCCGTAGCCCTACCGATGCATTAGCGCAGCACAACCAGCGGATTGTTGTCGCGCGCGGGAGTTTCTTCGAGGGTGGGCGCGGTGGACGGGCCACCGGCCGTCTTGTCAGCGACGAAGCGCTCAATCTCTTCCAAAAGAGCCGGCACGATCTCCGCTTCGCTCACGCGCCGGATCGCTTTCCCTTCCCGGTAGATTGTCCCGTTGCCGCGACCGGCGGCGACGCCTAGGTCAGCTTCGCGCGCTTCGCCGGGGCCGTTCACAGCGCAACCCATGACGGCGATGCTGAGAGGCATTTTGACCCTGGCCGTAGCGTCTTCGATTTCCTTAGCGATCTTGAACAGGTCCACTTCAAGGCGCCCACACGTGGGGCAGGCGATCACCACGGGACCCCGGCTGCGCAATTCGAGCGACTTCAGCAATTCGTACGCAACGCGCACTTCCTCCACCGGGTCGGTGGCGAGCGACACGCGAATGGTATCGCCGATGCCCTCGGCGAGCAGCATGCCCATTCCCACACAGGACTTGACGGTGCCGGAAAACTGCGTACCCGCTTCGGTGATGCCAAGGTGAAAGGGGTAGTCCACCTGTTTCGCGAGCAGACGATAGGCGGCCACCGTCATCTTGACGTGCGAAGCCTTCAGCGAAACAATGGTGTCCACGAACCCGAGGTCTTCGAGGATCTGAATGTGGTAAAGCGCGCTCTCCACCATGCCCTGCGGCGTCGGGTAGCCGTACTTCTCGATCAGGCGCCGCTCGAGTGACCCGGCGTTGACCCCGATGCGGATGGGCACTTTCTGCTCCTGGGCGCGCCGTACCACCACGCGCACTTTCTCCGCATCGCCGATGTTGCCGGGATTGATGCGCAGTTTGTCGATTCCCGCGTCAAGCGCCATCAGCGCGAACTTGTGCTGGAAGTGAATATCCGAGACGAGGATGGAATCCGGGCAGCGCTTGCGAATTTCCGCCAGCGCCTTTGCGGCCTCGATGTCCGGCACGGCGAGGCGCACAATCTCGCAGCCCGCCGCTTCCATTTGCCGGATCTGCTCGATGGTCTTTGCGACGTCGCGCGTGTCGGTCTTCGTCATCGACTGCACCACGATGGGCGCGTCGCCGCCGATCGTGTACGGTCCGACTTTGACCGGGCGCGTCTTGCGTCGGGGGGGAAAGTATTCGGTGTCGCTGAAATTCACAGTCGGTAGTGCCTGTAGTCAGTGGTCGGTTGCCGGTTCGTCGGACATACTGCCGATCACCGACAAGCGACTAATACGGTTTAACCACCTTCACGATGTCGTTATATACCGTAAAGACGACCAGCAGCAGCAGGAACGCCATGCCGATCTGGACAATGCGTTCCTTAAAGGTCAGGCTGAGGTCTCGGCGAATGATCCCTTCGATCAGCAGCACCAGGATGACGCCGCCATCGAGCACCGGGATGGGCAACAGGTTGAAGATGCCCAACTGCAGGCTGATAAACGCCGCCACCGCCAGCAAGTCAGCAAATCCGGCGCGATAGGCTTCTCCAGAAATTTCAGCAATGCCGATAGGACCTGAAAGCGAGCGTGCAGACATCTTCCTGGTCAGGATCTTGCCGATCGCGTCGAAAGTAACCACGCAACTGCGGATGTTGTCGCTCACCGAAGCTTCAATCGCCTTTTCCCAGGGAAGCTGGCGCACCACGAAAGCGTTGCGCGGAAGAATTCCGATGTACCACTTTTCGACGCCCTGGACGTCACCGTAAACAGCCGTGAGCCGGACTTGAACGGTCTTTCCGTCACGCTGCACGGCCAATTCCACGGGCCGACCCTGAGCGCCGGAATGAGCGCTGGCCCCCGCGTTAGCGGCCTGAAGGGCGGGATGCAAGTCCTGCCAGCAGGGGATTGGGTGGCCGTCCAGGCCGACGATCAGGTCGCCTGGCTTGACGCCTGCCTTCGCCGCAGGCAAGCCGCTCTCGACAACGCCCACCAACGCCGGCACGCACGCCTGCCAGCCCGCGTAGCCCAACTGGTCAGAGCCCTGAGCCTTCGGCTTGACCTTTCGATGCAGCGGATGCCCGTCGCGCACGATCTCGACGGGAAGCGTTTCTCCCGCCGCCATAAGAGTCTTGAGCTCTACATCCTCCCATTTGGGGTTCTTGAGCCCATCCAGTCGGGCAATCAGGTCTCCCGGCCGAATGCCGGCCTCGGCGGCAGGCGAACCGGGGTCAACCTCCCCTACCACCGCGGCCTGTTCCTGGTAGGCCGGCTTCTGGAAGTGGAATCGATACAAGCCTGCCAGGATCGCCACCGCCAGGAAGAGGTTCATCATTGGCCCCATCACTACCACCACAAAACGCTGCCAGCGGGGTCGCGAAAGGAATTCGCCAGGATCGTCCCCGTGAACTTCCGTAGGATCGTCGCCCGCCATCTTCACGTAGCCGCCGAAGGGGAGGGCGCTCACGCGGTAGTCGGTGTCGCCCCGCTTGAAGCCGAAGAGTCGCTTGCCGAAGCCCAGCGAGAACGTCAGGACGCGGATGCCGAATGCCTTGGCGGCCAGGAAGTGTCCCGCTTCATGGATGAAGATCATCAAGCCGAGGACGACAATCACCACGACCGCATCGGTCAAAAAATTCGTAGCCATAAGATCAGCCCGAGTTCAGGTTTTCCGCGTGTGTTAAAGCAGTGGCTAGCGGTTAGTGGCTAGTGAAAGCAAGTTCTCAGTTTTCAGTCTTCAGTTCTCAGCAAAGGGCTGGCGCTTGTTCGGGTTCTTTACTGAAAACTGAGAACTGAAAACTGAGAACTTGTTTTCACTAGCCACCAGCCACTAACCACTCGCCACTCTTCCCGCGGTCCTTTCAATATCCCCCTAACTTTAGATGTTCCCGACCAATTCCTGGGCTCTGCGGCGGGCATCCTGATCACATTCCAGGACATCTTCCATAGACCCCAGATGAACGGGCAGCGTTCGGTCCATGATCCTCTCTATGATGCGCGGGATGTCCCGAAAGCGCAGCCGGCCGTCGAGAAAAGCTTCCACGGCGATCTCGTCCGCGGCGTTCAAGGCGCAGGGCATGGCCCCACCCTGTTCGAGAGCCGCCCGGCCGAGTTCGAGACACGGGAAGCGGCTTGCATCCGGCTCCTCGAAGTGCAGACGCCCCGTGCTGACGAGGTCGAGCCTGGGCCAGTCGCCATTCATGGCCACGCGCTCCGGGTAGGTCAGGGCATACTGGATAGGAATCCGCATGTCGGCTACAGAGAGCTGGGCCATCACCGAACCATCGCTAAATTCTACCATGGAATGCACGATGGACTCGGGGTGAATCAGGACGCTGATACGCGGGGACGGCACGCCGAAAAACCAGTGAGCTTCGATAATCTCCATCCCCTTGTTCATCATCGTGGCCGAGTCGATGGTGACGCGCCCGCCCATCTTCCAGACAGGATGCTTCAATGCCTGCTCGGGCGTGATGGCATCGAAGTCGTCTTTCGGCGTCCTCAGGAAGGGCCCGCCCGACGCCGTCAGGATGAGGCGCCAGACCTCGCCCGGGCCTCCCGAGCGCAGGCACTGGTGAAGGGCGCTGTGCTCGCTGTCGATGGGAAGCACGTCGACGCCGCGCTCCCGCGCCGCCTGGGTCACGATTTCCCCTGCCACCACCAGCGCTTCCTTGTTGGCCAGGCCCAGGGACTTGCCAGCCCGCACCGCTTCGTAGGTGGCCACCAGACCCGTGGTGCCATGCGAAGCCGAGACCACGAAATCCACTTCCGGCAACGTCGCCGCCTCAACGCTGCCTTCCCTGCCCGCCACGATCTTGAGGCGCTCGCCATAGCCCGCCGCCCTGAGACGGTGGCGCAACGGCTCGACGCCGTCGCTCGCGGCAACGCTCACCAACCGGGGGCGAAATTCGAGAGTCTGATCGACCAAAAGGTCGAGATTTCTGCCCCCTGAAAGCGCCATCACCTGGAAGCGCCCGGGCAGGCTCCTGACCACACGAAGGGTATTGGTGCCGACTGAGCCCGTCGAACCGAGGATGCACAGACCCTTCATGGCCGCCAAGTATCCTTCAAAACCAGCACCAGCCACAAGGCTGCAGCGCCGAATAGCAGACTGTCGATGCGATCGAGCAGACCACCGTGGCCAGGGAGCAGTTCCCCTGAGTCCTTAACGTTAGCCCCGCGCTTCAGGGCCGATTCCGTCAAGTCCCCGAACTGGGCCCCCACCGCAACCACCACCGCCCAAAGCATAACGCTTCTCAGGTCCGCTGTCCGCCAGAACCAGTGCGCAAAGGCCCACGCCACGAGCAGGCTACCGCCAAGACCCGCCGCGGACCCTTCCACGGTTTTCTTAGGCGAAACGCGCGGAAACAGGGGCGTGCGCCCGAGGAAGCGCCCGACAAAATAAGCAAACACATCATTGGCCCAAACCACCAGGAACAGGAACAAAATCAGCTCGCGGCCTGCGGTGGAGGGCGAGGTGGGATTGGCAAAGCGCAATGGCACCAGGAACGAGAGCGTGAGGCCCACGTAAAGGATGCCGAACATCGTCGAAGCCACGGTTCCCAGATACTGCTTCAGGTCGCTAGTCCATAGTGCCAGCGTCGGAACCAGCAGCAGGGCCACCAGCAACACCGCGAGGCCCGGAACTTCCGGGCGACTGAGCCGGGCGAACTGGGCGATCGAGACCGCGGCGCCGGCGATGTAGCCCACCCAGGGAATCGCCGGGAGCCCCGAGTCCCGACTGATCAGGAAGTACTCGTAAAGGCCCCGCTCCACCGCCGCGATCAGGACCAGCAGAAAAAGCCACCCGGGCGCCCAACCGACCACATAAACCACAAGTGGCGCCAGCACGACGGCAGTGAGTATCCGAAGCTTCATTCGCTAGTCGGTAGTCCGTTGTCGGTTGCCGGTCGGCGGTGGCAGACAGACGATGATGGGTAGCCGGTTTTCGGTGAGCAGGACCGCCACGGCTGGGGATTAGCTCCCCTGCTGTCGAGCGCCGACAACCGACTACCGACTACCGGCCAGTCCTCCGTATCTCCGTTCCCGCTTCTGGTAGTCGATGATCGCCTGAAAAACGTCCTTCTGGGAGAAGTCGGGCCAGAGGATGTCCGTGACCCAGATCTCCGCGTAGGCCACCTGCCAGAGGAGGAAATTGCTCAGCCTCAGTTCGCCGCTAGTTCGAATCAGCAGGTCAGGGTCGGGCAAGTCCCGCGTGTAGAGCTGCTGGCCGAGAGTCGCTTCGTCGATCTCCACGCTGCCGTTGCTCTTGAACTTCTCGGCCAGCGCTCGCGCCGCGTCCACCAGTTCCGCGCGCGCGCTATAGTTGAGCGCCAGCGTCAAGCGCAGCCCGGTATTGCGGCTGGTCTTCTGAATGGCGGTCGCGAGGTCCTTCTGAACCGGCTTGGAGAGCTCATGGATCCGTCCGATCACTCCCAGCCGGATATTCTGCCTGTTCAGCTCGGCAATCTCCTTCTGCAGGTACTCGCGCAGCAGGCTCATCAGCAGCTTGACTTCGGTGTCGGGCCGCTTCCAGTTCTCGACCGAGAAGGCGTAGAGGGTCAGGCAAGGAACGCCGAGGCGGGCGCCCGCTTCCACCACCTGCCTGACGGCCCGAATGCCAGCACGATGCCCGGCAATCCGGGGGAGGTGTCGCCGCTTGGCCCAGCGACCGTTGCCGTCCATGATGACAGCAATGTGCTGTGGCAGGCGGTCCAAGTCAATTTGCGCCAACAGTTGCGCTTCGGTGAGGTCCGCTTTCGCGATGGGTTGATTCAATGGGTGAACAGCCGCTCTCAGCCGATAAAGTTAGCACACCAGCTTCGCAATCGCAAGTGTCGGGCGGCGACTCCGGTGACTCGCCACGATGAATCCGACGCGGCGGACCCGGCGTTACATCCTTTCCGGTACCTCGATCCCCAGCAATCCGAGAACTTGGTCGAGGGTCTGGCTGACGAGGTACACGAGGTAAAGCAGGCACTGCTGCCGCGCCGGATCAGCTTCCGCCAGGATGCGATGGTGGTGATAGAAATTGTTGAACGCCTGCGCCAGCCGGAAGGCATACTTCGCCGCGATGGCAGGCTCTTCACTCGCGATCGCCTGATCCACAAACATTTCGAGTTGCGCCGCCAGAAGCGCCATCTCCCAGAAGTCGCGGCCGGCTTCGCCGGAGAGGAACGTCTTGAGCTGCTCGGCAGAAACGGCGTTGCCCAAATTTTCCGGCTTGAACCCTCGGTGAGCTTCCTCGAACTTGCGGAAGATGTTGCGCGCCCGCACCACGCTGTACTGCAAGTAAGGTCCCGTCTCGCCCTCGAAGGCCAGCGCCTCCCTAAAATCGAAGGCGATGATCACATTGCGCGAGTACTTCAGCAGGAAATAGCGGAGCGCCGCCACCGCGATCATGCCGGCGATGCGGCGCTGCTCGGCCTCGTCCGTGGCCATGTCGCGCAAGCGCACTTCTTCAAGGGCCTTGTCGATGAGCCGGTCGATGAGGTCGTCCGCCTTGATTCCCAGTCCCTTGCGGCCGGAAACCTCGACGTAGCCTTTGCCCGCGTCGCTCACCTTGAAGCCCATCTCGCGCGCGCAGCCAGGCGAGAGTCCCACCACTTCGTAGGCGAAGTGATGCAGGTGCGCCGCCTGCTCCTGGTAGCCGAGAGCGCGGAAAGCGGTCGCCACCAGGTTCTGGAGATAAGACTGCCGCGTATCGATGACGGCGTAGGCGGCGGAAGCATGACCAAAACCAGTAGGCGGAAGGCCGTCGGCAGTCGGCAGCCCAGAACCAGTCGGCGGTCGGCAGTCGGCAGTCGGCTCCGCACCGCCTTCTGCATACTGCCCACTGTCTTCTACATACTGCTTACTGCCTTTTGCATACTGCCTACTGCCTTCTGCCGACTGCCTTCTGCCTTCCGCTGTAGTCCGCCAGACCGTCTGGCCGTCCTCGTAACGATAAAAAGGCTCGTAACCGAAGTCCCTGCCCAGCAAGCCGAATTTCCAGAGGTGGTAGGCAATATCCTTGCCCACATAGGTGACGGTACCATTTGAGCGCACGATGATTTTGACGTCTTCCTGCGCAGCCTCCTCATCATCACCATCGCCCAGACCCGCTTCCGGGGCGCCGCCACGAACCGCCGGGGGAGCGGCGCCCTCCCCCTCCTTTCTTTCGAGTTTCGAATTTCGACTTTCCAGTTTCGAATCACCAAGCCTCATCACCCAGCAGCCGCGGTTCTTTCCCGACTCCTCGAGCCAGACTGCTTTCCGCTCCTTCATCAGCTCAAAGGCATACTTCCAGAAGTTGAGCCGCAGGATCTCGCTTTCACCTACCAGCAGGTCGTAGCGGACGCCGATCCGCAACATGGTCTCGAGGTGCGCGCGCACGATGGCCGTGGAGACAAGTTCCGCCATCGCCGCCACGTCTCCGTGGCCTTCTTCGATGGCCTTCAGCGCCTCGCCGCGCAAGGCCAGCAGCTTCTCATCGCCCTCGTAGGACTGGAAGGCGCGCGCGTAGAGGTCCCAGCAGTAATAATCGAAGCGGACGGTAGGGTCGTCAATAAGCCGGCGCACGTCCTCCAGGCTCTTCCCTTCGAGGTGCAGGAAGCCGACAATTACGTCTGCCACCTGCACGCCCGTGTTGTCGATGTAGTTCTGGATTTCCACCCGCTGGCCGCGAAAGCGCAGCAGGCGGACGAACGTATCGCCAAGGACGGAATTGCGCAGATGGCCGATGTGGGCGGCCTTATTGGGGTTGATGCTGGTGTGCTCCACCAGAACTTTGCCGGCCGGGGCAGCCTCCAGAGTCGCGGTCCGAATCCCGGAGCGCCGGGCGAACAGGGAGGACGCCAGGGCCGCGCGATCCAGATGAAGGTTCAGGTATCCCACCCCGGCGATGCTGACCCGCTCCACCCCTTCCAGGGGCAGCAGGCGCGGCGCCACCTGCTCCGCGATTTTCCGCGGCGGCTGGCGGAGCTGTTTGGCCAGCTCGAAGCAGGAGGTGATGGAGAGCTCGCCCAAGTCGACGTTGGGCGGAAAGCCAAGGGAGGGTTCGGCCACCGTCACGCCGAAAACCTCGCCTACGGCCCGCACGAACCTCCCACAAACCCTCTGCTGAATCTCCAAGTACAAGCGCCAATCCCCTGCCTTCATCCCTACCTTAACACTGTCCAGCGTGTTTCAACACCGCCGCGTTTGGTAGCGCGGGCGTCCCGCCCGCGCTTTGCGCGGACCTTGGCCCCGCGCCTTGGAGCGCTGTAGCACAGCTACCGCCTTTCCGGCCCGGAAGCTCGCTTCGGGCTTAGGGCTCAGAACCTGCATACGGTCCAGCCCGATTCCAGGTCCCAAATCCCAGAGGCGTGGTCCCCGGAAATGGATACGGACGTACGGCAGTCCGGGAATACAGCCGCGGCGGAAACGTAGGCGGTGTGTCCCTTTGAGCAGTCGCACGCGGCGCACGCGGCCAGTAGCAACTTCCGATAGAGAAATATCGATATCGTTCCCATTGCATGCTAGCGCCCAGCGAGCATCCCGGGAAACGGCAAGACAGCTAATTCCCCATTTCTTGTTGCAATCCCACGCTCGGATGGGAGTAGCCGCCTTAAGATTCCAAGTTCGAAGTGAATGTTCCATCCCATTTCGTGATCGCCTTACTGCCCCCCGCAACAACCGCCATCGCATTCCAGGCCAAATCGTTGTCCTTCAGGATGCGAACCCTCGTCGAGTCGCCATACATTAATTGTGGCGTCTCGCGCTGGGTGATTGCCCCTTTGCCCATATCAAGCGGGATGACGTCATCAAGAGCGTCGTTACGACCATCGAGGGCCCTGATCGTAAACGGGGATTGCCACAACGTCGCCGGATCTCTTATAATAGATGGGTCTTGCCACTTTTGGGGGAATAAGCATGTTCAGGCTATTTAACAAGAGCCGACAGAAATTGTATAAATGGATCCTCGCGGTATTTCTCGGCATCATGGCGCTGGGCATGGTCGGCGTCGTCACACCGTTCTTTTCCGGAAATAACGCGACGCAACTGCAGTCCAACGTCTTGGCCTCGATGGCCGGCAACAACATTACCACCGCCGAGCTGGGGCGCGAGATCCAGAGCCAGTTCAGGAACTCGCCCCTTGGCAACGAGCCCCGGATGGCGGCGCGCTTGGCGCCTGCCGTTCTCGACAACATGATCCTGCGTCTCGCCCTGCGCTCCGAAGCCGGGAGGCTGGGCCTGGAAGTTTCGAACCAGGAACTAGCTGAGTCCCTTCGACAGTTCTATCAGAATGCCGGTTTCGCCAGCCTGGAAGCGTACCAGAACCAGATCCAAGAGCGGACCGGCATGAGCGTGGCGGAGTTTGAGGGACAGTTTCGCGACCAGCTCCTGCGGAGCAAGATCCAGGACGTCGTCAGCGACGACGTGCGGGTGACCCCGGAGGAGGTACGCCAGGAATTCGAGAAGCACTTCGCGAAGGCCAAGATCGACTATGTGACCTTCGACTCCAGCCAATACCTGCAGGATGTGAAAGTGATGCCGGAGGGCCTCCAGGCGTTCTTTCAGAAGGACCCCTCGCACTACAAGGTGCCGGAAGAGCGCCGGGTGCAATACGTGTTGATCACTCCCGACCGCATTCGGGCGGAAGTGAACGTGACGGAGCAGGAACTCAGGGATGCTTACCGGCAGCACCTTTCGGACTACCGCGTGCCGGAGCGCGTCAAGCTGGCCCGCATCCTTTTCAAGACCGCCGGAAAGGGTCCCGCCGATGTCGCCGCGATCGAGAAGCAGGCCGAGGACGTTCTCAAGCAGGTCAAGGCCGGGGCGGATTTTGGCGAGCTCGCCAAGAAATACTCGCAGGACACAAGCGCCCAGAACGGCGGCGAGGTGGGCTGGCTGGTCCGCGGCCAGACGGAGAAGGTTTTCGAGGACACTGCCTTTTCGCTGAAGCCGGGACAGGTGAGCGGCCTCATCAAGACCGTCTACGGCATCGACATCATCAAGTTGGAGGATCACCAGACCGCCCACCTCCAGACCTTCGATGAGATTAAGAACAGCCTGGCGTTTGAGCTCGAAAAGCAAAAGGTGGAGGGGGCGCGCGACTCCGTGGCGAGCAAGGTGCAGCAGGCCCTCAGGGCAAGCCCGCAACGATTTGCGGAAGTGGCTAAGACCTTCGGCCTCGAGGCCAAGGAAACGCCGCTTTTCAGGTTCAACCAAGCGGTGCCGGACCTCGGCAACAATGAGTCGTTTGAGAACTTGTCCTACGACCTCCGGGAAGGCGAGGTGGGCATCCCCATCACCGTTCCGCAGGGCACGGCGATCATCCAGGTGGCCGAGGTCGTGCCCGAACATACGCCCAAACTGGACGAGGTCCGCCCCCTGGTGGAGCAGGACTACAGGGCGGACGAGTCCAAGAAACTGGCGCTCGCCAAGGCCAATGAGTTCGCCGCCCAGGCGAAGAGCGGCGACTTCAGCAAGGTGGCCAAGTCGATGGCTCTGAAGGTGGAGGAGAGCAAGGACTTCACGCGACAGGAAAACGTGACCGATTTGATCCCCGGCGTATCGCTCGCCGCTGCCTTCACGCTCGCTCCAGGCCAGACCAGTGACGTCATCCCCATCGGCGCCACGAACGTCGTCCTGCGAGTGATCTCCCACAGCCCGCCCGACGAAGCAACGTTCGCCCTGCAGAAAGACCAGATCTCGAACGAGCTCTTGCAGGAGAAACGTGACCTCGCCTTCGAAATCTACCGGCAAAATCTGAAGAAGGAATTGGCGCGCACCGGCAAGTTGAGGCTTAACGAAACAGCCATGAAGGATTTCCTGGCGTCGTACGAAAGACAGTAAGCTGAACTGGGAATTGAAGCTTCAAGAGCCGTCCGCAAGGGTCGGCGCCGTCCAGCACGCCGCTGCAACTCCCGGGGCGCTGGATAGTCACGGGGCGGAGATCCGCCAGGTTCCCTACCGGGCTAGCCCGGCGAGCCTTGGTCATAAACGAGGGAGGGGTGCTTGCGCGCCCCTCGCGAGCCAAACTGGGCTAGAAGCTGAACTGTAACTGGGTTTGCAGGCGGTACTGGGTGGCCGCTCCGGCTGGAATCGGAACGAAGAAATTGCGGGCCGGATCGTTGCCGCTTATCTCGTTCTGGATGAAGAAGAGGTTCTGCCAAGCCAAGTGTCGGCTCAACCCCACGTCAAAACGGATTTCGTGGGTGCGCATGTTGACCCCGGTGTTGGTTCCCATATAGTCGTCGGTCACTTCCGAGATCATCGAATTGCCTTCTTTGGCGGCATACGCGTAAAGCACCCGCACGTCCCCTGCCTTCCTGGTATCGCCGAAGTTCGCCACGCCCTCCCAGGCGTTATTCAGGAAACCGACGCCCACGTTACGCGCGGCGTGGAATTCGACGTAGGCCGGCATCTCGTGATCTTTTAGTTTCCAGCCGTCGTAGCCGATGCGGTACTTCAGCTGAGCGACCTGGAAATGGGGCGCCGTAAACATCGCCCCGCCGGGGGTGGTCGTGGCGGTGCCCGTGCCGGGGATGGGGAGGATGCTGCTCGTGCCGTACTGAGCGCCGATCACCACCGGCGCCCCAGCCGTCGTCGCCGCCAGTGCGATCTGGTTCTGGTTACGATACCACTGCAAATCCCCGGTGAACTGGTGATGCCACCCGGGGCTGAGGTCGGCGTAGAACGCGAACCCCTGGTGGAAAAGATCAGCGTCCCTCACCTTCTGGCCAGGGAGGTAGCCCGCGCTGAGATAGGCGCAACTGGCGGGTAGTGCTGGCGGTATGATGATGGTGGCCGGCAGCTTGGTAATCACTTGCGCGGGCGCCGGCGTGCAGGCCTTTGCCGAGGGCAGGAGCGGAACATTGGGGTTGGTCAGGACGTATTGGCCGGCCCGCACCTCGATGCGCGTGATGCCCAGGGGATTGGACCCGACGGGAATCTTGAAGTTCTCCTGGAATCCGTCAAAGCGGATGTCTTCCTTGAACAGGAATCGCGAATCGTCGGCGAAAAGCTCGGGTATTCTGCCGCCGAGCAGGTCGATGTTCGAGTTCGGGTGATAACTGGCCCAAGCTTCGCCGATGAAAATCGGCCCGCGGTTGGCGAAACCGCCAAAGTCAGTGTTGTAAGTAAGGGGATTATTGGCCGCGCCCGAGGCCACCTGAAAATGGAAGCCGAGCTGGTCGTTGAGGACCTTGTCGATATTGAACCGCAGGCGGTAGTTCCCGCGGTCGTTCTGGTAGGGTCCGGCGAAACTGTTACCCGAGCGATTGGTGGCGTCGAAGCGCAGGCGGAAATCGCCGCTGAATCTGAATCCAGCGAGGTTGGCCATGGTGGTATCCAGCGTCTTGCTCAACTGGTCCACCCTTTCGACGTATGACCGCATGGACTCTTGCGGCTCGGAGCCGGGCGATCCTAAAGCCGGCGCAGAGTCTCCCGCGGTGTTTTCGCCCGCCCGGGTGGCGTTTGGAATCACCGGGCTAAGGCTTGCGATTTGGCCGAGGTTCGGAGCTGGAAGAGTTTCTGGTGAGCTTGGCGCAGGGTGTTCAGTCACGCGCTTCTGATCTTCCAGCGCTGCGACGAGCTTTGCGATCTGCTGTTGCTGGGCCGCGAGCAGTTCTTCCTGACGATTGAGGCGTTCCTTGAGAGCGGCAAATTCATCCTTTGCCGAAGTCGATGCGGACGGCTTCGCGCGTTCCGAGCCGGGTCGGCCGGCGGTAGGCGCGGAGGCCACCCCCTTGCTGGCTTGCCGCTGTCGAGTCTTCTTAACGCTGGCCGAGCCTTGGGATTCCTGCCGCACGGTGCTTGGATCGCCGACCGGGGCAGGATCTGCGGCTTTGAGGGCCAAGCTTGAGGCCAAGCAGCCGGCTAGAATGGCCGCGCCAGCCCTTGAAAGAAATCTGATTCCCGAGGTGGAAGCAGGTCGTCTCTTCATAAGCATGATATCTCCTTTGAGTTTTCCGTAGACGCCGCCAGTCATCCGGTGGGCTGTCCCAGTCGTTCATTGACGAGGCCTCCCTGGGTCGGGTGGGCCGCATGGAAAGCTTTTGGGGCGCTGCTGATTTGGGTCGCGGGGTTCGGCGAACCGGTGGGCTGCGTCATCAGCGAGGTGCATGAGCCGCCCTGTGAGTTCCCCAAACCCTCCTTGGCTTCGCCGCGCTTCAGGCTGCCGCCCTCCACGCCGTGAATCACAATTAACCCTATCATCTTACTAGAGTATTTGCAAGGCTTTTCTTGAGTTGACGAAAAATTGGTAAGGAGTATGGCCTGCGGGCGTGTCGACGCCGCACTCGCCACCTTACCGGAACCAAAAACAATCGCTTCCTTCACCCATTATCGAGGTTCATAATTTCGGAAATCATGATTCAGAGCATGCCTCGGCGCGGCTTGTATTCTGCAATAGCCATGGTAGAGCTTCTGGCATGAGACTTACTTCATGCGCGGCGGCATGGAGGCGATTTATGGCGACTTGCCTGGGCCGCTTGGGCTGGCCTGCTTTGCACCCACGACAGGCGCCCAGGGGCCCATGTTCTCGGCGCGCCAAGCTATGGCTCGATGGCGAGCCGAGTAGTGGCGCCCGTAGCTGAAACGCCTACCGATTAGGGAATCGAGGTCCGTCCTTGCACCCGCCTTGACCGCTGCCCGCCTCTCCCGCCATAATGCCTCTTAGGTGCTTGGGTAGTCACAAATAGAACGCTTGGGGGGACCATCTTGCGCGAAATCCGTAAAGTCGCCGTGCTCGGCGCGGGGACCATGGGTGCCCGTATTGCCGCCCATCTCGCCAATGCTTCGATTCCGTCCATTCTCCTCGACATCGTTCCCAAGGAACTCACGCATGTCGAGCAATCGAAGGGATTGACGATCGCCGACCCGCGGGTCCGCAACCGGTTTGCCCACGCGGGTCTCGACGCGGCGCTTAAGTCGCATCCAGCCGCCTTCTTTGTGCCCGAAGCTGCCCGCATGATCACCATCGGCAATTTCGAGGATAACCTGGCTTGGCTGAAGGACTGCGACTGGATCATCGAGGCCGTCACCGAGGACCGCGCGATCAAGCAGGCTCTGCTCGAGAGGGTTCAACAATTTCGACCCTCAGGGGCCATCGTCAGTTCGAATACCTCGGGCATTTCGATATCGAGCATCTCGAAGGGTTTCGCTGAGGACTTCCGGCGCCACTGGTTGGGGACCCACTTCTTCAATCCGCCGCGTTACATGAAGCTGATGGAGATTATCCCTACCGCCGACACGCTGCCCGAAGTGGTGGAAGCGGTCTCCCGTTTCGCCGACGTTGTTCTGGGCAAGGGAATCGTTCTCGCCAAGGACACGCCCAATTTCATCGCCAACCGCATCGGCACGTTCAGCACGCTCAACGTTTTGAGGGTGATGCAGCAGGACGGCTATACCATCGAGGAGATCGATGCGCTCACTGGCCCGGCGATGGGCCTGCCCAAGTCCGCCACCTTCCGGGCCCTCGACATCGTGGGTCTTGACGTGCTGGTGCACGTGGTCAAGAACCTGTGCGGGTCGCTGCCCGATGATGAGCGACGCGATCTGTTCGACGTTCCCCCCTTTATCGCCGAAATGACGGAGCGCAAGCTCCTCGGTGACAAGACCAGGCAGGGTTTCTACAAAAAGGTGAAAGGCGGCCACGAGGACGAGATCCTGACCCTCGACCTCCAAACCTTCGAATACCGGCCCCGGCAGAAGGCGAGGTTCCCGTCGCTGGAAATGGGCAAGAACATCGAGGATGTGCGCCAGCGGATCGCCATGCTGATGCAATCGCCGGATCGCGCCGGGACCTTTTATCGCAAGACGCTGGGCGACTTGTTCCACTACGCTGCCAACCGCATTCCTGAGATCTCGGACGACGTCGTTTCCATTGACGACGCCATGAAGTGGGGATTCAACTGGGAGTGCGGCGTCTTCGAGATTTGGGACGCGGTGGGCGTGGACAAGATCGTCGAGGGATGGAAGAAGGAAGGCCGGGCGGTGCCTCCGCTGGCTGAGAACGTGCTGGGGTCGGGCAGGAGGACCTTCTACGAGCGCGTTGACGGGGCCCTGCGTTACTTCGACGCGATGGGTGGCATGGAGACGCTGGAAGACCGGCCCGGCATGATCCTGCTGCCCGCACTCAAGGAGCGCAAGCGCGAGATTAGAAAGAACGCGGGCGCCAGCCTCATCGACCTGGGTGACGGCGTAGTCTTGGTCGAGTTCCACTCCAAGATGAACTCGATCGGCGCCGACACCATCCAGATGCTGCACACGGGCCTCCAGGCGCTCAACGAAGGCTTTGACGCCATGGTCATCGGCAACCAGTCGGCAAATTTCTGCGTTGGCGCCAATCTGATGTTCGTCCTCATGGGCATCCAGGAAGGTGACTGGGACGAAGTGCACCACGCCGCGCGCCAGTTCCAGAACGTCAATATGGCGCTCAAATACGCGCCCAAGCCGGTGGTTGCGGCGCCCTTCGGCATGACGCTCGGCGGCGGCGTGGAGATTTCCATTCACGCCGCGCGCGTCCGCGCCGCGGCCGAAACTTACATGGGTCTGGTCGAGGTCGGCGTGGGGATCATCCCGGCGGGCGGTGGTACCAAGGAGATGCTGGTGCGCGCCATGGACGCGGTGCCGAGCGATCCGGAGGCCCATCCGTTCACTTACGTCAAGGACGTCTTTATGAACATCGGCACCGCCAAGGTCTCCACCAGCGCTGAAGATGCTCGCCGGCTCGGCTACCTTTCGGCGCGCGATTCCATCAGCATGAATCGGGACCGGCAGATCGCCGACGCCAAGCAACTGGCGCTCGACCTCGTCAAGCTTGGTTACCGGCCCGGCAAGCCGCGCGAGGATATTCTGGTGCTTGGCCAGGCGGCCTTCACCAAGATGACGTTGGGC
>Ga0326728_10011578_pt1 | contig 20036 bp, 16 predicted proteins | sample MB3enrmetagenome_FD_207602 | JGI IMG/M metagenome (GOLD analysis project Ga0326728, IMG submission 207602) | Lab enriched peat soil microbial communities from McLean, Ithaca, NY, United States - MB31MN | ecosystem: Environmental > Terrestrial > Soil > Wetlands > Peat | place: USA: New York... | reverse complement strand
AATCCTTAGTAGATCCGAAACTCAACGAGGATGATGTCACCATATTGCTGCTGAAACGTACGGCACGATCTGCGTCCAGCGACGTATCCCCATAAGAATCGCTCGTCCAGCAAACTGCGTTGGAAAGCACTCTGGATTACGGCATGAGGGCCAATCCTAGCGCCAGCGATTTTTGCTGTTCGTCGAAAGTGAAAATTTCCCTCTGGGTTATATAATGCGGATGTTAGCTGACACTACATCCGTCTAGATGGCCAAAATCGGACCAGTCCCGAGGCCACGTGCTCAACGGTGCTTGACTTCATCTCGAACCGCAGCATAAGCTTCCCGCCAGCCGGAGGTCCTTCTCAGAGTATTGCCCGGAACTGATCCTATGAATCATGCGTAAATATGCCTCAATTCCGAAACCACTCCTGGCGATGTTGGCAACCCTGTTTGCCGCCGCCACGATTTTTTATAGCGGCCTCTGGATATACTGCGAGCGCTGGCAAATCCCCGTGCAGTTGGGTTTTGAGAATCAATACGTCAAGGCTGAACAAAGCCAACTCCTTACGAACATTGACAAAGACAGCCCGGCGGAGAAGGCAGGAATACAGGTAGGTGACCGAATCCTCAAGGTCGACGGAGAGCGATTCGAAAGCGATTACTCGCTCAACGACATCTGGGCCAGACACAAACCCGGGGACACAGTCGAGCTCACGATCCAGCGTCCCCATTTCCTTGCGCCGTTTACCCTCAGGGCGACCTTTCGGGCTGCTCCCCCACGGTCAGGAAGGTTGACCGAGCGCCTCAGCCGGGGCATCATCGAGAGCTATCCCGTAATCTTCCTCGTCGTCGGCCTTACGGTCCTGTTTTTACGCCTGGAGGATCCCTACGCCTGGCTGCTAATTTTGGAGTTCGCCGGTGCCATTTCCGTCGCAAACTGGTCGGGTAACTTTGCGGGCCTGGGGGCGACCTTGCGAAGGTTCGCGATGACCTATCGAGCGATCTTCAATGGTTTTGATGCGGCGATTTTCTACCTGTTTTTCGCGGTCTTCCCGGCGCGCTCGCCTGTTGATCGCCGCGCTCCGTGGCTGAAGTGGCTCGGCTTGGCGTTGGGACTGTGCTTTGCGTTGCCGGGATTAGGCACAGGCAGTTACGAGACACCAGCCGTGGTGGGCAGGTTGTTTGGGCCACAGGCATCGAGAGCGGTTCGAATGACGTACGCCTATGGGTTTCATTTTTTGGGCCTGGTCTCGCTGGTCGGCAATGCCCTAGCTGGATCCACCTCGGAAGCGCGACGTAAGAGTCGAGTGATTGTCGGCGGGACGCTTGTAGGTTGTGTGCCGGTCTTGTTGGGACTCGGGGCCCAGGAACTCTTCGGCTTTACAATGTCTTTGTGGCTAACCGCCGTGCTCCTTCTCTTGTTGTACCTCTACCCCTTGTCTTTCGCCTACGCCGTGGTTAAGCACCGGGTGCTCGAGATTCCAGTGTTGCTCCGAAGGAGCGCCCGCTACCTGCTGGTGCAAAGAGGGTTCCTGTTTCTTCAAATCTTGATCAGCCTGGGAGCGGCCATGGCTTTCGCTTGGGGCCTGCCCCATACCCACGTTATGACACCTGTGGGTCTCACCGGCGGCGTGCTATTGGGCTCGGCGCTGGCCCTCGGCGGACTGCGGATCCACCAAGCCACGGCGCAGCGCGTTGACCAGGCTTTCTTTCGCAAGGCTTACGACGCGCGCATGATTTTGGAAGATTTGGTGGAGAAGACCCGCACGGCCACTACCCGGTCCGAGCTCGAGGCGTTACTCGAGCGCCATTTGCGTCAAGCGTTGCAACCGGTATCCTTCGCGGTCTACCTGGAGACGAGTGACGGCCAACTTGCGGCGGTCGGCGGCAGAGTTCCCCCGGAGCTTCAGAGCCTCTCTGCTGCCCAGCCCCTGCTGGTAGAACTGGCGCGACATGGCCGGCCCTGGGAGGTTCCGGATTTGCGAGATGTGCCCCAGCCTTTTGTGTTGGCGCCTCTTCAGCCGGACTGTCTGGTACCCATCTTGGGGCGCGATGGCCGCTTGGTAGGCTTGGTCGTTCTGGGTCAGCGTCTCTCGGAGGAGCCCTATTCACGTGAAGACAAGCAGTTGTTAGCGGCAGCGGCGAGCCAGGCAGGCATGGCCCTGGAGAGTATTCGCCTGGGCGAACAAATCGCCGAGCGCCTTGAGGCGGAGCGGCGCGTGGCTCAGGAAATGGAGTACGCCAAGCAGGTCCAAGCCAAGTTGTTCCCGCAGAAGATGCCTCCCCTGAGGACCCTGGAATATACCGGCCGTTGCATCCAGGCCCGGCAGGTGGGCGGCGACTACTACGACTTCCTGAGCCTGGGCTCCGGGCATTTGGGGATCGTCTTGGCGGACGTGGCGGGAAAGGGGATTTCCGGCGCCTTGCTGATGGCCAATCTCCAGGCCAACCTGCGCAGCCAGTGCGCCACGGCTCTGCAAGACCTGCCCGGACTGCTGAGATCGGTGAATCAACTGTTTTTTGAGAATACCGATGACACCAGTTACGCCACGCTCTTCTTCGGAGACTATGACGATTCCACGCGCCGGTTGCGTTATGTGAATTGCGGCCACCTGCCACCCCAGTTGCTGTCCGCGAACCTGCAACTGGAACGATTAACTGCCACTAACACCGTGCTGGGATTATTCGAAAAATGGGATTGCTTGGTCGTGGAGGTCCAACTTGCCGAGGGCGACACGCTGGTCCTTTACACCGACGGCGTGACGGAAGCGGAAAACGCGGATGGAGAACAATTTGGGGAGTCCCGCCTGATGGAAACTGTTCGAGGTCAGATTCACCTGCCAGTGCCCGACTTGGTTGCGGCGGTGGTGACGGCAGTGCGGAAGTTCAGCCGGGGCGAACAGGCTGATGACATCACCCTCATAATCGCGCGCTGTGTACGCTAACCGAGGCCCGAATCGCCCAATCGGAGCCGAACCAAGTTACGCCGGTTGAACCCCCGGATTCCCGAACGACAATTAATCCTTTGGGACTCAACCCGTCCTTAATACTCTCTTCATCTGGGCTCAACAGGTGCGGCGCATCTTTCGGATCACGGATTGGCTTCTTCAATCGTCGCCAGCTTTGCTAGGGTTAACGCTGCTCCTCATCGCGATTGGTTTTCTCGTTCACATGTCGTCCAGCCGCAGGCCAGGTGCGCGCATGGCTTTGCTGACTGGCCTGATTAAAGGCTCCGCGCTTGAGGACGAGAGCTCGATAATCTCCGCCGCTTGGCACCACGTGATCTTCTTCGCCATGGCCCGCAATATCACCTCTTGCACTTTCATCGCCCGCTCCCAGGCGACCGCTGAGTATTTTGGCATCCTGCCTCCTACTCACAGAATGCCTCAACCCCCGCCGCCTCTAGCGGACAGATCACGTGCTAATTGAACCGGACAGATGACATGCTAACGACAGCTGGTTTAATCCGACTGGACGCCCAGAGCAAAGCGCAGTAGAATGCCCACATTCGTCGCCCTCGTGAGCGCGGTCGCCCGCCTTGACCGGGTCGACGGCAAAAGCCTGAGGAGGAGCACGTATATGAAACGGAACCTGATCTATATCGGTATTTGTCTTACGGTATTATGTGCGGCAAGCATGGCGATGGCGAAGGATAAGAAAGGCGCCATGACCGGCACCTGGGACTGCCAGGCTCACGGCGGCTCGCAAGGTGACATGGCCTTCACGCTCTTCCTGCAACAGAATAAGGAGACCGTGGACGGAAGTATTTCTTCACCCATCGGGGGCACTGAAATCAGCTCTGGGACCTTCAAGCGCAACATGCTGGAAATCCATCTCGATACGCCCCAGGGCAACTACACTCTGATGGCCAAGTTCGAAAAGGGCAAGCTCTCCGGGACTTGGTCGAGCGACAATGACAAAGGAGTTTGGGAGGGCAAGAAACAAGTGACGGCTCCCAAATAAGCGGCTGTCCGTAATTCTCCCGGCCCCCCGGCAACGACGATTCAGGCGCGGGGGATCTGGGGCAAGGGCATACGCGGGCAGACGGATCATATTCTTTAGTTAACATAACATACCTTATCAGACGTAAATAATGGGCACCAAGAACCCCTCTGCAGGCCTCTGATCCCGCAATTCGCGATTCCCTTATTCCCTATTCCCTTTCGACCCCGGTTTTATGGTGCGCAGGCGCTTGCGGCTATTTCGTTCCTGGCGACTCACGGCCCTGAAGGGTTCAACTGTGGGCAAGGAGATCGGCATGAGCAAAGACGGAAGCACCATCAGGCCTGGCGTTCGTCCTTAGGCCGAAAGACCTGCGTCAGGATTACCCCGATGGACACCAAGACAATCCCTATCAGCATTAGCCAATTGAGGAATTCGTGCAGGAAGAAATGCGCAAACAAGGTCGCCACCAAGGGCGTGAGCGAGGAGAACGCGTACACACGCGCCACCGCCATCAGGCGCAGCGCGGTAAACATGCAGTAGATCGCGAGCACACCGGAAAGCACTCCGCTGGCGAGAAGAGCCGCCAGGGCGCGCCAAGTTGCCGTCTGCAAGGTTGGAAGCCGTCCGGCCACAAGCAAACCCGCGAAGCCCACCGCCACACTGGTGCTGAACTGGAGGAAAATCGCGACTGATTGGTGCGCGCCGCGCAGTTGCCCATCGCGCCACAACACTCCGGAGATTCCGTAGGTCAACGCCGTAGTGAGTCCCAGTGGAATGGCCCAGTGCCAATGCGGCGAAATCGGCTGCCCGCGAGACTGGCCGAGCGAAAGCCCCACCAAGCCCACAAAGATCAGCACCACGCCGCCCAAGGCGTAGCGGTGAATCCGCTCGCGAAGAAAGACCCAGGCGATCAGCGTGCCCCAAATGACGTAGGTCTCCTGCACGGGAACGGTAATGGTCACGCCCCCGAAGCTCATTGCCAGGTAGTACAAGAAGAGCCCAAAGGTCGAGATGATGCCCGCAGCCACAAATGCAAGAATCGGGCGCAAGCCGATGTATTGGGGCGAGCCAGGACGCAATTGTTCCAGCGTGCGGTGCTTCCACATCAAGATGATCCCCAGCGCCAGACTGGGCAATCCCCGCAAAACCGGACCGATCAACGGATCGGCCTGCACCACGGCCATGCGGTCAAAAATGTTCGCCGATGAGTAGCCTAGCACGGAACCCAGCGCCCACGGCTCGCCGCGGCGCCGGACGTTATTGGATGAGGTGGCTTCCATGTACACCAACTTCAATGACGACGCGATTCTATGAAAGAGCAGCGATTATACCTGCTGGTTGATGAGTTTGGGCAAGTTTAATCAGACTAACGATCCCGTCAGCCCCTTGTGATGATAACTCAGCTTGCTGTGGCGGCGCTCACGGCACGCCGTAAGTGCGGGTTAGTCAGCGGTCCTGCCCGGAGAACGCTGCGACAAAAGGTCAGAGTGAATCACGATGCGCCTCTGTCGCTTCTTGAGGAATCCGTCGCGAGGTGATAGATTTGAATTGGAAGCAAAACCTTCGGGGCAGGGTGAGGATTTGCGGCTCGAGGTATCGTCCGCATTTCCAATTCCCGATCGGCGGTACAGCCCGCGAGGGGCGGAAAAGCAGTGAACAATGGATAGTGAATAGTGACGAGTCATGCTTAACTGTCCACTATCCACTGTTCACTGTTTTTCCGCCCCAGGATCCGGTGAAACTCCGGGGCCGACGGTAAAGTCCGGATGAAAGAAGGTTAGGGCCGGTCTACGTCTGCCGGACCATGCTGCCCCCGCTACGAGCGGAGGCGGCTGTCCGCAATTGTATTTTCCGATCCCGGTCACCCTCCTCTCCCTGCCCCGCCATGAGGCAATCTCTTTGGGACGCGCTACTGACCGATATCCTATATTGTCGGCACGAATTGTTTTCGCAGCCCTCCTGAGCTTGCTCATTATTTCTCTGATTCCGTGGACACTCCGTGCTCAGAGTTGGAACAGTCATCTCGAAGGACTTATTACCGACCCGAGTGGTGCGGTGATGCCGCAGGTGCAGGTGACACTGAAAAACAATGCCTCGGGGCAAGTCCGTCATACCCAAACCGATGAGCAAGGCTTCTACACTTTCCCTCTCCTGCCTGTGGGCGCCTACGATTTGACCGTCGCGGCCCCCGGCTTTGCCACTCGAGCCCTGCGTGGCCTGGCGCTGCAAGTCGGGCAGGTGTCACGCCTGGATCTCACCCTTCAACTCGCGCGCGGGCAAGCCGTCGTGCAAGTTGACGCCCGGCCGCCGCTGGTGGAGACCGCTTCGCCAGCCATCGGCGACGAGATCTCGAACCCACGCGTCACTTCCCTGCCCTTGAATGGCCGGCAATTCTCGCAGCTTGCGCTGCTTGCGGCAGGCGCTGTGCCACCCTATCCGAATGGCGCCACGCAGCAGTTCAATACTCCAGGGTTGGGACTGGGTTTTTCGGTAGACGGGCAACGCTCAGAGCGTAACAACTTCTCGCTCGATGGCGTCACCTTGATGGAACCCTTCGCCTACAGCTTGACCGTGAATCCCTCCATCGATGCCATCCGCGAGTTTCGCGTGGTGGAGGATTCCTATTCCGCCGATCAGGGCCTGGTGTCAGGCGCTCAGGTCAACTTTGTCAGCCGGTCGGGATCGAATCGCTTCGTAGGCACTTCATACGAGTTCCTTCGCAACAGCGCGCTGGATGCCAAAAACTTTTTTGATGATTCCACCCTCCCGATTCCACCTTTTCGGCAGAATCAATTTGGGACAAGCCTCGGCGGGCCTGTCCGCCACGATGCGACGTTTTTCTTTGCCGAATACGAAGGCTTCCGAATTCGCCAGAGCCTCTCAAACACGACATTATTACCTACCGCGTCCGAGCGGGACGGCGACTTTAACGGAACCAATCCTGCCACCGGCCAATCCTTTCCCGTCATCTTAAATCCTACTACTGGCCAGACTTTCGCGGGCAATCAGATTTCTCCGGCCGATATGGACGCCATGTCGCTCGCGGTTCTGGCCCGCGTCCCTTTGCCCAATCAGGCCAATGCGGTTGCGGGCGCGGACAACAGCATTGACACCGGCCTACACAGTTTGACGGCCAATCAAGTCACCGTGCGCGTTGATCACCAGTTGAATCCAAACCAGGGACTTTTTGGCCGCGCTCTCGTCTCTCGCGACACGCAGACCATGCCTTTCGTCCCCGACAGTTTTGCCAACAATCCCCCCGCCCCGCCGGGTTTCGGTGACAACGTGCAGGACTCCGGGGTCAACCTGGCGCTGGGCCTCAGTTCCATTTTTCGGCCCACGCTCATCAACGATTTCCGCTTCGGATACTCCTTCTTCGATGGAACCAAGCAGGGCCAGAACATTCGCAGCGGCTTTCTGCAGACCCTCGGCATCACCCGCGCCCCCGGCTCGACGAACGACGGCATTCCGGCGATCGACGTTCCCGGCTACGCCGACATGGGCGACAGCGACATCTTCCAGCCCGAGGTTCGCAAGAACCATACCTTCCAGTTCACCGACAGCCTGGTGTGGGTCAAAGGACGGCACACGTTGCAGTTTGGCGAAGACCTGCGGAGGCTACGACTCTTCTACCTGGTGGAGGATTTTGGCCAGGGAGTTTTTCAGTTTGATGATGGCGCCAGTTCGGTCTCCGGTACAGCTTTTTCGGATTTTCTGCTGGGGCGGCCCTTCCTCTCCTACGCGCAGGCGGGAAACTCCGGCGGCAATGATCGCCTCGATTATCTGGGGGGCTACTTCACCGATGAATTTCACATCTCGCCTCGCCTCAGCCTCACTTACGGCCTGCGCGAGGAGTTCTACACCCCTCCGCGAAACATCGAGGGGCGGGCTTCCATTCTCGATCCCACCGATGCCGAGCGATTCATCGTGCTTGACGATCACGGACAGGCCGCCTCATTGACGGCCAGCCCGATAGTCCAACAGCTCAGTTCCCTCTATGGCTTGCAATTTGTAACCTCCCAACAAGCCGGATTGCCCAATTCGCTGATCAAGCCTGACTGGAGGAATTGGGCGCCACGCTTGGGCTTTGCTTACGACCTCACTGGCAATGGCAAGAACGCGCTTCGGGGCGGCTTGGGTGTTTTCAACTCCCTTATGGAGCTTGATTATACGGCGGAAACACGCTTGAGCGCGCCGATTACCGAGTTCCTTTTGGGCCTGGATTTGTGCCGCTTCTATGGCCCCGGCGCCTGTGGACAGGCATATGCTCCTTCCATTCTCACTTACCAACTTGGGTATACGCTGGGCAATCAGGAACCCACGGCTATCTCTTCCCCGCCCGACATTCGCAACGGTTACGTTTATGAGTGGAGTCTTTCCTACGAGCATGCTCTCGCGCCCAATACGGTTTTCTCCCTGAGCTATACGGCGTCCGCTGGACATAAACTTCCGCGCCGCTCTCTTCAAAACCAGGGCCTCCCGAATTTGCCCGGAGAACGGCTGGGTTACCACCCGCAACCCGGTTCCAATCAGTTCGTTCGCGCCACGGATGTTAACTCAAACTATAACGCCCTCGTGGCCCGCCTGGAGCGCCGCTTTTCCGGTGGACTCTCCTTTGTTGCGGGGTACACGTATGGCAAGTCCCTGGACACCGCCTCGGGCCTGGATGGCACCGATCAGGCGCAGGATGATTACAACATGCGCGCCGAGTATGGCCTCTCCGATTTCGACATGCGGCAGCGCGTTACCTTTTCGGGGGTTTGGGAGTTGCCTTTTGGGGCGGGAACCCGCTGGGCCCGCCAGGGCGTGGCGGGCCACATCCTGGGCCAGTGGCAACTCGCGAACATTCTCTCGCTTCAGACCGGCCAACCGCTTACCGCCGTCCTGTCCACCGCGTTGAGTGGGACGCAGTCCAACGGAACCGATCGCCCGGACCTGATCGCCCACTCCAGCCTGCCCGGCCACCAGCGCGACCCCAACCATTGGTTTAATACCAGCGCCTTCGTCGCTCCTCCGATCTTCTACGACGCGCAGGGCGCTTACAGCATCCCCGGCGATGAAGGCCGCAACGTCATCACCGGGCCAGGCTCGTCAAGTTGGGATGCAAGCCTGGAGCGTCACTTCCGCCTCACCGAGCACATGAGCACGGCGTTCCGTGCGGAGTGCTTTAATCTCACCAACCACCCGAATTTCAACCGCCCCGGCCTAATCGTTGGAACAACGCAGTTTGGTAATATCAGTTCGGCGGAAAATTCCCGGCAAATTCAACTCTCTCTTCGACTGAATTGGTGACGCCACCGCTCGCGGCGCGCCTGTGCAGCCTCCGCTCGGCATACAACATCGAAATGAGTGCAGGACCATGACGAAGCTCAATGACGGGAACACGCTACCGGCGGGGACGTATCGGATGGAGGTACCCACCAACACAATAATGCACAGCATGGAACCTTCAATGGGGGTGGCCGCAAGGCCGCTCTCGTATTCCAATTGACCCCCGTTGGTTCCCGCCAGGGGTTTCACGTCCGCGCAAGCGGCTGCTTTCTCGATCAGAGGCACACCTGGCACTGCTTCGAACAATCTGGGTGCGAAGGGGTGAGTAGCGAGCAAGCCTTCACATCAACCACGCGCAGGGAACCGAATCCCGCCTCACGCTGATCCGCGAGCACGGTGGCTCGCACCTTGCGTTCCGGGCACCGCACGAAGCGTTTCCTCAGCCCTGGCCCCCATTTCCATATTGCGTACCCGGCAACGGTCCAAGACACGGCGACACCCGCGAGCGCTACCTTGATGATTGCAGTCATTGGAATCACTCCCATGCGAGGGTGCGGCCACATCGGCCGCGAGGGAGCCTAATCAGGAATGAGGGTATGCCCTCTTGCCGCAAAAAGCAAGGGAGAGTCGCGTGGTGACAAGGAAGGGTCCTGGCCAGCGATTGAAATCCTACGAGTATGGCGGTTCAAGCCAAGTGCGCGGCGTTCATCTGACGGTAAGGCGACAACTGGTTTCCTGAATCGGCGAGTCTTCGCTACGCAAGACCGCGTCGTCCACGTCACCGGATCGCAGGCCGAGGGCGAGCGGCTTGCCGGCGTCCCATTCACCGGACACCGCTTCCAACGCTTCTTCCCTTCTGAATCCGCAGCCTGACGTCAAATGCTCAACGGGGAGCCGGCGTCGCCGAATCCGCCAGCGCGTACGCCAAAACCGTCATCACCGCGGCATTCTCATTCAACTCCCGCGGATCGACTTTATCGAATGTGTCCGCCGCCGTGTGGTGGTAATCAAAATAGTACCGGCTGTCCTGAATGGGACTGAATCCCGGCACTCCCTTCGAATTCAGCGGATCCACATCCGCCCCCGCTTCGTTGGCGTGCATCATCACTCCGGCTCCGATCGGTTCCACCACGCGTGCCACCGGCCTCATAAACTCCTCCAGTTCCGGCTTGCCCACGTAGTGAAATCCCACCGGGTGTCCCGCGCCCAAGTCGGATTCCATCGCTGCCACGTGATTTTGTAGATCGCTCGCGTGCTCCTTGGCATAGGTTTGCGCACCCTCCCCCCCTTGCTCTTCTTCCATCCAGGCAACAAACCGTACCGTACGCTGGGGATGAATTCCCATCTGCCGCAACAGGTGAATCGCCTGCATCGAAACCACCACTCCCGCACCGTCATCGATCGCGCCTGTCCCCAAATCCCACGAGTCCAGGTGCCCGGACACAATCACCACTTGCTCCGGATGTTCACTTCCTTTCCAATCCGCGATCACGTTGTAGCTCACCACCGGGGCCAGCGTCTGCGGCGTCAGCGTGAGGTGCATGCGCACGAGTCCTTGTTGGGTGAGGTTCGCCAGCAATTCGGCATCCTCCGCCGCCACCGCCGCCGAAGGAATCGGTGTCATCTCCGGGGGCAGATACGTCGAGCCGGTGTGCGGCAAGCGATAGTCCGCTCCACCCGCCGACCGGATGAGCACCGCCACCGCTCCTTCACTCGCGCCGAGTACCGGACCCGCCGCGCGGTACACCACGGCCTGCCCATAGGCGGCTCCGCCGTTGCCTTCTGCGGCGAGTTGCTTGTCGAAGGGTTCGTTGAAGAGCAAGATCTTGCCCTTCAGCGCGTTCGGTGGCAATTGCTTTAGCTCGTCGAACGACTTCACCACGACAACTTCCGCCTCCAAACCCTCCGGGGGCGTTGCCCCGCTGCCGCCCAGCGCCGTGAGCACGATTTTCTGCGTGGTGGCGGGTGTCTGGCCGGGCCACGCGACCAGCGCTGCCGTCTCCACTCCGCGCACCCAGTGAGGCACCAGGGTTTTTTCCAGTTGCACTTCGGTGCCCAGTGCCCGCATTTCCGCCGCCACGTATTCCACCGCGTGTTGCGCCTGCGGCGATCCGCTGATCCGCGGTCCGATGTTGTCGGTCAACTGCCGCAGTTCCGCGAGCGCGTACGGATCGGCCAACGCTGCATCGCGCAGCCGGGCCATCGTTGCGATCTGCTCGTTGGTCCACGCCCCCGTCGAGCTGTTCAGCAGCCGCATGAGTCGCTCGCGATAGGACGGCTGAGCCCCGACAGCCTGAGCTTGTTGACCCTGAATTTGTGAACCTGGCGTGGGCGGAGTGGAAGTCTGCGCCCCGCCCCGCCATGCAATCAGCATCACCGCACAGCCGATGAAAGCCATTTTTGTTTTTAGCATGCCGGATGCTACCACGATTTTCCGTGAATGGCACGCTCGTTCACGGACCTATTCATGCCAGTTGGCTTGCTAAAACGAATTGGCCGATTCCTGCTAGAGGCAGCTTAGAATATGTTACCGAATATATGAAACGCCTTACTTAGTCAGATTGGGAACGAAAAACGCCCTGCCTGAAAAACAGGACGAACGCGCTTTGAAAGCGGACCGCCCCACCGACCTGGCATCAGTAACGAGTAGTCGCCAAGTGCCAATATCTGTCGATAACAGCCCTTATCACAAGAAAACACGATTCCGCCTGAACCACGGTCGTTGAAGCTCCCGCTGCACTTGGACGTATAACCGCCTACTCGTAGAAGTGCAACCTCTGGTTCCCCGGAAGTCTTGTTTTAGGGAGTGTGGGATTCCTGTGTTCCGGACCGGGCCGGGTGAGGGAGTCACCCCGAAACAAACTGAGAGGACTCCCATCAAAGGCAGTTCAAGCGCGCGTGTCGGGCGGTGGCGTGGATTTCTCAAAACCGGCGATAGCTTCCGCTTCCGAGCCGTAAATCTCAAAAGCCGGTAATAGACGGTGAGTGGCCAGGATGTTTCGCACGAGACGCGGAACCAGGTATAGGTTCAGCCGACCACCCTGTTTCACCGTGTAAATGACCGCTTCTACCAGCATGCCGATCCCGGTACTGTCGATGCGTGCAACCTGGTCGAGGTTCAGAGAAATCTTCTTGTGGTTGTGGTCGACAAGATCGTGGATCATCCTTCGAACATTGTCGACTTCTTCTCCCACCACAACCCTTCCACTTAACTCCAATATCACGACTTCCTGGATCTCCCGAGCATGGATGTTGATCTGCATGGGTGGATCTCCTTCCGTTGCGCGCATCTTAAGACGCCTAGGAAGCGAAGTCAATGTGCAAAAGTCCGCCACGCTTTATTCACACGGATGGACAGGATAATCAGGATACGAAGACGGAGTACGAAATCAAGAAAACCCGCTCCACGTTCGCTGATGACTTCAAAGGCTCAACCGATCACGCTCCCTCTGATCAACTCGCGCTTTAATTCCCTACCCTGTCCATCCGGGTTGTTCATGTTCAGTCGCTTAATGCTAATCTTCCAGCGTGGAAAGGTCGCCCGTCGGCAACCCGAGTTCCCACGCTTTCAGGACGCGGCGCATGATCTTTCCACTACGCGTCTTGGGAAGCTTCGCGCGGAATTCAATCTCGCGAGGCGCCGCGTGCGCGGCCAGCTTTTGCCGCACAAACTTTTGGATTTCCTCCTTCAGCTCGTCGCTGGGCACATGGCCTTCACGCAGTGAGATGAAAGCCTTGATGATGTGTCCGCGCAGGGCATCGGGCTTTCCTATGACGCCCGCTTCCGCCACGGCCGGGTGCTCCACCAGGCAGCTTTCGACTTCGAATGGCCCCACGTTCTCGCCCGCCGTAATGATCAGGTCATCAACACGCCCCTGAAACCGGAAATAGCCATTCGGATCTTGATAAGCGCTATCCCCGGTCACATACCAACCCGGGATGCGGAAATAGGTCTCATAACGCTCCGGTTGCTTCCAGATCGTCTTCATCATGCCGGGCCACCCGGGCTTTATGACCAGGTTGCCGAGGGTATTCGGGGGTAATTCTTTTCCCTCGTCATCCACGATGGCGGCATACACGCCAGGAATGGGTCGCCCCATCGAGCCGGGGCGGATGGTCATTGCGGGATAATTCGAAATCAGGATATGCCCTGTCTCGGTCATCCACCAATTGTCATGGATGCGCCTCCCGTAAGTTTTCCAACCCCACCACACCACCTCAGGATTCAGCGGTTCACCCACGCTCAGCACGTGCCGCAGGCTGGAAAGATCGAATCGCTGCGCCACCTCCTCTCCCGCGGCCATCAACATGCGGAAGGCCGTGGGAGCGCTGTACCAGATGTTGACCCGAAAGCGCTGGATGGTCTCGTACCAATCGCTGGCATTGAATCTGCCGCCACGGATCAGGTTGGTGGTGCCATTGAGCCAAGGTGAAAAAATACCGTAAGACGTTCCCGTTACCCAACCGGGGTCGGCGGTGCACCAATAGACATCGTCTTCGCGCATATCGAGCACCCACCGGCCGGTCATCAGGTGACCCAACATCGCCTTTTGCACGTGCAGCACGCCTTTGGGCTTTCCCGTCGAACCCGAGGTGTAGTGGATAATGAGCGGGTCATCGAGCGTCAGCCACTCCATCTCCGTCTTGTCGTCAGCCTTTTCCATTAGCGCTTCGTAACTCTTCTGCCCCTCCCCCAACTCGCTGGGCGAGGCGCCCACCAGAATAATGTGCTTGAGGGCAGGGAGATCGTATTGCGGCACACGTTCCACGAGCGCCGGCGAGGTCACGAGCGCCACGGCTTCCGCGTTGGCCATGCGGTCGCGCACGGCATCTTCCATGAAAGCTTCAAAGAGCGGGCTGGGAATCGCGCCGATTTTCAGGATGCCGAGGATGGCGATGTAAAGCTCCGGCCGCCGCCCCAGAAACACGAACACGCGGTCGCCCTTTCTCACTCCCAGCGTACGCAGGACGTTGGCAAAGCGGTTCGACAAGAGCGACATGTCCTCGAAGGTGAAACGCTCGGTGCGTTCTTTGTCGGTGTAAATCAGCGCCAATTTGTTGCGACGGCCGCGCGTCAGGTGACGGTCGATGGCCTCATGCGCCATGTTCACCTTGCCCGTCTTCGACCAATCAAACTCCCCGGATACCTCTTCCCAGCGGAACGACGCGTAGCGCGCCTCATAGTCCGCTAGGTGGTGTGGTTGGGGATCGTCCAACGGGGTCAAAACATTATTCAAGTCCGCCGGAGTTTTCGTGGACATAAAGGGAACCTCACCTCGGATTGTCGATTGCCGATTGACGATTGAATTCGCGAAAGTCCTCGGCCATCGGTAGTGGTACAGTCTGAATTTCAGCCCGAAAAGTTTGGCAAGAGCATTGCGCGTTACCAACCAGTTGAAGCTGTTCCTCCGGTTTTTCGTCCGCCTTGTATTGTGGCTGTGGATTTACCACATTTTGGACATTCACGCTTCCCGTGGTGAATACGTTCGCTCACGATGATAACTTTCTTACACTCTGGACAGGTGACAGCGATGTTGTTTCCTTCCCAGTCTTCGTCGACCCGAGTGTGGTCAATAGGCCGCTGTGGCATTTAGCTGGAAGGGTCGGGCGCGTAATAGTAACCCTCATCGGCGACGGCCAGCGAAAGGTCCAGATTCACCACTCCGGGCTGCGCCCGCGCGCGTTGGTTCTCCAAATCAATTTCCAGGATTTGCTTCATGCGCGAGAAAACCAGCAGGATGCCACCTTCCGTAGCCACCGAACCGCCGCTTAAACCCGTGCCTGCCCCGCGCGCCACGAGGGGGAGATTGTGCCGCAGCGCCAACTTCGCAATTTGCACAGCGTCCTCGGTCTTGCGAGGAAGGGCGACAACAGCAGGTCGCCGCACCGAGGAAAGAGCGGCGTACTCGTAGAGCATCAGATTTTCCTGATGCCACAAGACGCCCTCCTCGCCTAAGATCCTGGCAAGTTCCCGGAAGAGACCTTTAGATCTCATAGCGAACCGTGAAGACAGTGAGTGAACAAAAGAGCGGGGATGGCAGACCGACCTCGAGTGCGAAAAAGAGGTCAACTCCGCCCCCAATGCCTTCCCGCGCAGTATATCTCCGCCCCTCATCGTGGTCAACGCAGCATACTTTGGCGCGAAAACACATCGCATCACGATAGACCCGCTCTTTGGCTCCTGGGAAAGCACGGGGATTTGGTCCACTGGTCAGAGACAGAACAACCCCAGGCCCTCCCCGGATTCGCACACGCAATTCCCAAAAGCGGACAGTCGGGATTTAAGGTAACCCCCGCGGCTATTCCTTACTGTTCTATTATCAAGGGCCTATCTGCTCGCGGGAATGGCATGTGATTTGCTGTTATCTTTCCCGGACGAGGGATTCTGAGGGGCTGGGAAGAAGTCGCACTCCGATCAAGGAAGCGCGTTCCCCCTCGACGCATCCTATCGTTCATCGTGCTGTCAACTTAGATTCATGGTGTCCTAAAGGAAAAGTGGGATAGTGGAAACTTCGGGCACCTCTTTTACGTATAGCTTATTGAATGCGGGCCCATAGGAGTTGGAGGAGTAGAACGTATGGAGTTTGTGTTGCGTTTCCGATGGCTTGGCACGGCAAATCGCGCCGTGTCAAATCTAATCAATAAGGGACGACAAGACCATTTAGAAAGTTTAAAAGGTACAGACGGACGCTAACCACAGCCGATGTTGGGCGTCTAACAGGAGAAGATTGCAAAAGGCGTGGGGGGCGCGAAATATGTTAACGGTCAGCGCGTTCCAGCGTCTTAAGAGTGGGGAGTAAAAAACGGGGTTAAATGGACTGCCGTTGCCGACGGTTTGGCGGCCTGAGCAACGACAATCCCGCAGGAAACACGTGAAGTCTTTCGACTTCCCGTTTTTCATTTAACCCCGCCTGATTTTAGGGGCGATTCCGTGGCAAATGCAAGCAAAACCTCAATTCGGGCAGGCGGGCGTTCCATTCAGTTCCGGACCAAGGATCGCCAGGATCAACACCCAGGGCAACCACCATTCACGAGGAGGATGGATATGACACTGAAAAAGACTTTGCAATTTACGATGATCGCGCTGATTTTCACGATCGCAGTCGGCGCACAGGCCAAAGCGGACGATTCCAGAAAGTTGATCCTTCATTACGATTACACGGTAGCCGGATCACACCTGGCGAGTGGCAGCTACAGCGTCAAGTGGCAAACCCACAGCCCCGAGGCGATGGTTTCATTCTTGCGGGGAAGCAAAGTTGTGGCGACCGCCGAAGGGAAGGTTGTGGATAGCGGAAAGATGTACCAGTCCGACGAAGTCATGTACGACGAGGCCGCCGATGGCGCCCGCGTGATCCGAGAAATCCGCTTCAAGGGATCGAGCGAGGTCATCGAATTCAATCAGTAACAGAAGTGCCGCAGCCATAGGGTTTGCAAGAGTTCGTTGGGCTTGCGGCTGCATCGCAACTGCCCGCCCCGGGAAAGCATGTTTGCGGGTGCCTCCCGATCGAGCATGCTTTTCCCGTGGGCAGCCGCGGTCCCCCACGGTAAAATGCCTTTGCATGGTACCGATCCCCCTAACCGACCACATTCGCCGGCGCACCTTTTGGGCATTTACCTTGCTCCTGATTGTCACGAACTTTTGGGCCTTCTTTATAGAACTCTCTCTGGGCCCGCACTTGAACCGCTTTATCCTTTTAAACGGATTGATCCCTGCCCGCTATTCTCCTCCTGCCCTCTTCGCGCTTCCGGCAAGGCTCACCGTGGTTCCCCTTTTTGTTTCCATGTTCCTGCACGGCGGGTGGCTGCACCTGCTGGGAAACATGCTCTTTCTCTTTGTGTTCGGACGCAGCATCGAAGACCGCTTCGGGCACTTCCCTTTCCTCCTGCTCTACTTGATTTCCGGGGTCGCGGCCGCTCTGGTCCAAATTGTCGTCAGCCCGGGATCGCGCGTCCCCACCATTGGGGCCAGCGGCGCCATTGCCGGTGTGCTGGGAGCGTATTTCATTTGCTACCCCGGGGCGCGCATCACCACGCTCATCCCCCTCTTCATCATCTTTTTCACGGTCCAAGTTCCTGCCATCCTGCTTCTCGGCTACTGGTTCCTCATTCAGTTCATCGCGGGATTCCAGATGCTCTCGATACAAACCGCCACGGCCGGTGGCGTCGCATGGTGGGCCCATATTGGGGGCTTCACTTCGGGTGTACTGCTGGCACTCATCATGCGCCCACAGCGTCGCGGCCCCGTCGTCGAAACTGCGTCCTGAAGCATAGGGGGGCAGAAATTCGCGAGCCGCGGGAGTGTGGGCTTTAGAGGGTCAATCCGGGAACCTTATTGTGGATAAAGCACAAATAAAGGCAACTACGGGCTAAATGCGAATGCGAATCCATCCCGCCACCCGACAAATTGTCAACCACCCCCCAGGTCGGGAGTAGTGATCCCTTGATGAACCGCCTCGGCCACTACCTTTTCAAGGTGTGACAATATGTCCGGGACGCCGCGTTCCTCCAGCATCATGTCGACCGCCAGGATCGCAGGAGGTCGTTAATGGCGCCCTTCGTTCGCGGCCCGGGGGACTTGGCGGAATTTCAGAGGCACGAACTTGTTTGCGTCGGGCGGCCCCATAGTGACCTCCATGGAGGGAGTGGCCGATAGCGTCATAATGGTCGCGCCAAAGGTGAAAAAAGGGTCGCCCTCTCTCCGGGAACGGCACACGGGATGGACGTCGGAATCCCGAGAGCGCAGCGTTTCCTTAATCACTTCTACATCGATCCCCGAGGCAGGCTCTCGAATCCGCTTTTCCACGGAAGCCAGCCGCGTCTCGCTATCTCCCTGGGGATTCCCCTCCGGGAGCAATGACGCAACCTGTTTCATCGCCAAATGCCACGGTTTGAGATCGTCGTTCGCCAGCGGATGATTGGTGTGGTAAACGATGCTGCCATCCAGTACAGGCCGGAATTCCACCACCTTGCTGGCGGATGCCTCGAAGTCGAATACGTGATCGCCGGCGCCGAGAATATAATTCTGCCCGGAGGCGTGTTTAACTCCCTTCATGAACTTCACGGCTTTCTCGGGACTGGTTTGAGCAAGCACGCCACGGACAACGAAGGCTACCGGCAGACCGTCCCGCGACGCGCTGAGCTGAAGCAGGGTGTTGCAGGCGATGGTAATCGATCGATTGTTTACCCCGTTGGCGGCAATTAGGCCGGCGCAGGTGAAAACGAATTGTTCCGGAAGCGACCGGCTCGCAGCAATGTGCAGGACAACCTGAAATCCATCGCGAAAAGCTTCCAGATCCATGTTCTGGGCGACGTAAGCGGGGTGCGCTCCGGATTTCGCGGCTCCCATGCTGCTACAGTGGCCGGAGGTGGGCTGGTCAAGATACACCCACATTTCATCGACCAACTGAAAGGCGAACATCGTCTCAAAGGGAAGGCCCGCGCCGTCGGCGATCCCTCTGACCTCCTCAAGAAGATCCGGGGTCCATTTCTGGATGGCGGGCACAAAGTTGGTTTCAGCCAGGAATCTCTTGATCAAGCGGTCCGGATCGCCCTTGCCCTGTTTCCCTAAATCCTCCTTCCAAAGGCCCACTACTTTGCCAATCTCCGTGCGCAGCCTTCTTCCGTGCTGCAATCCTCGCTCGTAAGGGGATCCAGTGAGGTCGAGAACCTTCAGCACCCTGGGTCCATCCGGACCGACTCCCAAAGCGCGTGGAACTGGCCCGATTCCCAGATAAATAGTTAGGATGAGCGGGAACGCCGCGGAAAATCCCCGCCTCGCAAAGGAATTCATTTTTCTTCTCCCCGTTCGCGCTCAGTCAGATAAACGCCTGCCAGGATGAGGGCGCCGCCGACCAGCACCTTCGAGGTCAACCGTTCCGAAAGCACCCAGATGCCCAACCCGCTGGCAATGACCGGTTGCAGATAGTTGAAGGCGGCGGCGCGCGATGCAGCCAACTCCGTTAGCACATAGGCAAAGAGCAGGTAGGGGACCACAGACCCGAACACGATCAAAAACGCCAGCCCCCACCATGCCTCCAGGGTGAGACCGGGCCAGTTCGTGACGATCACCGAGTGGGCGCAGAAGGGGAGCATCATGATTGCTCCAAGTACAAAGATCAGAGTGTTTAGGGTAAGCCCGTCAAAAGAGTTTGCCACTTCCTTCATCAGGATAGTGAAAATGGCAAAGACCAGAACACTCGCCAGCAGGATGAGGTCGCCCATCCCGTGGCCGCCGTTTCCCTGCCCCGCCCTGTCAGCCGTTAAGATGCCGACGCCCGCAAACGCAATCACCATTCCGGCGAATTTCCAGGCTGTCAGTGCCTCCAACCGCACTACCACCGCAATCACCAGCACCATCACCGGCCCTAGGGCTACAATCAAGCCCGTGTGCGCCACGGTGCTGCGCGCCATTCCGCCGATAAAGGTGAGCTGGTTCAGGGCAATGCCGTTTAACGCCATCGCCACGAGGAAAAGCCATTTCCGTCGCGACAATTGCAGGCGGCGCATTCGGCCGGTGGCCAGAAAGCAGATGACGTAAATTATTGCTGCCCCCAGCACACGCAATTGCGCCAGCGACAGGGCGCCGAACCCCGTCAAGGCTTCCTTGCCGGCAATGATGTTACTGGCCCAGCAGACCGTGACCAGCAACATCAGCAAGTGCATGCGGCTGTGGCCGGGGCGCGTGGCGGGTTTCGCAGCAGGAATCGGCGTGGCGCTACTCAAAGGACTCCTTCCGGATCGTCAACTTTTCGATGCGCTGCCGATTGGGGGTGTACCCCAACCCCGCCGCCTGGGGAACGTGAATCGTCCCCTGTGCGCTCACCGTGACCTCCGGGTCA
>Ga0326728_10011577_pt1 | contig 20036 bp, 10 predicted proteins | sample MB3enrmetagenome_FD_207602 | JGI IMG/M metagenome (GOLD analysis project Ga0326728, IMG submission 207602) | Lab enriched peat soil microbial communities from McLean, Ithaca, NY, United States - MB31MN | ecosystem: Environmental > Terrestrial > Soil > Wetlands > Peat | place: USA: New York... | reverse complement strand
TTTGCTTTTCGCAGATGTTGAATTCTAATGATCCTGCTGTGAGCTTGGAACTGCCACTCTCGGCAGCAAGGCGCGCATCGCTGAAGCTCTGCGCCGTTCTGCTTCTCATCGGTTTCACCGCGACGGTCGCTCAGATCGTTCTTTTGCGCGAGTTGATGGTCGTCTCCTACGGCAACGAAATCTCACTGGGAGTGATGCTCGCCTCCTGGCTTCTGTGGACCGCGCTGGGCAGTGGTGTGCTCGGGCGGTTCGCGGCTCGGGCATCGGATCCGCCGAAGCTGATGGCCGCATTGCAGGTCTTGCTCGCGGTTCTGTTGCCCACGACCGTCGTCGCAGTGCGCGCTACCCGCGGACTGTTTCATGCGTTTCCGGGAGAACTTCTCGGGCCAGCCCCAATCTTTCTCGCCTGCTTGCTCACGTTGAGTTGCTTCTGCGCGGTATCTGGTTGGGCGTTTGTTGCCGGCAGCCGGTTCCACGAGTACGCATGCGGGTCCATGACACCGGTCGCAGTCAACTCCGTGTATTTGTTCGAAGCCGCCGGCTCCGCACTGGGCGGTATTCTTGTCAGCCTGCTTTTCGTCTGCTCTTTGAACTCCTTGCAAATTGCGTTTCTGGCAAGCACCCTGAACCTGATGGCCGCCGCTGTCCTGAGTCTGCACAAGCGGTTGTCTCGGGTTGTGACGGCTGTCATCTTGTGCGCCGTGTTTGTAGTTGCGGGGCTGCCGCAAGGCCGGCGTCTGGAGTCCATCTCGCTCGCTCGCCTCTGGCCTGGCTTTCGCGTGCTCGACACGCGCAATTCTGTGTACGGCAATCTGGCGGTCGTTGAAACCGGCGGAATTCGCAGCCTGCTGGAGAACGGCCTCGTGATGTTCAACGCGCCAGACCCTGCGTCGGCCGAGGAGGCCGTGCACTTCGCGCTGCTCGAGCACCCGGCTCCGAAGAGTCTTCTTCTTGTCGGAGGCGGCGCCGGCGGAAGCCTGCTGCAAGCGCTGCAGCATCCCAGTCTTGAGCGGGTGGACTATGTTGAACTCGATCCCGCCGTCCTCGATCTGGCGGAAAAATATTTCACCGGGCAATGGGCCGCGGCTCGCGCCGATCCGCGCGTGCACGTTCACCATGCCGATGGACGGTTATTTCTGAAAACAACGGACCAGGTTTTTGACGTCATCATCGTCAATCTGCCCGCTCCGCAGACCGCGCAGTTGAACCGCTTCTATACCGCGGACTTTTTCCAAGAAGCAGCCGAGAAGCTTGCTCAAGACGGAGTCTTCTCCTTTCAACTGCATGCGGCGGAAGAGTACCTGAGCCCCGATCTGAGCGCCTTCCTGCGCTGCATCGTCAAATCCTTGCACCAGGCCTTTCCCGTGGTGCAGACAATCCCTGGTGACATCGTTCATTTCTTCGCGGCGAAGCGGGATGGCGTTCTGGCCGCTGACTCGTCGGAACTTCTCTCGCGGCTGCGATCGCGTCGCCTGAAGACCAGCTATGTTCGCGAGTACTACATTCCATTTCGTATGATGCCCGACCGCGTTGCCGATCTGGACGAGAACATTCGGCCTTTGGCCGATACGCCCATTAACCGCGATCTGGCGCCGATCGCCTACTACTTCGACGTTGAGCTCTGGAGCACCCAGTTCAACCGCGAGTATCAACGCGTCTTCGAATCGGTCGCGCGCATTCGATTTGGACAGCTGGTGGAGGAGGCTGTCGTTGTACTGCTTGTTGTCGCTATCGTCATTTTCTTTTGGCCGCGATCCGCTGCCCGCTTTCGTGGAAGCGCCGGCTTTTGTGCGGCGCTCACAGGCCTGACGATGATCAGCCTGGAAGTGCTGCTGCTGTTGGGTTTTCAGGCGATTTACGGCTACGTCTACCATCAACTGGCCATCGTGATCGCTCTGTTCATGTCGGGCATGGCACTGGGCAGCTGGTGGCGCTTGCGGCTCGGCCGCTCTCCAAGTGCGACCGCCCTGCGCTCGGCACTGGCGCAATTGGCAGGTCTGCAGATTCTCGCCGCCTTGTCTCCACTGCTGCTGTATCTCGTACTCAATTCGCTCGCCGGCACAAGAAGCCTGACTACGCTGGTGGTGGCGAGCCATATTCTGTTCCCGGTGATGGCTTTGTTCGCAGGCGTGCTGGGCGGATATGAATTCGCGCTCGCTGCGGAAGTCTACTTTGCTGATGCGCAATCGCTGCCAGCGGGCATGGGGATACTGTACGCGCTGGATCTAACCGGAGCCTGCGCGGGCGCTCTGCTGTTGAGTGCTTTCCTGATTCCGCTTTTCGGTTTCCTCAAAGCTGCATTTTTCATTGCGGCGGTGAACCTGGTGCCAGCTGTCCTGGCTTTCCGCGTGGGTTGGGCCAAACCGGGGCTGCATCGGGCTTGAGATCGCGCGAGATCTCCGTTTCTCCAAACACAACCGCCGTGAACATGAACAGATCGGCGTCTTTGTCGCGCCAGGCCTTAGGCGGCAACCCGGCTTTCATCGCTGTCTCGTCGAGCAATGTATTTCGATCCCAGTGCTCTTCCGGCGCCACCTGCGGAAGCAGAAGCCCGCGCGTGCGCCCCTTCACGATCATAAGTCCGTGCTCGCCGACCTTGATCTGATTTATATCCGAAACGTGCCGCAGCGGAGAAAGCACAGAGACCTCATACTTCAGCAGGGGCAATTCGTTGGCTGCCACGGGGCGGAAACGAGGGTCCCGCAAGGCGGCATCGGCGGCAACATCGCGAACTGTCTCCGCCATCGGTTGCATTGCCACTGTATATCCAATGCAACCGCGAAGCTCGCCATTTTCCTTCAGCGTGACAAAGGCGCCGCGGTCCCTCATCAGGCTGGCCGGCAAGTTCGCGGGCAGCTTGTACGCCTTGTCCTCTTTTACGGCGGACTCAACCGATTTTCGGGCGATCTCCAGCAGTTGCCGTTTTTCGGACGACGTCAGTGAGAACTTTGGCGTCGCCTCGTGTCGGCCTTCTTCCCCTTTAAGAAACGCCACCGCGCTGTAGCCGACGACCCGGCTGCGGTCGCCGGTCACGTCGCCGGAGTTCGCATACTTGATCACCTGTGCGCGAGTTGCTCCCAACCTCTCAGCCGCGATCATGGCAGCAACGATGGGAGCTCCTCCGCACGCCTCCCAGGTGCGCGTTGCGAAATTATCGGAAAGCGCCAGATAGTCCCATTCCGAAATCGCGTTCACCGTCTTTCCATCGATTGTGACCGCGTCATCGTAGGGGTGGTAATGCGAGAGATCGGAACTGGCCACGATCAGCGTGTCCGTGCCTCGAATTAAATCGGCAAGGGCGACTCCCAGGGCGCGGCTAGCCAAATAGCTCTGTTCACCCATAACAATCGGCACCAGTTGGAAATCGCCCAGCGCCCGCTGCAGGAATGGCAACTGGTCTTCAAGCGCGTGTTCCGCACCGGCGGGCGTTGGGACATGGCCCTGGCTGGAGAGCTTGATCTCCGGGTTTAAACTCGCTAGCTTCCGCGCGAATTCCTTATCCACAGGAACCTTGCCGAGAGGAGTGACGTAAGCGTCGCCGTCGTAAACCGAGGTAAACGAAAACGCCTCATAGTGGGAAGGCGCGATCACGACAACCCGGTGCGTCGGCCGCCCTTTGATCATTGCGTAGCTATATCCCGCCACTCCGCCAGAAAATGGATAGCCGGCATGAGGCGCGACCAGCGCAACGACTTCCCCCTTATGTTCGGGAACGTTCGCCTGGGCAATGAATCCGTCGACCATCGCGGCTAGTTCTTTGGGATCAGCGGGATAAAAGGCCCCTGCGACCGCTGCTTGGCGAATATGGTCTGATTCCGCCGCTGGGCTCCCAGCAAGCACCGAACAGCCAGCCAGGAGGGGGATTGCGATCAGCAGCGTGCATCTGATTCTCGCATTCATAGCAACTCCAATTCTCTTGCCGCCTCAACTCCAAACGCCGGGAATCACCTGCTGGCAGTACTCGCACTTTCCTTTGTGAATATGGTTCTGCGTGACCGTGAACCCAGCGCGCTCGATGAGCAGATGGCGGCATTTCGGGCAATAAGTGTTTTCGGCGGGATGTCCGGGCACATTGCCGATGTAGACGTATTGCAAGCCTTCGGTGTCGGCGATCGCTTTGCCGCGCTCCAGCGTTTCAACCGGCGTGGGCGGCAGGTTCTTCAGCAAATACATCGGATGAAAGCGTGTGAAATGGATGGGTACGTCGGTGCCGAGGTTGGCCTTGATCCAGCGCGCCAGATCGCGGAACTCGGCATCGCTGTCGTTCAGGGTGGGAACGATCAGGTGCACGATCTCCATCCACTTCGCTTCTTTACGCGTCGTGACCAGCGTGTCCAGAATTGGCTGGATCTCGGCGTCAACGACTTCGCGGTAGTACTTTTCCGAAAACGACTTCATGTCGATCTTGATCGCGTCGACGTGCCGGCAGAGACGCTTAAGCGGCTCCTGCTGAATGAAGCCATTCGACACGACCACGGCTTTTAATCCCTGTTCGCGGGCCGCATCGGCCGCGTCGGTGACGAACTCGTTCCACACCGTCGGCTCGCTGTAGGTGAAAGCCACAGCCGGACACTGGTTCTGCTTGGCCGCCGACGCTATGTCCGCGGGCGGCATATAGCGGGCGGGCAAATCTTCCGGTTTGGCCTGCGAGATTTCCCAGTTCTGACAGAACTTGCAGGTAACGTTGCATCCCACCGTGGCCAGCGAAAAAGCCACAATGCCGGGATGGAAATGGAAGAATGGCTTCTTCTCGATCGGGTCAACATGCGCGGCAGCAACGCGCGAGTGAACCAGCGTATAGTACGTCCCTCCCCGGTTTTCGCGGATGCGGCAATGCCCGCGCTCTCCGGCCGCGACCATGCAGCTGCGCGGACACAGGTGGCACCGCACATTCTTGCCCGGCAGCTTCTCGTAGAATCTGGCTTCCACGCGAAAGCGCGAGTCGTCTTCCGCCGCGGCCCCCATCGCCAAGCCATGCACCGTAGTGCCATGGAGACAAACGGCGGCGCAGGCGGCCACGCATGGCAGGCTCGCAGCTTTTAAGAATGTCCGGCGATCCGTGGACGCCGCCGCGACGGCCCGCAGCGGAACAGACCATCCGATCTCGGAAACACTGTCGATCAATTCATCCTGTTGATCAAGGCCTCGAAGACAGGGACGGAGGCCGTGGGCGGCGATTGGAGTATCCAGCATAGGCCCGCCTCAGCGCTTTGATGGCTTACCCTACTATTCTATTCCTCCCTCGCTAGCGCGCACGCCCCCCGGCTTCCCGAAAGCGGCGGAGGTGATTTTCCCGTCACCACATCTTACCCGTCGATGAAAGCCCTCAGCAGCGTTGTGCCATCGGAGAATACCTGAGTATGGAGGACGTCTAGCCTTGGTAACTTGCCCTTGGAATGCCGAGCCGGCGAATTTTGTTCTGCAGAGTGGTACGCTTCAATCCCAAGCGTTCGGCGGCTCCGCCCTTGCCTGCAATCCGCCCCGACGCGGCTCTCAAAGCCTCGATGATCACAGTGCATTCCGCTTGCCGAAAGCTAGAGGTCGAACAGCGGGCAACACCCCTCTCCAAAGTGGGGTGAAGCTCCGCAATCGGCAACTCCAACTCCTCACCGCGGGTCAGAATGAAGGCGCGCTCGATGACGTTTTGCAGCTCACGCACATTACCGGGCCACGGGGCATTTGCCAGGACTTCCATGGCTTGCCTGGGAATGGATGCGATTTTCTTCCCCATTCGTCGTGAGAGTTTGGACACGAAATGGTTCACCAGCAGCGGAATATCCTCTCGCCGCTCACGAAGCGGCGGGATCTCAATCGGAAACACGTTCAACCGATAAAACAGGTCTTCGCGAAACTTGCCTTCGCGAATCATTGCGGAAAGATCCCGGTGGGTGGCGGCGATGATTCGCACATCAACATGGATCGTTCTGGCGCTTCCCAAACGTTCGAACTCCTGCTCCTGAACGGCGCGCAACAGCTTGGGCTGCAATTCCAGGCTGATATCGCCGATTTCATCGAGAAAAAGCGAGCCGTGATCGGCGAGCTCGAATCTGCCTTTCTTTTGCATCAGGGCTCCCGTGAATGCCCCTTTCTCATGCCCAAACAGTTCGCTTTCCAGCAATCCCGCGGGAATCGCTGCACAGTTCATGCGCACAAACATGCGATCTCGCCTGGAGCTGAGGTTATGGATTGCGCGTGCAATCACTTCTTTGCCCGTTCCAGTCTCACCGTGCAGAAGCACCGTCGAGTCGGTCGGCGCAACAATGGCGACCTGTTCCAGCACTTTGTGCAGCGCGTTGCTTTCCCCGACGATGTCCTCAAGGCTGCACGCCGACTGTATGTCCGATCCGAGGCGCAGCTGTGTTTCTTGATCGGAAGTGATACATTGCCGGATGGTATTCAACAAGGCTTCATCGTCGACAGGCTTCGTCAGGAAGTTTACGGCTCCTGCTTTGACCGCGCGCACTGTCATTGGGATGTCACCGTGACCTGTGAGGAATATGATCGGGACCTGAACACCCGACTTGACCAGTTTCTGTTGCAGGTCGAGTCCGTTTAACCCGGGGAGATCCACATCCAGCACCAAACAACCTGGCATTTTAGGCTGTGGCGCAGCCAGGAACTCCTCCCCGGATGCAAAGGTCTTCGCCATCAGTCCGGCGGAGCGAATCAGACCGGCCACTCCTTCGCGCGCCGACGGATCATCATCCACCACGTAAACCAAAGTTTCTGGGATAGGCATGAGGGACCTCCTTGGCTTAGTTGTCGTGTTCTAAATTGTCCGGTTTCCATTTCGAAGCCGTCTGGACGGCATCGAGTAATTCATCTTCACTGAATGGTTTGGTCAAGTAAGCAACGGTCCAATCCGAGGAAGCTTCTGACCTTGCTCGGTCGTCATATCCATGTGCCGTCATGAAAATAACCGGCACTTTACACTCGCGGGCCACCAGGTGATGCTGGAGGTCGAAGCCACTCATGCCCGGCAGGCGCACGTCCAATATGAGACAGTCCGCCTTGCGAGGATGGACTGAGTTCAAGAACTCCTCGGCTGAGGCGAACACTCTCACCTGCATACCGACGGACCTGATCAGGCTCGAAAGCGATTCGCGTACCGAGATATCATCGTCGACTACTGCAATAAGGAGCTCCATTTGAGCCTCTATTTGATGGGATACCAGAGGAGGGGAGGAGAAATCTATTACATCTTGGTGCTACATCTACACGGAGATCGCCCGAAGCACTCTTCCGGCCGAGTTAAGCTCGTAAGTTGTTGATTTCAAGTTCGGGCATAGTTGCGCTAGGCTGCTGTGACTCCTCCATTTGATTCTTCTTCGTGATACTTCGGAAGAGTAAAGTGAAAGATTGTGCCTGTGCCGTCCTTGCCTGTAGCCCATAGCCGGCCTCCATGGGCCCGAAGAATGGAACGGCTGATGGAAAGTCCCATGCCCATGCCGCCGGGCTTGGTGGTGTAGAAAGAGTCAAAGACTTTGTCCAGCATCTGAGGGTCAATACCTATTCCCGAGTCTTCGACCGTTACCTCCACTTCATCGGCATCAATGTTCCGGGTGGTAATCACTAGTTCTCGTGCTCGGTCGGCTACACTGCTCATTGCTTGGATAGCATTCATGACCAGGTTCAAGACCACCTGCTGCAACTGCACCTGATCGCCGAGAACAGGAAAAACGTCATCCCCAAAGCGCGTTTGGATAACCACGCTGTTTCTCTTCGCTTCGTCGCCGACGAGGGCAAGGACTTCCCGGATGGTTTTATTCAGGTCCAGCTTTTCTCCAGAGGCTACGGCTTTCTTTGTCAGGGCGCGAATCCGGGCGATGATTTCACCGGCTCGCTTCCCGTCGCGGACGATCCGGCGGGCGGCTTCCCGGGCTTCCTCCAGATCAGGTACATCTCTGGCCAGCCAGCGCAGACACGCGCTGCCGCTACTCACGATGCCCGCGAGTGGCTGGTTGATTTCGTGCGCGATCGAGGCGGCCAGTTCCCCCAGTATGCTTACCCGGTCGATGTGCGCCAGATCCGCCTCGAGTTGCCGCAGCTTCTCGTGCTGTTCTTCGGCCCGTACCCGGTCAGTGACGTCTCGGGCTACCATCAGCAGGAAACGACGCCCGCCATAGAAAATCACGCTCGTGTGCACTTCGACAGGGAACAACGACCCATCCCTTCGCCGATGCCAGTGTCTGTCGATCACGGTTTCGCCCGCCACCGCCCGGTCTGCGATTGATTCCATCTCTGCTTGATACGAGTCCAAGTGGAAGGCGAGCGGCGACTTCCCGATCAGTTCCTCCCGAGAGTAACCGAGGCTCTCGCATGCCTCCCGGTTCACATCAACCACGATCCGTTGCTCAAGATCGTAGACGAAGAGGGCGTCGCCTGCGTGGTCCACAAATGTGCGAAAGCGCGTCTCGCCCTCGCGCAGGGCCTCCTCGGCCCGCTTGCGCTCCGTGATGTTTACTGTCGTGCCCACCACTTCAACAAGTTCTCCATGGGCATTCAAAACGGGATGGCCTATGCCATGGAGGTGTTTGACTGTTCCATCGGGCAACACGGTTCTGAACTCTACGTCGGAATCCACTTTCTGATGGATTGCCCGATGGAACGCCTGCACGTACTTGTCGCGGTCTTCCGGGTGCACGCGCTGCATCGCCTGGTCGTGCGTCGGTAATCCGCCTTGCGGGTCCAATCCATAAAGCCGGAACAATTCCTCCGACCAGTACGACGGCTCAGGCGCGGCGTCGGTGGCCCAAGCGCCGGTATGGGTAAGCCTTTGCGCTTCCGTCAAATAGGCTTCGCTGCGGCGCAGAGCTTCTTCGGCGCGCTTGCGCTCCGTGATATCGACCGTTGTGCCCACAATCTCAACAAGCTCTCCATTGGCATTCAAAACGGGATGGCGTATGGCATGGACATATTTGACCGTTCCATCCGGTAGCACGATTCTGTATTCGCCTTCGGAATCTACTTTCTCATCGATGAGCTTCTGGAACGCCTGCAGGAACTTGTCAAGATCATCCCGGTGGATTTGCTGCAGCGATTGGTCCTTCGCGGGTAATCCCTGTTGCGGATCAAATCCACAAATTCGGAGGTATTCCTCCGAAGAGTAGACATAGTTGCCGCTGGCCACGTCGAAAGCCCAGCTACCTGTGTGGCTCAGCCTTTGCGCTTCCGCCAGGTACGCCTCACTCTGCCGCAGAGCTTGATCTGCCTGTTTGCGTGCGGCCCGGGAACGCAGGTTGACGATGCCGAACGCCATGTCGCCAGCCAGTTCCTCAAGCAGCCGAACCTCTTCCGATGTAAAAGCATTGGGCTGTGCGGAATAAATGGAAAGACTGCCGAAGGTGTTGGCGTGTTCATCCTTGAGCGGCAGGGCGATGGCGGAGCGAAAATCGCGCTGCAAAATGCCCTCCCGCCAGGGCGCAACTCGAGGATCCGTGGCGCAATCCTGTATGCAGCAAGTTTCCCCGCTCCGGATGGCCGTTCCTGTGGGGCCGCGCCCGCGCTCCGTGTCGGCCCACGTAGTGCCAGTGCTTGCCAGATATCCTTCCTCGGCCCCGGTCCACGCGACCGGGCGCACGCTTTTAGCCTCATCGTGTTCGGCATAAGCCACCCACGCCATGCGGTAACCCGCCTCCTCGCAAACAATCCGGCAGATTTCTTTGAGCAAGCTTTGCTCATCGGTGGCGCGCAGGAGGGTCTGGTTGCAGTTGCTGATCGCTCGCAGTTCGCGATTCAAACGGGACAACGCCTCCTCCGCCCGCTTACGCTCGGTAATGTCGTTGCTCGTCACGAGGATCGCAACCGGCTCACCCCGGTCGTCTCGTTTCAGCGAGCAACGGCTTGCCACGACCAGTTGGGTTCCGTCCTTCTTGGTCTTCACCAACTCGCCTTCCCACCGGCCAGTACGAAGCAATTCAGCCTCAATTTGCTCAAACGGCGGCGAGGAGACCGCCTTCAGAAGTTCGCGCGCAACCTTGCCAACCGCGTGCTGCGCCGGCCATCCATACAACACCTCCGCGCCGCGATTCCAATAGCGGATAACTCCCTTCATATCGCGGACATAAACCCCATCATGGGTGAGGCTCAGAAGGCTTGCTTGCTCCCGCAGCCCTTCGTAGAGTTCCTGAAGTTGCCGCGCCGCATGGTTGAAGGCGTTTCCCAAGACGGTCAGCTCATCATCCCCCTCGACCCCGACTTGGTGCTGAAAATTGCCGCGGGCAAGCTCCTGTGCGGCGGTCGTGAGTTCGGAGAGCGGGACAGTGATCGTCCTGGTGACGTACCAGCCCAGCGCGGCGGCCGCGAGCAACGTGAGCAAGCCGGCAATCGGAACTATTAAGAAGAAGTTGCGTCGCGCCTGCTCTGTGTTTTCGACGGCCAGAGTTCGTTCCTGGAGTACCTGTTCGTCTACTTTCTTTACGAGCAAAGAACTCAAGTTGACGTAATCTTTTATTTGTTCTGTCAGGCGGCGCTGAACAGCTTCCCAATCACCCGCAGTCGCCAGTCCAACCTCCGCGTCGAGCTGCGACGGCAGCGTCACTGTTAGAGTTTGAAGCGCACTAGAGATCGTGGCGTCCCGCCCCATGGTCGGCGAGATCTTCATCAATTGCCCGGCTTGTTCAACGTCCGCCAGGAATTTCTCTCGAACTGACATTGCTTCGGCGACAAATTGGCCGGTCTCATGATTGCTCGCAAGTGCAGCCACGGTAGCAGAAAATTCCTCAATATCGAGGTGGACACGCGTGACCGCCAAGGAAATCTGGTCAGCATCCATCAGGTGCTGAATAGGAGGTGTCATCCGTCTAAACTGCCAAACAGCGACTCCATCGGCGGCAATCATCGACAGAACGATCACACCGAAACAGGCGGTCAGACGTGTGCCAATTCGTAGCTTGCTGCGGTGAGCTAGAAATCCCACGCCATTCCGAGTAGAGTGCATCGTCCTTACGCCTGCGGAATCGTATTGACGTTCCCGCTCGGCCCCTGAACTGTGTTGCCCCGTTTACACTACGGTCGTGAACTGGCGGTGTTCATGGAGACACCTCCATTCCCGTTACTTGCGGCTGCTTTGAGCATCCGCTGTAATTCGTCTTCCAAGTCGGCTGCAGCTTTTGACGCTGATTTCTTGCGGGTCAGCACCGCATGCACCGCTTCAAAATAGGCCCGTGACACGTCCGGGTACAACTTACCTGCCGATCTAGCAGGCCGCAAAGCCGTGCCGCTGCGAAATACGCGCAATACACATTGAAAGTATGGATTTCGCGCCACAACCTCGGGATCTTTGTATAGCTCAGGTATGCTCGGCGGGTCAGCAGATGTACGGCATCTTCTGGCTTGTTCATCGCGACTCCCGAGAAAACGGACCAGCATCGCCGCCTCACGCGGATGGAGTGAATGGCGCGACACACCGTAACTTTGCGCTCCCAAGGTTGCGGCTGCGCCAGCCTCCCCCCTCGGTAGAGGCGCTATGTCGAAGCGATCTTTGATAGGTGAGTTTTCGCCGCGGGCTGCCACATACGCGCCTGTCCAGCCGCGCATGAAGGCGGTCTTTCCCGCCTGCCAGACGTTGATTGCATCCCATTCTTTGTACGCGATAACTCCTGGCGGCGAGATAGATCCAACCCACCGCTCCGCTCTGTCCCACGCACGAACCGTGTGCGCGTTGTTTACGGTGACCCTGCCGCTCTCGTCAAGAATAGTCCCGCCGCCCTCAGAAACCTGCCATTCCAAGGCATTACAGGTCAGGGCCTCAGAAGGTGCTCCTTCCCATACATAACCCCAGAAATCCCTATTACCCTTCGCGCGCTCGCCCGCCTGAATCCGCTTCGCCATGCTTTCGAGCTCTTCCCAGGTTTTCGGCGCTGCACTGTAGCCGTACTCTCGAAGCAGATCGACTCGATAAAACAAGAGGCCTTCACTCAGAATTAAAGGTAAAGCGACAAGCCTGCCGTTTACAGTATTGTTCGCTATGAGTTCCGGAAAGTGCGCTGCGATTTCTTGCGCAGGAATATAGGCTTTGAGGTCGACAAGGTTGTCTGCGAGAATCCCCGGCCAGATGACGTCAATCCCGTAAACGTCTGGAACTTTCGCCCCGCTCTCCAATAGCTTGCGCCAGGTTTCCAGTTGCTCTACTGCTGCCTCCGGCGCCGGAAGGCTCTGAACCCGAATTCCACTCTCTTTAGTGAACTGTTGCAGTTCTTCGTCCAGGCGCGCCCGCGATTCCTTATCGACCCAGGATTGGTCAATCAGAGTAAGGGTAATGCCAGATGCAGGCGGGGAGCTGTGCTTGCAGGCTTGTCCTCCCAAGCAGAGTAGAAGGCCGATGCTACCCAAGATTAGGCGTCGACAGAATCTGAGGACACGGTGCAACCCACAGTTGGAGTCGCGTTTGGCACCGTCTTTGGATGGGTACGCCATAGTGTCACCTCATTTTCTCCCTCCAGCGGGGGACTGTCGAGGTCAGGCCGACACCCCCACTTCGTTGCCGAGTTAAAGCAAAATCTCGCCTGTGCCCGGAGTGCAGTGCTCCGAATCACACCGTCAAGTGACGCGTAGCGTGCTTCGCTTCGGCAGTACGGCCCAGCGAGTTTCTTCTTTTTCAATTTTCCTGTTCTCCCTCTTTCACGTTCTCGGGGCTAACGAGTGGCACAGATCCAATCACGGTTGCTTTTTCGATCCGGCGCCGGCAGCGTTTCTTAAAACAGAGAGATCAACGGCATTGGCCATTGCCTTAAAACCGGTCGCACTAGGGTGAAGGTGGTCGCCCGAGTGATAGCCCTCGCGAAACTGAGTTGGATGGTTAGGATCACGCACGGCAGCATCGAAGTCGAAGACGCCATCAAATGCTCCGCTACTGCGAATCCATTGATTAACCGCCTGACGCGTCGCTTCCCCGTCTGCGCTGTAGCAGTCGTCGCCTTCGTAAGGCGTCAATGTAGCGCCGAATACCTTGATTCCATGCTGATGCCCCCGCTCGATGATCTGTTCTAAACCAAGGATGAGGTCTTGCGCGCTCACCACCTCGCCGGCAAACGGCGTCTCCTTTGGCGTCGTGCCACCCTGCAATGGGCGTGGTTTGATGCGAGGCCATCTGATGTCGTTGATTCCCTCGAGCACGATCAGGTTAGCGACCCCAGGTTGTGCCAGGACATCTCGGTCGAAACGTGCAAGAGCGCTAACCCCGGCATCGTCGTGCAGTATGCGATTCCCCCCGATTCCTTCGTTGACCACGGCGAGGCCGGGCGAGCCTTTCTCGCCCGCCAGCCGCCTTGCCAGGAGGTCCGGCCAATCGGTGTAATCGCCCTGCTTTGCCCCAACTCCATCCGTAATCGAATCGCCCAATGTCACAGTCGCCGCGTTTCGATCTGAAGCCCAGACCTCGACGTCTGCCAGCCAGTACCACGACGTTTTCGCAGTGGCGCTCGGTATCTCCACCTTTGCAGTGAAGTCGCCTGGCCCCGAGACGTACGTTTCGTGTTGTCCCCAGAAATGAATGGAGGAAGCCGCTGTCTTATCCGGCAAGTAAATGCTCACTGCAACTTCCATGAAAGGAAGCACCTTCAAGTCGACCGGATCACTCAACACTGGCGACCCAGGCGGAATCTTGACCGATGCTCTTCCCCCGAACATCAGGGCGCGATCGGATTCCGGGGCAATCTTCGCACCCTCCGACACAAGCGCGATGCGCGCCGCGCCGATCGAAACAGCAGTGGTTCCGAATGCATTCGAAAGCCGGATCCGCACCCGTTTACCCCCAATGGTCGGCCGCACAATCATGCGGACGGTCTGATTTTCAAACACTGGCGAAGGCGGCAGTCCTGGGAACGGAAGCGGGGCGTGCACAGCGCTGCTCCAGGCGCTTACCCAGTGTCCGCTACCGCTGGAGTTTTCAGCCCTGGCGGCGAGGATCAGGACCGCCGCGACAAAGATGGAAAGAACAACAATTGCTGATTTCGTTTTCGGCACGGTTTTCTCCTCATTGCGAGAAATGGTTAAGCCATTCTATGCCGTCATCCAAAACGGATTACCGGACGGAATGAACTTGATTGGCACTTCATTGATGAACGTCCGCAGCCAACGAGCACGCTCCTCCGTCCCGCTTTTTCGCTACTCTCGTGGGGAGCTGGATGGCTTTTTTCTGCTCTGCCGCGAGTATAGGAACCGCCCACTGTCGAGCGGTGCCGCTGAACGGATTGTTAGAAGCCAACTCGCAGACCGAATTGAATCGCGCGAGGTGGGTTCGCCTGAGAAGTCACAATGCCAAACGTCGAATCACCGACGAAGATATCTGGCAATCCAAACCGCGGATGATTGAACGTATTGAAGAACTCAGCCGTGAACTGTAGATAGACTTGCTCTGTGATCGCGGTGCGCTTTGCGATCGAGAAGTCCCAGTTGTCCATGGAATCCTGACGCATGTTGGGGTCGACTCGCGGCTCGTTTCCGAACCGCACCACGGTATTGCTAGGTACGGGTGTAAAACAGTTCGTGTTGAACCAGCCATGGGTTGCCCTGTATTCACGCGAGCCCGACGCGTTCTTGTTGCAGCCGGACACAACATCCGGGCGCATCCAGAGGCCGCCAGACCCGAAGTATCCTTGGCCTCCGCCAAGCTGGCTGAGAGCCGACCCGATGAAATACTGCGATAGACCAATTGGAACTCCGCTCCGGAGTGTGGTAATTCCGTTGACCCGCCATCCCGAAACTACTCCGCCAAGCACCCCGTGAGCCTCGCCCAGGAAATGCTTGTTGCGTCCAAAAGGTAAATCGACGCCGTACCCAATGGCCAGATTCTGTGGAATGTCGTAGGAACTCAACGAGTATTCCCTGTCAAGATGGTTGTTGTCCTGAACCGACCCACCGAAAACAAAGCCCTCATCCAAGAAAGCAGTCACACTGTCGGTGTTCGACTTCAACTGCGACCAGGTGTAGGCAACACTCAGGATCCCATTGTTCCCAAACCGCTTTAGGAACGATGCCTGCAGTGACCTGTAATTTGAGGTGCCGTCGTGCGGATCCAGGGCAAGAACCCGCTCGAATTGCGGATACGGCCTCAACAGCTGTCCAGCCGCTACCGTTGGTTGTGACAGCGGCGATCCTGGAGTCGTAATGATTCCGTAGAACGGATTCGGGACTTGGGCCAACAACGCAGCGGGACCCATCGAAAAATATTGGTCTGCAAGCTGATTGAGGCCTATGTTCGGAACGGTCGCCCACCCCTGGGCAAGAAGATGCGTACCTCTGGATCCGGCGTATGCCACCGTCAGAGATGCGTCTCTGCCGATCTGCCGTTCTACTGCCGCGTTCCACTGCTGCACATACGGTTTTGGATTGCCGGGCACGCGCATCGCAAAGGTGCTCTGGCCGTAGAAAAAGCTGGGTGGCGCGTTGCGCCGTAGCGGCTGGCTGAGGCCGAAAGGAAACGGATTAGCCGTAGTGGCGAGAATGGAGTTCGGGCTGCCAGTCTGCACTTCGAAGGTATTAGTGACCGTCGTCGGTGCGAGGTTGATAGGCGAGAGGTTCGGTCCGTCTTGACCCTCCGTTTCGGGCGGATACGAAATGCCATACCCCGCGCGCAGCACCGTTCGGTCCGTCGCGCGATAGGCTAGACCAACCCGGGGCGAAAACAATTTCCAGTGCAAATAGTCTTCTCTCTGCGCAGGCCACGCCGAAGTATCAACAAGAGCTACATTCCCAAAAAGCTCTTGCTCCCGTCCTGTGACTGGGTTGAAGAATGACCCCAGCGGACTAGGCTGGTTCGGGCGAAATACAGTGTCGTTGTTGTTTGCTTCCGAATAAACGCCCGGCTGATCCCAGCGGAGGCCCGCTGTGACCGTCAGCTTCCTGGTGGCTTGAAAGGTATCATCCAAAAAGAAACCGTAGGCGGTGAAGTACGCCCTGGAGCCGCCAACGATACCGGGCGCCACGGCGGTACCGGATGGGATTCCGAGCAAGGCTGATGCCACTGAGCTGCCGCCTACGCTGGCAGACTGCGCGGTGGCATACTGGTTAAAGTCCAGGGTGAGTACTGCGTTTTCCGGATCTGAAATCCACTGCACGCGGCGCAACATGCCACCAAACTTGAGTTGGTGGCGGCCCACAAGCTTGGTAAGATTCCCCGACAAAGTGTACAGATTCTGGTGCCAATATAGCTCCGAACCAACGCCGTTGCTCCCCGTCAGAGGCGTAACGCCCGGAATATCGCTGAAACTCATGGCTGGGTAGTTTGCCGGCGCCGGGAGCTGAGGAGCAAGGGCCCCCCAATTCGGGCCGAACTGCGACAGATCAACGTTCACACTATCGGGAAGCTCGTGTTGAAACACCCTTAGGAAGGACAGCCGCAAATCAAGTACTGTTGAAGAGTTGAAGGCATGAGTGTCACCCAAGATGGCCAGGTGAGTGTAGATACCCGTGTGACCTTGACCTTGCGTGTGCGTCCCCCAGGCGTCGTAGGGGTCACTATCCGCTTTCCAATGCGCATATCGGGCGAATAAGTTGTTCTTGTCAGAAAAATGGTGATCAACGCGCGCATTATACTGGTTGTTGACGCCGCCTGTGGGCTGATCCACGATGTAATTGTTCACGATGCCGGATCGATTGGGAGCCGGATAGAACTTCTCAAAAAGTGCCAGCGCAGTTTGGTCAAGCCGATCAGGGCAGATTTTATTAAGCACTCCATTGCATTGAAATTGAGAGTTTCCGGGCTGGCTTTGGTCGTAGATCGGAGGCAAGCCGGGCGCGGTAAAATCACCTGTCAACTCAGGCGCCGTAGGAACGGTGGTTGTGACCAGGTTTCCTGTGTGCAGAACTTCGCGCTCGAAGCCGAAGAAAAAGAATGTCTTGTCCTTCCGTATGGGTCCGCCCAGGGTGCCGCCAAACTGGTTTTGTACCAACGGGGGACGAGCAAGGCCATTCAAGTTCGAAAAGTAATCATTCGCGTTCAGAACTTTATTGCGCAGGTACTCATAAGCTGTGGCGTGAAACTTATTCGCTCCCGATTTGGTGGTGATGTTGACCACCCCTCCGGCGTAGTTACCATACTCAGCGGCGACATTGTTGGTCACGACGCGAAACTCCTGCACTACATCCTGCGATGGAATGTAAGAGGTTAGGTTGTTAGCGGGCCCGTTTAAGGAAACACCGTCCGCATAGAATGAGCTCTGGTTTCCGAAGCCCCCTCCAATGGCGTAGTTTCCGAACGCAATGGAGTTCGTTCTCGCCCCGCCCGATTGGTTTGAGACGGCGTTGCCGTAGGTTCCGCCTTGAGCAATTACGCCCGGTACCAGCGTCAGCAGGTTGTTAATATTCCTGCCGCTTAGAGGTATGCTCTGCACCTCCTGCTGAGAAATGACGGTCCCTAGAGAGGCGTCATCTGTTTGCAACGGCGGCGCCTCAGTGGTCACGACGACGTTCTCAGTCACGCTGCCGACCTGTAAAGTGGTATTTACACGAGTAGTAAGGTCGACTTCGACCAGTACTCTATCTTGAACGAAGTGCTTGAACCCCGCCGCTTCGACCTCGACGCGATACAGCCCCGCGATGAGGCCCGGGAACGCGTATATTCCCTCGCTGCCAGTCTGCATGGTGCGAGTCTCGTTGGTGCCCAGGTTGGTAAGCTTTACCGTGGCTCCCGACACCGTGGCCTGGCTAGCATCAGTAACAGTTCCTACGACTGTTCCAAACCTGACCTGGGCACTCACCAGCGTCGATAATGTGGCCACCGTTTCCAAAACAAAGAGCAGCGCCAGCAGCCGCGAAACACGTCGCTTCGTCCTCGATCCGTTGCCATCTTTAAGAAGCCGGCACGTGGCTTGATTCGATGCGACATTGCGGTGAGACTTAAAGCAATGAGCGAGCATATCGGCCAGAACTCTAAGCATTTTGCCGCTCCTCCCAACCCGGGGGACGGCCAGTTGAATCTTCGAAGCCGATCAGTTGGTCAAAGCCGTAAAGTCGAAAAGACTTCCTCGGATCAGTTCAGAGCCTCGCGCTGGTGCCATCGCTGGCCCAACTGCCCACCTGGGTTAGTGGGTTGGCCTCTGCGCTTCGGCCAGGTAAGCTTCACTTCGAAGTGAAGCATCTTTGGCAGCGTTGGATTGTACTCCAAGAACGTTGATTGTGCGTGAAGCGTTGAATTCACGGCACACCGGGGAAAACCTACAGTGGAGGAATGAACCGCAGGTGATTGATTTTGAATTGGCTGCCCCCCAGGGATTCGAACCCCGATATGCTGATCCAGAGTCAGCTGTCCTAGCCGTTGAACGAGGGGGCAACGGCGCAGCTATGTTTCCGATTCTACGGGGCGAGGCCTTCGCGGTCAACAATGAGGCCGAACACGGTGTTCACCCGGATCTTGAGTGGGCAAGTTACGCTTTGCCGGCCGCTTTGCCGGCCGCTTTGCCCGTCCACACCGAGACGAACCTGCCCTCAACCACCAAAGGTCAGCCTGACGCTTGCGCTCCGCGTTAGAATTCTGGGAGCGGCTGCGCTCAATCCGCTCTGATCGAGGATCGCTTATGACAACCACGCTGGGAAACGCTTCCGCCCTCTCCAATGACTTCTCGGAAATCGCGCGCCGTCCGCTTGAGGCGGAACAGTGCGCGCTCATCGTTGTCGATATCCAGGAGAAACTGCTTCCGCCGATCTGGGAGAAGGAGCGGTTGGTGCGCAACTCGCAGCTGCTGATTCGTCTCGCCGGAATCCTAAAGATGCCGGCGCTGGTCACGACGCAGTACATGAAAGGACTCGGCAACACCATCCCGGAAATCTCCTCGTTGTTGCCCGACACTCCGTCGATCGACAAGCTGATGTTCTCCTGCTTCGCCAGCGACGCCTTTTGCAGCCTGCTCAAACGGCTTCCGGGCCAGCGCAACACCGTGCTTCTGTGCGGAATGGAAACGCATATCTGCGTCATGCAAACGGCGCTCGGAGCGCTGCGCGAAGGCTATCTTGTGCACGTGGCCGCAGACGCAGTCAGCTCGCGAGCGGAGCTGAACTGGATGATCGGCCTGGACCGCATGCGCGCGGCGGGCGCGGTGATTTCCTCGACCGAAATGATCATGTATGAGTTGCTGCGCTCGTCGGGATCGCCCGCGTTTAAGGAGCTGTTGCCTTATCTGAAGGGGTGACAAAGTCTAAAGAGGTCGCGGAAAACTGCTTTTGATCTCGCGGGCATCACCAGCACAGGTGGGTGCCCCATTCTTGCGCGTTCTGTGCGCAAGAGTGGGATTCCACGACAGCATGGAGCCAGGGATTTTGCATTGGCTTTTGCATTTGTGCAGTGCAGGCCTTTGATCTCGCTGGCATCACCAGCACAGGTGGGTGCCCCATTCTTGCGCGTTTCTTGCGCAAGAGTGGGATTCCACGGCAGCGTCGAGCCAGGGATTTTGCATTGGCTTTTGCATTTGTGCAGTGCAGGCCTTTGATCTCGCTGGCATCACCAGCACAGAAGGGTGCCCCATTCTTGCGCGTTCTGTGCGCAAGAGTGGGATTCCACGACAGCATGGAGCCAGGGATTTTGCATTGGCTTTTGCATTTGTACAGTGCAGGCCTTTGATCTCGCGGGCATCACCAGCACAGAAGGGTGCCCCATTCTTGCGCGTTCTGTGCGCAAGAGTGGGATTCCACGACAGCATGGAGCCAGGGATTTTGCATTGGCTTTTGCATTTGTGCAGTGCAGGCCTTTGATCTCGCGGGCATCACCAGCACAGAAGGGTGCCCCATTCTTGCGCGTTCTGTGCGCAAGAGTGGGATTCCACGACAGCATGGAGCCAGGGATGTTGCTGTGGCCTTTGCCTTTGTGTGCGACGGCTCCCATTCGCAAATACCCTCAATAATTGTCGTCCCGAACGAAGTGAGGGATCTGCATTTTCTCGCCCGCCGGAAAGACTGCTTTAATCTACGACTGTCCCCGGTCTTCGAATGACGTTCCCCGATTTTTTCCCAATACGGACCGCCCTTGCGCTCCCTGGCAATGATGCGAACCTCTAACCTCTGCCCTCTAACCTCTAACCTCCCTCCTCCACCCCCGACCGCCC
>Ga0326728_10011576_pt1 | contig 20037 bp, 10 predicted proteins | sample MB3enrmetagenome_FD_207602 | JGI IMG/M metagenome (GOLD analysis project Ga0326728, IMG submission 207602) | Lab enriched peat soil microbial communities from McLean, Ithaca, NY, United States - MB31MN | ecosystem: Environmental > Terrestrial > Soil > Wetlands > Peat | place: USA: New York... | reverse complement strand
CTTTCCGCATTCACAATCTTGTCGCCGGGCCGAAAGTTGTCGTGGATGAGCTTGAGCGCCCAGAAGCGCGCGTTGGGCTGGCCGGTCACCCAATCGTGCAGGGCGATGGTGGGCCACGTGCCGGGAGCCGAGGGCGTTCCTGACTCGTTGACCGCATCGATCCCGCGCGCCGCCAGTCCCGCGTAAACATAGGCAAAGGTCGCGGCCGAGAGGTTCCAATAGGAAGGCCGGATGGGCTTGAAGACGTAATCGGGTTTCGTCTGGTCCCAGTCCTCCGGCAGCATCGTGCCCACTTCGTTCACCATGGTGCCGGTCCGCGGCGAATACATTTTGCGAATGGCTTCGATGTAACCCACAATCTCCAGGAACCGGTCGGCTTGGTAGAAGTAGGTGATCGGTTGGACTTCCGGGGATTCGTCCGCGCCCGGCACGGCATAGAAGTGGTAAGAGATCATGTCGAGCGGAATTCCCGGCTTATGATGCCGGGGATTGAGGAAGTACAGGAAGAAACCCGGATGCCCGCCGGCATAAGAATCCGAGATGCCCACAAACTTCGTCTGCGGCGAGACCTTTTGGATCGCTTCCACCACGGCGTCGTAGAGCCGCGTGTAGGTCTCAGGGTCGAACCCGTGTTCGAGATCGGGTTCGTTGAAGACTTCCCAGTAATCTATTTTGTAGTGGTGGCCGGATGGGTGCCATTTTCCCAGCTCATCGGTGAAGCCACCTTTGACGTGCCAGCTCACCACGCGCGCAAAGTAATCCGCCACTTCGCGGTACGTGGGATCACGCAGTTCCTTGCCGCGCGCGCAATCCCAGCAGATCTTGGCCGGGTCTTCCGGATAATGCACGGGATCGGTTTGCTTGAACATCCACGCCGGGATGGTGGTGAAGTTCAGGACGATCGGATGCCCCTGGAGGGCGTTCATGACGTCCTCGGTTACCGGGTCGAGTTTGGAGAAATCCCATGACGTGGTGGTGGCGGTGGGGGGAGCCAATTCCGCCACGCCATAGTGCGGGTAAACGTATCCTGCGCCCGTAAAGCGCACATCGTCAGCGCCCAGGTCCTTGATGCTCCGGAAAATTTCATCGTGAGTGGCGGACCCCCGCCATACTCCCGGTCCCGAGCCCAACATAATGGACGGCGCGGTTTTGGAAACCCGCACAACTTGATCCCAATGGACCTTGACCTCGATAGATTGGTCTTGCGCGCGCAGGGCGTGTGAAGCAGTGAAAAGGAAAATTAAGGCGAGTGGGTAAATCCAAAGGGCGCGACGGTGCATTGGCAAATCTCCTGATTAAGAGTGATCTTCCGACGTCGGTTCTGGCGGAAAAACTCTGCGGCTTTTTTCCGGCTCCCGAGTATACAAGCCGCGAAGTTCAAGAACAACTCCGCCCGACCCCCATGGTGGATAATCCGATACTCCCCGTCACTCCCAGCTACTGCCCGAATGGTTCTGGTTGACAACCCATTGTATCTTATTTATTTTCATTGGTTTAGCCGCAAAGCCGGGCGCCACACATCCACTTCTAATTTGTTTTCAATAAGTTACAAGCCAAGCCTGCTCTTTTGACATGCGTCTTGCCGGAACGCCCCTCCAGCGGACACTTCTTCCTGCCGACACAAAGTCCGACAATTCTGTAAGTTCAGAGCTTGAGGGATGGGTGGCCCGCGCCTCGGAATCGACCGGGCGAAAAGGGTGCGAACCTTGAGAACCAGGGCGGTGCTTCATGTTGCGGAGAACGGCACCGCAGCGCCTTACTCGGCAGTGGAGGTCCCCGCGCCCGAGTGGATCAGAGCACCATTTTCCTTGTCGCTTCCCTCATCGGGCGGGGCTTTTGGTGAGAAGGGGCCGCAGGAATCGCGCTTGATAAGTTCGGTGGGAATCACCCATTGCCGAGGAGGGCGATCCGGCCGCTCGATCCCCTCGATGACGACTTTGGCCAGGCTGGCGCCGATCTGCTTTTGGAACACTCGAATGCTGGTGAGTTGCGGGTGCAGGGCGGCGGCTTCCATATCGCCGAAGCCTGCCACGGAGATGTCTTCGGGAATCCGCAAGCCTTTCTGCCGGAGGGCGCGGTAAGCTCCGCGCGCGATGTTGTCGTCACCGGCAAAAATCGCGCTCACGGCTTGGGCATTTCTGAGGATGGATTTGGTTCCCAGGTAGCCGATTTCCTCCACGTTAGTCGTCTCAAAATCACTGAAGTGAGGATGCAGACCGGCTTCTTCCATGATCTGGCAGTACCCCTCGTAGCGGCGGGTGAGCCAGGGGAGGCGGGAGCTGCCCACGAACCAGATGTCGCGATGCCCCAACGAAAGTAGGTAACGGGTTAATTCCCGCGCGCCTTCAATATCATCGAAGCTCACCACGTTATGTTCTTCTGACCGCCACTCTCCCACCATATTGTTTCCCAGAACGACGAATGGCATTCCCACGTGGTCCAAAAGGGTAAGCAGGTTTTGCGAATTCGTGCCGGCCACAATCGCGGCGCGAACCACATCCCGCCGGGTGGTAATCTCCGGCAGGTGGAGGTCTTTCCAAGGCGTGTCGGGGGAATAGCGGAAGGAAAGGAACAGCAGGCCATAATCCTGTAATGCACAATAGGCCTCTGCCCCGGCTAAGACGTGGGAATGGAAGAGGTGCAAAACCTCGCGGTTGCAAAGCAGGAAGGCAATCACCTTGGCCGTCGGCCGGCACTTTCCACTAAGGCTCACGCCCAGTTTGGCCGCGGCTTTCAGAATCCGCCCGCGCAGTTCCGGACTTACATGCGCGCTGCCGTTGGCGACGCGAGAAACGGTGGCCACGCTCACTTTCGCGACGCGGGCAAGTTTATTAAATGAAGTTTTCTTCACATCTCCTCGTTGATAAGTCCAGTCGAAGCCTCCCGTCCCCCCCCTGCGCTTCATGATACGTTTCACAATTTTGTGATAGTACCACAATTTCACGAGCGCATTGTTTTTTAATCGGAAAGTCCGTCAACATGGCATTATGTCTGAGGTTTTTACCGGGCAAGCAACATCCCGGGAAGCCCGCAATCAGCCGCTATGAAAGATATTTCATAGCTTCAAGAAACTTTCATGAAAATTTTCCGCTTGACATTGCCCGGGGGTGGCGATATAAGGGGCGCGTCTTAGCGGCCATCGGACCTCATTCCACGACGAGGGAAGTCTTCTCAACGGCGTGCCCAATACGCAGGAGGGTATCCCCAGTGCGGGTTCGGGCAATGTGAGCGCGCCGCCGGCCGACATCGTTTCCGAGTATCTGGTATGAACGATTTCGCAAAAACTTCTAAGAATCCGTTCTGACCTGAGCGTTGCGCTCCGCAGCCTCAGAAGAGGAGGAATGTGTTTATGCGTCGACCTGTTTCGTGTTTGCCATTTTGCCTCAATTTCATTTTGCTGGCGTATCTCTGCTGTGCCTCTGCGTATGCCCAAGAATTCCGCGGTAAGATCGACGGCCGGGTTACCGACGCGAGCGGAGCAGCCGTGCCAGGAGTGGAAATCAAAGCCACCAACACACAGACCGGCGTCGCAATTGGCGCAACGACCAATGCTGTGGGCAATTTTGATATCCCCTATCTGTCGCCGGGCACCTACGATCTTTCCGCCGAGCGGGCGGGGTTCAAGAAGTACTTGCGCAGCGGAATCGAACTGCAGGTGGATGGCGACTTGACGTTCGAAATCAGGTTAGAGATCGGGCAGGTCAATCAGTCCATTACCGTCACCGGCGCCGCATCTCTGCTCGAAACCAGCCCCTCGTTCGGGATGGTCGCTGACAACAAACGTATCACCGACTTGCCGCTCACCGGCAGCAGCGCCTTCACGGTGGCTTATTGGACACCGGGTGTGACCTACCTTGGCCCTGCGAACCATCCGACTCTCGCGCCCGCGGTGGAGAACGTCTCGGCGTTCAATGTAGATGGCCTGCCCGAGTACAGCACCGAGTTCTCGATCGACGGCGGGGTTGCCATGTGGACGTATTACCCCGCCTTCCAGCCTCCCGCGGATGATATCGCCGAGTTCAAGGCCGAGACCACGCGCTTTGACGCTTCGACCCGCGCTCCGGGAGGCAATGTCAACGTGGCCCTCCGCTCCGGAACCAATCGGCTGCATGGTTCTTTGTCTGAGAAGTGGAGCGACCAGAAGTTCCAAGCACTTAACCTCTTCAACCGGCAAGCCTTGGCTGGCGGCGCGAATATTGCCAACGTCCGAACGCCATTTGTCTTCAACATGTTCGGCGGCACCGTCAATGGACCCCTGGTACTGCCGAAGATTTACGATGGACGGGATAAGACTTTCTGGAGCTATGGTTTTGAGGGCTTAGACCGTCCCACATTCAATGCTTCAGCTACATACACGGTTCCGACTGTGCCAGAGCGGCAGGGAAACTTTTCTGCTCTGCTCGCCTTGGGTTCACAGTATCAGATTTATGACCCGACCACCACCGTGCCCGCTGCCGGCGGCCTTTTCAGTCGCTCCCCGATATCTGGCAATATCATCACGGCCCCCCTCAACGCCACCGCAGTCAAGTTACTGTCGTATTGGCCCCTGCCTAACGTCGCTGGGCTGGCCAACGCAGAGAACAACTTTGTGTATGCCTCGCCGACTTACAACTGGTACGTCTCTCACACCGTGCGGGTAGAGCATAATCTCAGCGCAAAACAGCGCATCTTCGGCCGCTACGACCAGTCCCACAACCTTTTCAATTCGGGAATTTCTATGCCGACTCCGGCTGACGGCAGTCATCGCAACCGCTACCAGCATGGCTTCGGTTTTGATGATACCTACGTAATTAATCCACAATTCCTGGTAAACTTTCATTATACCCTTAGCCGCTTTGCGCAGACTTTTGAGCCATATCCGCAGGGCTTTAATCTTGCGACTGCCGGTTTCTCCTCAAACCTGGTTTCCATCCTCGATCCGGCGGGCATCACGTTCCCGGTTCTAACCTTCGGTAGTTACACGGGGCTGGGGAACACCTATGCCAGTGGAACTTACACTACCTACAACATATGGGCAGTAGATTTTGGCAGGATATCCGGCAAGCACAATATACATTTCGGTGGAGAGTACCGTCTGAATCGGGCTTCGGCCACGAATGAAACTGACAACACGCCGACGATGGCTTTCGGCACGACTTATACGAACGGGCCACTCAACACCGCCGCCGCCGCGCCGATCGGGCAGGATCTTACCTCGTTCCTGTATGGCATACCAACCGGAGGGACGGGGACGATCAATGCCAGCTATGCCGAGCAAAACCACTATCTCGCGGGATTTATTCAGGATACCTTCAAGGTATCCCCGCGTTTGACCCTGGATCTCGGGTTGCGGTATGAATACGAAACCGCGCCGACGGAAAGATACAACCGCACCATCTTGGGTTTCAATTTCACCGCGGCTAACCCCATCCAGGCCCAGGCGCAGGCCAACTATGCGTTAAATCCCATTCCCGAAGTTCCCGCGAGCAGCTTCCAGGTGCCGGGTGGGCTCACTTATGCGGGCGTCAACGGCAACCCCCGAACCCTGTGGAACCCCGATGAGGCTAACTTTGCGCCACGAGTGGGGATGGCTTATCGTCTTCCGCACTCCAGCGTGTTACGCCTAGGCTACGGCCTGTTTTACTTTCCCGACGGCGTGGATTGGAATCAGGGCTTGATCCAGAGTGGTTTCACGGCATCGACCGCGCTGGTCCCGAGCCTCAACAACGGGCAGACATTCGTGGCCACGCTACAAAATCCGTTTCCCAACGGCTACCTTCAGCCCACCGGCGCTTCCCAGGGGCTTTCTACGTTCCTTGGTAATGCCGTCTCCTTCAACTCCCCGTTGCCGCATCCTTACGCGCAGCGCTTTAACGCCAGCCTTCAGAAACAAGTGTTCGACTGGCTGTTCGAAGTTGCGTACGACGGGACCGAGGCCTCCCGCCTGGGTGTTTCCAAATCGTGGGATTATGTGCCGGCACAATATCTGAGCACGACGGGAGTTCGAAACCAGACGGTCATCAATACGCTCTCGGCAGCGGTGCCCAATCCGTTCTACCCCTCGCTGCCGGGAACCGGCCTTGCGGGAGCGACGACATCGGTCGGGCAATTGCTGATGCCGTTTCCTGAGTTCACCGGCGTGACTTCCACCATCCAGACCGGTTACTCCTGGTACCACGCCCTGGACGTTAGCGCGGAGCGGCGCATGGGCAAGGGATTTACGGTGCAGGCCAACTGGACGTGGTCAAGGTGGATGCAAGCCACCACCTACCTGAACGCGGTCGACGCCGGACCTTATTATCAGATCGCCCCTAACGACGTGTCGCAACGTTTTGCGGCCAGCGGCATATATGAGTTACCCTTCGGGACCGGCCGGAAGCTGGCATCAACCTGGAGCAGATTGCCAAATTACCTGGTGAGCGGTTGGCAACTGGCGGCGAAATACCAGGGGCAGGGAGGCCTTCCCCTCGCCTGGGGTAACGTGCTCTTCACGGGTACGGATCTACACCAAATTGAGCTGCCGCTCAGCCAGCGCTCGCCGGGCGAGTGGTTCAACACGAGCGTGTTCGCTACCGCTTCCAACCAGCAGTTGGCGGACAATATTCGTACTTTCCCCACCTATCTGTCATGTGTCCGGGGTCAAGGCCTCAATGATTGGGATGTTTCGGTGCTCCGGAATTTCCGTATCAACGAGAGTTTGCGGTTCCAATTGCGGGCGGAGGCAGTGGACGCCACGGGGCACACGTTCTACGCCAGTCCCAATATGACGCCCACGAGCACAGCTTTCGGCAAGATTACGACGACCAGCGGTGGCTACCCGCGCCAGATCTACTTTATGGGCAAGCTGTTGTGGTGACGGTTTTGAAAACCCGGTGGTAAGGAGAAGGAAACAAGCGCCGTCGCCCCCTTTTTCGACTTGTCGCCAGCCCCCGGGCTTTGACGTGCTATTAGGTGTGAAAGCCTGTTTATGTATCGTCGAAGGCAGCTCATCACGGGCCTGGCGTGTGTCACAGGCCTTAGTTTAGGGAGGACTGACGATGCAAACAAGAACGAAGGGAGAGCATAGTCGATGAGTCGGTGGTTCGCAATTTGTGCGTTGTGCATTACTAGCTTCGTCGCCCTGCCCACCGGGACGGCACCCGCCGCCCAGGGGGACAAGGCTAGTTCAGTTCCCTACAACATTCTGCTGATTACACCCGACCAATTGCGGGCTGACTTTATGCATACCTACGGGGCGCCTTGGCCCAACACGCCAAACATCGACCGGTTGGCAGGCGAAGGCATGGTCTTTCTCCAGGCCTATTCCGCGGGTGGCTGGACTACCCCATCATTTGGCTCGATTCTTACGGGTCGGTTTCCCACCATCCATGGAATGACCTTGCCGCCCAGCATCGCGTGTGGACCCTCCGTCACGAATCCAGAGTTCGCAGTCGACAAGCTGCCGTCGCCTCCTCCCTATATGACGTTATCGAAGTCCCTACCCATCCTTCCGGAAATGCTCAAGCCCTACGGCGTGGCCACCGCCGTGGATATTGCCAACTGTTGGGCGATCTGGGACGTCTTGACGAGAGGCTGGGATTCCATCAAGGTCATTCCGTCGCTGGAGAGAATTCAAGGGAAGCTGAATCGGGAAAGGTATCTCACGGCCCCACAGACGCTCGAGTGGGCCCAGAAGTATCTCACCGCCCATCAGGAGGAAAGGTTCTTCCTATGGGTCCATTTTATGGAGCCCCATTCACCTTACAATGCGCCCCGCGAATACGATCAATTCAAGACCTTCGAAGATTTTCCCAACCTGTTTGATGATAATAGCGCCGACAGCCGGGAGCTTGTGAGCACCGCCTTGCTTGGGAATGTCCACTCCATTAACCGCTTCAGGCAGCTTTATGCGGCGAAGATCCTATATGTGGACGGTTACATCGGCAAGCTGATGGACACTGTCCGCGATCTGGGCCTGGATAAGAACACCATCGTCATTCTAATTTCGGACCACGGCGAGTTGCTCTTTTCTCACCCCCAAGATTTCAACACCACCGACCACCGCTCTGTATACGATGCCGACCTACACGTTCCGCTGATTCTTCGGGGTCCGGGGATCACGGCAGGGCGGAGGGTTGGGGCGATTGTTGGACAGTACGACTTGGTTCCTACAATTGTCGATCTGGAGCATCTTCCCGCCCCGCGGTCAGTCGACGGCACGAGCTTGGTTCCTATTCTGGAGGGGAAGTCAACGGAGGTCCACCGCTACGTGTACGCGATGGATGATCTCATCGAACCGCAGTACGCCATTCGGGATTCCCGCTATACGCTCATCGAGACCCTCCGGGATGGACGAATTCAATGTTTCGATAACTTGGTGGACCCCTCGCAGACGATCGATGACTGCGCCCGTGTGCCGGAGAAGACCTCCGAGCTGAAAGCTGCTTTGGACCAACATATCGAATGGTCTCGGCAAGAAGCGAAATCTCATGCGGATTGGGAAAATAACCTTGCCTTGGCGATCCTGGAGGGGCGAGATTCCGAAGGGCTACAGGCTGCTTCCCCTGCTGAAATCACCGTCATTCCTCCTTCGGGGGCTTCGCATTTCCAGATCGACGGCCGAGATTGGTCTCCTTTCAAGGACAGCGTCAACTGTATGGGGGTCTGCTATTGGGCTCCGCCGGGGCCGAATAACGATTACGTTGTCTGGCGTACCGACTCGCCATTTATTGGTGAATACGAAATTTCCGTTTGGAACGGCGACGCGCCTCTTAAAGGTCTGGTCCTGGCAAGTAACGCAAGTTTTCAGGTACGGTTCAAAGGTGGAGTGCGGTCTTTCCCGGTGGACGAAAATCGCGACCAGGGCAAGTGGAATGTCTTGGGCCGGTTTCGCGACCCAATCTCCGTCACGCTGACAAACCAAGCTAATGGTCCCGTGGTCGCTGACGCCGTTCGATTTCTCCGGGTTCAACGTTGAATTGCTTCTCAACCAAGGCCCGAACGCGAGAAAGATTCGCCTGGCCAAGTCTACGCCGAGTTCGCGCAGGATTATTAAAGCTTCTCCGGACGGAAGGCTAAGTCTGGTGCGTCTTTAGGTTGAGACTAATTACCCAGGACGCTCTCGCTGAACCGCATTGAAGCCGTGAAAGGCACAAACCAAATGGGAAACAAAAGCTTGTGGCAAGGTGTCGCGTTCGCCTTTATGGTCCTTGGCTTGTCTGCAAGGGTGCGAGCTGCGGACTTTCAGGTTAGAGACTACGGGGCCAAGGGCGACGGAAAAACAGTCGACACATCAGCCATCCAGCGCGCGATTGACGCCGCCGCGGCTGGTCACGGCACGGTGGTGCTGGCGCCCGGCGTGTATCTGGCCGGGGCCCTTTTCCTGAAGTCAGGGGTCAGCCTGCAAATCGGCAAAGACGCAGTAATTCGCGGCATCCAGTCCCTCTCCGCCTACCCGGAAATGTGGACGCGGGTGGCCGGCACAGAAATGACCTGGCCCTCGGCTCTCATCAACGTATACGAGCAGTCAGACGTGCGCATTTACGGCGAGGGCGTGATTGACGGGGATGGCAAGATGTGGTGGGACGAATTCTGGGCGATGTTCCCCACTTACCAGAAAATGGGGCTGAGATGGGCCGTGGATTTCGACTGCAAGCGGCCGCGGCTGATCCAGATCTACAAATCCTCGCACGTCACCCTCGAAGGCGTGCGGCTGGAGCGATCGGCCTTCTGGACCGTGCACATCTGCTACTCTAGGGACGTGAAGGTGGAGGAGGTCACGGTGCGCAATAACATCGGCGGTCGGGGTCCCAGTGCGGACGGCGTGGACGTCGACTCTTCGTCGCACGTGCTGGTTGAGCATTGCGATTTTTCCGACAACGACGATTGTATCTGCCTCAAGTCCGGCAGGGACGCCGACGGCCTGCGCGTGAACCGGCCCACGGAAGACGTGGTGATACGGGATTGCATCGTCCGCGACGGGGCCGCCGGGTTCACCATCGGCAGCGAGACTTCCGGCGGAATTCGCGACGTGACGGTGGAACGGATCACGGTTCTCCCCGGCGTGCCCTACGGGATCTATCTAAAATCGGCCAAAACCCGCGGCGGCACGATTGAAAACATTGTGATTCGGGGGATGCGCATGGACGGCGTACCGGTGCCCATCGGCGCCGGTTATAACTGGAAATCCAGTTACACTTACACCCAGTTGGCGCCGGGAATGAAGCAGGCTCCGCCGTACTGGAAGGTCTTGGGCGAACCAGTGCCCCTGGCGCGTGGCCTGCCCCACTTCCGGAATATCACTGTTTCCGACCTCACGGCCACGGGAGCCCGGCAGGCGTTTCAAGTCTCCACCCGCGATGACGCGCCTTTGGAGAATTTCCAATTCACCAACGTTCACATCGAAGCGCAAACCGCCGGGAGCATTCAGGACGCCGTGAATTGGACGTTTACCGACACGCACATCCGTACCGCCGATGGCAGCCACGTGGCGCTGAAAGACTGCCGCGGAGTCCGCGGCCTTGCGCAAGAATAAGCGGCCCTTGTTTCACTGCCGGCCAGAACAGGACAGGTTAGCTATCAATTCACAGCTCGTAGTACACACACGGTTCAGAGTCCACAGTTTACAGTTCACAGTAGGAGCCGAAAACGCCCCGACGGTTAACTTTTGACTTTTAACTTTCGACTTTCAACTGCCGACTATCAACTGTAAGCCCGCCGCTACGGGCGGGCGGTCATTTCCACAGAAACCAGCCTCGCCAATCTTCAGGTTGAGCAAGTTGCGCTGCGCAACCCGCAGGGCTTCGTCTTTCGCGTGATATTAAAGAATCCCGGACGCGAAAAGCTCTCGCTACTGCTTGCCACCCTCCAGCAGCCCACCCTGCACCGTCCGCGGCAGTGGACATACGACAAGCAATGGCCCCGAACCTACGACCCCAATTCACCCACCGGCTTCTTCGGCACGGTCACGGCGGAACCACCCGCACCGGCAAGCGTGGGCACGGACGTGGTGGTGCACGACGCGGGGGATGGCGCGGTGGCCATGGGCTTCGCGGGCGCGTCCTCCGTGGCCGCGCCCTCTTTGCGTGGCGCCCTCGAGTTGGCCGCCCACGGCAAATCCGGCGGCGAGGGCATTGCCAGCGCGCTCTATCAAACCATCGAACTTGCCCCCGGTGAATCCCGCGAGTTCTTCGTGGTCCTGGCGGTTTCCACCTCGCGGGGCGGGGCCCTGGACGCCGCGCGCCAACTGCTGAGCGATCCCCAGGCGGCCAGCGCCGCGGCGCGTAAACTCATGGACGCCGACATCCAAACTTTTCTTACCCGCCTGCCCGCACTCAGCCATCCCGACCCGCGCGTGGTGCGTTTCTATCAGCAGGCGGCGCTGCAACTGCTCTATGCCCGCTGGAAGGTGGGGAAAACGTTCATTCTCGATCCGTGGTATGCGGGCGTGGGGTTGGATTCCGGCGGCATGTGCGCTTACCACTGGGATTTCGGCTACGCGGCGGTTCCCCTCGCGCTACTTGACCCCGCCGGCATGCGCGGCATGCTGGTGGCTCTGCTCAACGCGCCGGTGACGGAGAGCTGCTCCATCGAACCCCTGCGCGCCGAAGGGGACCCGGTACACCCCTTTTACTCCTACAATCCCTACTCGTTCACATCGGCGCTTGACACCTACATCCGCGCCACGGGCGACCGGGCAATCTTGCGGGAGAGCGTGAAAGGCAAGACGGTGCTGCAATGGCTGATCGTTCTGGCACAATTCGGCGAGAACGACCGCGATGTGAACCACAGCCATCTGCTCGACTACGGGGACGATGGCAACCTGCTGGAGATTAAGACCACCGGAAACGGCCCCGGCTACCTTCACGAGGTGCCAAGTCCCAATGGCGAGCGCTCCTATGTCTACGAAACCGTGGCGGGCCTTCTGGAGGAGGAGCACGACGCCGAGCATGCGCCGCTGATCCCGAAATTCCGGCAGAGTGCCGCCGACGTCCGGCGCGCGCTCAATGACATCTTGTGGATGGATGATGTGGGCTGGTACGGATCACGCCAGGCAGACGGCACCGTGGCGGCCATCTACTCCATCCAGATCTTCGACTTGTTGCGGATCCCGGGCGTGGTTCCCCTGGAACGAGCCCGGCGCCTCGTCGCGCATTTGAACGAGGGCGAATTTCTGGGTCCCTGGGGCCCGCGTTCGCTTTCCATCAAAGACCGTCTGTGGGATTGGACTGACCACGACTGGTCCGGCCCCATGACCTACATCGGCGATGGCCCGCAACTGGTGGCGGACGTCTACCAGGCCGGCTTCCCGCGCGAGGCGTGGAAAGTGCTGGAGAGAATTCTGTGGTGGCCGGAATACCTTGCCGTCTATCCGCAGGGAATCGCCAACGACGACTACACGACCCGGTTCCCGCAGTCCCAACCCTTCGGCGGGCGCATCTCCGCCGGCCGCACCAATGAGATCAGCGGTTCGGTGGGCGTGGAGGCGATTGTCCGGGGTCTTTTCGGAGTCAGGCCGGAAAGGGATGGGTCGATCGGGTTCTCCAGTGGACGCCTTCCGCAAGATGGACCCATGGCGCTGGCTTACCCGTTCCGCGGCCAGACGTGGACTATCACGCAAAGACATGAAGGCATCGATGTCTCGCGCCACGATGGTTTCGGCGCCACGCTATGGCGCGAAGACGGTTCCCTGCATTTCTCGGAAACGGAACAGGGGATTGTAATCCACGCCTCCGCCCGCTCGGGTGGCGGCGGGCGTATGACGTTGAATGCCCCCTATCTCTTGCGGAAGTTCGGGGTAAAGACGCCGGAGAGCTTGGTGGTTCGCGTCGCCAATCATCCCGCCACGATCCGCTCGGTGGACGGCGCGATTCTCCTCGACTTAACCGATCTGGGCGGCGCAGGATCGGACATCGAAATCACCGGTATGGTCAATCGCCCATCCCCCATGGACCGATGACCCGATGGCTCGATGAACAGATGACTCAATCCCTCCCCCTTTCTCGCGTGATAGAATAAGTTGAACACATCCCCATGCGCGAATTTCCATCGCCGCAAGAGATTTTGACGGTTTTCGAGCGCCAGCCGGGCAAGACGTTTCGGCTGCGCGAGTTGGTGGTGGAGCTCGGCTTGCGCTCCAGCCAGGCGCGCGACCTCAAGAACGCGCTCAAAGACCTCTCCCGCCACCGCCGCATCGTTTATCTGAAGAAGAACCACTTCGCGCTGGTGGGCAAGGCAGCGCAGGGGTCGCTCTCCAGCCCTGAGGATATTCCGTCGCCTCGTGGCAGGGACGGCGCGGCCCCGCAGCCTGGGGCGAATCCCGAATCCCGAGTCCCGAATCCCCGAACTTCGCGCGGGGCCAACGTGGTCGGCGGCCGCCTGATTGGCCATCGCGATGGCTACGGTTTTGTGGTGCCCGACGCGCCGCTGGCGGGCACCGATCAGGACATCTACATTCCCTCCGACGGCATGGGCTCCGCCATGAACGGTGACCGCGTGGAAGTGCAGGTGCTCCGCGCCAAGCCCGACGGGCGCCGCGAAGGCCGCATCCTGAGCGTCACCGACCGCGCCCAGAAGACCGTGGTGGGCCAGTTTCATTGCGGCCAGCGCTACAACTTCGTCATGCCCTTCGATCAGCGCATCCCCTTCGAAATCGTCATTCCGCGCGGCGAGGAATGGCCGGAAGAACAAGTCCGAATTTCGAACTCCGAATTCCGCGGAACGCGCGATCGCCAGTTTGGGGGCGAGTCGGAAGGCAAAACGGCGCGGCAGGAAGTGATTTCCCGGCGCCTCACACAAGACTTGGAAGGCCTTGTGGTGGACGTGGAAATCACCAGCTATCCCCGTCCGGCGGCGTTGCCGCGCGGCCGCGTGGTGGAGATTCTCGGCCGGCGTGGGGATTTCGGCGTGGACGTGGAAATCGTCATCCGCAAATTCCATCTGCCCCACCGCTTTCCCGCGGAAGTGCTCGCGGAGGCCGGCGCGGCGCCGCAATCCATCGCGGAGCAGGACCTCGAAGGCCGCCGCGATTTCCGTGGGCTGCCCATCGTGACCATCGACGGCGAAACCGCCAAGGATTTTGACGATGCCGTGCGGGTGGAGCGCCGGGCCAATGGGAATTATCTGCTGCACGTGCACATCGCCGACGTCGCCCATTACGTGCGCCCTGCGACTGCGCTCGACAGGGAGGCTCGGCTGCGCGGCACGTCGGTCTACTTTCCCGACCGCGCCGTCCCCATGCTGCCGCTCGAGCTCTCCAACGGCATTTGCAGCCTCAACCCCCACGTCGACCGCCTGGTGATGTCGGCGTTGATGGAGATTGACCCTCAGGGACGCATCGTCGAGTACGAGCTGACGCCGGGGATCATATGTAGCGCCGAACGAATGACTTACACGGCCGTTCGCGACATTTTGTCTGGTGAGCAGGCCGCTCTCCAGCGCTATGCGGCCCTCTGCCCCGACTTCAAATTGATGGAAGAACTCGCGCTGATTCTCAATCGGCGGCGCGTGCAGCGCGGCTCCATCGACTTCGATTTGCCCGAGCCGCTGATTGAGTTCGACGAGCATGGCCGCATGGTGGGCATCACGCGCTCGGAACGGAACGTCGCCCACCGCCTCATTGAAGAGTTCATGCTGGCCGCCAACGAATCCGTGGCCAGGTATCTCGAGCGTCGCGGGATTCCCTCGCTGTATCGCATCCACGAGAAGCCGGAAGCGAAGAAGGTTTTGGAGTTTGAGGAAATCGCCGCCAGCTTCGGCTATTCACTGGGAGTGGAGATGCCCGCCGCGCAACGCTTCCGCCCCCACAAGCGTGACGAGCGCGACCGCCACATGCGTTTCATCGAGCGCGTAGAGACGAAGGAACTGGAGATCACCCCGCGGCACTACCAGCGGCTCACCCAGCGCCTGGAGGGCAAGCCGGAGGAGCGCATCCTTTCCTACCTGATGCTGCGCTCGCTTAAGCAGGCGCGCTATTCGGAGGAGAACGTGGGCCACTTCGCGCTTGCGGCCCAGACCTATACCCATTTCACATCGCCCATCCGCCGCTATCCGGATCTGATCGTGCACCGGATTCTCAAGGGTGCGCTGGAACGGGAAGGCGGCAGCGCGCGCGTGGCGGGCGATGAAGCCGATCATCCTGGTCCCGGAGAGGCCCGGCAGGAAGCGCCGCGCAAACGTCGCGGGGCAGCGGCGGAAAAGCGCCACGCGCCAGCGGCCTTCCACCCAGGCAAAGGCCCCACCGGCCAAACCCTTCCCGGCGGCGCATTCGTCTTGCCCCAGGAACTCCACTCCCTCGGACAGGCGACTTCGGAGGCTGAGCGCCGTGCCGCCGACGCCGAGCGCGAGCTCATCGAATGGAAGAAAGTCTCCTTCATGGCGCAGCACGTGGGCGACGAGTTCGACGCCCTCATCATCAGCCTGATCAAGTTTGGATTCTTCGTGGAGCTTACCGACCTTTTTGTGGAAGGCTTCGTCGCGCTCGCCACGCTGGGAGATGACTATTACGTCTACCGCGAGCGCCAGCGCGCCATCATCGGCCAGCACACGCACCGCGCCTTTCACCTGGGAGAGCGCGTGCGCGTGCGGCTGGACCGCATCGATCAATCCGGCAACAAGCTGGAATTCTCTTTGGCGGAGTAGCGCCCGCCTCTACGCCTCTTTATACAGCCAGGCGGAAACCAGCGTCGCCAGAATCGCGCCCACCCAGAGGTCGAGCATCCACCCGAGCATGATGGCGCGGCTGAAGGGCGCCCAGGACGCCATCGTGAGGCTGAGGGGGAAACCCATCACGAAGCCGATCAGCAATCCCACCCGCAGGGCGGTGATGGGTCCGGGCCCCAGAGTGGCGCGTACGGACACATACACCCACGTCAAAATGTAGGTGAGCAGGAACAACGTCACGAACCAGTAGACATAAAAGAGCGCGTAGCGCGGTTCCACCAGCAACAGCCTGTGCGCTTGTGCCTCGAGGTATTTCGAGGGCAGGATGACCATGTTGATGATCGTGCTCCAAATTCCCCAGACCACCCCGCCTGCCAATGTACCCAGAGCGACCCGACGTAAGCCGATCGTAACCATAGGAGAGCCTCCTCTCAAAGGCCTGTTGCGGAGAGAGACCTTTGTTGTCGGGCATCGTACCGGGGCGCGGCAGCGGTGTCAAGCAGCATGCGAAAGCTTCCCGGCTTGCGGGCAGGCATGAAAACCGATATTCTAATTTCTGCTGAAATTACCCGCAGGCCTTGCCCATCATCGCCGCCTCGGATCGAGCAGCCATCGCATGAAGCGAGTTCTGATTCTTCACTACCATGAAATCTGGCTGAAAGGCGGGAACAAGAATTACTTCCTCAGCCGGCTGCGCGACGCCGTCCGCCAAAGCGTCGCAGATCTGCCGGTGGCAAGGCTGGAAGGCATCTCCGAGCGCCTGATCCTTACCCCGGGTGATGACGCGGCCCTTCCCCGCATCATTGAGCGCCTGCGCCGGGTTTTCGGTCTCGCCTACATTGCCCCGGCGCGCGAAATGCCCAGCGCCATCGAAGCTCTGGGCCCGGCGGCTTGCGAGATGATGGCGGAAGCCAATCCTCGCAATTTTGCCGTGCGCGTGAAGATTGCAGACTCGGCCTTCCCCATGAATTCCATGGAACTGGAGCGCGAACTGGGGCGCCGGGTGTTGGAACACTTGCGCGCGCGCGAGGCAAGCGTGCGCGTCAAGCTTCAGGAACCCGAGGTGACTTGCCAGGTGGAAATTGTTCCGGGGGGTAGGGCGCTGCTCTATGCCCAGCGCGTGGATGGGCCCGGCGGCCTGCCCGCGGTCACCAGCGGGCGTCTGGTGGCGCTGCTCTCCGGGGGGTTCGATTCCTCGGTGGCGGCCTATAAAATGATGCGCCGCGGATGCCACATCACCTTTGCACATTTCTTCGGCAATCCCTCGCCTCAGAGCAATCCCTCCTCGGGGGTGGCGGAAGACCTTGTCCGCACGCTCACTCCCTATCAATTTACCTCGCGTCTGTACCGGATTCCCTTCGACGCCATCCAACGGCAGATTGTGGCGGGCGCCCATGAAAGCTACCGGGTGTTGCTGTACCGCCGCATGATGGCGCGCATCGCCCGGGAAATTGCGCGCGCCGAACGTGCCCTCGGTCTGGTTACCGGCGACAGTGTTTCCCAGGTGGCATCACAGACGCTGCATAACCTGATGGCGATCGATCAGGGCCTTGACCTGCCGGTTTATCGACCCCTCGCGGGTGACGACAAAGCGGAGATCCTGCGCATGGCGAGGCAGATTGGGACCTACAAGATTTCTTGCGAGCCTTTTGAAGATTGCTGTCCGCGTTTCATGCCGCGCTCTCCCGCGATTTTCGCCCGCCCGCAGGAGCTTGACGAGGCGGAATGCCGTCTGGATATCGACGCCCTGGTGCGCTTGGGCCTGGAGGGCGCTACCTGCATGGATTATAAGTTTGAGCGGGGCGAAGTGACGGCGCGCGAAGGTTCCTCGCGCCGGATCGAGCACCTGCTGATAGAAAAGAAGGCGGTCGAGGGACAACCGGCTGCCCACGACGCAGCTTCCAAGTGAAGGGGTGGAGCACTCTCACCCTCCGGGCTTTTTCGCGAATGAGGACGCTACCGCTCCTCGATGTTCGTTGACGGTTCTGGGGGCGCTTTCTATAATGGCTTGCTGTGAGTGGAGTCATCCTATGATGAAGAGAATTCTTGCCACCCTGATTGTCCTCTGGGCCCTTCCCGGATGGCTCCCGGCGCAAGCGACAAAACCCAGCGAACCTCCGAGCGCGGTCCAGGCTCCCTCCAATCCTAAACCCATCACCTCACGCGTTTACCTGGTCAACGTGCCCTTGACGGTGACCGACAAGAAGAATCGCCTGGTCATCATGATGACCAAAGATGACTTCAACCTTTTTGAGGACGGCAAGCCACAATCCATCCAGTATTTCAGCCGGGAAACGGATTTGGCTCTGCGCATCGGCCTGCTGATTGATACCAGCAATAGTATTCGCGACCGTCTGCGCTTTGAACAGCAAGCGGCCACGGATTTTCTCTCCGACACGATCCGCAGGGGAAAGGACCAGGCTTTTGTGGTGGGCTTCGACGTGGAGCCCCAATTGGTTCAGGACTACACGGACAATGTCGAGAAACTTTCCAGTGCCATTCGCGGCCTGCAGGCCGGGGGCGTTACCAGTCTCTTCGATGCAATTTTCTTTTCCTGCAAAGAGAAGTTACTTTTTTTCCCGCCTCCCGAGCCCTACCTGCGCCGCATGATGATTGTTATTAGCGATGGGGAGGACAACCATAGCGAGCACACGCGCGAGGAAGCGCTGGCCATGGCGCAACGGGCGGAAGTGACGATCTTCGCCATCAGCACCAACCGCAGCGGGTCCGAGGGACGCGGTGATAAGGTGCTCAAGCGGCTGGCAGAACAAACCGGCGGCCGCGCCTTCTTCCCCTTCGAAGCCAGTGACCTGGCAGAGGATTTTCGAGCGATTGGACGGGATCTACGTACGCAATTCCTGCTCAGCTATACATCCACGAATACCGCCCGCGACGCGACTTTCCGCAACATTTCGATTCTGCCGGTTGATAAGAGCCTGCACGTGCGCGCCAAGACGGGCTACTTCGCACCCTCGCAATAACGCCTTCTAACCCGCCGGCGCGTAGTATCCGCGCCGGGCGTTTACCTTGGCATTCCCCGCGCGAACTTTGACCTCGATCTTGCGGAAGGTACCGTCGAGTTTGGTGTTGGTGGGCGTATACCCCAACAAGTATTGCGTACGGAGTTCGTTGGCGATCTGCTGGAAGGCGGCGGAGGAATCCTTGCTGCTCGAGTCGATCACCCGGCCACCGGTTTCGTCGGAGAGCTTGTGCAACTTCGATTCGCCGCCATATCCCATCCCCTGTCGGGCGTAGAAGCCCCGGTCGTGGATATTGACCGAATAGATGATGATGTCCGCTTTCTGCGCCGCCTCCAGCGCCGCGTCAATACTAACTTTGCTTCCCTGATCTTCACCGTCGGTCAACAGAATAAGGACTTTGCGGCCCACTTCGTTCTTGAGCAACTCGCGCGCCGACAAGTAGACGGCATCATACAGGTGGGTCGCCCCTTGCGAATCGGTAGGAAAAGTTCCGGGGGTGCGGACCCCTCCTCCGTTGATCTCCGCTTCGTCGATGGCCTTGTCGAGCCGATGGAGGTCCGCGGTGAAGTCCTGGTCCAGTTCCACATCCACGTCGAAATGCATGACGAAGGCAAGGTCCTTTGGCCGCAGCACATCGCGCAGGAATGCTTCCGCCTCACTTTTCTCCACTTCCAGCACGCGGCCCTGGCTGGGACTGGTGTCCACCAGGATGCCGATAGTCAGCGGTGTGTCGGCTTCACGCGAAAAATAGCGGATCTCCTGCGGCTGTTGGTCTTCTTCCAAAGTGAAATCGTCTTTGGTGAGGTCGGGAACCATCCGGCCGTTCTTCTCCCGTACTACGGCGTAGACGTTCACAACCTCGGTGGTGACTTTCAGAGTTGTACCGGTCGGGGGAAGCTCTTGCCCCTGCTGGGCGCCGGCAAAGGGTGCTGCCGATAACAGAATGCAAAGTGAGCAGATGATATCGCGCATAATTCTCAGTTGATGTGGGGGAGATGCATGTACGGTGCGCATGGTTGTCCTTGGGGCGCCCTCGGCCTCTCTGCTTTTGGATGCAAATTGAAGACGGCGCGTCGAACTTGGTTTCTCAGTCAACCCTTGCGGACGCTTCCTACTGTCCCTCTGCCCGCAATCCAGTTTACCTTAATTTGGAGTGAGAAGGCGGGGAACCTTCTCTCCACCCGCGCCTGGCGCGACTCCGGGCAGGGTGTTCATGGTCACCGGCGCGTACGAACCCACGTCGCGACCTCGCGTGATGATCGGAACATTTTCTTCGCGCTTCACTTTTTCGTCGTCAACAATCACTTTCCCCTTGACAAGATAATTCGGTTACTCTAAACATGATGATTGAATACGCGCTCCGCCAGTAAAGCTGGCGGATAAAATCTAAAAAGTTCGGAGGAGAATAGAATGGCAGCGAAAAAGAAAGCCAAGAAAA
>Ga0326728_10011574_pt1 | contig 20041 bp, 16 predicted proteins | sample MB3enrmetagenome_FD_207602 | JGI IMG/M metagenome (GOLD analysis project Ga0326728, IMG submission 207602) | Lab enriched peat soil microbial communities from McLean, Ithaca, NY, United States - MB31MN | ecosystem: Environmental > Terrestrial > Soil > Wetlands > Peat | place: USA: New York... | reverse complement strand
CGCGCCACTGTCGGGCCCGGCTCCGATTCCTGCGGCGACGCATTCCCCTTCGCCGTCGGTCCTTCCCTGGGTCGTGGCCGGAGTGGGAGGTGCCGTCGCCATCGCCGGAGGTGTTCTCGCTGCCTTCGGCGCATCGGACATCTCGAACGCGTCGTCGCGGTGCAGCAGTCGCTTGCATTGTGCACCGGATGTGGCCGACGAGGGCAATCGAGGGCGCACGCTCGAAGAGGCGGCTGCCGTTGTGCTTCCGGCAGGGGCCGCAGTGCTTGCTACGGGAGTCGTTTGGCGCATTCTCGACGGATCGCGAGTGGAAACCACGGTTCCGCCAGCGGCGATCGTCGTCGGACCGCGTGGGTACGCGGGCATCGCCGTTGGTATGACCTTCTAGACGACCATCGAGAGACGTCCGCGATGCAGCCCTTTGTGGGTCGGACGCGCGGGGATAGAAACAATCTTGATGCCGACAAGCATCCCACCGATATCCCGGGGGGCCGTCCGGCAGGGGGGCAAGGAGGAGCTGCGCGCGTCCGTCCTGAAAACGTACGTTCTTCGAATTCGCACGGAGTACGGAGATCACGCGGTCCGTCAGCTGCTCGCGGGCGCTGGAATCGAGCCTTCGGCCGTGGACAACGAGACCGGCTGGGTCAGTCAAGTCGCCGCGCGACGCGCACTGCGAGCGACCGCCGGACTCCTCGGCCGCGACGCGATTCGACGCCGAGGCGACTGGGCAACCCATCCGGAAGCGCTGGGCGTTCTCGTCCGAATGCTTCGCACGAGCACCGATCCCCTCGACGCTTATCGCTATCTCGCAGAGAACGCCGGGGAGACAACGCGAATTGGAACGTGGGACATCGACGAACACTTCGAGGTACGCAACAAGCGATCCGGTGTCGAAACGATTCGGATGACCTACCGAGTTCGCGTCGACAGTGCCGACGATGGACCTGACCGCACCGATCGCGAGGGCGACTCCCTGCTCTGCGATGCGCGATTCGGGGAGCTCGCAAGTCTGCCGCGCATCTGGGGCCTGGCTGACGCGGAGATCACGCACGACACCTGCATCGCGCGCGGTGCGAATTCATGCGTTTACGACATACGTTGGACGAAGCCGTCCATGCACCGCGGGACGATCGCGTTCGCCTGCTGCGCGGCCGTGGCATGCGGTGTCGTCGTCGGGATTGCAGGCGGCATTCTCGCCGGCGCCCTCTCGGCGTTGCTCGGAGCGCTACTCGGCGGCGGGACTGGCTTTATGTGGGATCGGGCGCGTGACGATCGATACGCGCGCGCTTTCGAGCGAAACCGGATTGCGGCCCTCGAACGCGGACTCGAACTCAAGGGAGAGCTTGGATCGACGCCCGGAGATCTCGCCGGCATGGTGCTCGGCGGCAAGTACCGGATCGTGCGCAAGATTGGCTCGGGCGGCATTGGAGTTGTCTACGCCGCCGAACATGTGTCTCTCGGCCACGAAGTCGCTGTGAAGATTCTTCGCGGTGCCGCCGCTCGCGATGGGGGCGAGATTGCACGACTTCGGCGCGAAGCTTATATCCAGGTTCACGTCGAACATCCGAACATCGTCCGCGTGCTCGATCTCGACCAGATGCCCGACGGCAGCATTTACGTCGTCATGGAGCGGCTCGTCGGGCGCTCACTTGCCGACAAACTGACGCGAGACGGACTGTTGGCGCCGGGGCTTGCAGTTCCGGTCTTCATCGGTGTTTGTCGCGCGCTGCACGCTGCGCATAAGAAGGGAGTCATTCACAGAGATCTCAAGCCCGGCAATGTATTTCTATGCGACGACGGATCGGCCAAAGTTCTCGACTTCGGAATGAGCAAGCTCGCCAGCGCTGAGTCACTCACGCAGGCTGGCTACACGCTAGGCACGCCCGAGTACATGGCTCCCGAGCAGTGCATCGGAGCTCAAGTGGAACCTCGCACGGATCTCTACGCACTGGGAGTTCTCATGTACGAGGCCCTGACCGGAGCCCTTCCCATCGTGGCTGCGCACCGCCGCGAGCTTCTCGATCTGCACCAGCGCCAGATCCCCATACCTATGCGGGCCCGTCGCGCGGACCTGCCAATTCCCGAAGCGCTGGACGCGGCCGTGATGAAGTGCCTCAAAAAGAGGCTAAACGAACGACCCAAGAGCGCTGCGGACTTCGAACAGATGCTCGCAGCGGTTCCGCTCGAGGGTCTCCCTCGATCCTATCCGCCGGGCGTCATCGCGCGCGCTTCACCGGCAATCAGGTCTCCTGTCCACGACCCGAACGCGGGCACCGTGGCAAGCGTACCTAGCGCCTCGCGGTCTAGCCCCGATGATTCGTGAACGGAGTCCTGCCTAGCTCCGCAGCAACCACGCAAGCCCCACAAGGCTGAGCGCGAGCACCGCCAGCGCCGCAATCACTACGAGGACGTCGAAGGCGGACCAGCGAACGCCTTGTGCGACCCGACCTCGTGATGCCCTGTTCGGGATCGCCGCCACGGGTGCCGGTGAAGCTGCCTCGGCGAGAGCGGGCGAGGTGGGACCAGTCCCCGAGAGCAGGAGCCCCTCTGAAACTCCTGATGGGATTGTCTCGTGTCCGGACTCATCGACATTTTTGATAAACTCGTCCGCGACTCCCTCGATGCGAGCGAGTGCGTCCTGCACGGGCTGTTCGAGCGCCAGCACCGTTCGGCCGATACGCAGCATGGTCGACGACCGCCACGCAGAGACTTCGTCGGACATCACGCACGCACTCCCGAGCCACGTCCCATTCTTCGAGTTGAGGTCCCGTACGCTCACATGGTCTCCATCTCGCCGGACACTCACGTGTTGGCGCGACGCGTCCGTGTCCCCGACGACCAAGTCACACTCGACTCCGCGACCCACGATGTAGTCTCGACCCTCCTCCCGCAAGCGCACCGAGCGCCCTCGGTCCGCCCCCTCGACGACGCGAACGGCTGCCGTCGTATCCTCGCCTGCGGCTTCGAGCGCGCGCGCCACGAGTGACAGCGCGAGCTCCCGCGTCGAAGCAGCTACGTCGCGAGTGACGGGAGCACCGTCCATGCACAGCTCGAGCGTTACGCGACCCAGGCGAACGACGTCGCCGGAGCGCACGACACGCGACGCGCGTGGGGCGATGCGCACGCCGCCGACGTGGGTCCCATTCGTGCTCGCTTCGTCAAACAGCAGAAACTCGCCACCGTCGGAGCAGAGGTACGCGTGGCGGTGACTCACGCTCGGGTCGGGCAAGCGGACGTCGCAGCCGGCGCCGCGCCCGAACACAATGCGCTGCGTGCCGTCGAACGTCAGGCGAGTGGCATCCTCACCTTGGGGACACACGATCACAGTGACGGGCATGGTGCTCCTCGAACACTCACCGAGGAGCCATCCGACCGTCGACCGCATCGGATGCACGTGCGTGGAATTCGATCCACTCGGTCACCTCGTCGGCCACATCCCGGCCAAGGTGCCTGCCGAGCTCCTGGATTCCCGTTGGCGACGTCACATTGACTTCCGTCAGTCGGCCACCAATGAAGTCGAGTCCAACGAAGACGAGACCGTCCGCCTCGAGGCGCGGCGCCATGTCGGCGACGATCGATCGTTCGTCCGCCGACACGTCGCACGGATCAACGCGACCTCCGACGTGCATGTTGGAGCGCACGTCGTCCTCTCGTGGTACGCGATTGATCGCCCCGAGAACGCGGCCCGCAAGGACCAGTACGCGCTTGTCGCCGTGCCTCACGTCCGGCAGGTATTGCTGCACCATCGCGGGTCGCGTCCCCTCCCCCGTGAGCGTGTCGACGATAGAGCGCGCATTGCGATCCCCGGGAACGATGACGAGCACCCCGCTTCCTCCCGCGCCGTCGAGCGGTTTGATCACACCCGCTCCAATCTCGGCGAGGAACCGATGGATTCTCTCCCTGTCGCTCGCAACCAGGGTGCGCGGCATGTGCCGAGCAAAATGCAGCGCGTAGAGCTTCTCGTTCGCCTCGCGAAGACCACGGGGATCGTTGACGACGAGAGTCTGCCCGCGCAGCAACTCGAGCATCAGGGTCACGTACAAGTAATGACTGTCGAAAGGCGGATCCTTCCGGATGAAAACGCAGTCGACGGAAGAAAGCCTGACGTCCTCTCGCGGCCCCAAAGTGAAGTGTGGGAACGCGTCGCTCACGGTGACTGGGCGAACGTGGGCCCACACCTCGCCGCCCTGAACCGCGATATCGCGCAATTCCGCGTGCAACCCGACGTGACCGCAACGCTGCGCCGAGCGCTGGAAGGCGAACGTGGTGTCGCGAGCGGGCAACACGCGGTCCATGGGGTCCATGATGTAGACGAAGCGCATGGCAATAGGTCTACCCCGAATTCGCGCTCTCCCCCTGCCCGAAGTCCGGGGGCAAATCTATCTGTCGACATAGCAGCCGAGAAGGTCGGTGTATTTCGGGCGAGGCCGAGCGAGGCCAGCGCCGAGTCGCGCGGAGCCTGCTTCCCGTAGGCGAGCACGCTCGACGCTGGGATGGCGAAGGGATCGCCCGAAAGACACCGGCATTCTAGTGGTCGTCGTACGCCATTGCCGCGAGCTGAGCGCTCTTATCCGGATCAAGATCGCTCACCAGAAGGTAGCCCTCCCCAGCACGCTCGGTCGCTGCCACGGAGTATCCTTTCTGGCGTCCGACCCTCACTTCTGCGTTGCCGACCGCTCGCGGCGCGAGCTCCTCGGCTCCGATTTGAATCTTTTCCGCGTCGTAGACGAGAACGCTCACTCGCCTAGCATCGTCCATCACGTACTGCAACATCGCCGCCCGCTGCGCGTGCAGCGGCACGATCCTGCCCCCGACCAAGTGCGCACCCGCTCGTTCGAATCCACCGGCGTGGACAGGAACTCCAACGTACCGCTCGAGGCTCCGTATCGCTTTCAAATCGGTTGCTTCTGGCGGCAGCGGCTGCGTGTGCTCGAGGACCAGCTCCTTGAGCAAGTCGTCGCCGAACCCCGCCCGCGCTTCCTGGGTCGTCGGGGCCAACGAAACCCCACGCGTCGCTGCTCCCCACACGAGCGCGAGCGCCGCCGCGGTCGCTAGCGGCACCATGGTTCGCCACGAATTCTTGGATCCAGGGAGTGCACCCTCCGCGATGGACTCGACTTGAGCGATCGACCGAGCTCGTTCGCCCGCCAAGGCACCGGCAATCCGCTCGTGCAGTGAGTTGGGCGCCGCGGTCTTGACCGCTCGCTTGAGCGAGCCACGAATGGCCCGCAAAAGGCCAAGCTCTTCGCGACACGTTTCGCAGCCCGATACGTGATCATCGAGCTCGAGCATCTTCGACGCTTCAAGCTGCCCATCCAGGTACGAGTCGAGCACCCGGGCGCGCTCGCGGCACTCGTGCAACGTCACGCAGCACCTCGCTTTCGCGCTCGATATTCGTCCAAGCTCGCCGGGCTCCCCTTGCGCCCAGCGGCGGCGTCGCCGACCCTTTCCTCGCCCTTCACGATCCCCAGGGCGAGAGCGTGATTGTAGAGCGCCCGCTGCAAGAGCTTTCTGCCCCGGTGCAGGCGGCTCATCACGGTGCCAATCGGGCAGCCCATGATTTGAGCGATCTCCTCGTACGAAAACTCCTCGACGTCGCAGAGGACGACCGCCAACCGGAACTCCGCGGGAAGAGCCTCGAGCGCCTCATGAATCTCGCGCTCCACGATTGGCATTAATGCAAGCGCCTCGGGGTCCCGAAGCTGCCTCATCGTGTTGGCGCTGACCCATCCGTCCGCCAGCGGATCGGAATCGGGACCCTCGAGCACGGAGCGCTCTAGCCCTCCGCGGCGATACTTGTTGATGAACGTGTTCGTCAGAATCCGGAACAGCCATGCCTTGAGGTTCGTGCCGGCGTGGAACTGCTCACGCGCCCGCATGGCCTTGACGAGCGCATCTTGGACGAGATCTTCAGCCTCTGTGGGGTTTCGCGTGAGCTTGCATGCCACGCCGTACATCGCATCGAGATGGCCCAGGGCTTCTTCGGCGAAGGCGTCGTTCTTCGGTGCAACCAGGGAACTTGTCATCGGGAGGAACCTCGGAGGGGTCGTGCTCGATGGCAACAACATACGTCGCGTCGTCGTATTCCGCCCGCCGCTTGCGTTTCCCCCGTTTCCGGAGAGATGCTGGCACCCGCCAGCAGGGCGCAGGAAGCCGCCATTGGACCGGTTTGGCCGTCCACTCATCCGCCGACCCACGCCCTTGAACGACAGTTCAGACTTGTGGTGGCGGCCCGCCTTTGAGCTGCCTCTCGATCTCGTCGATGCGCTCGTTCAAGCGCCGAACTTCTTGCTGGAGCTGCTGCAAGGGGCGAAAGCTCGCGAGGATCGCCGTGATGCGGTCGTCGAGCTGGTGCGACACTTCCTCAATCTTCTCTTTGGCTTGGTCCACGAGCGTTGGTTTCCCGTCTTTGGTCACCACGTCGGTCTTCTCCTCCGGAGGTCGGTTCGAGCCTGGGATAAGTCGCCCTATTGGGCCCTCGCGCAGATCTGCGAGAACTCTTTCCGTGCGAGCGACGATGAGATCCTTGAGGGTCTGGAGCGGAACGCTCCGCGATTTGGCCTTTTGCTCCTCGTAGATGATCTGAGCAAGAGTAACCTCGGTCAGGTCGTCTTTGGTGTTGTTGTCGATGATTTGGACTTCCTCGCCTTCGCGTACCATCTCCGCGATCTGGAGCAGCGTGACGTATCGGCTGTCCTTCGTGTCGTAGAGTTTTCGGTTGGAGTAGCGCTTGATGAGCCTGCGAGCTCGGTCGGTCGCGGGGGAGGATGGCGCATGGTTTTCGGATGTCGGGTCCACAGTCGTTCTCCGGTGGCGTATGAGCGGATGAGCGCACGCCTCGCGCCCTCTGTAGCTTCATAACGATACACTGACGCGAGGAGTCAACGTGACAGAAGCGTCGCCGATCCGCCACGATGATGCCGTTTGCGCTCCCTTGGAGCTCGAATCCCTCGTCATTGCATTCGAGGGGGCCTCGATTCCGGCCCTCGATGGGGTGTCGATGGCGGTCGGCTACGGTGAGCTCGTGTCGCTCATCGGCCCCAATGGGGCGGGCAAGTCGACGCTGCTGCGCGCCGCGGCAGCGCTTATCGCTCCGCGATCCGGCATCGTACGGGTGATGGGGCGGGACGCCCGTGGTCTCAGTCGCCGGGAGATTGCACGCTCGGTGGCATTCGTCCCGCAGGGCGAGGATCTGGGCGCGTCGTTTCGGGTCGCCGAGGTCGTCGAGATGGGGCGTTCGCCCCATCAAGGAGGATGGATGCGGGCCGCTCCCGAGGATGACACCGCCGTGCGCAGCGCCCTAGCCCGGTGCGACCTGCTGGCCCTAGCCCAACGCCGCGTCGACACCCTGAGCGGAGGCGAACGCCGGAGGGTCTCCATCGCACGCGCCCTCGCTCAAGAGCCGCGTGTCCTTCTGCTCGACGAGCCAGGAGCATTCCTCGACATTGGGCATCGCCGGGAGCTCGAAGCTCTCCTCACGAACATCGTCTCCGCCGAGCGCATCGCTTGCGTCGTGACGATTCACGACCTGGATGCCGCGGCGCGGATGTCGTCACGCGTCGCAGTCATGCACGCGGGCAAGCTTCTCGCCGTCGGCCCACCGAGCGACGTGATGACGCCGAGCCTTCTGCGGCGGGCGTTCGGGGTCGACGTCTAGGAGGTCGGTCCTCTAGAACTGCACGCCCGTGTCGATGAAGTACATCTCGGGATCGCCCGCGTCCGCCGCCCAGCTCCCGATCACGTCTTGGGCGACGAGGGCTTGGCCCGAGGGATCGGTGATGCGAAGGGTGACCGGCAAACTGAACGGGCCAGCTCCTTGGGGAAGCACCCAATCTCCGGTGCGTTCCTGAGGCCGCGCCATCGTGTAGTTGGGGTCGCGCTCGAGGGCGATCCACTGGCCGCTGGGGAGCTGCGCCTCGACGGACACGATCGACCCCAGGTTCCGCACGTTGACCACGCTCAGGGAGAAGTAGTAGGGCCCGGCGCCGCCCTGCAACCATATGTACACGTTGCCCACGACCGGGCACGGGACTCGCTTGTACCGGGTGGGGATGACGCCGTCGACGAGGTTCCCGTTGGGATCGCCCGTCTGCAGGCGCGCCATCGCCGTGTTGCCCAAGTCCAGGTGGATGCTCTCGTCGGCCTGGGGGTCGTGGTCGGGCGGAAGGTCGCCCGGCGGCAGCGGGCAGCCGTACTTGAAGTTCGAGACCTCGCCGCAGTGGTCGCGTCCCGACCCGCAGCACCATTTTGAGTTGGCGGAGCAGGGGCAGGAGTCGACCACCTGAAGCACGACGGGCGCACTTCCCGCGTCCGGCGGCAGGTCCGTGCCGTCCGGGTTCGTTCGCACGACTTCAAAGCACTCGCCGCAGCTGAGGTAGTTGTCGTCGTTGTTGGCGTTGCTGGTCAGGCTCGGCCAGAACTGCGTGTAGTAGTTGCCCTGCGGCGCAGCGAAGTTTCCGCGCAGCGTGGGGCCCGCGTCCGGGTCGCGACAGAGGTCGGGATAGGCCTTGCAGAAGGGTGCGCATGCGCCCGCAGCCGCATCGGCCTCCATCGTGCAGCCGCCGTAGAGGCCGAACTGGCATGCGCCGCCTTGGTCCAACAGAGCGAAGTGAGTCGAGCGCGAGTAATGCCAGGGCTCACTGCCGCAAAGGGCGTGGACCTCAGGCCAGCTGCCCGAGATGCATCCCTTGTAGTCGACCGGAACGCAGGAGCCTGCGTCGCCAGAACCCGCGTCGCCGGAGCACTCAGTGCACGACTCAGACGTGTTGATCCCGCTGCAGTACTGAGCGCAGCACACGCCGTCTTCCGTCACCCAAGCGCCGCAGGCACCTGCCTCGACGGGTGGGCGCTCGGCCGGCGTCCGCGGCTCAGCGTCGAACGCACCGCAAACCAGACCGCCGTCGTCGCCTTCCCCACCCTCCGATGCGGAGCCGCCGTCTCCAGAACCGCCGCCGTCTCCAGAACCGCACCCGTCTCCAGAACCGCCGCCGTCGATTGCACCGCTGTCGTCGCCTCCGCCCCCATCCATCGTGGTGACGATCGTGCTGTCGTCGTCCCTGGCGTCGTTGGATATCGTGGAGTCGTTTCCTCCCCCGTCGCCACTCCAACCGGTGGCCTGCCCGTCGGCCGGACCGCCCAGCGAACCTCCCTCGCGTGAAACCGACGGGGATTCGCTGCTCGCGCACCCGGATGTCATCCAGGCCAGAACGAGAAAGCAGATAGCGCTGATCGCATACCGGAAGGCTAGCACCGCGGCGGCCATTGGAGAGGAGCGTGGCGTGCATCGAGAAGGGACGCAGAGAGAGAGACGACGACGGTCACGGTAATGACGGAGGATCACGGCAAGAACGACATCTTGTCGCGATCATCATGCGGGATCCAACGACCGGGATCATCCGAGGATCGAGACACAAGAACTTCATGTGCGCGACGGTACGGTGTTCTTACGCTGGTAAGACTCAACGATGACAACGGTCCCACCCACTTCTTATTGTGGGAGGAGCGGCTCCATGCAGCGGTAAGAATCCATTCCCGTCGTTGGAAGAATCGCCTGAGCCCACGGTCGTCAACGGTTCCCTTCGCGATAAAACTCTCTCATCGTCGCGACATGATCTCGATCTCCTCGTGACAAGAACGTCCGTTCCCCGTTGCAAGAAGGGCCGCGTGCGACGGCAAGATGGACGTCTTGTCGTAACAACATTCATGGATCGCCGCTGCCAGAGTGCTTGGGCATCACGACAAGATGGTCTTCTCCTCGTGACACGATTCATTGATCGCCGTCACATGAGGGCTCGAGCACCACGACAAGATGGTCTCATGCCTCCAGCTCCGAAGGACAGGGCCGCCTCAGTTGCACGTGGCGGCGGTGGCGCACGGAGTCCAGTCGCCCTCAGTGGCGGTTATCGTGGCGGTTCCGGCGGTCAGCCCCGTCGCCGAGGCCGTCACCGTGATGGTGCCGGCGCCAGTTGCCTGGACAATCGCATAGGCCACACCCTTGTTCGAGTTTCGAACATTGCCGCGGAACGTCTCCATACCCATGCTCGCGCTGTCCACGGCAATGATGGTGCCGGGCCCCGATATAGCGAAGGTGATCGGCGTGCCGTCTGCACTGGTAACAGCGGCCTGAACGTACGCGACATCGTTGTTGTCGGTAACCAGCGCGGTGTGATCGGCCGTGACGGTGACCTTGCCCGCCACCGCTCCCGAGCTAAACGCGGTCGTCGGAACGCCCCACTCCTTCTGCCACGTGTTGCCTGAAGAACTGACAGCGCCCATTTCGTCCATAAGGCCCCCACTGCCTCCGATCACGGTGGTCTCGCCATTGACCTCGCCCATATACCCAACGCCCGTCCAGATGAACTCGCCCGTGAGGCCCGGGTTGGCCAGGACCAACGTCCAGGTGCTCGTTTCCGTGCCCTCCTCGGTCATCATACCGGATTTCGTTGAAACGCTTTGAAGCGCGGTCAAACAAGCGCTCGTGTTGTAATTGGTGCCCCACACATCGAGCAGATTTTCGGTCGCACCGCCGACGTCGCCGTTCTGCGGATCGAGCAGGGCCTGCGTGATGGGCTTCTGGGGATCAAGCGCGTGAGCGATGGCCCTCATCTCGGTGAGGATTGGAGTTCTGGTCGCAAGCGAGTCGTGGATTTCATTGCCCATGCTGTAGAGGGCCACGCTTGGGTGGTTGCGATCGCGCATGATGTAGCCAGTGAAATCGACCTCCCACCACTTCGTCCCCGTGGCCTCCGATGGCAGCGCAGGCATTCCCGTCGGCTTCGTCGACGCCACATTGAAGTAGGCGGCGTAGTCGCCAACATCAGAGTACTTGTGGGCGGTCCACACGTCGGTAAACTCGTCCAGCACGAGCATTCCCATTCGGTCGGTCAAGTCGAGGAGCTCGGGGGCGGGGGGATCGTGGGCCGTGCGCCATGCGTTTACTCCGATGGACTTGAGCTGCGCAATTCGCCTCTGGACAGCGCGCGCCGGCGCGGCCAGGCCGAGACCGTGATAGTCCTGATGGTTGGCAGCGCCCTGAAAGTGCAGCGTCTTCCCGTTGAGCGTCGCGCCGCTGTTGAACACCAGGCTCCGTATTCCGAAGGGCGTCACGTCGTCATCCACTGTGGCGCCGCCGACCTGGACCTGCGTCCCGAGCGAGTACATGTTCGGCGTGGTCAGATCCCAAAGCTGTGGATTCGCCACGGTGATGTCGAATGCGAAGCTCGCCGACGCCCCGCCGGCGATGGTCTGGGCGGCCGCCGTGCCAGTCCCGGCCTGCGTCGTGCCGTCCGGAGCGGTGATGATTCCGCCAACCGTGACGCTTTGAGAAGCCGTGCCACTATTGACGACCGAGGTCTCCACGTGGACAACCGCGGACGCAGTCGTGATCGTCGCCGGGGGAGTCTGCACATACGTCGCCCATTGGTCGATGTGCACCGGGTTCGTTCCGAGCAGGCGAACATGCCGATAGATGCCCGCGCCGGCGTAGAATCGCGAAGCAGGCTGCAGAGATGTGTCGCACTCCACCGCGATCACGTTGTCCGCGCCCCCGAACTGGACGCTCGCCGTGATGTCGTAGCGGAAGCTCACGTAGCCGTACGGGTGGTTTCCAATCTTGGTGCCATTGACGTAAACGGTGCTATTTCCCATCACTCCGTCGAACTCGACATAGACGTTGTCGGTCGACGGGACAGTCGAGGGCATCGTAAAGTGTTTGCGGTACCAGGCGATGCCGGAAGCCACCCAGGCGCCCCTGCCCGTCGTCGCAGCAGTCGCTGAGAACGGGTTGGCGGGCGGGTTGGTCCCCTCGATGGCCCAGTCGTGGGGCACGGACAACGACGTCCATGCGCTGTCCGCGAACGTCGTTCCACTCGCGCCGGTGGCGTCGCCATTGTGATAGAGCCAGGCCTGGTCGAACTTTATGATCTGGCGCACTCGACCGCTTTCCGCCTGAAGCGTGCCTCCATCGGACAGCGTGCCGCTCGAACTGCCGCTCGAGGTCCCGCTCGAACTGCCGCTCGAGGTCCCGCTCGAACTGCCGCTCGAGGTCCCGCTCGAACTGCCGCTCGAGGTCCCGCTCGAACTGCCACTCGAGGTCCCGCTCGAACTACCACCGGACGTACCACTCGACCTGCCGCTCGAACTGCCGCTCGAGGCCCCGCTCGAACTGCCACTCGAGGTCCCGCTCGAACTGCCACTCGAGGTCCCGCTCGAACTCGTACTCGAGGTCCCACTCGAACTGCTGCTGGACGTGCTGCCAGACGTTCCGCTCGAGCTGCCGCTTGAGCTCCCGGAACTCGAACTCGCCGTACCAGAGCTCGCTCCCGAGCTGGACGCTGCTCCTGAGCTTCCCGACGCTCCTAGACCTGCATCTGCGCTCGGGCCTACTCCCGAATCTGAAGTGCCGCACCCTGCCAGCACGAGCAGCGAAAAAGGAAAAAGGACCGTACCGAGCCGAGCGAGTGACAACGCCGTTTTCATGATGAGATCTCTCTTTGGGGTCCAAAGCAGGTGCGAACAATGCGAAAGGAAACTTGGTCCGAGGTTGCTCCAGAGCGCAGACATCTCGGTGGAGAGGGGTGGAAACTGACGGGCGGCGTGGCGCTCTTTATCAATCATTCAGACGGCTGCCAGAGACGGTTCCCGACCGGAGAGCCGTGGTTCGGATCGCAGGGCGCCGAGGCCCGCGAAATAGTGGTATGAGGCATTGGACAGGGTGTCAAGTGGCCTGACCAACTGGGGGCGCGATGATCGACGCGAAGGCGGTCGGTCTGCCAAATTGATGCAGCGAGCGGGCAGGACGGAATTTTATAATGGACTTGTGCTGGCAACCGCCAAAGCGTGTTAGAAATCCTGAATTCTCACAGAGAGCCCGTCCGGAAAGAGCGGGAAGCTGGCCCGGGCCACGCGTTTGTGGCTGCGGCGGCGAATGACCGAAGCGAGCCTTGATGGGGCGAGATGCGCCTCGCGTTTCCGACGAGCTCTTGGCTCACGTTGAGGCCCTGTTGCCGCCTTCGCAGCAGAATCGGCGTTGTCGTTGCCTCGGGGGTCCGCCGAGGGATCCCCGGCGCGCTTGAAGGGATTTTGTAGGTTCTGCGAACCGGGTCGCTATCGCTATCGCCGTCAACGAAAGCAACAACGTCAGCGTCGACGCGAGGACCTTCGCCACGGTGCCGGAGTCCGATCGGTCCGCCTTCCGGACCAGCTCTACCGAAAGAGATCGTTGAATTGGGAGCTGATTGCGTGGGCGAACTTGAGTAGGTCGGGCCCGAGACGCTGTCTCGGATCACGGGCAGCCTGAGTGATCGGGAGGTGGACGGCGGGCCATTCCACATGCTGCGAGGTCGGATTCTCCCGGGGGGTACTCTAGCTGCGGGTACTGCGGAACCCCGTTCCGGACGTTGCGTGAGACGATCGCGGGTTGCGCGTTCTCGAGTTCTTGTACGGCCGCGACCACCCGGCCCTTGTACCCGGGCAGTGCGGGGCCTCCGGGTGTGCGACCGAGCAGCAGGAGAAGGCGGGAAGCCCCGTCGTGCGAGTGCGTCGGTGCTGTTCCTTCTCGCCCAAACGCTGCCTTCGCCAGTTTCTCGAAGGTCATTTGAAGCAGCCTGCAGAACGTGGATTCGCACGCCGCAGTGTAAGCCGCCTGCGCTGCCCGCAGATCCTCGCCGGCCTGCTCCAGAAATGGATCGGCCCAGCCCCGAGGCTGCGGCATGGTCTACAGGGCAATCCGTGGTCGTGGTCATCGTCGCGATCATCGTCGTGATCGTGACGCGTCCACGTGCGCGAATCCCTCAACTTCCTCGTCCACGTCGCCGACGAGCAGAATATGATCCTCCTTGAACCTGGCGCCCCTTGCATCCTCGCGGTTGCTCCTCTCCTTGCGCCGGGCCTACAACGCCTTGCGAACCACTTCCCCCAGCTCCCCTTCATCGAGCGCACCGGTTCGCACGGCCACGACTCTGCCCTCGGCGGACACCACGACGAGCGTAGGCAGGATGTCCACGCCAAATGCGCGGGCTGCGCGTCCGCTGGCGTCGTGGACGATGGGGTAGCTGACGCCGTGGCGCGCGGCGAACGCGCGAGGATCTCCCTGGTCGGGAGTATCCGTGTTCACGCCGACCAGAACGATGCCCGCAGCGTGCCAGCCGTGGGAGGCCGCTTCGAGAACGGGAACTTCGGCGCGACATGGGGGACACCATGTTGCCCAGAAATCGAGAACGACGGGGTGACCGCGCAGGGCGCGCAAGGACAACGTCGCGGCATCCCCCAGAGCCGGTGCATTGGCCACGACGGGCAGATCGAAGTCAGGCGCATCGTGACCCACCATCGCCGAAGCGCGCGAGGGGCCGTGCATTAACAGGAGACCCAGCCCGACGGCCGCGAGAGCCACGAACGCTAGCGTCCCCACGAACGAGCCCGTGGGACCAGCTTCTTCGGGCATCCTGCGGAGCACAGTTAGCACGGTCAACAGAGGGTCGCCCCAGTGCGGCGCGAGGGAGGATCCTCGAGCGAGCGATTGGAACGAGCGGCGGCGGCGTTGCTGGCCAGCGAGTGGGGAAGAGGCAGCGTGATGACGAACTCAGCGCCGCCGAGCCGCGCCGACTGCCGCACCGCAATGGATCCGTTGTGCTCGACGACGATCTTCTTCACGATCGCGAGACCTAGACCCGTCCCATCCTCTTTCGTCGTGAAGTACGGCTCGAAAACGCGTTCGCGTAGCTCGTCTGGCACACCGATCCCGTCGTCCTCCACGGACAGGACCACCGCGTCGGGGGCGAGGTCCGCGCTCACGATCACCCGCCCACGCCGGCCCTCCTTCGTGCCGGGCACCTCGCGAACCGCCTGCACCGCATTTCGCACCAGGTTTACCATCACTCGGCGCATGAGTTGGCGATCGAGGGCGACGGGTATCGCCATGTCGGGGATTTCCCAGGTCACCTGCGCGGCTTCTCCCTCGGCGTTGACGAACGAGTCGTCGAGCCCCTCGTCGAGCGCCTCGGCTCCGAGGTGTCCGAGTTGCTCGCTGCACTCGCGCATGAAGTCGCGCAGACTCGCTTCGTGGACTTCGACCGGAGGCAGTCGCGCGAAGTTGGAGAAGTTGCCGACGAGGCGCCTGAGTGTCCCCACCTCCTCTTCGACGATCTCGAGCGTCGTGTCGAGCAACGACCGGAATCGCGGATCGTGGCCGGAGTATTTCCGATGACACTCCTGCACGGCGAGCTGGATCGGCGTGAGCGGATTCTTGATCTCGTGAGCTAGACGCCTGGCCATGTCCTGCCACGCTCCGAGTCTCTGGAGGTATTCGATGCGCGCGCGCGACTGCTGCATGTCGGTGAGCATCCGATTGAACACTCGAGCGAGCTCGGTCATCTCGTCGGAGCCCGTCACCGGCACCCGAACGTCTAGATTGCCTCCCGCGACCTGATTGATGGCATTGGCGATGCGGCTGATGCGCGTCGTGACTCCCCGCGCCAGGACAAATCCGAGCACGACGGTCACCGTTGCCGTGATTCCCAACAGGACCGCGAAGGCTTCGAAGTAGCTTGCGTAGACGCGGACGCGTTCCTTCGCGAGCTGCGAGTACGCTTGGTGGATCCGACCGGCACGTTCGAGTTGCGTTTCGTACCGTCGGGCGAACGCGAACGTCGCCACGAGAGTGAACCGCGTGTCGGGGGGGCCGAGGGGCAGGCGCAGTTCGAGCTTGTGCTCGGTCGCGTCGTCGATCGGCCTGCCTCGGTCGTGCCGGGCGAGCGCAACTCCGTCCGTGTCTTCGACGGCCAGCGTGACGATTTCGCCATGCGACCGCGCGAATCCCGCCTCGAGAGCGTGGGCGCACGCCAAGGAATCGTTCGCACGCGCCGCCGCGCGGAGCGACTCGTCCGATGCAATCGCGTCCGCCTCGTGCTTCATGCCGTCCTTGGCGATTCGGACGTAATCCTTGTAGAGCTCAATGCCCCGTTCGAGCTCTTGCTCCACTTCGGGACGCAGATACACCGACGACGCATAGTCGAGGAGCGAGTAGGCAAGTAGCATTGCGCTCGCAAGCGGCAGCGTTGCCGTGAGCAGGATGACCAGAGCAAGACGGCCTTCGCTCTTCCCGAGCATTGGCTAGCAGCCTAACCCACTGGGATGCCGCGCGCCGGGATCCTTGGCTCGCGAGGCGCTATGAGACCTCGTTCGGAGTGCAGCACCCTCAACATCGGCACGGAATCGCGGCGCTTACCAACCCCGAGCGAAGCAGTCCTCCGTCATCGGTCGGGCAGGTCCGCGCAGCAGCGAAAGCCCGTGGAGTAGTCGTGATGCGAATATGGGTGAGCGGTCGTTCGGTAGTTGCACCCATCGCCATTGATGTGCGTGTCGAGGTAGTACCCGCCCTGGAACGTGCCTGCGGGGTCATCCACCCATTCGTGCAGATTGCCCACCATGTCAAAGACGCCGTAATCGTTGGTACACTCGGCGCGTTCGCCGGTGCGCGTGAGAGTACCTGGTAGCTGATTGAGCCGTGGATCGTTCATGTTTCCGCCGGCACCCCACATCCAGCCGTGCTCCGGGGTGTCGTCGAGCTGTGGATTGTAGAAGCGCATGCTGCTGCGCCCGTTGTCGTTGCACCGGCCGACCTGACGTTGGTTGCCGTAAGGGAACACCGTCCGTTGCGGACCCATGCACGCTGTCTTCCATTCGACGGACGAACACAGGCGCTTGCCGCTCGCCTCGCAAGCTGCGCTCGCCTGCGCCCCACTGATGTACCCCTGCGGAAACACCCCGGCCACGCTCACCGCCCTCGCAACGATCCCCTCTGCCGGCGTTCGGAAGTACTCCCACGGTTGCTCGGTGCCGTCTGCCAGGACCTCGACGAGCGAGGCCTCATACCGGTCGATGCAGAATCGGCCGTCGATCTCCGCCATGCCGTCGGTGCACGAGTTCGCATCGCTTCCCGCCCGGCGGCGCAGCGATCCAATCGAAGCGCGCCTGGCTGGACGCAGATCCCTCGGGGAGCGCGAGTCGTCGGCCGCCACTGCGCTCGTGACATCGGCGCGAACGGACCGATGGACATTGACGGCATCGCCGGCGTTCGTCGACACGAGAATTGAGGCAGCCCACATCGGGAAAACCAGCAATGCACCACCTCCAAAGCCCGGTCAGGCTCATACCGATCGAGCGCCCCATGCGTAGCTTGGTTCGCGGTCGATGGGAATCGATAAGTTCAGGCTGTGCATTGGAGACGAAATGTTCCGTTCAGGCCATTTTTTGGCCCTTACCTTTCAACGGCAATGGTCTGAACTGCGAACCCGAATCCTCTGAGCCACGCTTCCGCCGCCCTGGTGGCTTCGCACCAATCGCCTATGCGGCGGCCGACCGCAATCGCGCGGACTCGAGGATCTGCAGGCATCCCTCGAGCGTCTCGCACAGATTGAGCGCCTGACGCAGCGTCGCGGCGCCGGGCATGCCCTTTAGGTAGCCCGCGAGATGCCGCCGCGTGCAGTGCACGCCGTACGGTTCTCCGCGCCTCGCTACGTTGGCTCGCAGGTGGTCTTGACAGAGCGCGATTCGCTCTTCGGTGGTCGGCGCAGCGAGTTCAACACCGCGGTCGATGAGGGCCCGCGCCTCGGCGAATATCCACGGATGGTCGATCGCACGTCGCCCGATCATGACCCCGCTGCACCCCGTTTCTTCGAGGGCGCGCAGTGCGTCGCGCGCGCAGCGGACATCGCCGTTGACGATGACCGGAATGGACACGACCGCGCGAGCCCGCGCCGCCCACGACCAGTCAGCGACCCCGGTGTAGGCCATTTGTGCCGTGCGGCAATGAATCGTGATCCCCGCCACGCCGGTGTCTTCGAGCCTGCGAACGAGATCGACGATGGGCATCTCCGCCTCCGAGCCGATGCCGACGCGCGTCTTGACCGTGACGGGGAGCGACACACTCGAGACGACCATTTTCGCCATCTGAACCATGGCGATGGGATCCCGCAGCCAACCTGCCCCGGCGCCCCGGCGGGCAATCTTCGGAACCCAGCACCCGCAGTTGATGTCGATTGCCAGGGGCGAGGCCCCCTCGGCAAAGCGTGCCGCCTCGGCGAGGCGCTCGGGGCTGGCGCCGTAGATCTGAATCGACGTCAGCTCATCGTCAGGAGAGAGCTCGAGTTTGCGGCGCGCGTTGCGACACCCGCGGAGCAGTCCTTCGACATTGACGAACTCGGTCGTCGCCATCGTGGCGCCGCGCTTTCGACAGAGGCGCCTGAAGACGACGTCACTGACGTCTTCCATCGGGGCGAGGATGACGGGCTTTTGCGCATAGAGCGCGTGCAACCGGTCGAGAGCACGAATCACGTCAACCTACCCTCCGAACGCTGGGGACGCTCGGTTCGCCGTCGGTCAGGCCTTCTTGACCGCGTGCCCGCCGAACTGCTGTCGGAGGGCGGCAACAACCTTTGCCCCGAAAGAATCGGCCTGACGCGACCGAAAGCGCGTGAGGAGCGACAGCATAATGACGGGAGCCGGCACGTCTTGATCGATGGCCGCTTGGGCCGTCCAGCGCCCTTCTCCGGAGTCGTCGACGAAACCGCGCAATGCATCGAGGTGGGCGTCTTCCCGCAGGGCCGCTTCCAGCAGGTCGAGCAGCCACGACCGGACGACCGAGCCTCGCTGCCAAATGCTGGCGATGCGCTCCAGGTTGAGATCAAAGGGCGATGTCTTCAATATCTCGAAGCCTTCGGCATAAGCCTGCATCAGCCCGTACTCGATTCCATTGTGAATCATCTTTACATAATGTCCCGCGCCGACGGGACCCACGTGGGCATACCCGCCTTCGGGAGCCAGAGTTTTGAAGATAGGCTCGCAGTAGCCGACGACGTCAGGTGCGCCCCCGACCATGAGGCAGTAGCCGTTCTTGAGCCCCCACACCCCTCCGCTCGTTCCGGCATCGCAGAACCGGACTCCGTTCGTGCCGAGCTTCTGGGCCCGCGTCGCGGCGTCCTTCCAATTGGAGTTGCCTCCGTCTATGACGATATCGCCTGCGGAGAGCTTCGTCCTTAGCTCCTCGATCACGGCATCGGTGACCGACACCGGAACCATGATCCAAACGACTCGCGGAGTGGGCAGCATTGCGACCGCACTGGAGACGTCCTTCGCGAAGATCGCACCCTTGGCCTCCAGGTCCTTCGCGACGTCAACGTTGCGATCGACCGCCACGACTTCGTGCCCTCCGGCATGAAGTCGCTGTGTCATGTTGTATCCCATCCGGCCTAGGCCAATCATTGCGAGGCGCATGGGACCCTCGCATATCGCGTATCACGCGACCCGGCCACCCAGACACACATTTCCCCGTGTCTCGGAGGCTTCACAGCAGACCGCTGGAGCCGAGCACAACCGAGAGCTTCACCCCCTCGAGAAAAGCGCCCCGCGGATCATCTTGGGGGCGCCTGTACTCAAAGCCTAATGCGGAAGCCTAGTGGCGACCGCGTACTGAACGCAGCAACCTACCAGCGTTGACGCCGGTCTCCGCCGCCGCCGCCCCCGCCACCGCCACCACCACGACGCCTGTCGCCGCCGCCATGCCCGCCACCACCACCAAAGCCGCCGCCACCACCGCCGCCACCGCCGCTTCGCTGAGGCCGCTCTTCCGCCTCATTGACCCGAAGTGCGCGCCCATCGAGCGACGCTCCGTTCATCGCCTCGATGGCCTTCTGAGCCTCCGCCGGCGAACCCATCGTCACGAAACCGAACCCCCGAGACTGACCCGACGCCCGATCGGTGACGATGTGTACATCCGTCACCTCGCCAATTTGGGCGAATGCTTCGCGCACGGTCTCGCTCGTGGACGAAAAGGACAAATTGCCGACGTAAAGACGCGTTCCCATGAGTATCTCATCTCTCGCTCGCGGCTCCCAACCGCTCCGCATCGGGAGCGCCGTAACCAGTGCCTGCCATCCAATCAGCCGCGGAATCGGTAGCCAGGTCGCGACGGCACCATCCGTCGCTTCCACACGTTTCGTCGCCTGCGAGCGCGGTTCGCGGTCCCATGAGTCGAGAGAGCGTCGTT
>Ga0326728_10011572_pt1 | contig 20043 bp, 12 predicted proteins | sample MB3enrmetagenome_FD_207602 | JGI IMG/M metagenome (GOLD analysis project Ga0326728, IMG submission 207602) | Lab enriched peat soil microbial communities from McLean, Ithaca, NY, United States - MB31MN | ecosystem: Environmental > Terrestrial > Soil > Wetlands > Peat | place: USA: New York... | reverse complement strand
CGCAAGGTTCTCAAGGCTTGGATGGGGCAAGCGGCCCCCGGTTTTCGTGTTGTCGTTGGCGCTGTTGTTCGCGGTTTGGCCGGGGAACCTGCCAGCCCAGCAAACCGCGCCCGCCGCGCCGCCGGCGCCAGCCTACACGCAACAGACTCCCCAGCAGTTGCAGCAGTTGGTCGCGCCGATTGCGCTGTATCCGGATTCTCTGGTGGCGCAAATCCTGGCGGCGTCCACGTTTCCCGAGCAAGTCGTCCAAGCCGACCGATGGGTGCAAGCGCATCCTGATCTGAAGGGCGAGGCTTTAGGGCAAGCGGTGGATCAACAACCCTGGGACCCGAGCGTCAAGGCGCTGGCCGCCTTTCCCTCCGTCCTGGGAAATATGGACAAGAACCTCTCCTGGACGTCATCTCTGGGAGATGCCTACTACAATCAGCAACCGGATGTGATGGATGCCGTGCAGGTGATGCGGCATCGGGCGGAAGCAGCCGGCCGCCTCAAGAGCACGCCGCAGGAAGAGGTGACGGCGCAGGGCACGACGATCATCATTCAGCCGGGTGATCCCAATCTGGTATATGTCCCCGCATACGATCCGTGGTTGATGTACGGAGATCCCATCATGGCGTGGCCGGGGTGGTATCCATACCCCGGAATCTGGTTCGGCGGCCCCTACCTCTCGTTCGGCGCCGGGTTCGGTATCGGCTTCTTCGGCGGTTTTGGCTGGGGCTGGCCCCATTGGGGCTTCGACTGGCATAACCGGTCCGTGCTCTTTAACCATGGCCGGTACTACTCCCCAAGCCGGACGTTTTATAACCGGAGCAGCTTTTACCGCGGGGGAATCGCGCGCGGCGCAGCTCCTGGCCGCGGCTACGCGGGGGGCCGGCCGGCCAATGGAAGCATCGGAGCGCGTGGCGCAGCCGCTAACCGCCCCGGCGTAACGGCCAGACCTTTCAACGGAAATCCCCAGGCGGCTCGAGGCTATGCGGAACCCCACGGCCAGAGCGGCGTCCGTTCGGGCGCCTTCAGCGGTTACGATCATGGCGGACAAACCAAAAGCTTTGCTTCCCGCGGCAGCGCCAGCATGGGTGGCGGAGCGGCGCACGGCGCTAGTGGCGGAGCCATGCGTGGTGGTGGCGGAGGCGGGGGTGGGCATAGTAGCGGTGGTGGGCGCCGGTAATCGACGGTCCGTCATGAACTGGGTAGCTTGAAAATTTGAAACATGGAGAAAGGCCATATGCTGCGAACGAAGCTGAATTTCGATAAAGTTCCGTGGGCTAATCTTGCAAAATTAGCTACGGCCGCGATCCTTTTAACGGCGTGCCTACTCCCCCGTTCCCTGGCGCAGCAAGCGGGCCAGAAGACGTTTTCTTCGGCGGAAGACGCGAGCAACGCACTGGTCACGGCGGCGCAGAATAACGACGAAAAGGCAATGCTCGATATCCTGGGACCTGACGGAAAGCAAGTCGTCTCGTCGGGCGACGAAACCGAGGACGCGCAGAGCCGGGCTAATTTCGTAGAGAAATATCAGGAAATGCACCGGCTGGTGAAAGAACCGGATGGGACCACTGTCTTGTATATCGGCGCGGAGAATTGGCCCACGCCCATACCGCTGGTGAACAACGGGAATGCCTGGTATTTCGACACCGAGGCGGGCAAGAAAGAAATCCTGTACCGCCGCATTGGCCGGAATGAAATCTCGGCCATTCGCGTTTGCCAGGAGCTGGTGGCGGCGCAAAAAGAATACTACGCGGCGGCACACAACGAGTACGCCCAAAAAATCGTCAGCGATGAAGGCCAACACAACGGCCTGTACTGGAAAGCCGCTGAGGGCGAAGCGCCGAGCCCCGTCGGACCCCTGGTAGCATTGGCTGCGGCTAAAAGCCAAGAGGGCGCGCCGACTCCGTACCGCGGTTACTATTACCGCCTCCTCACGCGGCAGGGCAAAAACGGCCCGGGCGGGGCGAAGAGTTACGTGGTAAACGGCAAAATGACCGGGGGCTTCGCTTTCGTAGCTTACCCGGCGGAATACCGCTCATCGGGCGTGATGACCTTCATCGTTAACCAGGATGGAGTGGTGTATCAGAAGGATCTCGGTAAAGAGACCGAGGCTCTCGCCCTAGCTCTGGTGGATTACAACCCCAATACCAGTTGGCAGAAGGCGGAAGAGCAGCAGGAAGAGTCTGCTGACAATCAGAAAACCGAGTGAGTGGCGAAGAGAACCCCGCGGGCGGACTCACTAGCGAGGACGCCCGCGCGCGGCTGGCGAAGTTTGGTCCCAATGCCATGCCGGACACCGCGGTACGGCCATGGCGTATAGCGCTGGCCAAATTCTGGGCGCCGGTCCCATGGATGCTGGAAGCCGCGGTCATCCTCCAGATTGTGCTCCATGAGTATGTCGAAGCCGCGGTTATCGCGTTGCTTCTGGTCTTCAATGCCGCTCTCGGGTTCTTTCAAGAGGGACATGCCCAGGCTACCTTGGCGGCGCTGAAATCGCGGCTCGCGCTTATGGCCGCGGTGCGGCGGGACGGCGCTTGGAAAAATATACCCGCTACCGAGGTGCTGGCCATCGGTAAATTCCACCTGGGCTTTGGCATTGCCGCGCTGAGAACTCTCGCCTTCGTGGTCCTCGTGTTCAGCAATCAAGCCACCACCTATATGAACCGAACCCGGCGGCATCTGTGGTCGATCCGGCCAAGCCTCTGGCTGATTCTGTCGTCGGTAGCCGACCTGTCGATCGCCTCAACGCTGGCCAGTCGCGGAATCGCTATGGCGCCTCTGCCGTTATTCGTAATGGGAGGAACGCTGCTGGGGGCGGCTGTTTTTGCCTTCCTGGTGGACATGGTCAAAGTTCCCATATTCCATCGCCTCAGGGTGGCCTGAGCAGGCCACAACGACTACCACACCTGGGACAGCAATGAAGATCGCGCGTACCTGCGGCACCAGGCCGAACACCACCAGAAGCATGCTTTCATCGAGTTGAGCACCCGGCAACAAACCGTCAATTGGAACTGGCGCCACAAGAATCCGGATAACAGGCAGCCGTTTCACGTTTCACGTTAAGGCAGGAGTGCGTTGACCTTATAACGTCGAATCACTGGTGTGAATGAAAATACGAAGGGCGTCCTCCTGTAAGGACGCCCTTCGTGTTCCGCTACACCCATCAGTCCTTCGTAAATCGCCCAGGGGATGTTTCGGCCGAACATTTTATTTGCACGTTTTCGGCGCCACTAAAGTCGTGCCCTGACACGAACCCCGACGTTTATGCCGGTGCCTGAAATTTCCCTACCTGATGTACTCTCTTTCCCACGTCTCCAGAGCGAGACCCTTCGGGGGGCTCAGGGCAGGCGGTGGGGACCCTCAAGAATGGTTGAACTGAAATGTTTGAGTTGAAGAATGACGGTGACCCATGTCTGCGCTCCTCGTTATCATCGCAATCTGAACGGTTTCCCGAGCGCAGACGTGGGACGCAGACGCAAGCTGCCTGGAGTGCATTGCTCTTGGACGCAATGCACTCCAGGAGGCCGTTCGAGGACTTGGTGAACGAATGGGTCCCTTCTTCCAGAAGCTGAGCGCCTAATGGTCAGCAGGCCGCGGGTGAGATTGTCGAGCCAAAGGCTCTGGCCCAAATTGTGAAGCATCTGCGTTGCTTTCATAATTTTCCTCCTGTAAAGAGCGGCAAGGCGTTGTTGACGGCAGTTGCGATCAGCGCGGCAAAACGCGACTGCGGCCGGCTCAGCATCCGGATGTCTTCCTGGGGCAGGGGTTGTTCCAGCAGCCGTCGGCCGCAATCAGCGCGTCAGCCTCTTTCGGTCCCCAAGTGTGGCGCCTATAAGGGCAGGCTGGGCGGTGGTTGATAAGAACGGGATCGACCACTGCCCAAGCGGCCTCGATCGCGTCCTCACGGGTGAAGAGCGCTCTATTGCCATTGATGGCGTCGCCCAGAAGGCGCTCGTAGGGCGCTTCCGCTCCCGGCTGTTCTTCGAGCAGGTAGAGCTCTTGCTGGCTCCCGACGAACTCTTTTCCGGCAAGTTTGACCCGCGCCGCCAGCGCAACGGCCGCGCCGGGCGAGAGCCGGAAACGCACGTAGTTGGCCCGGCCATTGGTGGGCATGGAATCGGCGAAAAGCCTTTGCGGCGGAGGCTTCAGCTCCACCAGGACCTCGGATGCGGTGGCGGCCAGATATTTGCCGGAGCGCAGGTACCACGGCACCCCCTGCCAGCGCCAGGAGTCGATGAAAAGGCGCAGGGCGCAGAAAGTCTCGACGTCGGAATTCCTTGCCACGTCTGGCTCCTTTCGGTAGCCGGCGTACTGGCCGCGCACCAAGTCGCGGGGCCTCAGAGGGCGCATCGCTTGAAAGACCTTGGCTTTTTCGCTGTGTACCGCTCCGAAGAATCTGCCGGCCGGCGCTTCCATGGCCAGCAGGGCGACGATCTGGAAGAGGTGGTTCTGGATCACGTCGCGCAGACAGCCGGCGGTTTCGTAAAACGCGCCGCGTCCCTCAACCCCGAAACTCTCGGATAAGGTTATCTGGACGCTGGCCACGTAGTTGCGGTTCCAGATCGGCTCCAGAAATGAGTTGGCGAAGCGGAAATAGAGGATATTCATGATGGCCTCTTTCCCGAGGTAGTGGTCGATCCGGAAAATCGAGTCTTCCGGGAATACCGTGTGCGCAACGCGGTTGAGTTCCCGCGCCGACGCCAAGTCGCGCCCGAAGGGTTTCTCGACGATCACGCGCGCCTGCTCGGCCAGCTTCGCGGCGCCGAGCCCTTGGATTACGGTGGCGAAAAGTGAGGGCGGGATCGCAAGGTAGTGCGCCGGGCGCCGCGCGCCGCCCATCGCCTTCTTGATTGCCGTGAACGTGCCCGGGTCTTTGTAATCTCCACTCACGTACCGGAGTAGGGACAGAAGATGTTGGAGGGCGCGCGGGTTATCGATTCCACCCGCTTGCCTTAGGCTGTCCGTCACATGTTTGTGCAGACGCGCGAGACTCCATTTCGGAAAGGCGACACCGATAACCGGAACCTTGAGGGCGTCTCGTTTTGCCATCGCATAGAGGGCCGGAAAGATCATCTTGCGGGCGAGATCGCCCGTAATCCCGAAGAGCACCAGTCCGTCTGAACGGGAGGCGGTCACCAAGAATTTCCTTTTCGCGTCATATTTTTTCCCTCGCCCTGCCGGAGCAAATTATGGGTTTGCTGTTATCGAAGCTGCCATAATAGCGCGTGCCTCTTAATGTGATGCGGGGCATAAACTGCCCGCAGCACGAAGATTCGAGCCGATATCGAGGCTGGTGAAACGTGTCTTTCGTGCCAGACTTACCAGATGAGCAGGCGGGCGCCGCCGCTGGAGGAGCGGGTCCTCCCTGTTTGGACCGAATCAGCGCGATCACGAGCCCTATCCTCGCCCTCCGTGCCCGGCAGGGTCAGTTCCGAATTGGCCTCCACTGAGCCAGTGATAGATTCCTTCATTTCCTCTTGAAATACTGTGCACAATGGCTCACCTCCGCCTCCCCGCGTACCAGGGCGCACTCACCGTAAAGATGCGCTCATTGCCACGGACGAGCAGCATCCATTCCAGAAGCCGGCCGCGCTGATTATGCAGGAAGTATTCATACCATTTGTCTTCCACCAGCTCCGGTATGACCACGATGATCGTGCGGCCGGGATGTTCTTTCGAAAGATCGAGAATGAACTGAATGATGGGAACGATGATCAAGCGGTACGGAGAGGCCAGGAGCCGGAGCTTGGGCGGCTCCCGGCCGGCCGCGAGAAACGGTTGTTCTACATACCGCGTCCAGTCGTCTTGCAGCAATCCTGCGCGCTCGCTGGGCTCGACATGCAGCGCGATCACTTCCGGGGAAAGCCGGGCGGCAAATTCAATGGCCTGGCAGGTGATGGTGCTCCAGCGGCCGATGGGAATGACGGCAATGGGCGGCTGGCTGAGACCGGCTGCGAGGACGGGAATCTTACAGGTGGTGAGGACCTTTAGGGAATGGTAGTGGCGGCGGACTACGGCGAAGAAAGCAATCGTCAAGGGAATAAAAAGTACCGTAATCCAGGCGCCTTGAACGAATTTCGCCGCCAGCACGACCATTACAGTAATACCGGTGACGAGCGCGCCCAGCCCATTGACCAGGGCATTCCTCCGCCAATGGGGGCCGCGATGTTTCCGCCAATGCACGACCATGCCGGACTGCGAAAGCGTGAAAGCCAGAAAGGCGCCGACGGCATACAGCGGGATGAGCCGATCGGTAACCCCGCCAAAGAAGATGAGTAGACCGCCACAAAGCACCGCCAGGACGACAATGCCGTAGGAATAGACGAGCCGCCGCCCACGGAATCCAAAGGCGTGGGGCAGGAAGTCGTTCTGCGCGATCGCACGGCAGAGGCGCGGAAAATCGGCGAAGGCGGTATTGGCGGAGAGCGAGAGAACCAAAAGTATCGAGGCGATGGTTAGGTAGTAAATAAAACCTTTGCCGAAAACCGCGGCGATGAGCATGGAGAGCAGGCTCTGGTAGCCGGGGCGGCCCGGATCGGTGGCGGCGATGCCGTAAATCTTTACGAGATAGGAAATTCCCGCCAGTAGCACTGCCAGGATAACGATGATTACGGTAAGCGTGCGCTGGGCGTTTTTCACCGCTGGCTCGCGGAAGGCTTTGACGCCGTTGCTGACGGCCTCCACGCCGGTCAATGCCGTGCATCCGCCGGCGAAAACCTTCAGCAGCAGCCAGAAGGTGACGGCTTCGGTCATGGGGGGCGGAGGTGGAAGGGACGCAGCCGGTATGGGGTGTCCTCCGCTGAGGAGAACACGGATAACGCCCACCACGATGGTGATCAGAAGTGTGACGACAAAGAGATAGGTGGGAACCGCGAAGATCAGGCCGGCCTCGCGTACCCCGCGGAGATTGAGGATGGCAACGACGATCAGGATGCCAACGCACAAGGAAAGAGTGTGCGGCAGCAACGACGGAACGGCCGAAACCAAGGCCCCAACGCCCGCGGAAATGCCCACGGCCGCCGTAAGTATGTAATCGGTGAGCAGCGCGGCCGCGGCCAGCAGGCTGGCCGGCGCGCCCAGGTTGAAACGGGCAACGGTGTACGAGCCGCCGCCGGAGGGATATGCGGCGATCGTCTGGCGATAAGAGAAGTACACGATCACGAGCAACGTGATGATGGCGGCGCTGATGGGCAGGATATAGCGGACGCCCAGGAGGCCAACAGGAATCAACAGGGTGAGGGCCGCTTCCGGGCCATAAGCCGCCGAGCTGAGCGCGTCGAGGCCAAAGATCGGGATTCCCCGGGCCGGACCAATTTGCTCGGCGCGCTCATCACTGGTCCGGATGGGCTTTCCGACTACCAGATCAATGATGTCCATATGCGCTGAGCTCCGGGGGAATCATAAATGAGCACTATTGAACAGCCACCCATCATTGTACTTGGTAACTTGGAAGATGCGGGGTAGCCGGCAGCACGAGTACCTTCGCACAAAGTTGCGTCTATGCCGTCATTACTGTTGACCGCGACCATTCTGGTTTTTTACCGGCGCGCGCCTGTATCCGCGTTTGCATCAAAAAGAGATCATGAGCGAACAAATCCGCGTCAGCCACCCGATCTACAACCTTCTGCCCACTGAAATCGAGGGATTCGACTCCCTGGCGGAGCTTGCCCTGGATATTCGCTGGTCGTGGAATCATGGCGCCGATGAAGTGTGGCGGCGGCTTGATCCCACGCTGTGGGAATTCACGCAGAATCCCTGGGTGGTTCTGCAGACAGTTTCGCGCGATCAACTCGAACGCATGTTGGCCGATTCTTCCTTCCGGACCAAGGTTGATGATCTGCTGCGAGCCAAGCGGCAAGCGGCGGAGGCGCCCGCGTGGTTTCAGCAAAATTATGCGCAGAGTTCCCTGACCTGTGCCGCTTATTTCAGCATGGAATTTATGTTGAGCGAAGCGCTGCCCATTTACTCGGGCGGGCTCGGCAATGTGGCCGGCGATCAGCTCAAAACCGCCAGCGATCTGGGCGTGCCGGTGGTGGGAGTGGGGCTGCTTTACCAACAAGGCTATTTTCGGCAGGTGATCGACAAGGACGGAGCACAACAAGCCCTCTTCCCGTACAACGACCCCGGACAATTGCCGATTACGCCGGTACGCCACCCGGACGGGGAATGGTTGCGGTTGGAGATTGCGTTGCCGGGATTCTCGGTGTGGCTGCGCGCCTGGCAGGTTCAGGTCGGCAGGGTGAAGCTGTACCTGCTGGACAGCAATGACGCGGCGAACTTCCCCGCCCATCGAGGGATTACCGGCGAGCTGTATGGCGGCGGGCCGGAGCTGCGCCTCAAGCAGGAACTGCTGCTCGGGATTGGCGGCTGGCGGTTGCTCCGCGCGCTGGAAATCCACCCGGAAGTCTGTCACCTGAATGAGGGGCATGCGGCCTTTGCGGTGTTGGAGCGCGCCCGGAGCTTCATGGAAGAGACGGGCCAGCCCTTCGCCGTGGCCCTGGCCGTGACTCGCGCCGGCAATCTCTTTACCACCCATACGGCGGTGGCCGCGGGTTTTGACCGGTTCACTCCGGCGCTCATCGAGCAATATCTTGGCCGCTATGCCGAGCATAAGCTTGGCATAACGCTCCATGATTTGCTGGCCTTAGGCCGCCAGAATCCGAACGACGAGGCGGAGACTTTCAACATGGCCTATCTGGCCATCCGCGGCAGCGGGGCGGTAAATGGCGTTAGCCGCCTGCATGGAAAGGTCAGTCGTAATCTTTTTGCGCCGCTTTTTCCCCATTGGCCGGAAGACGAAGTACCCGTCAGCCACGTAACCAACGGAGTCCATATGCCGACCTGGGACTCGGCTCCGGCCGATAGCCTTTGGATGGCAGCCTGTGGCAAGGACCGCTGGCTGGGGACGACAGAAGCCCTGGAGCAGAATATTCGCCGTGTCTCCGACGTCAAACTCTGGCAATTTCGCCTCGCCGCCAGCAAGTCGCTGGTGGAATACGCGCGCAAGCGCTTGTCGAGTGAACTAGCCGCCTCCGGCGCCTCGTCCGAAGCGGTTGAGGGGGCCAAGCATCTATTTGACCCCAATGTGTTGACCCTGGGCTTTGCCCGCCGCTTTGCGACATACAAAAGACCAAACTTACTGCTGCACGATCCGGCGCGGCTGCTTCGCCTATTGAGCAATCCGCAGCGTCCGGTGCAACTCATCATCGCCGGCAAGGCGCACCCGGCGGATGAGGCGGGAAAGGCCCTGATCCAGGAATGGATACGTTTCATCCGGCAACCCGAATTTCGCCCCCATGTGATCTTCCTCGGTGATTACGACATGCTGTTGACCGAGCACCTGGTGCAGGGGGTGGATGTCTGGATCAACACTCCCCGCCGGCCCTGGGAAGCTTGCGGGACGAGTGGGATGAAAGTGCTCGTCAATGGCGGCATCAACTTGTCGGAGTTGGATGGCTGGTGGGCGGAAGCTTATGCGCCGGAGGTTGGCTGGGCGTTGGGGGACGGCCAGGAACACGGCGACGATCCCGCCTGGGACGCCACCGAAGCCGAAGCCCTCTACGGCCTGCTCGAACGCGAGGTGATCCCGGAGTTTTATACGCGGGACGAGCAGGGAATTCCCGCCGCATGGGTCAAACGAATGCGGGAAAGCATGGCGCGCTTGACCCCGCGCTTCTCCGCCAATCGTGCGGTGCGCCAATACACCGAGCAACATTATCTCCCCGCGGCTGCGGCCTACCGTTTGCGCGCGGCCAACCAGGGCGCGCTGGGCCGCCAAGTGGCCGAGTGGCAGCACCGGGTGGAAGCAAATTGGGCCACGGTACATTTCGGGGAAGTCAAGGTTGAGACTCGTGGCGAGCAGTACGGATTCGAAGTTCAGGTCTGTCTTTCTGGCCTCGATCCCAAAGCGGTGCGGGTAGAACTTTACGCCGACGGCGTGAACGGCGGGGAACCGGTCCGGCAGGAGATGGAGTGTATCCGGCAAACGGTGAGCGCAAACGATGCCATTTATAGCACACATGTTTCAACGGCCCGCCGGGCGGCGGACTATACGGTGCGAGTGATACCGCACTGCGATGGCGTTGCGATCCCCCTGGAAGAGGCGCGAATTTTGTGGTCGTAATGGTGAAGGCGGGAAAGACAAGGCACAGAAATCAAATTCAGGCATCTCAGTGAACAGGAGGCAATCGAAGTGAGAAAAAGCAGCTCTTTTGCAGGATTGATCTTCTTTGTAATTCTCGCCATTGGCGGAGGATTGTCATGGGCCGTGTACAGCGCCACGGCTAACCGGGAAAGCGTATGGATTGGAGTCGTTGCCTTTGTTGTCGCCGTAGTTGTTTCTCTGGCGGTTAAGGTTGCCGATCAGTGGGAAAGAACGGTGATCTTGCGCTTAGGCAAGTTCCGCTCCCTCAAGGGGCCGGGACTGTTTTTCATTATCCCGGTCATCGACGAAATACCTTATTGGATCGATACCCGCGTGATTACCTCGTCGTTCAAGGCGGAAAAGACCCTTACCAAAGATACGGTGCCGGTGGATGTGGATGCGGTGCTGTTCTGGAAAGTGTTGGATCCCAAGAAGGCGGCCCTGGATGTAGCCGACTACCAAAGCGCAATACAGTGGGCCTCCCAGACAGCTCTGCGGGATGTCATCGGCAAGACCATGCTTTCGGACATGCTGGAAGGCAGGGAGAAAATCAGTGCGGAGTTGCAGAAGATCATTGACGAGCGCACCGAGCCGTGGGGCATCAATGTGAATTCGGTGGAGATCAAGGATGTCCTGATTCCCCCGGCCTTGGAGGATGCGATGTCGATGCAGGCCCAAGCCGAGCGAGAACGTCAGGCCCGCGTGATTCTGGGAGACTCAGAGCGCCAGGTGGCGGAGAAATTTGGCGAAGCGGCCAAGACCTATGCCAACGACCCTATTGCATTGCATCTGCGGGCCATGAACATGCTTTATGAAGGTCTGAAGGCGAACTCCACGATTGTCATTGTCCCCAGCACTGCCGTCGAATCGATGCAATTGGGCGGTCTTGCCGGGATGACTGCGCTGACCATGGGGCTGGGCCGGGAACGCGCGAATCAGGAGAAAGCGCAAGCCGCCTAGGCTGAGAAAGCAGCATGAAACCGCCGATCCCGATCACGGCATTATTTCTGGATGTCGGCGGTGTCCTGCTCACTGACGGGTGGGATCATCATGCCCGCAAACGGGCGGCAACGAAGTTCAAGCTGGAGTTGGCCGAGTTGGAGGATCGGCATCACCTGACCTTCGACACCTATGAAGAGGGAAAGCTCACGCTGGAAGAATATTTGGGCCGGGTGGTCTTCTACCAAAAGCGATTGTTCACTCGGGCTCAATTTCGGCGCTTCATGTTCGCGCAATCGAAACCTTACGCCCCGATGATCGAGTTGGTCCGCCAGCTCAAGGCAAGGTACGGATTGAAGATTGTCGTGGTCAGCAACGAAGCGCGGGAGTTGAATTGTCATCGGATACGGACGTTCAAGCTCGACCGGTTTGTGGATGCTTTTATCTCGTCCAGCTTTGTCCATGTCCGCAAGCCCGATGCGGACATTTTTCGCTTTGCGCTGGATATTGCCCAGGTGTCCGCCCGCCAAGTGGTCTACATCGAAAACACGCCGATGTTCGTCGAGATCGCAGAAGGTTTGGGGATTCGCGGCATCCTTCACACGGATTACCAGTCCACGCGCGCGAAACTGGCTTCGTTCGGATTGCGAAATGACACGGGAGACATCCATGAAACCCGCTAATCCACGCATCCTCACGATCAACGGCGGCTCCTCGAGCATTAAGTTTGCGCTATTCGAGGCCGGCGAGCCGCTCCAGCGGATTCTGGAGGGCGGGATGGAGCGCATCGGATTGCCGGAGGCTACCTTGCGGGTGAAAGGCATGAGCCCGGCGGACAACTTTTCGCGATTGGTGACGGCGCCGGATCACACGGTGGCCGCGGGTGAGCTGATGGATTGGATCGAGGAACGCAACGGGCGGGATGCCTTAACCGCGGTGGGACATCGCGTGGTGCACGGCGGCCCGAGATATAGCCAGCCGCAACGCATTACCGCGGAAATGGTGGAGGAGCTGCGCCAGCTTAGTCCATTCGATCCGGAGCATCTGCCGGAGGAGATCCTGTTGACCGCGGCGTTTCATCGCCGCTTTCCGGGGTTGCCCCAAGTGGCGTGTTTCGACACGGCCTTTCACCATGACCTGCCGCGTGCAGCCCGGTTGTTGCCGATCCCGCGCCGTTACGAAGCGCAGGGGGTGCGGCGGTACGGATTTCACGGCCTGTCGTATGCGTATCTGATGGGCGAACTGGCCCGTCTGGCCGGACCGGAGGCGGCACAAGGCCGGGTCATCCTGGCCCACCTCGGCAATGGCGCCAGCCTGGCGGCGGTGCGTGACGGCAAATCCGTGGACACCAGCATGAGTTTCACCCCAGCCGCAGGGGTACCCATGAGTACCCGCTCCGGCGATATGGATCCCGGTTTGCTTTGGTTTCTGGCGCGTACGGAAAAAATGACCGCGAAGCAATTTAACGAAATCGTTAATTTCCACTCCGGATTGCTTGGCATCTCCGAAACCACTTCCGACATGCGGGATTTGCTGAAGTGCGAAGCGCAGGACGTGCGAGCGGCCGAAGCGGTCGCCTTGTTTTGTTATCAGGTAAAAAAGTGGATCGGCGCATTTGCGGCAGCGCTGGGCGGGGTGGACACGCTGGTGTTCGCCGGCGGCATCGGAGAGAATGCGCCTCCGGTTCGCGCCCGGATTTGCGCGGGGCTGGGATTCCTGGGAATCGAACTCGAAGATAAGCGGAACGCGGCGAATGCGGGCGTGATTTCCACGGACGCCAGCCGGGTCGCGGTCCGCGTCATTCCCACGGACGAAGAACTGATGATTGCGCGCTCGGTGTGCCGCGTTCTCGGACTTGGATCAAAAAACGAAACTCTAACAGCGAAGGGATTACTACCATGCTCAATAAAGTCAAAACCCTGAAGGGTTACAAACTGGACACTCTCGACGGGGAAATAGGAAGCGTCAAAGAGTTCTACTTCGATGACCAGCACTGGGCGGTTCGTTATCTGGTGGCCGACACCGGCAACTGGCTTCCGGGCCGGCAGGTGTTGATCTCCCCATATGCGCTGGGAGTCGTGAATCCACGAAAGCAATCCCTCTCCATCAATTTGACTAACAAGCAAATCGAGGAGAGCCCATCCTTGGCCAGCGACAAACCGGTCTCGCGGCAATTCGAGGTCGACTACTACGAGTTTTATGGTTGGCCGACGTATTGGAACGACCGGTACATGTGGGGATCCTATCCCTACATTGTTCGTAATCGCGACCAATGGAAAGAATTCAACTCGGGTGCGACCGCCTGGGATCCCCATTTGCGCAGCACCAACGCGGTGACCGGTTATCACATCCAGGCCGCGGACGGCGAGATTGGCCATGTCGACGATTTCATCGTTGACGACGATACGTGGGCGATTCGTTATCTGGCCATCGATACGCGGAACTGGTGGCCGGGAAAGCATATCCTGATGTCACCGCTTTGGGTTAAGAGCATTAACTGGAGCGAGTCGAAGGTCTTCGTCGATATTTCCCGCGACACCATCCAGCGATCCCCGGCATACACCGAGGAGTCCCTGCTCACGCGGGAATATGAGACCGGACTGCATCGGCATTACAACCGCAAGGGATATTGGGAAGATGAAACGGTTGCATAGGGTGGATTGCAGCGGTTGCTCTTTGCACGATTCTCCGCGCCCCGGCCAGGGCGCGCGCCATGATGCTGCTGGCTCCGGGGGTTGCGGGCCGAAGACGGCCCTCCAGCCCCGGCTATGATTCCGTTACCGCTTCGCGGTGCGGGCACGGCTGAAGCCGTGTCCTGATAGAGTCCACGACTGCCGTCAGGAGAATTGAACCATGAAGACAAAAACTCTTTCCCCGGAACTGCTGCATCAGATCGATGCCTACTGGCGGGCCGCCAATTATCTGGCGGTCGGCCAGATTTATCTGTACGACAATCCGCTGCTGCGGCGTCCGCTGACGCTCGCCGATGTGAAGCACATGCTGCTGGGGCACTGGGGCACAACTCCCGGGCAGAATTTTATTTACGCGCACTTGAACCGGGTCATCAAGAAATACGACCTCGACATGATTTACGTCTCCGGCCCCGGGCACGGCGGCCCGGCGGTCGTGGGTAATACCTACCTCGAAGGCACATACAGCGAGATCTATCCCAACATCAGCCAGGATGAAGCCGGGCTGCGGAAGCTGTTTCTGCAGTTCTCGTTTCCCGGAGGAATTCCCAGCCACGCCTCGCCGGAGTGCCCGGGCTCGATCCACGAAGGCGGCGAACTGGGCTATTCGCTGAGCCATTCGTTCGGGGCGGTCTTCGACAATCCCAACCTCGTCGTCGCCTGCGTGGTCGGCGATGGCGAAGCGGAAACCGGACCGCTGGCCACGGCGTGGCATTCCAATAAATTTCTCAATCCGGCCACCGACGGCGCGGTGCTGCCGATCCTGCATCTCAACGGCTACAAAATTTCCAACCCTACGGTCCTCGCCCGCGTTACTCACGAGGAATTGGAGCAGTTGCTCCGCGGCTATGGGTGGATGCCCTGCTTCGTCGAGGGTCACGAGCCCGAGCTGATGCATGAGGCTATGGCCACGGCGCTCGACGCGGCGGTAGAGCAGATCAGGAAAATCCAGCAGGACGCACGCGTCCACGGCAACGGCGCGCGCCCGCGTTGGCCGATGATCGTGCTCAATTCCCCCAAGGGCTGGACGGGACCGAAGATGGTCGATGGCCTGCAAGTGGAAGGCACCTTCCGTGCGCATCAAGTGCCGCTCTCCGACCCGGCCACCCATCCCGAACACCTCAAGCTGCTGGAAGACTGGCTGCGCAGCTACCGGCCGGAGGAACTCTTCGATGAGCAAGGCCGCCTGAAAGCGGAACTGGCCGAGCTTGCGCCCAAGGGCGAACGCCGCATGGGCGCGAATCCCCACGCTAACGGCGGCATTCTACTCCGCGACCTGCGGATGCCCGATTTTCGCGACTACGCGGAGGACGTACCCGCGCCGGGGGTGGGCGGCATCGGCGACACGCACGTGCTTGGGCGTTTTCTGCGCGATGTGGCGAAGCTGAACGGTGAGCAGCGGAATTTCCGGGTCTTTGGCCCGGACGAGACGCTCTCCAATGGTCTGGAAGCCCTCTTTGAAGTTACCAAGCGCCAATGGGAGGCCGCCACCGTGCCCAACGACGAATTTCTAGCACCGGAGGGGCGGGTGATGGAAATGCTCAGCGAACATCAATGCGAGGGCTGGCTCGAAGGCTACCTGCTTACGGGACGGCATGGCGTCTTCAACTGCTACGAAGCCTTCATACACATCGTCGATTCCATGTTCAACCAGCACGCCAAATGGCTGAAGGTTACATTGGGCCTGCCGTGGCGGCGGAAGATCGCGTCGTTAAACTACCTGCTGGCGTCGCATGTGTGGCGCCAGGATCATAATGGCTTCACTCACCAGGATCCCGGTTTCATTGACCACGTAGTGAACAAGAAGGCCGAAATCGTGCGGGTTTACCTGCCGCCGGATGCCAATTGTCTGCTGTCGGTAATGGATCACTGTCTGCGCAGCCGCCATTATGTCAACCTCGTGATTGCCGGCAAACACCCGGCGCCGCAGTGGCTTACGATGGATGCCGCCGTCAAACACTGCACCGAGGGCATCGGCATCTGGCAGTGGGCCAGCAACGACCAAGGCATGGCTCCCGATGTAGTCATGGCCTGCTGTGGCGATGTGCCCACGCTGGAGACGCTCGCCGCCGTCTCCATTCTGCGCACGCATCTGCCCGGCTTGAAAATCCGGGTCGTCAACGTGGTTGATCTTATGCGGCTGCAGCCGCAATCCGAACACCCGCACGGGTTGAGCGACGTGGATTTCGATGAACTCTTCACCAGGGACAAGCCGGTCATCTTTGCCTTCCATGCCTACCCGTGGTTGATCCACCGGCTTACCTACCGCCGCACCAACCACGACAATTTTCATGTCCGTGGCTACAAGGAAGAAGGCACCATTACCACGCCTTTCGACATGACGGTGCTGAACGATTTGGATCGCTTCCATCTCGTGATGGATACCATCGACCGGCTGCCGCAGACCGGCGATATGGGCATCTACCTGAAGCAGCAGCTCAAGGACAAGCTGATCGAGCACAAGCAATACATCGACAAATACGGCGAGGACTTGCCGGAAGTCCGGAACTGGAAATGGAGTACCCCAAAATGAATGCGCAAGAGCTTATCGATACCGCGAGGAGACTGGTTGCCGGCGACAAAGGCCTGCTGGCGATGGATGAAAGTAATCCAACCTGCAATAAACGATTTGCCAAGTTGGGCATCCCCCAGACCGTGGAGGCCCGGCGCGCTTATCGGGAATTGATTGTGACCGCGCCCGGTCTCGAGGAGTCCATTAGTGGTGCAATCCTCTACGACGAGACCATCCGTCAGCGGAAGCAAGATGGCTGTCCCTTGGTTAAGGCCATCACCGATGCGGGAATCATTCCCGGCATTAAGGTTGACGCCGGAGCAAAGGACATGGCCGGTCATCCCGGAGAAAAAATAACCGAGGGTCTGGATGGTTTGCGCGGCCGTCTGGCTGAATATTTTCAAATGGGCGCCCGTTTTGCCAAATGGCGTGCGGTAATTACCGTGGGCGACGGTATTCCCAGCGGGGGTTGCATCGAAGCCAACGCACAGGCGTTGGCCCGCTATGCCGCGTTGTGCCAGGAAGCTGGACTGGTCCCCGTCGTCGAGCCGGAAGTGCTTATGGACGGCGACCATAGCCTGAAGCGGTGCTGCGGGGTAACGGAAGAAGTTCTGCGAACGGTTTTCCACCAGCTTTATACCCAACGGGTGATGCTCGAGGGAATGATCCTGAAGCCCAACATGGCGCTTCCGGGATTGACTTGCCCCCAGCAAGCAGCGGTGGACGAGGTAGCTGATGCCACGGTGAGGTGTCTCTTGCGATCCGTCCCCGCTGCCGTTCCGGGAATTGCGTTCTTGTCGGGAGGCCAATCCTGTGAACTGGCCTCGGCCCGCTTAAACGCCATGAACGTTCGATTCAAGTCGCAGTTGCCGTGGGCATTGACGTTTTCGTTTGCCCGCGCTATTCAGCAGCCGGCTATGGAGATTTGGCGAGGCGAAGAGACTTACGCAATCGCGGCCCAGCAGGCTCTGATTCATCGCGCCCGGTGCAACCAGGCGGCGCGCCGTGGCGAATACAATGCCGCGATGGAAAAGGTATCAACCAGTATCCCGCGGCTCACTAAGCCGGCGGCATAGCCAGGACAAGGCAGGAAACCAATGGAAAAGAATAAGCACGGCTTTTTTCGGCACCACAAAGACGTTGATCCCGACAACATTGATCGTGGCCGTATTCCTTATTGGAAGCGGGCGCATCATGATTGGCGTTTCTGGGTTGGCCTGACTCTTATGCTTGCGGCCATGGCCGTTTATGTGGCGAGCGATGACTTGTCCTTGATACCTCACCGCCCATCGCGAACGGGGCAGACAAGCAGCGCAGGGAATACAGCACGTTAGAAGTTTTCGGCAGGGAATGATCACCAATGAGGAGAAGTCATTATGCAACCCAAAGCCGACCAGCCCAAAGCCCCCGAGTCGAAGCCCAATGCGAAGGACGACCTGAAATCCCTGCCCCTGGAGGAAGTGGAGAAGAAATTGGGGTCGTCGCCGGACGGCCTTAGTCAGGCCGAGGCGCAGAAGCGGCTGACCCAGTATGGGCCAAATGAGATTGAAGAGAAGAAAACCAATCCGCTTCTGAAGTTTCTCACCTATTTCTGGGGTCCGATCCCGTGGATGATTGAAGCGGCAGTGATTCTGTCGGGAATTGTCCGGCACTGGCTGGATTTCTTCATCATCCTTCTTCTGCTGTGTTCCAACGCCGTAGTCGCCTTCTGGGAAGAACACCAGGCGGGCAACGCCATTGCCGCTCTGAAGGCCAAGCTGGCGATCAATGCCAAGGTGAAACGGGATGGGAAGTGGGTCACACCAAAAGCGAGCGAACTGGTGCCGGGCGACGTTATCCGCTTGCGCCTGGGAGACATTGTGCCGGCGGATGCGCGCTTGCTGGCGGGCGACCCGGTGGAAATGGATCAGTCCGCGTTAACCGGCGAATCTTTGCCCGCCACGCGCAAATCGGGCGAAGCGGTGTTTTCCGGCTCGATTGTCCGCCAGGGCGAAATCGATGCGATGGTGTATGCGACCGGCGAGAAGACCTACTTCGGCAAGACCGCGCAACTGGTGCAGGAGGCGCACACCGTCAGCCATTTCCAGCGTGCCGTGCTGAAGATTGGCGATTACCTGATCGTCCTCGCGGTGGCCCTGGTCGTGTTGATATTGACCGTCGCGCTCTTCCGCCACGACCCGATTCTCACTACGTTGGAGTTCGCCTTGGTGCTTTTGGTAGCCGCGATACCCGTGGCCATGCCCACCGTGCTGTCCGTTACCATGGCGGTCGGCGCACGTCTGCTGGCGAAAAAAGAGGCGATTGTGACCCGACTGTCGGCGATCGAGGAACTAGCGGGCGTGGACGTGCTGTGCTCGGATAAGACCGGCACCCTGACTCAGAACAAGCTGACACTGGGCGATCCGTTCAGCGTCAACGGTATTCCTGCCGATCAAGTCATCCTTTGGGCCGCCCTGGCTTCGCGTGCGGAAGACAAGGACACCATCGACTTGGCCGTGATCGGCGGGGTCAAGGACGATAAGGCGTTGAAGGGCTATCAGGTGGTCCATTTCCAGCCGTTCGACCCGGTGCATAAGCGCACCGAAGCCACGGTCAAAGCCGCGGACGGCAAGCAGTTCTTTGTGGCCAAGGGGGCGCCGCAGGTGATTCTGGAGATGTCGGCCAATGCCGGTGAGGTAAAACCCGCCGTCGAGAAGGGGGTCAATGATTTTGCCGCACGTGGCTTCCGTTCCTTAGGCGTGGCCCGGGCTGACGAGGAAGGCAAATGGCAGTTTGCCGGCGTGTTGCCCTTGTTCGATCCGCCGCGCGAACAGGCCAAAGCAACCATTGCGAGCGCCCGGCAGATGGGCGTGAACGTCAAGATGGTTACGGGCGATCAAATCGCCATCGCGCGCGAAACTTCCCGAGAGCTGGGGCTGGGCACAAATATCCTGGATGCCGGCGGATTAGGCGACACGAAGCATCACGAGACGGCGCAGTCGGCGGAGGCCATCGAAAAAGCCGACGGTTTCGCCCAGGTATTCCCCGAGCACAAGTTCCACATTGTGGATGTCCTGCAGCAGCGCGGCCACATCGTGGGTATGACCGGTGACGGGGTGAACGACGCCCCCGCCCTGAAGAAAGCCGACTGCGGCATCGCCGTTTCGGGCGCGACGGATGCGGCGCGCGCGGCGGCGGCCATCGTGCTGATCACCTCCGGCCTGTCGGTGATTATTGATGCGATCAAGGAGAGCCGGAAGATTTTCCAGCGGATGAACAGCTACGCCATCTACCGCATCGCCGAAACGTTGCGCGTGCTGTTGTTCATGACGTTGTCGATCCTGGTGTTTAACTTCTATCCGGTGACCGCGGTGATGATCGTGATGCTGGCGTTGCTCAACGACGGGGCCATCCTGTCCATCGCCTATGACAACGTGCATTACAAGGATAAGCCCGAGGCCTGGAACATGCGCCTGGTGCTGGGGATATCCACGGTGCTGGGCGTCATCGGGGTTGTCTCCGCGTTTGGCCTGTTTTATCTCGGCGAGCGCGTCTTTCATCTCGACCGTGCGCACATCCAGACGCTGATGTATTTGAAGCTATCGGTGGCCGGACATCTGACGATCTTCCTGACGCGCACGCGCGGCCCATTCTGGTCCATACGCCCGGCGCGGGTTCTATGGGCAGCGGTGCTGGGAACGCAAATTGTGGCGACATTGATCGCGGTTTATGGGCTGTTTATGACCCCCCTCGGCTGGGGCTGGGCCGGGTTCGTTTGGGGCTATGCTCTG
>Ga0326728_10011570_pt1 | contig 20045 bp, 17 predicted proteins | sample MB3enrmetagenome_FD_207602 | JGI IMG/M metagenome (GOLD analysis project Ga0326728, IMG submission 207602) | Lab enriched peat soil microbial communities from McLean, Ithaca, NY, United States - MB31MN | ecosystem: Environmental > Terrestrial > Soil > Wetlands > Peat | place: USA: New York... | reverse complement strand
ACTGGCTTCGCTCGTTCTGTTTTAGTATCTTTTTTCCATTTCCCCGCCTTTTTCCTTCTTGACGGGTTCCTTTCGCCTTCCCTTGCCGCATTCGACCCCTAGCGCGCTTTTGCGACAACTAGCATAGGCTACCATGAATGGGTTCGCGTGTCAAGAGAAAAGTGGCACGGAGCACCCCGGCCTGTCGGTGCCTCGCCCGCTGTGAAGGTGTAGGGGCGGACAGGCGCACTTCGAGACCCCCTCACCCGGACCGGGCGACTGACGGGCTGAAGAAACCCGGATTTCCGATTTGAACCCTCCCTCAGCGCGGGTGCGTGAACCCGCACTCCCTCCACAGCCTCTCCCAATTCCAGATCCCGGAGGCAGCCTTGATCGGCAATGGTAATCCAAGCTGATGCGCCAGCATGCACACCTGCCCGCGATGATGGGCGTCGTGTGAAACCATGTAGGTGAACATGGCGGCGCCTACAGGCCACGGCCTGGCCCAACCGTCCCGGTGAAAGTTCCTGACGCGGCCGTCGGGACCGGCCAGGGCCTGCGCGAGCATCTCAGAGCAGCGCGCGGCGCTCTCGGCCAGCGCCGTCCTGGCCTGCTTCCGGGTGCAGCGGGCGCGGTGGAGCGGAGCCGGTAACTTCAGATGCGGTGCCGAGAGCCTCAGCCACTTGCGGCGGATGTTGTGGACGTGAGCGAAGATTGCAGCGATAGTACGTCCCTTGCCCCCGGGTGGCTTGGCGCGCCACGCGCCGGGGTCGAGATGCTCAAGCAGCATCTGGTTCATCCGGTCGTTGACGGCGTAGGTCTCAAGCAGCGCTTGGCGAAAATCGATAGCGGCTGAAGCAGCGAGGCGGGCCATGGGAGCTCCTTATCGGCACGAGGGCAAACGCAGAGCGCCGCCCAGACTGATGGTAATTTGGACAAGCCTACCCCTCACCCGGCCTCTCCGTCAACTGACGGACTGACGGGCTTGAAGAAAACGCCGGCGCGGGCCACCGTCCCCGATTTCTGGGGTCCGATAGACCCCATCGGGGTCCAGAAATCGGACTCCCCCAAAGGGGAGAGGGCCTAAGGTTTCTGCATTTTCCGGGCTGCAAACCAACGCGAAAAGGTGCGCAGTTCCCCTGGCGGCGTGGAAGGGCCGCTCACCATGCCCTGCGTGCGGCACTGCTCCAACATAACCTACGAATCCTCTGCGAGGCGTCGCGCTTCTCGGTGGTGAGGCTGTGGTACTGCCAAGTGTTCATTTGTTCGTTGATCTTGCAAGAAAAAAGTGCTATTTTTTCTTGCAAGTTCAATGGTGTAGACATGACGCAATCGACTGAAAAAAAGCCCTAAGTCGCATTCGCGGAGCCGGAAGGGGGTGGGTGTTCTCGCCTCATGATTTTCTGGACCTTGGCGAACGGCCAGCCATCGATTCCGCCCTGCATCGCCTCGCCCACCAAGGACAGATCCGGCGCATCATCCGTGGGATCTATGACTACCCGCGCTCCAGCGAGCTTCTCAAGCGACCATTGAGTCCCGACATTGACCAGATTGCCCGCGCGCTGGCGCGGAAGTTCCGGTGGCGGATTCAACCCAGCGGGGCAACCGCACTGAATATCCTGGGGCTATCCGCTCAAGTTCCAGCGCGCGTCGTCTATCTGTCCGACGGCCCGGAGCGCAACTACAAGGTCGGCAACACGAGCTTGGTTTTCGAACATACAGCTCTCAAGGAGGCGGGTTTCGAACTGCGGGAGAGCGGCTTGATCGTTCAAGCACTCCGCTCTCTCGGGAAGGAACGCGTCACGCCGGAAGTCGTCACCAAGGTCCGATCATGGTTACCGCCTTCTCTGCGCGCAAAGGTCCTGGTGGATACCAAGACCGCTACGGGGTGGGTGTACGCCACTATTCAGCGAATTGCCGAGTGGGAGCAACGTGGATAAGATCGCGATGCGGTCATCCTCTGACCGGCGAGAACTGTTTAGTGAATCAGCGAATACTCTTCTTGGGCACGCTACGACCTGGCAAAGCCCGGATCCTTCCGGCTGAGCCCCCCGCTCGGCCAGATAACAACACTCCGACGCGATTACAATGAAATGCGCGACATGTTCTATCGAGAACCCCCGGAAATCACGACGATTCTGACGGCCCTACTGGTCCTTGAAGAAGAAATCAACAATCTAGGGGGGCAACGATGAGCGGCGCGTAACGCTCAGTGGCGACGGGCCGCATATCACGAGCGCGCGGCGCACGTTTTCGTGTACGCGCGTGGTGCATTCATTGCTTTTCATGTATGCGGCCCAACCCTCATTCACCTGGCAGCGATTGCGGCAGCCTAACCACCCCCGCGCTTGATTTGTCTTGCGCGTCGCAGAACTTCCCACTCAACTCCGGTGCGCAATCTTAGCGCAGTGGGGGAGGACGCATACATAAACGGTCCGCCGCGGCATTTGTGCGCCACCCGCTTGCAAGGTCAGGATCCTCTCAGCCCCTGATATTCGCGCTTTCGACAGCTTCGATCATCCCCATGCGGTCGAGCCCAAAGATGAATTGGCGAGCTTGGTGCAAAGTCTTTTCTGGCCCATCCCGCCGGCCTCAGCGACCTGTTTAGAGACGGATTTGGTATGATTGGCGCTCGCCCGTCCCCCGGAGGCGTGGGCGACCCAAGGAGGCTTGAATGCGACGAGTATTGTTCTTCTTCCTGCTTTTTGGATTAACGTGCCAGGCTTCACGCCTCGCGCTCGCCCAAACAGGATGGAGCGCCGGTGTCGCGGAGGGCAAGATCACGCCTCCCGTGGGAACGCACTTGGAAGGCTTCGAGGCACGCCCGGGCCCTTCCACGGGCATTCACGACGATTTATTCGTGCGAGCGCTCGTGGTGTCTCGTAACAACACAGTTATCGCGCTTGTCGAGGCGGATCTGGTGGTGGTGAGCAAGGAGGCCGTGACGAGCATTCGGAATGAAGCATCGAAGCAGACTGCGATTCCGCCGGAGCACATTCTGATCTCGGCTACGCACACGCATGGCGGTCCCGGGCTCAAGGGTAACTACGGGGAATTCTTTGTCAAGACTGCGGTCGAAACGATTGTGCGGGCGTGGCAATCGCGCCAGCCGGCCCTGATCGGTGCAACCACAGTGACGCACCGCGGGTGGGTGGGAATGAACCGGCGGCACTTGGAATCGGGCTTCAGCCCCATCGATAAGCAGATCTCGATCCTGAAAATCTGTGATGCGCAGCGGCGCCTGCAAGCGATCCTGTACAACTACTCGTGCCATCCGGCATGCCTGGGCCCGGATAACCTCCTGGTCACCGCGGATTGGCCCTACTACGTGGCCAGCAAGATTCGCAGCAAGCTGGGCGTAGGGGTCAAGGTCCTTTTCTTTCAGGGTACCGAAGGCGATGTGAATACCGGCTATTCGGCGGGGCTGTCCTCGATCGGCGTTCCGATTCCCACTCGAACTTACGCCTACGCGCAAGAGATAGGTGAGGTCCTGGCCGATGCCATCCTTGCGCGGTTACCCGACGTAGCCTTACAAAACGACGGCCTGTTGGAGACGAGGGATGAGAAGATCAACCTGGAATATTACACCCCCTCGACAGTGGCGGATGCGGATGCCCGGCTTGGGCAAGCTCGAGCGGCACTTCGCCACCTCCAGGACCAGCATGCGCTCCAGTCGCAGATCGACGACGCACGCATCGCGGTTTCGTTTGCCGAAAACGACCGCGAGCGCGCCAAGGACAGTTTGAAAATCCCCCAGCGCGAGTACGCCGCGGAGATCCAGGCATTTCGCATTGGCGACGCGGGGTTTGTCAGCTTCCCCGGCGAATTCTTCGTGGAAATCGGTCTCGCCGTGAAGCGGCGTTCGCCCCTGCACCCCACCTTCCTTCTCGGTTTGGCAAACGACTCGATCGGATACATTCCAACTCCGGAGTATTACCCGGAGGGCGGTTACGAGGTCTCTGTCGCGCGGTTCGGCCCCAGCACTGCCGGGCGGTGGGAGGAGGCGGCGGTGCGGTTGTTGAACCAGTTGTCAGCGTCGGCCCGTTGAGGCGCTCCCCCTGTCCCCGTACGCCATCTGCAACATCAACCCAAGGTTCCCCTGGAACCAGTAAGTTCAACGATCCCGTTTCCACACGACCAAGATGGATATATGATCACAGACTCTTCTCCCTGGGCCGAGAAAAGCGGACCCCTGAATCTTGCGTCTTTCAGCTCAACTACGACCTCATCTCCCGCCGTCCGACGAAGGATGAGTCTTTCAGGGGTAATGTCAGAAATGAAAGCCTCAAAGGAACCGCCCTCTTCAAATCTTCGCCAAATGGTTACAGCGATGCAAATGGAAGAAGCGCTCCAGCGGCTTAAAGCGGCCAATGCGTCTGAAGATGCTCTGTCGATTTTCCCTCTCCTAGTCGAAGCTCACGGGACAGATTTCATTTCCCGCTTCACTCAGACAGCGCAAAGCAGAGGAAAAATGCCTCAATTTCTTGCGGATGCAAATTGCCGGTGGGAAAGGCCTATCCAGAGATTGAGTTGCTATTTCTTCCGGCGGCGTTCATACGTGTAGTTGGTCGGAATTCCGACCTTCGGCAGATCAACGCCCTTTAGGCGACAGCGAGTGCGGCCGCCCCCACCACGGCCAAGCGCAGAACAAAGCTTGGGAGTGGGTGATCTTTCTTCGCGCGATTCCAGTACAAGGCTATCATCATCATGATGCTGACCAGCACGATCACCAACAGGTAGGCATGTGCAAAGCCCATCGTGCCGCCAAGGTACTGCTTGATGCCGGGATTCCAGGGTGAGCCATAGAGGAGCACGACGTGCGCAAAATAGACGAGGAGCGACTCTTCGGCCAAGGATTGCACGGTTCGCGGCGAGACTGGAAGAAAGCGCTCGACGAAGGTGGCAAGGCCGAGCGCAGCAGTAACGAATCCGATGCGGGCGATGAACAGATGCGGCGTGGTTGGCCAAAAGTTGGCCTGGCCGTAGATACGGAGCGACACCCGCTCGAGCCCGATTCCACTCACGAGCAGCAGTAATCCGAAGGGAATTGCCTTGCGCAACAAAGAGGATGTTGATTGTCCAACTTTCACGTACGCAATACCAAACGTCGCGCCGAGGAAGATGTACGCCGACCACGGCATCAGTGGGAATAGTGAGCCTGCGGTTCCGATCAAAGCGGACTTTGCCGCCAGCGGGAGGGAATTCAAGAAGGGACTACGCCAAGCCAGGGGAGCTGTGAACGCGACAATAAGAGCAAGCATTCCCGTGACTGCGCCAAGGCGTCGTGGGGTGCGCAGAACTAACACCAGCAACTGCAAGGCGATCAAGGTGAAGCCGATGGTCTGAAGAACATCGACTTGCAGAAATCCCTGCCAGGCATCAGGCCCAGCCCAGCGAAGGTCGCGCAAGGAGTGCACGGGGATCCGCATGGAATACCCAAGAAGCACGAAGAAAGCGAAACGCCGAAGGCGTTTTGCGACAGCAGGGCCGAATTGCAGATGATCTCCCCAACGGCGAAGCGAAGCCAGCGCAAAACCAAAGCCCGACAGGGTCATGAAAACGGGAGCGGTAAACCCGCGACAGAAGAGCCAATAGTTGTACCAGGGAGTAAATTGGTGGGCCGGTGTGAGAAGAACATCGAGAGTATGGCCCTGTACCATCAGGACCATCGCGAATACCCGAACGATGTCTACCGCCACGAGGCGCGAAGAGGCTTTGAACTGCAAATTCACCGGCTCTACTCCAAAATGCTTTAGATGCGGAGTTGTGGGGAGATGGTTCGCGCAAAGGCAGGAAAGCGCAGAAGGGGTGCGTGGTGACGCTCCCTCACCCCCTGCTCGTATCTCAAGGTGCTGAATATTCAGCGAGTTCCCTCATCAAATCTCGAGTCCAGGGGCAAATAATGGGACGGCACACTGAGCACAGATTAGCGGGCCAGTTACACCGGACGATCTCCTGGAGTGGGTGAGGGCGTCCCCCGAGTCATGGCGGGACGCTGTAAGCCCTACGCGAACGGCGGCTGGCTTACCGGAGTAAATGCTCTGACAGATCTCAGCGGCTAGCACGGCGCGGCCTGAAGACCGCGCTGTGCTAGCCGCTCGTCCTGTACGCGAGAGCGCACAGCGACGACGCGTGACGCCAGCAGCACGGGATCGCGGACCTGATCTGTAATGCGCCGCTGCCGGCGGTCGGACAGCACAACAACAGGCCGCTCAGTATTCGCGCGCGGTCACTATGCCCGGCTGCGGCACAGGGTATCTTCCGTTGGCATCAGCAATCAGTGGCGCCGGGGAATCCATTGTGAACTTGTCCACGTCCGGCGCCATTTCGTGCTCGCAGTTCAGCATCTGGTCATACGTGATTTCCCGACCGGTGTGGGCAGCCATGCGGCCCATGTTTGACACGAGGCTCGCTTCCACGCCGCGCGTAACCTCGTTGTAGGGCTTGTCGTCTCGAACGGCATCCACCAAGTCGTTCCATTCGTTTTGATAAGGATCCTGCTCCGCCTTGGGCACCGCGGATTCCCAAATCATGTGTGCGGTCGTCATCTGACCCTTGTAGAGGCTGGACGGTGCCCCACAATCACCGTGCTTGGAAGCGATTCCCATTCCTTTGGTGCCGTGCAGGTAGCTCGCATAGATCTGCTCGCATCCCGCTATGGTCCGCCCGTCGAAGAAAAACTTTGTGCCATCGGCATACGTGTATTCCACCGAATAGGTATCGAAATTCTGATCCACGTACGTCACTCCTTCGGGACTCAGGCGGTAATGGCGGCCGCCCAACGCCTGGGCCTTGACCGGCCACTGGTTTTTCATCCATCCGAGATGATCGACGATGTGGATATAAAAGTCGTTGAAGCAGCCGCCGCTGGCCCAGATGAAGCTGTGGAAGCGCTGCACCTGGTAGAGCAGATCGGTGATCCCGTCAGGTTTGGGAAGCGAGGAGAAATATCCCCCAGGCCCATGCATCCGGTAACCCCTTTGGAGGATGATCTGGCCGATCTTGCCGTCGTGGACACGCTTGGCCAGTTCGTGGAGCGCCCGGCTGTGACGCGACATCAACCCCACCCCTACTTTGAGGTTCTTGGCGGAAGCGTCTTGCGCGAGGGTGAGCATGCGTTTGCTGGTTGGGCCGTCGACCGTGACCGGCTTCTCCATGAAGACGTTGAGGCCCTTCTGGATGGCGTAGGTGAAATGCACCCAGCGAAACGCCGGGGGCGTGGCGAAAATAGCGATATCGCCCGGCTTCAAGCAATCCATCGCTTTCTTATAGGCGTCGAAGCCGATGAACTGGCGATCCGGCGGCACCTCCATCTGGCTCGAGAACTGCTGCTGCAACTTGTTCAGGGTTTTGTCGAGGCGCTCCGGGAAAATGTCCGCCATGGCGACCAGCTTAATAGGACCGCGCTTGACGGATAGCGCGTTCGCCGCGGCGCCGCCGCCACGCCCGCCGCTGCCGATCAGGGCTACCTGGATCAGGTCGCTGCCCGCAGCGTGGACGGGGGGAATTGCCACGTTGGCCAAAGCCGAAACCGCAGCTAATTTGCCGGCGGTTTCAATGAATTTACGGCGAGTAGTCGAGGTTTGAATGGAAAAGTTCATGGCGGTGTAGGCCCTCCGAAATGTGTCGTTGGCTTTTCGCTGGCCGGCAAAAGAAATGCCCGGCGCGCGGAACACAATTCTAGCGTGAGTTCTCTGGTCGTCAAGAATAATCTCACCCGGCCGCGAAACACGTAGCGCGCACCGGTTTTTCAATGGTCCGCGCCTTTTCAGTTTTTCAAATCCGTGGGTGGCGCAGACCTTGATCTTCATGAGTGGGTTCTGGTGTCAAGAACAAAGTGCGACGGAGCGCGGGCGTGTGGCCCACTGTGAACCTGTGAACTAATCCATGGATGGACATACCGGTTTCGCGCAAAGGCGCAAAGTACGCGAAGGCCGCAAAGCAAAGAAAGGACTTCCACCCTGCGTTCCTTAGCGCCTTAGTCCGTCAGCCGACGGACCACGTGGCGGCGTCCCGATCAGATCGGAACAGGTTCCGCCGCCTCCACGTCAAACTGAGACACTACTGACCTTGCGCAACTGCTTGCGGCGCGGAGCAAATTGGACGTATCATGGCCCGGCGCAGAAGGGTCTTGCGCGGGGGAGAAGCCGATGAGTTCACGACGTGAGTTTATTCGAGGCGCCGGGTTGGCGACTATCGCGGCGCCGCTGATTATTCCGGGGAGCGCGCTGGGTCGGGGCGGAGCCACGCCGCCGAGCGATCGGATTTCCATAGCCTGCATCGGGCTGGGCTGGATGGGCGGCGACCACCTGAAGGAGTTTCTAAGATTGAAGGACGTGCGCATTGTCGCCGTGTGCGACCTGGACGAGGGCCACCTAACGCGCGGGAAGGCGGTGGTGGACACGGAGTACGGCGACCAGGGTTGCGCGGCCTACCATGCCTTTGAAGAGGTGCTGATGCGGCGCGACGTGGACGCGGTCAGCATCGCGTTGCCCGACCACTGGCACGGCATCGTTGCCACCCAGGCCGCACGCGCCAAGAAGGATATCTACTGTGAGAAGCCGCTCGCCCACAACTTCCGCGAGGGTCTCGCCATGGTCGAGGAAAGCGAGCGCCAGGGCCGGGTGTGGCAGACCGGCAGTTGGCAGCGGTCGGTGGAGAACTTTCGGCATGCCTGCGAACTGGTGCGGAATGGGCGAATCGGAAAAGTGAAGGCGGTCGAGGTGGGATTGCCCTCGGGCTTTTACGAAGTGAAGGACAAGTCAAAGCTCGAAATCACCGAGCCGCCGCCGACCCTACACTATGACCGCTGGCTCGGCCCGGCGGCTGAGCTGCCGTACCGCGAGGCGTGTGTCCACATTAACTGGCGCTGGAACCTCAACTATGGCGGTGGCCAGTTGATGGATTGGATCGGCCACCACGTCGATATCGCCCACTGGGGGATGGGTTGGGATGCGAATGGTCCCGTCTCGGTGGAAGGTGTTGGCGAATACCCGCCGCGCACCGACCCTTTTAACGCGGCCACACGTTACAAGGTGCACGCTGTCTACCCCGATGGCACACCGATGACCATCGCGGGCGGCTACGCTGAAATCAAGGGCGGCACGAAATGGGTTGGCGACAAGGGGTGGGTCTGGGTAGACCGCGGCAAGATCGACGCCGAGCCCAAGTCGCTGCTCACCGAGCAGATCGGCGATAGCGAGACGAGGCTGAAGGTCAGTCCCGGTCATTACCGCGAATTCATCGATTGCGTCCGCTCGCGCGAAAAGACGCTGACGCCGGCAAGCGTGGCGCTGCATTCCGCTACGCCCGGGTGGCTCGGGCAGATCGCCATGCTCACCGGGCGCAAGATCGAGTGGGATCCAAACAAGATGGAGATTGTCGGTGATGACGAGTCAGCGAAACTGTTGGGCCGCCAAATGCGCGCGCCTTATCGCCTAGGCTGATGCGTCCTGTTCTCGGCTCCTCGACTGTTTACCATTTGCCATTTATAATCGCCGGTGGACCTTGCCGGAGGGTGGTTATGCACAGGCGACTCGGCTTGAGGCGGATTTGGGCGGGCACGATCACAGCGAAGTCAGTGTTTCAGGCCTTCGTACTGGCGGTGGGAATTGTGCTCGCGGCCACCGGCGCCTGGCCGCAAGAAACGTTCAAAGCGGTCACCGACAATGTGAGTTACAACGTCGGTTCGGAAGTCCGTCTCAAGGTTATTCTTCCTGTTTCTCAACAATCCCTATCAGCTCCTATTGATATCTCCGCCAACATTCGCTACGCAGGAGAAGAGAGGTTCTTGGAAGAAAAAAATGTGGAGATTGCCAGCCACGTAAGCCCCGGCGGGAAGGAAACGGCGACGGACTACCGTCTACTATGGAAAATCCCCGAGGATGCAAGAACCGGGCGTTACGAAGTGGTAGTTACGTTGACCGATTCTCAATCTCATTCGAACCTTTTGGTTGGCCAGCGAGTGCCCCTGCCTTCCTTTGTCGTTTATCGGAAGCTGGTGAAGATCGAAAGAATCCAACTCGACAGAACTTTTTACACTCCAGGCGATGCTGTGGCGTGCCAAGTCGATCTCAAAAACCTTTCGGGACACGCCATCAGCGACCTGCGGGCCGAGTTTTCCGACCGCTACTGGCCGTGGACGGCCCAAACCTCGGAGCGAGCCGGGGTTGACGTGGTGACGATTGGGGGAGGGATTTCCCTGGCAGCCGGCGGAGAACAACATCTCCAATCCGCCAAGGCTGCGGTTGCCAAGCAGGTACTACCGCCTTCTGACGCTAAGGCTGCAACTGCCAATCAGGTACAAAAGCCTTCAGTTCAGCAGTACGCGGTGGTGGTGTGGGACCATGCGCGCCAGAATATTTACGACATCGCATTTAGTTCCGAGGTGTTCATTCGACCGGCGGGGGTTAGCGAGCCGAAGCCCTATCCCTTGCAATACGTCTATCCCAACCTGGACGCTGTGAACGTCACCAGTTATCGGCGCTTCTATCCTCCTGGGCAGGATTCGGCCGCCATTCAAATCGACCGCGAGCACACGATGTTTCCCTTGGGGGGCGAGGCGACGGTGCGGTTCTCGGTGCGCAACCCCACGGACCAACCGTGGCGCGGAGTCAGCATTCGCGCCCGCCTGTTAGACCCCAAAGGCAAAGAGCTCGCATCCAAGCTGGTCGCGGAAGGAGTCAACCTGGACCCGGGAAGCTCGGCGCTTTCCGAGGAGACCCGGTTTGCGCTTCCGGCAAGTCAAAGCGGGATTTTCCGTGCTCAGGTGGAGGTAAACGACACGTCGAGGGAGACGCTGGCAACGGGCGTTCTCGAGCTGGCTGCCAACCCTTTGCCACATTCCATCTTGATTTTCTGCGCCCATCCGGACGATGAGGGAGCGCACTCCGGGGCCATCCGCGCGGCCGTAGAGAATCACATCCCCATTCACCTCGTCTATTTCACCAGTGGCGATGCCGGCTCCTGTGACCGGTACTACGAGCATTCCTGCGCGCCTGATGAGGCCATGAACTTCGGTGTCCTGCGCATGGAAGAAGCGCGCCGGTCGGTAGGCCACCTTGGCGTGCCGGGCGAGAACATTTATTTCCTCGGCCTGCCTGACGGCGGCTCCGGCCAGATCTGGTATGACCACGTCGAGGCCTCGAATCCTTACGTTTCCGTGGTGCTCGCCAGCGAACATGCGCCTTACGAAGGCATCGCTCAGCCCAATCTCCCTTACGCGCGCCGGACTGTGGTGGAAGCGGCCAAGCGATTCATCCGCGAGCTTCATCCCGAGGTCATTTACACGGGCCACCCCGATGAGCGCCATGTGGACCACCGCACCAACAACTGGTTTGTGGTCAAGGCGCTCCAGGAATTGCTGCGCGAAGGCGCGGTCCGGCCTGACCTGACACTGCTGACTGACCAGGTTTATGGGCCGGGGCCGCAAGCCCATGCGCCTTACCATTACCAGAAGCACGTCTTGAGCGTCTCCGGGGACGCCATGACTCTCGCCCAGGAGGCGGGCTGGTACTATCAATCGCAGAGCGGCAACCGTGCGCTGGGGCGCCTCCAGCCTTTCGACAAGTTACGACGGGAGGAAGTCCACTGGCAAATCCTGGACTGGAAGGACCACGAAGGGTGGAATGAAAAGCACTGAGAACTTGAATGACTGAATCTGAGAACCTTCACGAATTGGAGACCGTGCAAACCGAGAATCGTCCCTCTGACGAACAGTTCCCCGCTGAACCTTTTCCCTGCCCGGCCTGTGGGCAATTGTTGGCCCCTTCCTGCCGGGTCTGCGCCGCCTGCAAGCACGCGATCGATCCCGCCGAGATTCGCAAATCTGAAGATCTTCCGCTTGCTGCAAAACCAGGGCGACGGGAACTCGAACCCGTGCGCTTTTCCTGGCGAACTTTTGTGATTGTCTTTGCGATATGGGTAGTGGGCGCGACTTTGCTCCAGGGCCACATGGCTCTCCCAAGAGCGCAGCTCGTGCTGGGAGGCGTGCAAATCCTTTGTTCCGTCTGGGTCCTTTTCGACGCCCTACAAAAGCGCCTGCCAACACCGCTCAGGTGGGGAATGGGTACCCTGCTGCTGTGGCCGATCATCTTCCCCTGGTACTTGGCCAGAAGAACTCGCCCCAGACAGCCCTGCCCGTTCATCGAGGGACGAGTCAGCCCTCGGACGCTAGCGGTGCTTTTCTTTCTCTTGGCCGTGTTGTTTTACGTGATTTTCAAATATGCCCCGCCGCACTGAAATTCGTTCCGCGGCCAGCCCTTGAGCGCGAAATCAACCCCTCGGCAAGTCCGTTCCCCACGGATTTCCAAGTTGGGCGGTTTTCGATGCACAAAACATCAATGTCTAAACAATGCTTCAATATCACGGCTGCCGCGAATGACGTGGAGGATCAGCACATCCTCACCTTCAACGCGGTAGATGATGACGTGCTCGCCCACGGGAAAACTGCGCAAGCCGGGGCGCAAGTCTTCATCGCGGCGGCGTCCGATGTGGGGATAGGTGGCAAGAAGAAAAAACCTGTCGGTGATGGAATCAACCACGCGGTCGGCGATCTCGATGCTGCGGCTTTCCGTGGCAGTGTAATACCAAATCTCGTCTAGCTCGGCTTCGGCCTTCGGTGCAAGACGATGCGCCATTATCGAGCGGGGGGTTGCTCTGCCGCGAGTCGGTCCCGTCCGCGCTGCTTCACTTCTGCGGCAAGGTCGCGCATGGATTGCTGCGTGATGATGCGGCCTTCACCTCGGGCAAGGGAGGTTTCCGCCTCATCGACGGCAAGGAGAATTTCCAAGCGGGTGCGCTCTCGTTCTTCCCACAAGGCAAGGGCTTCCTGCACCGCATCTTCTTCGCGTTGAAGCCGTCCGCTTTGAATTGCCTGGCGGACAAACGCCTTTTGGTCCGGTGTGAGCTGCACTTCCATCCCCTTTATGCTACGAAAAAACCTCGCTTGTGGCAAGTTGAACTACCAACCCCTTTTGAAACACAACGGACGGTTGGTAAAGGCCGGTGGTTACGCCCCGCTCTTAAGGGTAGAGGCGCTTATGGGGGGCGGAGGAGTCAGGTGGCGGCGAACGGGTCGAGCGCTAGGTAGTCTATTTCGTTGAGCTGGGTAGCAGGGATTATCGCGCGCTGCCCCACTCGACGTGACCTCCACTGGGTATTCCGAATATGCGATAGCCGCGGCTCGTTGCCCAGGAACGCGCGGCCTGTTGCAACTTCGTATTCCCGCAGTTTAGAAATTTCTGAGCCATGTTCTCGTTGCCGGTCTTACCGAGCGTTTCGATGAGTGCATCCTCTGAACCCGGTTCACCCCGTTCGATGAAGAAGGTGTAAGCTCCGGCGATCGCTGCCGTCTCACGCTCCATCAATGCCGCCAGCAGGGCGCTGACCGCGCGGGGGTCTTTGATTTCGCCCAACTCTTCAACCGCACTCTTTCGGGCGATAGGATCCCGGTCCCTCAGTTGGCTGATCAGTTTGCTGACGCGATCGGTTTGCCCATACCCCGCCGGCACAAGCCCGAGTACGCAGAAGAACACCAATGCCCCTACGGCATACCGTCGCCTGATTTGCCAGGAGCGACGGACTCCCAACGGAATCATAATATCCTCCCGCACGAGGACAGAAATTGAACGTTACTACAAATCAGCCGGGTTCCCGCGGCAACGCTCCGGCGCGGAGGTCAGCGGCGAGGCACAAAGGACCCTTTGCGCAAAGGTGAGGATCTCCGCCGCAGCGCAGCCCGGTGAAGCCCGCTTAATCAGCGGTTTTAAGCGCTCAATGCGCCCTGAGAAGCCTTGAAAATATATATCTCCGCTTTCAAGCCCAGCGCGTCCTGATATCCCCGGCGGACGGCCTCGGCAAAAGCCTCCGCGGCATCCTGGCGGACCAAGTTCACCGTGCACCCGCCGAAGCCCGCGCCGGTCATGCGGGCGCCCAGAACTCCGGGTTGTTTCCGAGCCAGTTCGACCAGAACATCCAGTTCCTTGGAGCTAACCTCGTAATCATCCCGCAGGCTTTCATGCGAAGCGTTCATGAGCTGGCCAAAGCGCCCGAGGTCGCCGGCCTCCAGAACCTTGACGGCCTCCAAAACACGGTAGTTCTCGCTAACCACGTGGCGCGCCCGGCGATACAGAATATCACTGAGGACTGGACGCGCCGCCTCGATGTCTTCGGGTGCGAGGTCGCGAAGCGACTTGCCCGCCAGGCCCGTGGACGCAATCTGAGCCACTGCCTGCCGGCACTGCTTCAGACGAACCTCGTATTCTGACTGGGCCAGAGCGCGCTTCACGCCGGAGTTGCAGACGACAATCTTCACGTCGCTCCGCAGCGGCACGTGCCGGTAGGAAAGCCCGCGGCAATCGAGAAAGAGCGCATGGTTCTCGCGCCCTAGTCCGGAAATGAACTGGTCCATGATGCCGCAAGGAACGCCCACAAATTGGTTTTCCGCCTTGCGAGCCAATTTAATCAGATAGACCGGATCAACACCAAGGCCGAGAAGTTTCTTCCAGAATGCCGCCGCACCCACCTCCACCGCCGCCGAGGAGCTGAGGCCTGCTTCGCGCGGCACGTTGCCCCCAAAAACCATGTCAGCGCCCGTAAGCTGATGGCCGTCCTCCTCGAGGTATTTCGAGACCCCGCGAATGTAATTGCTCCAGGAATTCTTGTCATCCTTTTGAATATCATCAAGACTGAATTCGACGGAAGCGCCGAAATCGACGGAATGTACTCGAACCACCCGATCGGCCCGTCTACGCCCGGCGAATGCGATGCTCCGGTCAATGGCCGCCGGCAGGACGAAACCGTCGTTGTAATCGGTGTGCTCGCCGATAAGGTTCACACGCCCCGGCGCGCGAACCACCACCTCCGGCGTGGCCGTGTAAATTTCCTGGAAGATTTGCTCGATCATTGGGTCTCCCTTTGGTAGTCCCTTGCTCAGCGCGCATCAGCGATATGCTCCCGGCGGTGCGGTGCCACGCCACGGAGTTCGGCAGCTTTCTCCTCCGCCAGCGAGTCGTTCAGGAAGGTTCCCGCCCCGGTTTCGACTCCGGCCAAATACTTCAGTTTCTCCTTGCTGCGATGAGGAGGGTAAAACTCGATGTGAAAATGGAAATAGGGGAATCTGCCTTTGGTGGGCGCTTGGTGGAGGAGCATCATGTAGGGAAACGACATCTGATAAAGGTTGTCATATTTCAACGTAACCCACTTCAAGATTTCGGCGAGCGCTCGCTCTTCTGAGGGACGAAAGTCTTCCAGCGTCCCGAGGTGGCGACGCGAGAAAATGTGGATTTCGTAGGGCCAGCGCGCGTAAAAGGGGACGAAAGCCGTGAAGGCCTCATTCTCGGCAACGATGCGCCGCCCGTCACGACGCTCCTTCTTGAGAATGTCGCAAAACAAGCATCTTCGCTTGCCGCGCTGGTGGGCTCGTGCTGCCTCCAGTTCCCGCTTGAGGCGCGGCGGAATAAAAGGGAAAGCATAAATCTGTCCGTGGGGGTGAGGCATGGTCACGCCAATCACCGCGCCTTTATTCTCGAAGATGAGAACGTAGCGAATGCCTGGGGTCGCCTTGAGCTCCGCAAAGCGCTTCCGCCACAACTGGACAAGCTTCACAATGTGGGGGAGCGAAAGCTGGGGCAGCGAAGTATCATGGTCCGGGTGGTAAAGGACCACGTCGCATCTGCCCTGTGAGCGCGCTACTCGGTAGAAGTCGTCGCCCGCGATGGCAGGCTCCGGCGGCGGGATGGAGAAGGCGGCAAAATCGTTGGGGTAAATATAGCAGTCGTAGTTTTCCGGAACTCTCCCCGAGCCGGGGCAGAAGGGGCACCAGTCGGCCGGCATCAGCGGCCGGTCCTGGCGATGGGAGGCCGTTGAAACCCATTCCCGAAGCGTAGGATTCCAACGGAGTTCAGTCATGAGGCCCCACGGCGCGAGGTCCTGAATGCGAGAATGCCCATGACCAGTCCGAAAACCAGCATCGCCGCGCCCCACCATATATCGATGTTCACTCCAAGAGAGTTCACGAAAATGGCGGGATCAGCCACCAGGCCGTAAATGATGAGGATGGCACCATAAATGGTGAAGATGATTCCGATTGGTAAGCGAATGTCCAAACCCATGGTTTTCACCAGAAGATGATATTCAACACCGTGCAAAGCGCGAGGATGCCAATGGCGAGAATGCCGGGCCTCTCATACCAGGGCAGATCCTGGTTTCTAGGCTTTGGGGTGAGAGAGTACACAAGCCCTACCAGTTCTTCTTCCTTCCTGGGTTCGGTGAACAGGGTTACCACCACGGTCACCACCATGCAGACCGAGAAAGCCCAGATCGCCTGATAGAAATTCGCCGCCATATCACTGGGGTAAAAGATCACGTGGTAGTGGTAGAGGGCGTAGTGGGTGGCGGCGGCGGAAATCCCGCAAAGCAATCCCCAGAAGCCGGAATGGGCGCTGGTGCGCTTCCAGAACATTCCCAGCAGGAAGGTGCCGAACAGCGGGGCGTTAAAGAACGCGAAGAGGAGTTGGAGGTAGTCCATCAGGTTGTTGAACCGCAGAACGATGAAGGCCGTGGCGATCCCAACTGTCACGGCGAAAACCGTCGCGAAACGGCCCATCTTCAGATAATGACCGTCTGGCTGGCCTGGGTTCACATGCGTCTGATAGATGTCGAAAGTCCAAACCGTGTTGAAGGCGGTAACGTTTCCAGCCATCCCCGACATAAAACTGGCCATCAGCGCTGTCAGCCCGATGCCCAACAGACCTGAGGGATAGAACTTGCCCAGCATGGCGGGCAGAGCGTTGTCGTAGCGGCCGTTGAGATATTTCGTTAGGTGAGGGTCAAGCGCAATGGCCACCAAGCCGGGAAGAACCACCAACAGCGGAAAGAACATCTTCGGCACCGCCGCTATGAGGGGCGTGCGCTGTGCGGCGGGCATGTCCTTGGCTGCCAAGCCGCGCTGGACCACTAGGAAATCCGTGCACCAATAGCCGAAAGAAAGCACAAAGCCCAATCCGAAGATGGTGCCGAACCAGTTAATCCCCATGGGATTTTGGCTGGCATGCCAGATGTTCGCCCAGGTATGCGCGTAGCCGGGATTGGGCAGTTTCGCCTCGAGGCCTGCAAAGCCGCCGACCGCCTTCAAACCCAGGATCGCCAAGGGAAGGAACCCAAAAACGATGAGGAAGAACTGGAGCACTTCGTTGTAAATCGACGAGGTCAGCCCGCCGAGGTAGATGTAGATCGCCACTACCGCCGCCGATGCGATTACGCTGCCTATGAACGGCCAGTTCAGCAGGCGCTGGAAAAGTATGGCCATGGCATAAAGGTCGATGCCTGAAACCAGCAGTGTCATGAGCGCAAAGCATAAGGCGTTGAGCGTGCGCGTCTTCTCATCGTAACGTTTGCGGAGGTACTCGGGGACGCTGCGCACCTTGCTGCCGTAATAAAAAGGCATCATGAAGACGCCCACGAAGCACATGGCAAGCATGGCGGCAAGCCAATAGAAATGGTTGACGAACATGCCGTACTTGGCGGCGTTGGCAGCGTGCCCCATGACCTCGAGAGCCCCGAGATTGGCGGACATGAAAGCCAGTCCGGTAATCCAGCCCGGGATGGAGCGCCCGGAGAGGAAGAAATCATCGCTGGTCTTCATCCGGCCTCGCAGCGCGAAGCCAATGCCCAGGACGAATAAGAAGTAGATGGCAATGATCGCGTAATCGACAAAGTGTAGATGCATATTATCCTGCCAGAGCGGGCATTATTATCACAGCCAACAACAAAAGTAAATGGAAGTTCGTTTGTTTTGCTCTCCTCACTCCCGACTTCTGAATTCTTCCATTGGAGATGTTAAATCTGCCATCTGCAATCGCGCAGCGCCCCCCAGTCCCTAGTCCCCAGCCCCTAGCCCCTGCCCTTGTGACTCCTGCTTTTCTATGGCCCGATCACCCAACGGCCCGATGGCTTAATGCTTTAATTCATCATTCGTAGTTCATCATTCATAGTTGCCGTTCTCTCCCCCCGTTGCCGGCGGTTTGTGGCGGGAGTATACTTTTCTTGTTCGGGTGGCGCATGAAACTTGAAGATCTGAGTCAGCTCGTTTCGGAGCTTTCCCCGGCGGAGCAATCCGCGGTGAAAGAGTTCATCACCTTCCTCAAGGAGCGCAACGGGAAACTGCCCGAGACTTCTTTCCAGGCGGCGATTGACGAATTCATTGCCGCTCATCCCGAGTTGCTTCGTCGGCTCGCCCAGTGACCCTTTACCCTTCCCTTCCTGAAGTGCTCGCCGCTCACGTTTGTTTTGCTCTCCTCACTGCCGACTTTTGAATTCTTCTTTTTGAGATCTTAAATCTGCCATCTCCAATCGCGCAGCGCCCACCGGCCCCCGCTTTCCTGCTTGTCACTCGCCACTGCTCACTCGTCTCTATTCCATTCCCCCTTGCCTTACCCTCCGAATAGATGTATATGGGAGTGGTAACGCAGCGGTAACGTGCGCGGACTAAATGCCGCGATTGTCGGGTTGGCCGCCAGCAACACAAATGTTACATTTTCGAAAGAAGATTGTTGTAATCCTACGACCGGCAATCTTCCGGCATCTTCACCACTGCTTACAGTGGGCAAAATCTTGGTTGAAACTGTACATCCGGACAAGAATCCACGAGACCTCGATCTGAACGGTCTCTTTCAACGCCTGGCGGTCGCCTATTCAGACCTCTCTTGCCCGTCTGAGACCGCGCTGATGCCCCTCAATTCCGAACTCGAACGCGTTCGTCGAAAAACAAACACACTTAGGTATATCGCAGTAACTGCTGTTGCGGTTAGCGTCTTCGGGTTCTTCCCGGTGTTGTTGGTCGGAGGATTTCGGCTTGTGAGGTCAATTCAACCCGCGGTCGAGCATTTACTCCGCCAGAGGAGCTACTTAGATTCACACCCTGAGATGAGTTTCGCCGCTGCCCTGGCCTGCTTTTCAGCCAGCTTCTACACATTGATTCTGCACCAGCGCTTAACGCGCCGTTTCGCGAGGCGGTTTCTTCGTTTAGGTCTTTGGACGCCGAGTGACATTGATCGGACAGGGTTGCCTTTTATCCTTTATACTGCGTTCCTCAACTACGCCGTACTGGGTGTAGGCTTGTTGTTCCTTTGTAGCTATTCAGCCGCTGGAAGCCCATGGACCAGCTGGGCGGTTACCGCCTGGATGTGCGTGCCTCTCCCCGTGACAAGTTTAGCCCCGTCCGCTCTCTTGATGTTTGTTTTTGTCTCTCTCTACAGCAGACTTGACTCGTACGATGACGCCCCACAGGCGGTGCTTTTGCGAGAATTACTCCTACTTCTCGATTATCTACAAGATACCACAAACTCGGGTAATGTATCGAGCGAGCGCAGGCGAACTATAATTCGGCGCATCGGCAAGATAGCTGACATGCTTCGAGGCCTGTGCAGCACCAAGGGCACACCGTACACATCGGTGGTGGGTGTGTATCGGCGAATTGGTCAAGCGGCTGACCACTTCTTGGCTCTATCGAGCTGCGTGGCCTTTCCAAGGGAAGATACTCTGCCGGAGCTGAAACGGAACGTCGTCACTTATGCAAACATCGTCGCTGCGGGAACCTATGACGCGCTTCCGATGAGCGAGGGTAGCGAATCAGAGGGGTTAACAAGAGGCTCGCATCGGATGGCTACCTGGCGCCAGGTCGGCGGCTTACTGGCACTTTTCCTTCTCGTGGCGTTGCCACTCGCGGCCTACGCAGAACTTGTGACACATTTCCACGTCGAGATGCCAGCAAGCCTCAACCCTCCCGCTGCGGTGGTTTACTCAGGTTGGGTCGCGCTGTGCCTCCTTGCCTACATCGATAAGCTGGCACCTGATGCAAAAGCCGCCCTGATTGATGTGATCAAGCTCGTGTTCAGGCGTTGAGCGCGTAGCCACGCTCAACGGGGTACTGACCGTGGCTTCGTGGTCATGGGAAAACGCCCACGGCCAACTACAGTACGATTCACCGGAGCTGCTCGCCGGCGGCTGCGACCTTCCGTCGTTGCAATTCGAAGTCTATGTTTGAAATAGGACAATCCGAGCCTTCT
>Ga0326728_10011568_pt1 | contig 20048 bp, 12 predicted proteins | sample MB3enrmetagenome_FD_207602 | JGI IMG/M metagenome (GOLD analysis project Ga0326728, IMG submission 207602) | Lab enriched peat soil microbial communities from McLean, Ithaca, NY, United States - MB31MN | ecosystem: Environmental > Terrestrial > Soil > Wetlands > Peat | place: USA: New York... | reverse complement strand
GCGCCATCTGCACATCTTCTTCGTTGGCTATGGCGATGTGCGCATGCTTGAGCATTTCACGCATCACCGCCGCGGCAGGCTTCCCCCACTTCCAGAGATTCTTGCGAAAGTTGAGGTCGCAAGACACCGTCATCCCGCTCTCCCGCGCCTTCCGCACCGACTCGAGCGCCAGGGCCGCGGCCTGCTCGCTGATCGCAGGAGTGATGCCGGTAATGTGGAACCAACTGGCCCCTTGAAACACGATGTCCCAACGAACCTCTCCCGGCTTGGCAACAGCGATGGCGCTGAATTCGCGATCGTAGATGACTTTTGAGGGACGCTGATTTGCGCCCGTTTCCACAAAATAAATTCCCAGGCGCCCCTTGCCGCGTACAATCCTGGAAATATCCACGCCGAAGCGCCGCAACTCTCCAATCACTGCCTCCGCTAGCGCATTCTTTTCGGGAAGAACGGTGACGAAGGCAGAAGGCAAACCCCAGCCAGCGAGGGCCGCCGCGACATTCGCCTCGGCCCCGCCGAAGGTGGCCACAAAGCGCGGAGTTTGCAGAAAACGCTCGAAGCCGGGGGGTGTCAGGCGCAACATCACTTCGCCAAAGGTTACGGTAGTCATCGCTTTTTCCATGAGTTTCCTCGAGACGCTTCCACGGGGCGGCTATCTCCCTCTGGCGTTCACGTACCTCGCTTCGCGCCCAAAGGGAATATCCGCGCCCGTTTCACAACCGCACGCTCGCCATAATATGCGATGTCGAGGGCTTTCTCCAGATGTCTCAACCAGTCTCCAATATCTAAAGCGGCAAACCTTTAAACAGTTGTGAAGCAAAAACCAAACCGCTAATCTAGGCGGGATTAAAGGATTACAGACCAAGAACGTTTCTTGATCGCACGAAGCTCGTACGGGGGAATCGACCGGGCGCGGAATCGTGATCCAGCTCGGTAGCGGCAGAAGAAAATAGGGAGGTCAAACAATTGAAAATCACCCGCCTGAAGACGGCGGTCGTAGAAGGAAATTTCGATTGGACGTTTGTCCGCGTAGAAACCGATGAGGGCGTCACCGGCCTTGGTGAGTGTTTTTTCGCTCCCGGCCTTACCGCGATTCTGCGCTCGCTCGAACCGCTGCTTCTTGGCGAGGATCCCCGCGACATCCATCGGTTGTTTCGCAAACTGCAGTTGGCAACTTCAGGCGCCGGCTCGGTTGCCGGCATCATTTACAACGCGATCAGCGGCATCGAGGCAGCGCTCTGGGATGTGCTGGGCCAATGGCTCGATGTGCCCATCTATCGCCTGCTGGGAGGAAAGTTTCGCGATAAAGTCCGCATCTATGCCGATTGCCACGGTGGCGAAGCCCTGGAGTCCTTAGACGAGGTGTTGCGTTCCCGCCCAGCGTCTTGGGACACAAAAGGCCCCGCACATGCCGCAAGAGATTACTACGGCGAAGCCGGCGAAGAATCCGTTTCATCGCCCGATGAATATCGCCGGCGCGCTCTCGAAAAAAGGGCGGAGGGCTTCACTGCCCTGAAGTTCGATCTGGATGTGCCGGGCACCTACGGCGACGATCCGCACAATCGCGTGCTCAGCAATCGCGCCATCGATCACATGGTGGGTTTGATCGGCGCGGTTCACGACGCGGTGGGCAAGGATACCGACATCGCGGTAGATTGCCACTGGCGCTACAACGCCCGCGACGCCGTGAAAGTGGCGCACGCGCTGGAGCCCTTCCGGTTATTGTGGCTGGAAGATCCGGTTCCGCCCAACAACACTGCCGCGCTCAAGGATGTGAGCTCGAATGTGCGAGTGCCGATCGCCACCGGGGAGAATCTTTACCTCTTTGAAGGCTTCGAGGAAATCATCGCGCAATACGCCCTAAGCGTTGTTACACCCGATCTTCAGAAGGTTGGAGGTTTGTCCGTGGCGCAAAGTATTGCCCACTTTGCCGATGTGCATACCATGCCCGTGGCCCCGCACAACATCAGCAGTCCGGTTGGGACATTGGCCGCGGCCCATTTCTGCGCCGCGATCCCAAACTTTCTTGCGCTCGAGTTCCACGCGTCCGATGTTCCTTTTTGGAGCGACCTGGTCGAGGGGTTGCCAAAGCCAATTATTCAGAAGGGATTTATTCCCGTACCGGAGAAGCCCGGCCTCGGCGTCAGGTTGAATGAGGAGGTCGCCCGGCGCTACGCTCGCAAGGGCGAACCATTTTTTGAATGAGAACGCGTGCAACCCATGGCGGTGGTTAGCCTAAGCCTCGAAGGAATTCGTAAGTTGCGGGGCCAAGCGGAGGAATGGAGTTTTATGCCGATCAAAAAATTAGAGGTTTTGGGGAAAATTGTCGCTTCCGGTCTGGTCTGCGTGATCCGGGCAGACAGTCCTGACCAGGCAGGTCGCATCGCCGAAGCTTGCGCTCTTGGGGGCGTGGCGGCCATGGAAATCACCTTCACCGTGCCGGGAGCGACGGGGGTGATCGAGCATCTGGCGAAAAAATTCTCAGGCCAGATTTTGGTGGGTGCGGGCACGGTGCTCGATCCGGAAACGGCGCGCATCGCCATTCTCGCGGGAGCGCAATATGTGATCAGCCCTTCGCTCAACCCGGATACCGCGCGTCTCTGCAATCGCTATCAGATACCCTACATGCCCGGGGCCGGGACGGTCCGCGAAGTGGTCGAGGCCATGGAGTGCGGCGCGGACATTGTGAAGGTCTTTCCCGGCGAACTCCTCGGGCCGGCATTCGTCAAGGCGGTGAGAGCGCCGCTTCCCCAGGCATCGTTGATGCCGACCGGCGGGGTAAGCCTGGAAAATGTCGCCGAGTGGATCCGCGCCGGCGCGGTGGCCGTTGCGGTTGGAGGCAATCTGACGGCGGGAGCAAAGACCGGCGATTTCGCGTCAATTACGAAGCTTGCCCGGGCCATCACGGAAAAAATCAAAGAGGCGCGGGCCCAATGAGTGCGGCGAAGTTATGGAACTCTGACGACGAACTCTTCGTCATCGTGCAGCGCGAGCTGTTCACTTGCGTCGTGGGCGATGTGATGGACAAGTTGGATCTGCAGCACCAGTTCTTGCCGCCGCAGATTCGGCCCCTTCGGCAGGATATGGTGGTGATCGGCCGCGCCATGCCGGTTCTCTCCGTGGATGTTTTCGTCGAAAAAATCTCCGGTAGCGCCAACAAGTTGATGGACAAATCGTTTGGGCTGATGCTGGAAGCGCTCGACGACCTTCGGCTTAACGAAGTGTATGTCAACACGGGCTCCTCGCCCCGAAACGCGCTGTGGGGAGAATTAATGAGCACGCGCGCGCGAAAACTCGGCAGCCGCGGCGCGGTGTTGAATGGGTATGTGAGAGACACCAAGGCCATTCTGACTATGGGCTTTCCTACGTTCGGTTTTGGCTCGTATGGACAGGACTCGGGCCCGCGCTACAAAGTAGTCGACTTCCGCATTCCCGTTGAGATTGGAGCGGTGCGCATTCGTCCCGGAGATATTGTTTTCGGCGACGTGGATGGGGTCCTGTTGGTTCCCGCCGAGGCCGAGACCGAGGTTTTCACTCGGGCGCTGGAAAAGGCGCGCGGCGAAAAGCTGGTGAGGAAAGCCATCGAGGAAGGAAGCAGCGCCGTCGAAGCGTTCGAGAAGTACGGAATCATGTAAGAAGTGGAGAGTCCTCGGTCCGGATTATGGCGCGGGGATCGGAAACCGCTTATGAAGATTGGGCTTGGCCTCTACCGTCACATGCTGACGCGCGACTATTACGACTTCGCGCGCCAGGCCGGTTGTACTCACGTCGTGGTCCATCTAGTTGATTACTTCAACCAAAGCCCTGGCAACCCGCGCAACAATCAGCCCACCGGCTCAAAATACGAACCTTGGGGATTTGCCGGAAATCCGAATGAACTTTGGACGGTCAAGGAACTCAGGAGCCTTCGCGCGGAGATTGAGGAAGCGGGGCTGGTCCTCGCCGCGATTGAGAATATCGACCCGGCGCACTGGCACGATATTTTGCTCGATGGTCCGCAACGTCCGCAACAGATCGAGAAGGTGAAGACCATCATTCGCCGGCTTGGGGAAGCCGGCATTCCGGTACTCGGCTACAACTTCAGTTTGGCGGGCGTATGCGGCCGTGTGAGCGTCCCTCTGGGGCGTGGCAATGCCGTCACCGTGGGGATGGACGGTCCCGCCGAAGACGTGCCGATATCGAATGGAATGGTCTGGAATATGGTGTACGACCGCAACGCACCCGCCGGCAACTTGCCCGCGATTTCGCATGAAGAGCTCTGGCGGCGATTGCAAAGATTTCTGGAAGAAGTTATTCCCGTGGCCGAGCAGTCGGGCGTGCAGCTCGCCGCCCATCCTGACGATCCTCCCATACCGACAATGCGCCGGCAGCCGCGCCTGGTCTACCAGCCTCACATGTATCAAAGGCTGATTGACTTGGTTCCAAGCCGCAGCAACGCCCTGGAACTCTGCGTGGGAACTTTAGCCGAAATGACGGAAGGCAACATATACGACGCGGTGGAACAATACAGTAGACAAGGCAAGATTGCGTATATTCATCTTCGCAATGTCGTGGGGAAAGTGCCGCACTATCGCGAAACTTTCATCGACGAAGGCGATGTGGACATGATCCGCATTCTCGCGATTCTTCACCGTAATCATTTCGACGGCGTGGTCATCCCCGACCACACCCCGCAAATGACCTGTGCGGCGCCCTGGCATGCGGGAATGGCGCACACGCTTGGTTTTATGCTGGCGGCGCGGGCGGTCATGGAATCTCCTCAGCGGCGCGGTGCGGATGTGGAGCCCACTACTCGTGGAGACGAATAACCCGAACGCCGAAGTTGTCCAGGCGCATTCACGTGTGCCCCTCATTATCGCGGCCAGTGTCTCCACTCTCGGGGGCCTGCTCTTTGGGTACGACAACATCGTAATCAGCGGGGCGATCGGTTTCTTAAGCCAACGGTTTCACCTGAACGCCGCGGGCGTGGGCTGGGCTGCGGGGTGCGCGTTGCTGGGATGCATTGCCGGCTGCGCGGCGGCAGGAGGCGTCGCCGATTATCTCGGCAAGAAAAAAGGTCTCGCGCTTTGCGCCCTGTGTTTCGTGCTTTCTTCCGTGGGCATACTTTTTGCCGCGAACCTTCATCAATTTGTTCTTTGGCGGCTGATTGGCGGCGTGGGCATCGGGGCGGCGTCAGTGCTTTCTCCGAACTACATTGCGGAGATTGCTCCGACGCGGGTTCGCGGCCGTTGTGTAACCCTGTATCAACTGGGGATTGTGGTGGGAATTCTCGCGGCCGTTTTTGTCAACATGCTCATTCAGCGCACGGGCGACCAAGCTTGGAACATTGCCACGGGCTGGCGCTGGATGTTTCTCGCCGGCGCGGTACCCGCGATTCTGTTCGGAATCATGATTCTGCCGGCGGTCGAAAGTCCGCGCTGGCTGATGAAAATGGGCCGGCGGGATCAGGCCATCGGCGTACTGGCCAAGATTAACGGCGCTGACGCTGCCCGGCTGCAAGCCGTTGAAATCGAGAGTGCGCTGGCCAGTGAAGAGGGGCACATCTCGGAACTTTTCACGACCTTCCGGCGCCCGCTGCTGCTGGGCATCATGCTGGCCGCGCTGCAACAGATCAGCGGCATCACGCCGCTCTTTTCCTTTTTGCCGGAAATTTTTCGCGCCGCTGGAACCGCGACCAGCGACGCATTTTTCCAGTCCGTGCTGGTCAGCCTCATCAATCTCCTGTTCACCCTCTTCGCCCTTTGGCTGGTGGACCGCGCCGGGCGCAAGACCCTGATCCTGGCCGGCACGGGGCTGCAATTTGTCTCTTTTGCGTTGGTCGGCTGGTTTTATCATGTCCACGGCAGCGGCTTGGCGGTCTTGATTTTTGTGATGAGCTTCGTCGCGGGTCACGCGTTTGGCAATGGTGTGGCCTGCTGGGTTATCATCTCGGAGATTTATCCCACAAAGGTCCGCGGCCGCGGCATGTCCATCGCTACGACCGCGCTCTGGTTGGTGGGGTACCTGGGGAACCAACTGTTTCCCATCATGCAGAAGCATTTGGGATCGGATGGCACTTTCTGGTTTTTCAGCATGGGCGCATTGTTGACGGTCATTCTGGTCGGCTGGCTGGTTCCCGAAACCAAAGGCCGTTCTCTGGAAGAAATCACGAAATTATGGATTCAAGAGAAACCAGTCGCAGAACGCTTACCCGGCTAGACGGACATGCGGGCTGTTTGGTTGAAATTTCCCTGGTCATCATGAAGTTTCATGAAACAGCCACAGCCGGATTCGCTCGCTTCGTCACGCCACGCGCTGTAGCGGTTTTACAGGCCCTGACCATCTTCACGGTAATTCTGCTTTCGGGCTTTGCCCGTGTTGAAGCGCAATCGACCAGCGCATCGCTGACGGGACGCGTTACCGGCTCGAGCAAAGCCGTGATCCCGGTGGCGAAAGTGATGGTCATCAATTCGGGCACGCGTATCCATTACGAAACCATCACGAATCAAACGGGCAGTTACTACGTGACGAACCTGCCTCCCGGGACGTATCGCATCGAAGTGGAGAAGCTGGGATTCAAGGTGGTCATCAAGTCGGATCTCGTTCTCCATGTGCAAGACGCTTTGGAAATCAATTTTGAAATGGCGCTGGGTTCCGCGTCAGAGAGCGTCACGGTGCGGGGCGGAGCCCCGTTGTTGGATACCGAATCTTCGGCGGTGGGCACGGTGGTGGAACGGCGGAAGGTGAATGAACTGCCGTTGAACGGCCGCAACGTATTTAACTTGATCGAATTGGCGGCGTCCGTGGTTCCGCAGGGCAGTTCCACGGGGACGCCGGTGGGCGTGAATCCGTTTGGATGGGGAAATTATCAGGTCAACGGCTCTTTTGGAAACGAGAGCGCCGAATACCTGGATGGCCAGCCGCTGAACATCGGTTACATTAACCTGTCCATTTTGATTCCGACACAGGACTCCATTCAGGAATTCAAGGTTCAGACCAGCAACCTGGGGCCGGAGTGGGGCAGGTTTTCCGGTGGAGTAACCAATCTCAGCACCAAGGCAGGCACAAGCTCCATTCACGGCGAAGCGTATGAATACCTTCGCAACAAAATCTTCAATGCCAACGATTTCTTTCTGAATGCCGAAAACAAGCCAAGACCCCCCTGGGTGCAAAATCAATTCGGAGCAAATGCCGGCGGGCCCTTGAACATTCCGCACCTTGTTGGGCGGAACAAAACGTTCTGGTTTCTCAGCGCGGAAGGCTTCCGGTTGCGGACGAGCCAGCCCTTCACGGCCACGGTTCCCGACGCGCAGGAAAGAGCGGGTAATTTTTCAGAGATATGCAAGTCGGGTTTCACGGTGGGTATTTGCAACGATAGAGGCGTGGACGCCAGCGGCAAGCCGGTTGTGATTGACCAGATTTACGACCCTTGTGGGGGAATCGTGAACGCGCAAGGAGCTTGTCCTGGGAGCACCGCCGCTCCCACGCCATTCCCAGACAATGTCATTCCGGCGAACCGGATCAATGGCACTTCCGCGAAACTGTTGTACCTCTGGCCGGCGGCCAACAACCCCAGCGCGATGACCAACAATTTCACCACGGCCGCCCCAACCGGCGGTGACCACAATCAGGTGGTCACGCGCTTCGACCATAGCTTCACGAGTAAACAGAGGCTGTTCTTGCGTTTCAATTACTGGCACGTCCGGGACCTGCCCATTGATCCGTTGGGGAATGGCCTGTGCGCGGACCGCTGCGCCGAGGGCTATCACAGCAACGTCCTTGCTGCCGGGTACACGTACAGCGTTAATCCGACGACCGTGTTTGGATTCAATGCCAACGTCAGCCGGTTCAGGTATAACCGCAGTCCGGAGAACTCTGGTTTTGACTTGACCACGATCGGTTGGCCGGCTAGTTATAACGACGTCGTGCCCGCCGAGATGCGCACGCCACCCACGCCTTGTGTCGCGAACTTTGCGGACAGCATCATGTGTACCCAGGGTCAAAGCTTCATTCAGGACCGCAACACGCAATACTACTTGTCGCCGTCCATGTCCATGTTGCGGGGGCGGCATCAATATCATTTGGGGTTCCAGTTCGAAGTCGGACGGGACAACTACGCGCAGTCCAACATCGCGAGCGGGGCCTTTGACTTCTGCGTTTCCGGCCAAGCGTGTTTCACCTCCTTGCCCGGGGTCTCCGGGACGGGTTTTTCTTTTGCGGATTTCCTGCTCGGATATGCCGACAATTTCAATAATCTTGAAAACCATTTTTTTGCCCAAGCTGTCGTGCCGGCGTTCACGGCGGGCCAGCAGATTTACCGGGCTTTTTATTTTGACGATTCGTGGCACGCGGCAAACAAGCTCACTCTGAACCTGGGGCTGCGTTACGACCTGCAAGGGCCGTGGTCCGAACGCTTCAACCGGCTATCCTACTTCGACCCGACGGCGACGAACTACTTGACGCAGTTTCTCCCGCCCGGCTCGGCTCCGGTAAAAGGAGACGTGTTTCTGGTAAGCCCTGGCCACCGCAACAACATTCCGCTCGAAAAGATCGATTTCTCTCCCCGGGTTGGCCTGGCGTACAGCATCGATTCAAAAATGGTTGTGCGGAGCGGCTACGGGATTTTCTGGATTCCGAACTACGTGTCGTTCGCCCTGAATCCGCTGAACGATATGGTTAACGCCGGGACGACAACGTATACCGGAACCGTGGACGGGACCCATCCGGTGAACACCATCGCGCTGCCGTTCCCCGAGGGAATTGTGGCCCCGCCAGGGCGGAGTCTAGGCACCACGGGGACACAGCAATACCTGACCCAGGTTGTGCAATCCATCACGGAAGCGAATCCCAGCGACCACCCCGAAGGCTACGTCCAGCAGTGGAACCTGGACGTGCAGCGGGAGCTGCCGGTGGGCTTCTTCGTGTCGGCCGCGTATGTAGGTTCCAAGGGAACTCATTTGCCGCAGTATTCACAGCAGATCAACCAGATTTCCGACGCCTTGCTTGCGCAGGCCGCCTCGCAAGTCAACCCCTCGCTTCCGAATCCCAGACAGGATGTGACTTTGGTGCAGCCAACGCCGAATCCGTTTTTCGTCAATGGCCAGGCGTTGGCGCTCTCAGGGCCCACGACGACAATCGGGCAGCTTCTTCGTCCTTACCCGCAGTATACGAGCTTGCAGCTTGCCGGCCAGGGGTCGTACGACAGCATCTATCAGTCGTTCCAGCTCACGGTGCAGAGGCGTTTCGCTGAGGCTGGCTCGTTGCTTGTTGCTTATACCAATGCGAAGCTCATCAGCGACACGGACACCCTAACAGCCTGGCTGGAGCCGAGCGTGGGAGGGATTCAAGATAATAACAATTTGCGCGGAGAGCGTTCATTGTCTTCGCAAGACGTTCCGCAGCGCCTGGTTATCAGCTACGTTCTCGATATTCCTGTCGGAAAGGGCAAGAAGTATCTCGCGGGCGCCAGGGGAACATTGGACAAGATCGTGGGGGGATGGGGTGTTGACGGAGTGACCATTTTCCAGCGGGGGTTTCCGCTGGTATTTACGAACGGGCAAGTAAACGGCACCACGCTTTTTGGCGGGGGGTCTCGCCCGAACGTCGTGCCCGGCTGCGATGCCATGGTGTCTGGTAGTGCCACCTCGCGGCTGGGGGGATGGTTTGACACTGCGTGTTTTGCGGCGCCTGCTGATTTCACATTCGGCGACGAGGCGCGCGTGGATCCCCGGTTACGTTCCGACGGAATCGACAATTTTGACTTTGCGATCTTCAAGAGGACAAAATTCGGAAGCGACGAGAGGTTAGGCCTGGAGTTCCGCACAGAGTTTTTAAACATCTTCAACAGAACGCAATTCGCTTCACCAAACACGGTTTGCTGTACAGCCAACAATCAGAATTTCGGGGTGGTCACTGCCACGGCCCAGGGAACAAATCCGAGGTTGGTGCAGTTTGCACTGAAGTTTTTGTTCTAGGGCGAGAAGGGAACAAGAGGGCCCCCCTTTTTCACAATGTACGAATTTGCGGCTACCTTTGTACCAACGTACCGGACACTTATTTTTTGGGGAACGCTCGTTCGTATAGAAAAATCTTCTCACTTATCCAGATCTGGTGTATCGTCTTGGGTACGATAGGCGTTTCGACGGGGGAGTTCGTCGATGCCAAGGGTGCGTTGCTGATGATATCAGCAATATGGCGTTCAACGCTCAGTGGGGACCAACGCATGAGTTCTGTTCCGCAACGACGCCCGCTTGCAATTCCCATTGTCTTGAGCAGGAGCCAGGAGCGACCGGCTACGCTGCCGGATGCGCCCGAACGGCGCATTCCCAGCGATAAAGAGGTAATGGCCCGTCTGCAGGCGCACGATGTAGGCGCCTTGGAGATTCTCTTCGAGCGTTATGCCCGCCTGGTGTTCAGGATTGCGCACGGCGTGGTCCGCGATCACGGCGAGGCCGAGGATGTTGTGCAGGAAGCGTTTTTTTACCTGTATAAGAAGCCCATGCTCTTTGATGGGGCCAAGGGCACGGTAAAAAACTGGATCCTGCAGGTCGCCCTTCACCGCGCGCTGGACAGGAAAGCGCACCTGGCCCGAAGGGGGTTTTACCTTGGTACAGATATTCGCTCGCTCGACGATACATTGTTGGGAGGGACGGATCTGGACCGCGAAGTGGGAGCAAAGCTGAACCGGGCATTTCTTGAGAAGGCTTTCGAGGAGCTGCCGGACGTCGAGCGAGTGACCCTCGAATTGTTCTACTTTGAGGGGCTGGGCTTACGGGAGATCAGCGAAAAGTTCAACCAGCCATTGGGAAATACGCGGCACCATTTCTACCGTGGTCTGGAACGCCTGCGTAAGAGTGCATTTGTGCAGAAGCTTCGGATAACCAAACGATGCTAAAGATACAGGGCGGTTGCGACGAGCATGACGAATTCAAGGAGCTTTGCGCGTTGGCGGCTTCGGGCAGCCTGGAGCCTTTCGAGTTGCCCGAATTGCAAGCTCACCTGAAGCATTGCGAAAAATGCCGGGAGGTCTTTCGGCAGTACCAAATACTGGCCACGCAAGGAATCGCCATCCTTGCGGACGCGTACATGGAAAGACAAGCGCAAGTAGGGTGGGACGGTGCGCTGGCGTGCGAGCGCTTGTTGGCGCGCGTCCGAGCTGATCAGCAAGCCGCCCGGGAACGGGAGAGTTTAGCGCCTGCTTGGATCCCGCCTGACGTTTTGCGCCGAACGACCGTGAGTTCCTTTGCAAAGATGGCCCTTGCGGCGTGCCTCCTTTTCACCGTGGCCTACGGAGCCTACCGCCTGGGTGCTCGAGCACAGACGCGGACCAGCGCCAGCCCGACTCCCTTGGTTGCCGATAATGGGCTTCAACGGCTTTCAGACAAAAAGAAAGCGGCGGACGAATTGTTAGCCGCCCAGGCAAAGAGGCTGGCTCAACTGCAACTGGAAAGCTCGAAAAAGGGGCAAGAGCTGGCGCAGCTCCGATCGGCATTACGCGCGCTGGAGGTACATGCGAGCGAACTGACGGCTGCGGGTGGCCAGTCCGAGGCGCAACTGCGAGCCCTCTCGGAGCAGCGGGACTCTTTAAACGCTCAACTGCAGGCCCAGAGCCAGGCCTACGCGAATGACCAGGCCGAACTGGCGAGCCTGCGCACAGAACGCGACGCCGCCGTGCTGCGAACGTCCTCGCTGGAAACCAAGATTGACGAGCTCACCGCCAGGAATCGCGATCAACAGCGCCGCCTCGAGGAAACCGGGCAGTATCTCAGCTACGACCGGGATATCCGCGAACTGATGGGGGCCAGAAAGCTCTATATCACCGACGTGTTTGATGTCGACGGCAATAGCCGCACGCAGAAACCCTTCGGCCGGGTTTTTTACACGCAGGGAAAGTCCCTTATTTTTTACGCCTTTGATCTCGATCGCGAGCCGGGCGTAGTCAATGCCAGCGCCTTCCAGGTATGGGGGCAACGGGAGACGCCACAAGGGGAGCAGGCCTCGCCCAAGAATCTGGGCATACTCTATATGGACAACGAGTCGAATCGCCGGTGGGTGATGCGCTTTGACGACCCCAAGCAGTTGGCCGAGATCGATGCCGTGTTTGTCACGGTCGAGCCGCGCGGCGGCAGCCACAAACCGACGAGCAAGCCGTTCTTGTACGCACTGCTTCGGAACGAAGCGAATCATCCGTAGATTCTGCGGGATACAATTTTCCATATCTTAGAACATTCGCCATCCTAGCCTTCGTGTGTGCATGCATACACGCTTCTGCTCTTTCTTATCTTCTGGAGCCTGGTTGGTACAGATTGCATAGTGCTTTCGTATTAGTAGGTAACGGAAACTGTCGAGGGAAAGGTGTAGCAACAAGGGGTTCCGGTTGCAGGAACCCGCAAGGGGTTGTTTGTCTCTCCAAAGCAGTATCAGTACTCAGCAAATCATGGAAGTTAGGAGCGTGTGAGGATGAGAAACTTGCGTTCTAGTTTTGTTTTTTTATTGGGGTTTGCTCTCTGTCTTCTTTTCATGGGCGCATTGAGCAGTCAGACCTACGCACAGTCAACGTATGGGACCGTCTCAGGGACCATCACTGATACGAGCGGAGGCGCCATTGCCGATGTGCAAGTCACACTAACCAACCAAGGCACGGGTGAAAAGCGAATTCAGACCACCGGCACGGATGGTCTGTACCAGTTTGGGAGCCTGTTTGCTGGCCGCTACCGGGTAGATGCCGAGAAGGCGGGCTTCAAGAAGACGTCCCACCCGGATGTCGTCGTGGAAGTGCAACAGACCTCCCGCATTGACATGACCATGCAACTCGGCCAAGTCACGCAGACGGTCGAAGTCACGGGCGAAACGCCGCTTATGCAGCCGGATACTTCTTCCCTCGGCCAGGTCATTGACCAGCGCGAGGCGAACGAACTGCCGCTCAATGGCCGAAATGTTTTCAACCTAGCGCAACTGTCTCCTTCCGTGGTTCCGCAGGGGAGCTCGCTCGGCAGCATCGTGGGCAAGAACCCCTTTGATCTGGGCAATTTCCAGGTCGGTGGATCCTTTGCGAACCAGGGCGCGGAATATCTGGATGGCCAGCCACTCAATATCGGCTACATCAATTTGCCGTTGCTGGTGCCAACGCAGGATTCCATTGGGGAATTCAAGGTGCAGTACAGCAACCTGGGTCCCGAATGGGGCAAGTTCTCCGGCGGGGTCATCAATTTCACCACAAAATCGGGAACCAATACGTGGCATGGTGAAGGCTACGAATACTTGCGCGCCCGGATCCTGAACGCCAACGATCCTTTTTATCAGGCCTCTGAAGTGGAAGATGACAAGCCGAATAAGACCCCACCGTACACGCAGAACCAGTTTGGCGCGACGGCCGGAGGCGCCATCTTCAAAGACAAGACCTTCGTGTTTGGCAGTTATGAAGGGTACCGCCAGCGCGCGGGAGCCATTTTCACTACGACCGTTCCGACAACGCCCGAGCGCACTGGCAATTTTGCTGACCTATGCACAGCGGGTTTCACTGCAGGTGTTTGTAACAACCCTGCCCAACAGCTCTACGATCCGCTGACGGTAAATGCTGCTGGTACCCGACAGCCGATTCCCAATAACGACCTCACTGGCACGGAACCAATCACAGGTCTGCCCTATATCAATCCGACGTCCGCCTACCTGATGGGCAAACTGATTGCCGACCCCACAGGGGCTGGCATTCCCAACCCCCATGGGCCCGGGGTTATCGACAATTTCACGGCCTCAGCGAGCACCGGCGGAGACATCGACCAGTACGTCGCGCGTGTGGACCAGAACCTCACCGCCAGCCAGCACCTGTTTGGCCGCTTCACTTACTTCAAGGAACTCAGCTTGTCCCAAGACCCGTACAAAACTGGGCTTTGTAAAGACCGCTGCACGGAAGACACCACGAGCAGGAGCGTTGCTGTAGGTTGGTCCGACGCTTTCAGCTCGACATTTACGGGCAGCATCAACGCCAGTTTCAGCCGGTACCACTACCTGCGGCAACCTACCAATCAGGGCTTCGACATGACCCAGGAAGGTTGGCCGGCAGCCTACAATCCCCTTGTTCCTACGGGCGAGCGCACACCGATGACTCCTTGCTTTGCTTTGAGCGATTCGCTCATCTCCTGCAGCCAGGGGCAGAGCGCCATTCAGGACTGGGATACGCAATGGAACATCTCCCCACAATTCACCAAGATTTACCGCCGGCACACCTTTGCGTTTGGCATGCAGTTGGAGCAGACCTTTGACAACTACTATCAAACGAACATTGGCGGCGGCATAGTCTCCTTTAACGGGTCCTGGTCCACCCAACTGGCGGAAAACCTCAACCCTACTCCTGGAGACGACTACGCGGACTTCCTCCTCGGTTACGGCCTCGGAATCGGCGCCGCATTTGGCAACCAGACCACAGGCCAGGTGGGAATCTCCCAACCGACCGCCGGAAAAGAGACCTACCGGGGCTTTTACGCGGGTGACACGTGGAAAGTTACCCACAAGCTGACCTTGAACCTAGGGTTGCGTTATGAACTGGCAGGTCCCTGGTCGGAGCGGTATAACCGTCTAGACTACTTCAATCCCACCGCCGCAAGCGTAGGGGTGACGGGTTGCAGCGGGACGCTTGGCAGCGCTTGTCCCGGCGACGTGTTCATGATTGGAAACGGAATAGACACGAGCAGAAATGCTATAAAACTGCCCAAGAACGAGTGGTCCCCGAGGTTGGGGGTCGCCTACGCGCTGAATCCGAAGACAGTCATTCGGGCCGGCTACGGAATATTCTATATTCCGAACGATGTTTCGTTCCAGACCAATGCCAACAATGACGCTGTCAACGATTCCGCGACGAACTTCTATGCCAGCAATAACGGGGGATTGAGTCCGTCGGCCAGTCTCAGCCAAAACGGCTGCACCTTAACGATTGGTGCTCCTAACACATGGGCATGTACCGGCGCGGGACCATTTGGCGAAGGGGTCTCGACTCTTAATGCCCCTCCCGGGCGGAATCCTCAACCGAACGTCTCTACTTTCTTTGTGAATGCTTCTAGTCCTACGACCGCGGATTACACGGGTTATAAACCCGGGTATGTTCAGCAGTGGAACCTGGACATTCAGAGAGAACTGCCGGGCGGCTTCTTCGCGGATATAGCTTACGCCGGGGCCCACGGCGTTCACCTGCAGCAATACAGCACCAACATCAACGAGATACCTGACAGTTACCTCGCGACGGCTGCGACACAGTGCCCCACGCTTCCCTGCGCCACAGGTGCCGTGACGATTGCGCAACCTTTCACTGGTACCTACCCCTTCAATTACAATTTGCCGGGTGCTTTGGGGGCAGGCAGCTTGAAAGTGGGGCAGTTGGACCGTCCGTACCCGCAATTTGGTGGGCTTAGCCTGTACGACGATCCATGCTGCAGCAGCAGGTACGATTCGTTGCAATTGACGGTGACGAAGCGGTTCAAGCAAGGCGGAACGCTCCTTGTCGCCTATACCAACTCGAAACTGCTCTCCAATACGGACACCCTGACGTCGTGGCTGGAAGGCGCCACCAATGGCGGCGTGGGCGGAGTCCAGGATTGGAATAACCTTAAGGGTGAGTATTCAGTTTCATCACAAGACGTTCCGCAACGCCTAATAATCAACTACGTTCTCGACCTACCGTTCGGCCACGGCAAGAGGTTCGCGTCGGACGCCACGGGAGTCAAGGACAAGGTGATTGCCGGGTGGGGAGTTGACGGCGTTACCACCCTCGCGCGCGGTTTCCCGCTGAAGATTACCGACAGCCACGGGCTTGTTATTAACAGTTTGGGAGCGGGCATCGGAACGATGAGGCCCAATGTCGTGCAAGGATGCGACAAGACCGGCCCCCGTACCACTCTCGAATGGTTTAATACCGCATGTTTCGTTGATCCCGCGCCTTACACCTTTGGTGATGAGCCACGCGCGGACCAGACTCTACGGCAAGACGGCATTATCAACTTCGATTTTGCCATATTCAAGAGGACCTACTTCGGACCGGACAACAAGTTGAACCTCGAATTCCGGTCGGAGTTCTTCAACCTCTTCAACCGCAACCAGTATGCAGCACCCGGCACGGCCCTGGGCGCGGGCAACTTCGGTGTGGTGAGCGGACTGGCTAACCTTCCGCGAATCGTCCAGTTCGGATTGAAGTTCTCGTTCTAGTCACCCCAACCCCGGCTGCGGGGGATGCCTTCAGGCATCCCCCGCAAGCCAATTTAATCTTCAGGCAAGGGCTCGACAGTTTAAAGGGACTTACCCCTCCTCCATTGCCCCGCACTCATCGGTCGCGCGTGCTAACAGAGTGCAGCGTGGGGCAATTTGTGCCAAAATTCCAAATGCCTCGTTCTAGGATGCGTCGCCGTTTCAACCGCCGCGATTTTGTACGTCTTGGCACGCTCGCTGCTGCTGTGCCAGTTTTTGGCAATTTTTTCCAAGCGGGAGCGCCCCCCGCTGCGGGGCCCATGTTTGACGTAAAAGCACTGCGGGGGGTTGATTTCATTCTCCAGAATTCGCCGACCAAAAAGAAATTCCTGATCGAGACGATGGCCGGCGGCATTGCGCTGTTCGACTACAACAACGACGGCCTCCTGGATATTTTTTTCGTGAACGGCGGACGAATCACGGAGGACCTGCACGTCCCGGAGAATTTCGAGCGCAGCGATCCGCGCTATTGGAATCGCCTGTACCGCCAGAATCGCGACGGAAGCTTTACCGATGTCACGCAAGCCGCGGGGTTGGCCAATGCGGGCAATGGCAACTACGGGATGGCGGTGGCCGTAGGCGACTACGACAACGACGGCTATCCCGACCTGTTTGTCTCAAATTATGGGAAGAATGTCCTGTACCACAATAATGGCGACGGGACATTCACGGATGTTACGGCAAAGGCGGGCGTTGCCGGGGGAGGCTGGTCGGGTTCCGCGGGTTTCTTCGATTACGACAACGACGGCCATCTCGACCTCTTCGTGACCCGCTATATGGAATGGGACGCCGATCACAACAAGATTTGCGGCGGCGCCTGGAAAACGTACTGCCCGCCGGGTGAATTTCCCAGGACTACGAATCTGCTCTATCACAATCGTGGAGACGGCACGTTCGAGGATGTCAGCGAGCGTTCCGGGATTGCCGCCAAGAAGGGACGAGCGCTGGGCGTGGCGTTCGCCGACTACGATGAGGACGGCTTCACGGACATTGTTGTGTCCAACGACGGCATGCAGCAGTACCTCTACCACAACAACGGCAACGGCACTTTTGATGAGGTTGCGCTGGATTCCGGTACCGCGCTCACGATGGACGGCAAGGCTATTTCGGGAATGGGGGTGGTCTTTCAAGATTATGATAACGATGGCCGCCCTGACATCATCGTTACGGTGCTGCCGCGGCAACTTTTCACCTTGTTTCATAACGAGGGTGGGGGGATTTTCACGTACGAAAGCCTCGAATCGGGCCTGGGCGGCCTGACCTCGGGCAGCTCCGGCTGGGGCATGGCCCTGGAAGATTTCGACAACGACGGCTGGAAGGATCTGTTCGCTGCGCAAAGCCACGTGCTCGACAACGTTCAGGACATCGACTCTTCCTTGCAGTACAAGATGCTGCCGTTTCTGGCGTTGAATCACAACGGCCACTTCGAGATCGCCGATTCCGGGGTGACCACGCCGATCGCTGCGCGCGGCGCAGCCTTTGGCGACATCAATAACGACGGCTGGATGGATGTCGTCCTCACGACTCTCGGTGGCCCTCCTATCCTCCTGCTCAACCGCGGCGGGGCCAACCACTGGCTGACCATCACGCTCGAGGGGACGCGCAGCAATCGCGACGGCTACGGCGCGCGCGTGCGCCTGAACGGCCAGACTCGCTTTGCGACCGCGACCGCCGGCTACAGCTGCTCCAACGACAAACGGCTTCATTTCGGCTTGGGCGACGCCAAGACCGCACAGATAGAGGTATTATGGCCTTCGGGGACGCGCCAGACTCTTAAAGACGTTCCCGCCGACCAGTTCTTGAAAATTCGTGAGCCGGAGCATCCGTGATCACCGCAGCGCTACTTTTGTGGTTGGCCCTTCAGAACGTTTCTCCTGAGGGCGCTCAGCACATGCAGGCAGGCGTGGAGGCGCACAAGCAAGGCCAGTTTGACGTGGCCATCCAGGAATTCCGGAAGGCCACGGAGAGCGATCCAAATTTAGTGGAGGCGTTCCTCGATCTTGGCGAGGTTTGCCTGGAAACCCGCGATTATCCAGCCGCTACCGCCGCGCTGAAACGCGCGTTGGAGCTAAGCCCTGAGCTCGACGCGGCGCACCTGCAGTTGGGCTATGCCTTGCTGGCGCAGGGTTACGCGGAGGAGGCCATTCCTCACCTGGACCGCGTACACGCGCTGGAGGCGCTGGGCATTGCGCAAATTGAAACCGGACGCTACGAAGCGGCGGTGGCAAATCTCAGCGCGGCCTTGCTCAAGCATCCCGGCAATCAGGATTTGCTGTACTACCTCGGCCGTGCCAGCGGGCTGCTTTCCAAGCAGAGCATCGACACCCTCATGAGCGCCTATCCCGATTCCGCCCGGTCGCACCAGGCGATGGGCGAGAACTACTATGTCATCCGTCAATATCCGCAGGCCGAAAAAGAATATATGACGGCGCTGCAGCAACGCCCCGATATGCCCGATCTGCACATGGAACTCGGCTTGGTTTATGCGGGCGCCGCGCAGTGGGACAAAGCGGAAGAGGCCTTTCGTTTTGAAGCCAAATTGCAACCTGGCAGCGCCGAGGCAGCTTACCGCTTGGGATCCGCGCTGTTGCAGCAAGGAAAAGGCCGCGAGGCGCGCGTGGAGCTGGAACGTGCCGACCGTTTGCAGCCGGACATGCCGGAAACTCTGTATTCATTGGGCAAGGCCGCTTTGCTGGAAGGCAACATAGCGCTAGCCGAGAAATCCTGGAATCGCTTGCTCGCAATCGAAAAAGACACTTCGCTGGCGGCACAGGCGCATTTCGGCCTCGCCGCCATATACCGCAAGCAGGGCAAGGCAGAGAAGGCGCAACTTGAGATGAAGGAGTTCCATAAACTCGAGAACAAGATCCCTCCACTCCGCACTGAATAAGTTACGGCACAAGAACAATTAGATCCGGCTGCGCGCTCGCCACCCAATATTCAGCAGCACCTATGGCGTTATGGGAGAAGCGGCGCCAATCCTGATGGTCAGCGGCACCCCCGGAACGATTGCTACTTCCGTAAGGTCTGCAACCGTCAGATCTGCGAAAAGCTGGTCTGCGGGGAATGTCGTGCTGACTCCGAGCACGCGCATACCCGCGGCGCGGCCCGCCTCGACGCCCACCGGGGAGTCTTCTACCACGAGGCAGTTTTGCGGCGGCCACCCCAAGCGGCGCGCTGCTTCCAGGTAGCCGGAAGGATGGGGCTTGCCCTGTGACACGATTTCCTGCGTGATCATCACTGGTGGCACGGGCAGCCCAACAGTTCGTAGCCGAACTTCTGCCAGTTTCTGAGTGCAAGAAGTCACGATAGCCCACCGGTTCGGGGGTAAGCTGTTCAGCAGCCTCTTTGCACCTGAAATGGCCCGGAGGCCGTCGCTGTGTTGTTCCTCTGCGCGAAGACGCGCTGCAGCCTCCTCTTTCAAGTTGGGAAGATGCGGCGCCACAAGGCGCATGGTTTCTTCCGCCGGACGTCCGTGCGAGATGGCCAGAATGTCCCGCACATTGAGAGAATGGCGCGCCGCCCATTCTCCCCACAATCGCTCGATGATTTCAGCGGAATCCACCAGCGTGCCATCGAGATCGAAAAGCACCGCATCAAACACCAATTCGCATAGGCCCGCATTGTTGGGAACTAATCTGGCGCTCTGGCCCTCTCGGTTGTGGAGCATCATCAGCCTAACCTTAGGATGCTGGAAAGCTTTGCTGCCGCGGTGCTACACCTCCCCGGGTTCTTGCGTCACGATGTGCACGTCCACTGACGGCGATTCACGTAGGAACCGGTGAACCACGGAAAGGTACAGATATTTGCGCCAATCCCGGAGGTGGGCGCGGCCG
>Ga0326728_10011567_pt1 | contig 20050 bp, 16 predicted proteins | sample MB3enrmetagenome_FD_207602 | JGI IMG/M metagenome (GOLD analysis project Ga0326728, IMG submission 207602) | Lab enriched peat soil microbial communities from McLean, Ithaca, NY, United States - MB31MN | ecosystem: Environmental > Terrestrial > Soil > Wetlands > Peat | place: USA: New York... | reverse complement strand
CCAGGTCTCCGGCGTGCTGCCGAACGCCTTCGACAACCGGATAGCCATCTCGGGACTGATGGCGGCCTTGCCGTTCACCACGTTATTGAGAGCTTGCCGCGTGACGCCGAGAACCTTCGCGCCTTCCCTCACAGATAACCCCAAAAACTCAAGGCAATCATGCCGGACGATACGACCGGGGTGGACGGGTTTTTCCATGGGCATTGCCGTTCCTCCGTTTGCCGTTATTCAATCCCCAGATTATGCAGATTTACACAGATTCAAAAAAGTCGAAAGTGGAAAATTAATACCGCTTCCACTTTCGACTTTCGACCCTGTCCTCTTCATCCCTCAGCATGCCTTTTTTTCATAATCTGCGCCATCTGCGCGACTAATCCTGAACTTCTCGTAGCGCGCGAACTTCCTCTTGCTCGCCACTCGTCACTTGTCACTCGCAGCCACTTTGGGTTGCGGCCACAGGCTGCGCTGGGTAATCTGCGGATTCGTCTTATCGGTTACAATAGGGGTTTGCGCTTCATCTTATTGGGTAGGAGGAGTGGAGGATGAAAAGCAAGGGAACCCTGGCCGGACTGGCGCTCGTACTGGCCTTGCCGGCGGCGCTTGGCGCCGCTGACAACCTGGTGCTGAATCCGAGCCTCGATTACTCCGATCACAACCGGAAGCAAGGTCCCCTCATCACCGGCGACCACATGGACGACGGCCCCGTGAAAGGGATGCCGAACTACATGTTCTTTTACGGAGAGAAATGCTACAACTCCAAGCGCCAGGCGCGGGCGACCGTCCGTCTGTATGAGAAATACAAGGATCGCGTGCACTTTGTCATCCTGGACCTGGATAAGCCCCAGACGCCGGAGCAGAAACTCGTGAAGAACAAGTACTTCATTGGTTGGATTCCCCACACCACCATCCTCGACAAGAACGGGAACGTGGTGTTTGACTACTCGGGCGATACGGTGGAGGAGATTATGGACGGATGGCTCGCGTACGCGCTGCGGGACAACGAGGCCTCGCCATGATCAATTGCCGATTGCTGATTGAAGAGCGGGATGGACTTCGTTCTCGGTGAATCGGCAATCGTCAATCGCAAATCGGCAATTCCTGGTGGCGAAGGGGCGGTTCCGCATGGAGTTCCGCGACCGCCGGGTCTGGCTGGAGGAAGGGAAGGACAAACAATGCAGAAGCGCAAACTGGGAAAGAGTAACTTGGAAGTTTCAGCCCTTGGGCTCGGCTGCATGGGAATGAGCTTTTCTTACGGTCCGCCCAAAGACAAGCAAGAAATGACCTCTCTTCTCCAGGCGGCCGTGGAACGTGGCGTCACGTTCTTCGACACGGCCGAGGTCTATGGCCCGTTCACGAATGAAGAACTCGTGGGCGAGGCCCTCTCCCCCTTCCGCGGGCAGGTGGTGATCGCCACCAAGTTCGGTTTCGATCTGAGGGGCAGCGATAATCGGCCGGGAGCGGCAGGTCTGAATAGCCGGCCCGAGCACATCACGCAGGCCGTCGAAGGATCGCTTAAGCGGTTGAAGGTTGATGCCATCGATCTGTTGTATCAGCACCGGGTTGATCCGAGCGTGCTGATCGAAGACGTCGCAGGCGCAGTGAAGGAACTGATCCAGCAGGGCAAGGTCAAGCACTTTGGCCTGTCCGAAGCGGGCGTGCAGACGATCCGACGTGCCCACGCGGTCCAGCCGGTCACCGCGCTCCAGAGCGAGTATTCGCTGTGGTGGCGCAAACCCGAAGCCGAGGTGATCCCGACCCTTGAGGAGCTTGGCATCGGCCTTGTGCCGTATAGTCCGCTTGGGAAGGGCTTTCTCACGGGCAAGATCGACGAAAATGCGAAATTCGACAGCTCCGATTTCCGCAGCACGCTGCCTCGCTTTACGCCGGAGGCTCTCAAGGCGAACCAGGCCCTCATTAATTTGCTCGGCCGCATCGCAGAACGGAAGAAGGCGACACCTGCTCAGATCGCGCTCGCGTGGCTGCTGGCCCAGAAGCCGTGGATTGTTCCGATCCCAGGCACCACGAAGCTGCATCGTTTGGACGAGAACATCGGGGCGGTCTCAGTAGAACTCACACCCGACGATCTGCGAAACATTGATGTCGCTGCCTCAAAGATTATGGTGCAAGGGGCTCGCTACCCCGAAAAGCTGGAGCAGATGACCGGTCGCTAATGTTCAATCACGATCAGTAAAGGTCGAAGACAATGGAAATTAAACGAAGCGGTTCACAGCCTTCCGGCAAGGGGCCGGCTGAGTATTTCACCGGCATGGTGCGTGTTGATCCGCTATTCAATCCGCCCACTCCGGCGCGTGTTTTAGGTGCCAGTGTCACCTTCGAGCCCGGCGCTCGGACGGCATGGCACACCCACCCACTGGGGCAGACTCTGATTGTGACGGCTGGTTGTGGCCGAGCACAGCGCTGGGGAGGCCCGATCGAGGAAATTCGGCCGGGTGACGTAGTCTGGATTCCGCCTGGTGAGAAGCATTGGCACGGCGCCACTGCAACCACGGCGATGACCCATATCGCCATTCAGGAACAGCTCGACGGCAAAGCGGTCGACTGGATGGAACAGGTCAGCGACGAACAACACTCGGGCCTGACTGAGGACCGAAACCCACGAATAGGAGCATAAGTCCATGTACAACACAAAAGCTTACTGCGCCGCTAGTGCGACCTCGCCTCTTGCCGGCACCGCAATCGCGCGGCGCGATCCCACCGAACACGATGTTCAGATCGAAATTCTGTTCTGCGGCATCTGCCACTCCGATCTCCATTCGGTCCGGAACGAGTGGAGCGAGTTCATGCCCACTGTCTACCCGATCGTCCCCGGCCATGAGATCGTCGGTCGTGTCACTAAGGTCGGCTCGGCAGTCACCAAGCTCAGGCCCGGCGACGTCGCCGCGGTCGGCTGCATGGTTGACTCGGACGGCACCTGCCCGGAGTGCCGCGCCGGCTTTGAGCAGTTCTGCCCGAACATGACCCTCACCTTCAACTCTCCGGACAAGCACCTGGGAGGCGTGACCTACGGTGGCTACTCCAATAGCATTGTCGTCGATGAACACTTCGTTCTGCGCGTCCCGCACAACCTTGATCTCGCCGGAGCCGCGCCGCTCCTCTGCGCTGGGATCACAACGTTCTCGCCCATGCGCCACTGGGGCATCACCAAGGGCAAGAAGGTTGGCGTGGTCGGTCTCGGCGGGCTGGGTCACATGGGCGTGAAGTTTGCACATGTGCTCGGAGCCCACGTCGTCGTCTTCACGACCTCACCCAACAAGAAGGAAGACGCGCTCCGCCTCGGCGCCGACGAAGTCGTCGTCTCCCGCAACGCGGACGAGGTGCAGAAGCACGCCAACAGCTTCGACTTCATCCTCGACGCCGTCTCCGCCGATCACGACATCAACGCCTATATCAACCTGCTCGGCCTTGACGGAAACCTTACCCTTGTCGGCGCTCCCGCGAAGCCCCTGGGCGTCTCCGCCTTCGGCCTCATCATGAGGCGCCGCAGTCTCTCCGGCTCAAATATCGGCGGCATTGCCGAAACCCAGGAGATGCTGGACTTTTGCGGTACACATAACATCACCGCCGACGTCGAAGTCATCCCGATCCAGAAGGTCAACGAAGCTTACGAGAGACTGCTCAAGTCGGATGTGAAGTACCGTTTCTCCATTGACATGGCTTCTCTCAAATCTGAATGAATCGATGAAGGAGCACTTTCGCGAATCTGATCGTCGCTTCTGGCTTGACCGACGCTACGGTCGGATGCCAGGTGCTTGCTGCTCTCGAGAAACGGCAATTCCGGAATGTGAGCGCGACCAGCCTTCCACCACCGTCGTTGATCGCCGTTGACGGGCCACTCGGAAGTTGGGGGTCGTGACGCCGAACCACACCAACCCGATTCCTGGTGAGAACAGCCCTTCCCGCCAACGATCAAGCCAGAGCCCCAGATCGGCGTTGTGGAAAACCGATTCAGCCGAGTGACAGTGCCCTCGGAAGCACTTCTTGGTCCAGGTTAACGCATAGGCGGCTTTCGCCGTGGGCCAGAGGAATGTCGGCCCTGGCGGGCTTGGCTGACCGCCACCTGGAATACGTCAGCGGACTTATGAAATGCAGCACTAAGTCACCTCAGCCTCGCATTTCTTGACAACGGGCGGCTTCTCCCCCAACAATGGCTCGATGCCGGAAAAGCGCTCGGCGGCCGGCTATTCGCAGTAGGCCGTGGCGGGTGCTTGCGTTTGCTGATAGCTGAAAGCTGAGAGCCGCTCCACGGTTGCGAACATCTCGTGCGAGTTGGAACGAGCCCAGAAGAGAATCGGAGATTTGAGATTTGAGAGGAAAGAAGGTCAACTGATGCGTTGGAGCCAAGTTTTTATTCCCACTCTGCGTGAGGTGCCGGCGGAAGCGGAAGCTCCCAGCCACCAACTCCTGTTGCGGGCAGGATATGTCCGCCAGGTGGCGGCGGGCATCTACGCCCATCTTTATCTCGCGCAGCGATCGTTCCTGAAGATTGCGCAGATCATTCGCGAGGAGATGAACCGGATCGGAGGGCAGGAGTTCCATCTCCCGGCGCTCAACCCCGCCGAACTGTGGAAAGAATCGCGGCGCTGGGACGTGGACGTTTTGTTCAAACTCAAGGACCGCGGCGGCCACGACCTGTGCCTGGGCATGACGCACGAAGAAGAAATGACCAACATCGCCCGCGGCGAGCTGCGTTCCTACAAGCAGCTTCCCCAGATCTGGTACCAGATCCAGGAAAAATTCCGCGACGAGCCGCGACCCAAGTCCGGCCTGTTGCGCCTGCGCCAGTTCATGATGAAGGATTCGTACTCTTTTGACCTCGACGACGCCGGCCTGGACGTGAGTTACCAGAAGCACGTCGACGCCTACACGCGCATTTTCGAGCGCTGCGGCCTGAAGTTCCGGTACGTCGACGCCTACTCGGGGATGATGGGCGGAAGTACCTCGGGAGAATTCGCCGCCTTCACCGAATCCGGCGAGGACTCGATCGCGGTTTCGGAGTGCGGTTACGCCGCCAACCTGGAGAAGGCGTCATCGGCGGTGCCGCCGGTGGAGGACCCGCCTGGCGACGCGGCCCCCGAGGCTTTCGCGACGCCCGGCCAGAAAACGATTGAGGACCTCGTGCGGTTTACGGGCCAGAGTCCGGCGCGCATGATCAAGACGCTGGTCTACATCGGCGAGAGCAAGCCGGTGGTGATCCTCCTGCGCGGGGATCACACGCTGAGTGAGACGAAGCTCGCCGTGGCGCTCGGCACCGATGTCTTTCGTCCGGCCACGCCGGAGGAGGCACTGTCGCTGCACGGGGCGCATCTGGGATCGCTCGGCCCGGTGGGCGTCGAGGGCGCCCGCATCCTGGCTGATCGCGCCCTGGAAGGGCGCCGCAACATGATTACGGGCGCCAACCGTGACGACGTGCACCTGCGCCACGTGACCCCGGGGCGCGACTTCTCGGCTGAGATCCACGACCTTCGCGTCGTCGAAGCGGGCGACCTCTGCTTGCAATGCGGGAAGCCGCTTCAAGTGGTCAAGACGCTGGAACTCGGCCACGTCTTTAAGCTGGGACGGCGCTACTCCGAGTCGATGGGCGCCCGGGTGTTGACCACGGAAGGCAAGGAGGTTCCGCTGGTGATGGGGTCGTATGGCATCGGCCTGGAGCGCATCCTGAGCGCGGCCGCCGAACAGAACCACGATGGCGACGGCATGTTCCTGCCCCGGGGAATCGCTCCTTTCGATGTGGTCTTGACCGCCGCCAACATGGACGACCAGCCGCTCCGCGCCGCGGCGGAAAAACTTTACGGCGAGCTCCGTGCCCGCCAGATCGATGTGCTCTTTGACGACCGCTTGGAGAGGCCCGGCGTCAAGTTCAAGGACGCGGACCTGATCGGCGTTCCCTTCCGGGTCACCGTCGGGAAGCGCAAGTTTGAGCAGGGTCTGGTGGAGATCGTGGAGCGCTCGACAAAGCAAGTCCGCGATGTTAAACTGGACTCTGCCCTGGAGTCTCTGAAGGAGAACTACCTTCCCTGACGACTATCCCTCGGCGCGGGGTTCAGGATGCGACAGCCCGACTCTGGACAGTCCTACACGAAGCTGTTCCTGACCCTGGCGGTCCTGGCAGCTCTTGTTTACGTGGCCATTCAGGCCGTTCCCGTCTACGTCGAGAATTACCAGCTCGAAGACTATATGCGCCTGCTTGCCGTTCAGGCGTCCGTGGCGCGGTCCTCTGCCGAACAGATTCAGCAGAGCGTCTTGGCCCACGCGCTGGACCTTGATCTCCCGGTGACCCGTGATCAGATTGCGGTGCAGGCGACTAGAGGAACGGTCAAGATTCAAGTCGACTACTCGGTTCCGGTGGACCTGAAGGTCTACACCTGGGTGCTTCATTTCACGCCGTCTTCGGAAAGTCGGTCATTGCTATAATCCGTGGCTCCTCAACGCCGGCTCGAAACTCGGAACCTTTCTCGATCGCCCAGGACCCGCGCGCCTGCCCTTTTCTCGCGCCTGACGACACTCGAGCAGGCCGTCATCCTGGGGGCGCTGCTGCTGGTGATCGTCGGCATGGGCCTTTACACTTATGCCTATACGCGGTTCAGCGGCGAGATCGACGCGCGCCTGAGCGGAGAGATCTTCAACAACGCCTCCACCGTTTTTGCGGGCCCCACGCCGATCCGCGTCGGCGACGAAGTGTCCGCGGCGACCTTGGCGTCGCACCTGCGCAAAGCCCTCTACGCCGAAGGCGCCGGAAGTTCAACTTTCGGCACCTACCGGCTGGAGGGTAATCGGATCGAGATCAGCCCGGGTCCGGACTCCTACTTCCAGGGAGGCCCTCTCGAGGAAGGCCCGGTGGCGATCGAGTTCAACGGCGGCCGCGTCGCTTCCATCACCGCGCTCGATCACCCGGAGCGGACACTCGACCGCTACCTGCTCGAGCCGGAAGCTGTCACCACCCTCTTCGATCAGAGCCGCACCAAGCGGCGGCTGGTGCATTACCAGGACCTGCCGCCGGACCTGGTGAACGCCGTCCTCGCCGCCGAGGACCACCGGTTTTTCGCCCATCACGGCGTGAGTCTCTGGCGAATTCTGGGCGCGGCAGCGGCCGACATTCGCGCCGACGACCGCGCGCAGGGTGGCAGCACGCTGACCATGCAACTGGCCCGCAACTTCTTTCTTACCCACCGCCGCACCTTCCGGCGAAAGGTGGAAGAGATCTTCCTGGCCCTGATGCTGGAGCAGCGCCTCAACAAGCAGCAGATCTTCGAGTTGTATGCCAACCAGATCTATCTCGGCCAGCGGGGCAGCTTCTCCATCAACGGGCTGGGTGAGGCTGCCGACGCTTACTTCAACAAGGACGTCCAGAGCCTGACGCTCGCGGAGGACGCCCTGCTGGCGGGGATCATTCGCGGTCCTAACCTCTATTCGCCATACAAATACCCGGCGCGCGCCGAGGAGCGGCGCGACTACGTCCTGCGCCGGATGGAGGAAGACGGCTTCCTCACGCCCCAGCAGAGAGAAGCGGCGCTGAAGTCGCCGCTGCGCGTGGCTCCCCAGAACCTGGAGGGCAGCCAGGCACCCTACTTCGTCGACATGCTGAGGGACCAGTTGCTCTCGCAGTTCTCGGAGCATGACCTGCTCTCGCAGAGTTACCGCATTTACACCACGCTCGATCTGGGCGCCCAGCGCGCCGCCTCCGACGGCGTCCGCGACGGCTTGGTGGAAGTGGACCGCCTGGTGCACGGCCGCAAGCCGAGGAAGGGAGCGCCGCCCGAGGACCCGAACCAGCCGCAGGTGGCCCTGATCGCGCTCGACCCGCAAACCGGCGAGGTGAGGGCGCTGGTGGGGGGACGCAATTACGCCGTCAGCCAATTGAATCACGTCCTCGCCAAACGCCAGCCCGGCTCCTCCTTCAAGCCCTTTGTTTATGCGGCGGCGCTGAGCACGGCGGTCGAGGGTCCCAGCCCGCCGCCCAACCCGCTCGGGGGGATAGCACCGCCGCCTGGGGGTCTCGACCAGCCCGCCAACGCCCTGCCGCTTGTCATCACCCCGGCCACCATCCTGCAGGACGAGCCCACCACCTTCGAGTACGAGGGCAAGACTTACGAGCCGCGCAATTACAAGGAGGAATATCACGGCGCCGTGACGCTGCGCGAGGCGTTGATGTATTCCCTCAATGCGGCCACGGTGAGCCTGGCGCAAAAGGTGGGCTATGACAAGGTGAAGGATCTGGCGATGGCGGCGGGCATCAACGGCGACCTGCTGGCCACGCCCGCTATCGCCCTCGGCGCCTACGTCGCCACGCCGCTCGAGATTGCCGGCGCCTACACGATCTTCGCCAACGACGGCCAGTACGTCGCGCCCAAGCTGATCCTGGAGGTGCGCGACGCTACCGGCCGCGTCCTCTGGCGCAGTCCTGAGAAGCGGCGCCAGGTGCTCGACCCGCGCGTTGCCTATCTGATGGTGAACCTGCTGGAGAGCGTCATCAACAATGGAACCGGGGCGGGCGTGCGCAGCCGCGGCTTTACCCTGCCCGCGGCGGGGAAGACCGGTAGCTCGCACGACGCCTGGTTCGCCGGGTTCACCTCCAACCTGCTGGCCGTGGTCTGGGTGGGTTACGATGATGACCGCGACGTCCGGCTTTCCGGCGCCGCCGCGGCGCTGCCCATCTGGGCTGAGTTCATGAAAGACGCCGCCAAAGCGCTGCCTTATCACGATGCCGAGGACTTTACGATGCCTCCGGGCATCGTCACGGCAACCATCGATCTCCACACCAACGCCGGCGTGCCCGGTGACTCTGTGGAGACCCGGACGGAGTACTTCATTCAGGGAACCGAGCCGCAGCAGGGGCCGTCCGGCGGCGTGGCTGGGGTTATCAGCAAGGTTTTCCATTTCTCAAAGTCGCCGCCGGAACCCTCTGCCGTGGCTCCCCTTTCCCCAACCTCGGCGCCGTCTGGCGCTCGTCTGGCGAGCACGGACCCGCCCCCGGCAGAAAGGCAGGGCGGAGACGTCGCAGAGCCCAATCCCGAAAAGCCTCAGCAGCGACCGGCCAAGAAGGGGGTGTTTCGCAAGCTTGTTTCGATCTTCAAGGGTGGAGGGCATAGCAAGCAGTAAGCAGTAGGCAGAAAGCAGCAGGCAGGAAGACAGCAGCGAGCCGGGAGAATGGAGGAAGCAATTGCCAAGAAGCCAGGGAGCGGAGAGCATCAGTCAGAAGGGAATCGGGCCGAAGGCCTGCCTGCCGATTGCCTACTGCCTTCTGCCTACTGTTTCAAAAAAGGGGGTTGAGCAATGGTCACAGCGAACCGTACTCGGTTGGCGATGGTGATGGCCGGGTGCCTCTGCACCGCCTTCGGCCTGGCGTCGGTGACCTCATTTGCAAGAGCGAAGCTGTCTGGGCCACAGAACGAGCATTCGATCGCCGCACCTGCACTGGAAATTCCGCAGACCAGGCCGGAGGATTCTCTCACTCCGGAAGAGCGTGCCGACATTTTCATGGCGCGCAAGTCATACGCGGACGCCATCGACTACTATGCGCGCGCCCTCCGGGGATCCGGGTCCTCGAACCCGGTCGTGTGGAACAAGTTGGGCATCGCTTATCAGTTCCAGCTTGACTATCGCGCCGCCCGTAAGGCGTACAAACGAGCCATCAAGGCGCAGCAGAGCTACGCGGAGGCCTGGAACAACCTCGGCACCACCTATTTCTTGCAGAACAAGTTTGGGGCATCCCTCAAGTATTACATCCACGCCATCGCGTTGAGCCCGTCCTCGGCGTCGTTCCACATGAACCTCGGAGCTTCCTACACTCGAATGAAGAAGTTCAACGAAGCCGTGGACCAGTATCGCCAGGCGCTGCTTCTTGACCCCAACGTTCTGACCGAACACTCCCCCACTGCGGCCTCGGTCGCGGCGCACGGAGGCGATGTGGAGTTTTACTTCTACCTGGCTAAGGTCTTTGCCTCGCTGGGCCGCGTCGATGACTCCCTCCGTTACTTGAGGCATGCCTTTGAAGACGGCTTTAAGGACTTCAAGCGCCTCGACGAGGACCCCGACTTCGCCAAGTTGAGCAACAGCCCGGCTTACCTTGACCTGCGGAAGAACCCCCCCCTCGCCATTCCGGAATGAAGGGCAGCGGCTAAACAGAGCAACTTAAGTTATTTCACATTCGTTTGTGGCAGCGGTCTGTGACAGTCTGTGACCGCCGGTCGGCGCTCCGTCTCCCCGAGCAGCGTCGATGCGCCGGCCCACGAGGGATACGATCGCGAGAGGCTATGAAGATTGCCTGCGGGTAGGCGGCGTATTCGAGACAATTGTATCGGGTACTATTGTATTCGGACCACTTGACTCAGGGGTCTTATGTGTGCTATTTTGTATCTCTACGAATCTGTAGTCGCTTTCCAACATAACCTCAACAGGGGGGAGAGGTATGAACTTCTCGATCGGCGATAAAGTGGTCTACCCGAATCAGGGTGTCGGCATCGTGGAGCAGATCTCCAGCCGCAACTTGACCGGGCAAGCGGAAACCTTCTATCTGCTCAAGCTCCAGTCGAGTGGTTTGCGCGTCATGGTGCCGATGGCCAACGTTACCAACGTCGGCCTGCGCCGTGTCGCCAGGAAGGGCGAGATCGACACGGTGCTGGGGTACCTCAACTGCGGCTCGTGCAAGTCCTTGGCCGACTGGAAGGGACGGTTCAGGGAGAACTCGGCAAAGATGCGAAGCGGGTCGCTGCGGCAGGTGGCCGAGGTTTTCAAGAGCCTGCTGGTGCTGAGCCATGCCAAGCCGCTTTCCTTCCGCGAGAAAAGGATGCTCGAGCGCTCCTGGCAACTCCTGATGGACGAGATCGCCATCGCCCGGGGGCTCCCGAAAGAGGCCGTGGAAGCGCAACTGGTGAAGGCGCTGAGCAAGTCCAATTTGAAAATGCAGGTACCCAGCTAGGCTCCACAATTGAGGGGAGCGAATCGGCGGGGGGCGTGGTTGGCAAACCACCGCTCCGCCGGCATGGCCCGCCATTACTCCGTTTACATCTATAGAATTAACAAGAGTCCACGCAACATCTAGCGTCCCACCTCTTCTCAGACCACTATTCCTTGTAGTTTTTGCTTGACAGGGCCCAATCTTTGGCGCTACATTCCATTTCGCGGTAAGAGCTGGGAGTCGGAACTTCACTCTCAAAGGGCCGGAGTCAATGCCGGGCCTTCGCCAGCCTTGGGGGCGGGGGCTGACCGGCCAAGTTGAAGGTTGCGCCGGCGGCGGGCGAACGTTCTCGAAACCAACCCACAGCACCGTCATTATCAAGAGCTCAGGAGGCTTATCATGGCCGAGCGTGAAGGTCTATCAATGGCAGCGGCGACGGCTGCCACCGCCAGCGGATCGAGCACCGTGACGCCGCCCAAGAGGGGCCTCGCCGTCCAGCGCCTTTTTGCTAAGCCTGGCGTCCATCCCTTCGATGAGATCGAGTGGGATGTGCGCACCGCCAGCATCCAGAACGAAAGGGGCCATACCATCTTCGAGCAGCGCAACGTCGAGGTGCCGAAGGATTGGTCGATGACCGCCACCAACATCGTGGCCGCGAAATATTTCCACGGCAAGCTCAACACCCCGGAGCGGGAGTCGAGCGTCAAGCAGTTGATCAGCCGCGTTGCCGACACCATCGCCGAGTGGGGGATCAAGGGCGGCTATTTCCGCAACGAGGAAGACGGCAGGATTTTTCACGCCGAGCTCACCCATCTTCTGGTCCGTCAGAAAGCTGCATTCAATTCGCCCGTCTGGTTCAACTTGGGCCTCTGGCACAAGTACCATCGCAGCTCGCAAGGCGGCGGTTGGTACTGGGACGCCGCCACCGGCACAGTGAAAACGGATTCCGAGGCCTACCGGCACCCGCAGTGCTCTGCCTGTTTCATCAACTCCGTCCAGGATAACCTTCAAAGCATCCTGACCCTGGCCAAGACGGAAGGGATGCTCTTCAAGTGGGGTTCGGGCACGGGTACGAACCTCTCTCCTCTACGCTCCTCGCTGGAACCACTGTCGGGGGGCGGGACAGCCTCGGGCCCGCTTTCGTTTATGAAGGGCTACGACGCTTTCGCCGGCGTCATCAAGTCGGGCGGCAAGACGCGACGCGCCGCCAAGATGGTAATTTTGAACATCGATCACCCGGACATCGTTGATTTCATCGAGTGCAAGGCCAAGGAAGAGCGCAAGGCCTGGACGCTGATCGGGGCGGGCTACGATGCTTCCCTCGATGGCGACGCTTACAGCTCCATCTTCTTCCAGAACGCCAACAACAGCGTCCGCGTCACCGACGAGTTCATGAAGGCCGTGGTGGAAGACCGGGAGTGGTCGACGCGCCAGGTGAGCACCCGCGAACCGGCCAACACCTACCGGGCGCGCGAACTGATGCGCAAGATCGCCGATTCGGCGTGGCAGTGCGGCGATCCGGGCATGCAGTTCGACACCACCATCAACCAGTGGCATCCCTGCAAAGCCACGTCGCGCATCAACGCTTCGAACCCTTGCAGCGAGTACATGTTCCTCGACGACTCGGCGTGCAACCTGGCCTCGCTCAACTTGATGAAATTCCTCACCCCCAACGGCGAGTTTGATGTCCAGGCCTTCCGTCACGCAGTCGACATCATCATCACCGCGCAGGAAATCCTTGTGGATAACGCCAGCTACCCCACGGAGAGGATCGCCCACAATTCCCACGAGTTCCGGCCGCTGGGACTCGGCTACGCCAACCTGGGCGCGCTGCTCATGGCCAACGGCCTGCCCTACGACTCCGATGCCGGCCGCGACTTCGCCGCCATCATCACTTCCATCATGCATGGCCAGGCCTACCTGACTTCGAGCCGCATCGCCGGGGAGCTCGGTCCCTTCTCCGGCTACCCCGCCAATCGCGATGCGTTCCTGGAAGTGATCTCGATGCACCGCAAATCGCAGGAAAACATCAACGAGCGCAACCTCCCGAAGACACTTTGGGAGACTTCGCACCAGATCTGGGACGACTGCCTGGCAAGCGGCGTCAAGCACGGCTACCGCAACGGTCAGGTGACCGTGCTCGCCCCCACCGGCACCATCGGCTTCATGATGGATTGCGACACGACGGGGATCGAGCCCGACCTCGCGCTGGTGAAGTACAAGAAACTGGTGGGCGGCGGGCTCATTAAGATCGTCAACAACGTGGTGCCCATGGCCCTGCTGAAGCTCGGCTACACGGAAGAGCAGGCGAGCGAGATCGTCAACGGCATCGACCAGCACGGGACCATCGAAGGCGCGCCCCACCTGAAACCTGAACACCTGCCGGTGTTCGACTGCTCGCTCAAGCCCGCTAACGGCAAGCGATCGATTCACTACCGGGGCCACGTCCTCATGATGGCGGCGGTGCAGCCGTTCCTTTCCGGGGCTATTTCAAAGACCGTTAACATGCCCGAAGAAGCCACTCCGGAAGACATCGCCGATGCTTACATCGAGGCGTGGCGGCTGGGGATCAAGGCCATCGCCATTTACCGCGATGGGTCGAAGCACACCCAGCCGCTGAACACGGCGGACGTGAAGAAGGAGTCAGAAGCCAGAAGCCAGAAGCCAGAAGCTGCGGTGAAGACGGAATCCGAAGCCCGGCCGAGTCCCGAGCCCCGATTCCCGATTCCCGCTCCGCCAGCGCCCAAGCCGTTCCGGCGCAAGCTGCCCGACGAGCGAAAGGCGATCACGCACAAGTTCTCCGTGGGCGGGCACGAGGGCTATCTGAACGTCGGGCTGTATGATGACGGCCAGCCGGGCGAGATCTTTATCACCATGGCGAAGGAGGGATCAACCATCTCCGGCCTCATGGATTCGTTCGCCACCGCCGTCTCGCTGGCCTTGCAGTACGGCGTGCCGATGAAAGTGCTGTGCGACAAGTTCAGCCACATGCGCTTCGAGCCCAGCGGCTGGAGCACCAACGCCGAGATCGGCTATGCCAAGTCGCTCATGGACTATATCTTCCGCTGGCTGGCCCTGAAGTTTCTGCCGCAAGAGGCCCAGCCGAAAGAAAGCGCCAGCTTGGTGGCGCCGGAGAAAAACGGTCTGGCCGAAGCCGCCCGACTCGCCACCCAGTTCACGCGAGCCGCAGGCGAGCCGCCGCCGGCCATCGCCCAGCCGCAACTGGCGGGCGTCAACCCCACCGACGACGCACCAAGCTGCGCCGATTGCGGGGCCATCATGGTACGCAATGGGTCGTGCTATCGATGCATGAATTGCGGGAGTACCAGTGGGTGTTCGTAAGGATGGCTCCGGCAGACAGACTTTGGATTGACACTATGGAATGAAAGGAAGGACGAGTATGGCACGGACATTGAAGCCAGGCGAAAACGCGCCAGCCAGCGGTCAGTACGAAATCATTGGTCCGCGGGGTGGTGAAACTGGAAAGGAACGAACGGTACCAAAGGGTAGGCCATTGCCGCCGACTCCAGGGCCCAATGAAGGCTACAAGTTGGTCCGACGCGCCCACAACCGGAGCGGGCGGCGGTCGCATTCAAGGTAAGAACTCCGCCGGGGGGCAAGTCGGAGCGAGGGGGGATGCTTGTACATCGAGAATCAGCGAATACGGAAAAAATTCCGCGACCGCGTGGAGGAGCTCTGGAAGAGGAAGGGTGCCAAGCTGCGGGAATTCTCTGTCAGGGGGCGCCGGCAACAACCACGATTCACAAGAAGCTGGCGGGAGCAACAGCTAGACGCCCTTCAGGATTTGGTTCTCGACGCGTATCACCCTTGGCTGAAAAAATGGGTAAACAAGAACACCGCGCGAGTACATTTTGTCTTCTCGAGGACAGACCCGAGGCCGGAGAGGGGAAGGATCGTCCGGAAGACGCTTCTTGCCCGCGGCTTGGAAAGAAAGCACTTGGTCTACGCGACCTTCCGGGCAGATGATCGATGCCTGAAGGTAGGGAGAACAAACGTCGGCTCTAAGCGGATCTCGCAACAATCGAAGGACGTTTCCTTCTGGCACGCTAAAAAGATTGTGGTATACATCCCCCATTCGAAGGAGAAGAGGGTTCTACCTGCGCTCGAGTGCGCACTCACCCATTTGCTTGATCCATTGAACAAGGAGGTGTGGCCCGCCCAGAGCAAGTACCTTGACAAATGCAAGGCCTGCCGTGACTGTGATCGGGTGCGCGCACTTGTAGAGGCGCTTTTCCCGGCGTGAGGCGGGTGGCGCAGTGAGCCATTTCCGCGAAAACAGGAAGCAGAGGGCATGAGATGCAAGCGGTAAGTTCTTACATCCCGGATCGACACTCCGTGATCGGGCCTGCTTTGCGGGCTTTGGAGAATGAACAACAAGGCTTTACGGCGGAGAGCTACTTCTCGCACAAAGGCGTCTTCGCGCGCTTTGTCTGGCCCGACTGGCCGGCCTCTTTTTCCGCTCAAATTGCTGGCAGTGTTAACCGGTTTCATCAAGAGCACCCCGAACTTCGGGCTGTTAAAGAAGGCTCTGAAGATTGGACGGCGGTCTTTCGGGACTGGCGTACAGATCCGGAGTCAGTGGGGGTCATTGCCGAGGCTTTCTCCAAGCACTTCGGAAGAGATCGGGTAGCCTGGGTCGAATCAGAGCGGGACGCCAGAGGCAGAGTCGGCGGACACTGCAAAATCAACGGTGTCGGCGAAATAACGCTTCACCTTTCGTGGAGAGATTCGACAGCGGTACCACTCGGTGTGCTCGACGAGTCAGATAGAGAACTCTTCCAACAGAGCGCCAACGAGGTATTTCGCTGGGCGGAGCAGCGAATCAAGCCCGTCCTGGCCACGCTCCACGACAGGCTAAGCGAGTTGTACGGCGACCGCTTCCGTGGGCTTTACGTCTTTGGTTCGTATGCTCGCCCCGACGCCGGAATCGAGCTGCCAGAGGATTCCGATCTGGACGTCGCCTTACTCCTCTCTAATTTCGAGAGCCCCCATAAGGAAATTGAGCGTTTTGCGTCCATTACTTCTGAACTGTCCTCCAAGCACGGGTTGCTGATTTCTGTCGTTCCCATCCGCGAGAGCGATTATAGGGCAGGGAAAACCAACTTCATTCGGGTTATCTCCGAGGAAGCTATTCCGGTTCCATGAAAGAGGAGATCGCAGCCCTGTTGAAGAAGGCGCATCGAAAACTGGATGCAGGCCGCAATTCCCTCGCTGGCGGCTTCCCGGAAGAGGCCGCGAGCGATGCGTACTACGCGATGTACCACGCGGCCAAAGCCGCTCTCTTGACCCGCGCACCGCGAGTTAAGGGGCACGGCGACGTGAGCAGAAAATTCGAACAGGTTCTGGCCGATCGAGGCCTGGTGAATCCGAAGTACAAGCAGTATCTGGAACATGGTCTGCGCGAGCGGCACCTCGCAGACTATGAAACGGACCTCACGGCGACAACGACCAATGAAGATGCCGAGCACCTTTTGAACGAGGCCACGGAATTCGTGGTGATGATCGAAGACTTCTTGAAGTCGCGGACCAAATGACTTAACTGGAAATGGCAATGAACGAAGATGCCGAAAGTCGGCTCGTGAAGGCCCAGGAAGATCTAGACACGGCGCGCGTTATGTTTTCCGAGGGCTCTCCGGGCGGCTGCATCGACTACGCCCGGCAGAGCGAGATTCGCACGCTCCAGGCGAGGATCCGGCGATTGGAAGGAGGACGAACCACCAAGACACCAAGGCACCAAGAGAGAGTAGCCGCGGGCGCAAGCCCGGAGACTTCTAGCCCGAGGCGCGCTTGGCGCCGGCCACCTGCGCCTCGAGCTCGGCCATGTCCAGAACGATCACTTTGCGGCGCTCCATCTTGATGGTGCCGCGGTCCACGAAGCGGCGCAGGTTGCGTGAGACCAGGTCCCGCACGGTGCCGATCTCGGCGCCAATCTCCTGGTTTGTGTCCTCGAGAGGGAACTCGATGCCGCGCCGTGTCCGGACCCCGTCCCGCACGGCCCGATCGCGCAGGAATCGTGCCAGCCGATGGCTGACCTCTTTGAGTGACAGTTCTTCCACGAGGCTCGTGAGGTAGCGCGAACGAGAGGCGAGCGTCTTGAACACCGCAAACGCCACTTCGGAGTCGTGGCGGCAGAGATTGAGGAACTCGCGCTTGGGCAGGTAGAGGACGGTGGAGTCCTCCACGGCAGCCGCCGACGCCGGAAATGCGCCACCGTCGAACAGGGCCAGTTCGCCGACGGTCGAGCCGGGGCGCTCCGTGGTCAGCACCTGCTCCCGCCCGTTTTCCGCCATCTTGAAAAGCTTGAGCGTCCCTGCCTGGACCATAAAAAGGCCTTCGCACGGGTCGCCTTCGGAGAAGAGCATCTCCTCCCGGCCAAGCCGGCGAACGACACAGTGGGCCGCCAACGCCCCTAATTCCTCCGGCGGCAGAGGCGCGAAGAAGGCCACGCGGCGAAGCGTCTCGACGGGATCCAGAGTCGCCATGTTCACATCATAGGCGCGGGGGCTCAAAGGCGGCAAGAGGCAGACTGAATTGATCCATTGAGTCATTGGTTCATTGAGCCACTGAAGACTGCCATTCGCTTCTTCAATGACTCAATGAACCAATGACTCAATGGATCAATTCCCTGACTCCTGACTGCCATTCACGATTCAGAAAGCCGCGACTTAAGTCGTCGCCAGTTGTGGCCAGAAACCGTAAGTTAGTCTTTCGGAAATCGATTTTCCGATGAGGTCGTGATTCTCTGTGGAGGAGGCTAACCTGCTATGGCATACATTATCGCCGAACCCTGTATCGGCACCAAGGACACGGCTTGCGTGGACGTGTGCCCGGTCGATTGCATCCACCCGCGCAAGGACGAAGCCAACTTCGCCGATGTGCCGATGCTCTACATAGACCCGGTCGAGTGCATTGACTGCGGGGCCTGCGTGCCCGTATGCCCGGTCTCGGCCATTTTTCCGCTCGATGATCTGCCGGAGAAGTGGCAGAACTTTACCCCCCTCAACGCGGCGTATTACCAGAAGTAGGGTAGAGGGTAGACGGTAGACGGTATGAGGCATATGGGGGTTTCCCCGTATGCCGTCTACCATCTACCGTCTACCTATTCCCCTCCCCTGGTTTTGGGTTGACCCGCTCGGTGTCGGCGGCTACAATTAACGGCGATTCCCCTTGTTCCGGACATGGGGACTTGCCGTCTGGATCCGGCTGGAGAGGGGTTTTGACGAAGTTCCGAACCGTTTCCGCGCTGCTGGTGCTGGCGTTGCTCGCCGCCTGCGGACCCGAGACCAAGCGGCAGACGCTCGTCGAGCCCCCGGTGGCGGCCCAGGCTCCCGAAGTCCAGCCGTCTCCCCAGACGCCAGTCGAGCCGCCCCCAACGCAAGTTGCTCCAGCGCCCGCCCCCAGCCAAACGGATGTGCTGCTCAAGAAAGTGGACCCGCTCTACCAGGCCGGGATGGCGGATTACCGCGCCGGCAACCTCGAAGGGGCGCGCGAGAAGCTGGATCGGGCCTTGAGCACGCTGCTCGAGTCCGACGTCGATATCGCGTCTGACGACCGCCTGAGCGCCGAGTTCGAGAAGCTGGTGGAGGACACTTACAGCGCCGAGCTCGCCGCCATCGAGCGCGGTGACACGCTGGGTGACCGCCGCCTTGAGCCGGCGGCCATCGAGTCCTTCGCCGGCCTCACCTTCCCCGTCGACCCCAAGGTGAAGGAACAGGTGCAGCAGGAAATCAAGTCGGTCCAATCCGACCTGCCAATGGTCTCCAACGACTACGTTGACGGCGTGATCAGTTACATCCAGCACCACGCTCGGGGCTACATGCAGACGATCCTGGAACGGTACGGCCGCTACCAGCCGTCGATCTCCAAGGCCCTGCGCGAGGAGGGGCTGCCCCAGGACCTCATCTACCTGGCGGCTGGCGAGAGCGCCTTCAATCCCTTCGCCGTCTCGCGCATGAGAGCGGTGGGCATCTGGCAGTTCATCCGGGGTACGGCGGAAGTTTACGGGCTCCAGGTGAACCGCTGGGTGGATGAGCGCGAAGACCCCCAGAAGTCGACGCGGGCGGCCGCCCGTCACTTGAAAGAGCTGTACCAGCAGTTTGGCGACTGGTTCCTGGTGATGGCAGCCTATGACGCCGGGCCGGTCACCGTGCAGAAGGCCATTGAGAAGACGGGATACGCCGACTACTGGGACCTGCGCCGGCTCAATGCCCTTCCCAAAGAAACCCAGGACTACGTTCCAATTTTTCTGGCTACCGCGCTGATCGCCAAGAACCCCAAGGCCTACGGTTTCGACGTGCAGCCCGAGCCGCCGCTGGCGGACGATCAGGTGACGGTCAGCGTCCCCACCGACCTTCGTCTGGTGGCGCAGCTCATCGATCATCCGGTGGAAGACCTGATCAAGCTGAACCCCAGCCTGCAGCGCTGGACGACGCCCGCCAACGACCCGGCATTTGTCCTCAGCCTGCCTGCCGGTGCCAAGGAGGCCTACGAGCAGGGGATCGAGGCCGTCCCTCCTGACAAGCGTATCTGGTGGCGTGCCCACAAGGTGGAGTCCGGCGAGACGTTGCAGGAAATCTCCCGGAAGTTCAAGATTTCCACTATCGCGCTGACCTCGGCCAACCGGCTCGATCGGGGCGCGTCGGTCGAGGAAGGCACGCACCTGTTGCTCCCGCTCGCTCCCGGCACCGAGTGGTCGCTCGAGCGCGTCCACCCGCGCGGGACTCGCCGTCTCCGCTACTACAAGGTCCGCCCCGGAGACACCCTGGAGCTCATCGCCGACCGCTTCGACTCGTCGCCTTACGAAATCCGGCGCTGGAACAACCTGAGGAGCTCCCGCCTGACCGTTGGAAAAACGTTGAAAGTCTATGCCGCAGGGGCGAGAGGTTCCCCTTCCGGGCGGCGTCGGACCGTTCTTCACAAGAAGCCCGCCGCCAAGTCCGCCACCGCGAAGGCTGCTACCCTCAAGGGGCCGACTAGACCGGAACCATCCCAGGCGAAACCGTCGGGATCTTAGTGCGGTAGCTGCTGGCACCTAAACCTATCGCTTGGAGGCTACAATGCTTGTATTCCAAATCGGCTCGACGGGCCCGCAGGTGACAGCGTTGCAGCAACTCT
>Ga0326728_10011566_pt1 | contig 20052 bp, 21 predicted proteins | sample MB3enrmetagenome_FD_207602 | JGI IMG/M metagenome (GOLD analysis project Ga0326728, IMG submission 207602) | Lab enriched peat soil microbial communities from McLean, Ithaca, NY, United States - MB31MN | ecosystem: Environmental > Terrestrial > Soil > Wetlands > Peat | place: USA: New York... | reverse complement strand
ATCGAAACTGGGAAAGCGGATGTGCTTGTTGGTTTTGAGATTCTTGAAACAGTGAGGGCTTTGCCAATGCTGAAGAAGAATGGTGACGTGGTTGTTAACTTGAAATACATTCAGCCAAGTTGCTTGGATTCGGCTAAGCCGAAAAAAACCGAAGAATTAATTGAATTCTTGAAGACAAAAGGCAAGGTTCACGAAGTGGACGGAGCAGGATTGGCCGAAAAGCTTGGAAACCCACTGGTCGTCAACACTATTCTTCTGGGGGCTCTATCTGCTCTTCCAGAAAATCCAGTTAAAAAGGAATCCTTTCAACAGGCTATAGCTGACAGATTAAAGGAGAAATACATTAACGTGAACCTTAAGGCTTTCCAGTTAGGTAGAGAAAGCGTTTTAAAGAGTTAGTTTTATTTAGCTTTCCGCGTGATTATAAGGGCAATTTATAATTAGAGGCAAGTTGCATGAAAGGAAAAGACCGTTTTGCAGAAGACTTAGGCATTCATCTTATTGAAGCCAGAGATGGCTATGCAAAAGTATCGATGAAAGTTGTGGAGAAGCACTTGAACGCTCTGGATTTTACGCATGGAGGCGCACTTTTTTCGCTGGCGGATTACGCGTTTGCGCATGCATGCAATTTTGGGGACAACGTCGCCGTCGCAGTTCAGGCAAACATAAACTATCTTAGACCTTCAGTTAAAGGTGACTTTTTGACGGCTGAAGCAGTGAGGATTTCCGACGGAAAAACCATGGGCTTATACCATGTAACAGTTAAAAGCGATGAGAAGACCGTGGTGTTCTTTTCCGGACTGGCCTTCAAAAAGTAAACCATTATTGAATTTCTTGATTTCTACAAACTCATGTTTGGTGTCCCAAAACTTTTTCAGCATCATATTTTTTAAGAAGACCCTACAAAGTGTTTCTAGGTGGATTATTTTGGTAAAACCTCAAAAATATTTAGCAATGATTAAGATAAGCCCAAATATGGCTGCTAAACTGTATGAGCCGTTGATGGAATTTAGCGAAAGCCCGATTAAGGGAGTAACGCTTGAAGAAGCCTTTCAAGTGTTTGGTGAATGGGATTTTGCTCTACTTTTTCAGGCAGACACAAACGAGAATGCCTTGCATTTTGTCGGAGACAAGATTCGCCTAGTAGAAGGGGTTGTACAGACTCTCACTATTCCTATGACGCCAATTAAGGAATATCGCAAACGCTAAAACTGCTTTACCATCACGAGTCAAGAAAATGCTGCCCTACAAATCGGCACTATCCTAAAAATTCCTAATTGAAAAACGGTTGCAAACCAAACAGCATCTACTTTTATATCAACTTGGCCAGCGAAGCAGAGCTAATATTCTGGCTCCTTGAATAAGAAGCTAACAAACCAACAATATTTTTATGTGGGTCCTAACCTAGACTCAACATGCTGGGGTGGCCGAATGGTTCAGGCGACAGCCTGCAGAGCTGTTATATATGGGTTCAATTCCCATCCCCAGCTTCATGATTTCTCACTTAGATTTGAGGAATAGCACAATCTTCTTATCATACGGGTTTGTTATACTGTATTGGTAATACCTGTGGCGATGGAAGAAACTGTTTGTGCAAAGGTTCCAGCTGAACTTAAGAAAAAGTTATCCAGCTTAGGTGTAAATGTAAGCGAGTTGATAAGGGAAACCTTGCAGTCAGAAGTAGACCGGTTGGAAAGGGAACGCCTAAACAAACTTGCCAAAGAGGTATCAGAAATTCTTAAAAAGATTCCGCCTGAAGAATTTACTCAATCCATTCGTACTACAAGGGACAGCAGATGACAAAGCCGCAGTTACTGTTTGACTCAAACATCATATACAAACTCATTAGAGAACAGCCACAAGACGCCGTGGAAAAACTAGTTAAAGGCACTACGATTTATTTAGCGTACTACGAGCTGGGTAATGCGTTGTGGAGAGAATGTCTTTTGCTTAAAAGGATAAGTATTGAAGAGGCTAAAAAATCATTGAACCTGATGTACTCGATTCTTGAACGTATGCAGATAGCCTCGCTTGATAATGCGACAGGAAGCGAAGTATTAGACACAGCTTACAAATTTAACTTGACATTTTATGACTCAGCTTATCTTATAGAGGCAAAGAAATCTGACAAGATCTTAGTTAGCGACGACATTAAACTTTCCAAAGCAGCAGAAAACTTGGGCATAAAGACCTTATCCAGCAAGACGCTTATGCAATAATTATCTGACAAATTAGACGCAGATCGGAAAAGACTACTGACTAACTGTTTCTTAAACCTTCACATTAGGCATCAACAATTAGACAGCCCCGAAGAGCTGTTATATATGGGTTCAATTCCCATCCCCAGCTCTTTAGCCGAACCCTCAGCTTTTCTTTTTGGTTGCTTTACCGAAATACATGACCGCACGCGCTTCCTGAAGGACCCCAAGTCGACCGACATAATTAGAACACACCGTGCGCTATTTTTGCCTCAAAGCTTTTTACGCATTTGGCTGACCAGCATATGCTTCATTTGGGGAGGGGATACATCTCAGCAGCGAGCGCATGTTCTGCTAGGTTTTTTATAAATAGTTTTATATAAACTATGGAACAGATTAAAAAGAGCGTATAATCTACTTCCAGAGACCCTAAAATTAGTAAATGTGAATCCAACATCTATTAATCCGTTAGAGGGGGAATTGAAGGCGGAGAGCAGTCTTAGAGCACGAATCAAAAAATTGGTTTGGCGTTACATAAAATATAATATCGTAGGCTTAACTGTTTTCTTAATAAACATCGTTCTTTATGTTATCATCTTCCCTGTTTTTGGAGAATGGTCCTATATTATCGTCAGCGTGGATGGCGGGGTTATGGAGTTTGCATTAATCACCTACATTAACAAAACTAAAAAAGGAATAATATTTGAGGCCTGCCCTCCAACTGATAGCAAATCAAATGACAAATGATCATCCTCCTTAAAACGAATACTTAACGAATACTTACCCAGATTTAACTAAATCAGTTAGAGAGCTAATCGGGAAATGTGGAAGAAAAATTTAAAACAAAACCTTTAGATGTAGCTTATCACCGAAAGTTTCGTACTTGCGTTTTCTGAAGGACTAGATTTTGTCTACTTCCTCCTTGTAATTTTTTGGAGTAAAAAACAAACATTGTTTATTACTTAAATATGGCTATGTTCTTTTTACTATGGAGCACTGCTTTTGAATGTGATGAGATGGGTAAGCCTGGTATGAAAGGTTTTGGAGAAACAGCATTGAAATGGCTTTGGCGCTTCATCAAATTTAATATTGTAGGATTCACTGTTTTCCTCATCGGAACAGCCATCTTCGTGTTTACTTTCAGAAGTTTTGGGCCTTGGGCATGGGTAATAGCCAGCGGCTCTGGAGGCGTACTGCAGTTTATCTTAATCAGCTACTTAAACAGAACAAAGAGAGGAAAAATATTCGACAGCTGCGAACAAAGAAACCATCAAGACAACGAAGACAAAAAATAATTATTCATCCAGAACACTATATGCAATTTTCTGTTTTCTACCAGAACAATTCGTACATGCAGTTAAATCTGATTTTGCAACTCTTTAATCCTCAAAATTCTTCAACATCTACTACGCAAAAAGAATCATTTTCATCATTATATCGGTAGATTCAAAATTTCCTTGGAACTTCAGCCTGTCAATAGATTATTTTCAGAAAAAGATGAAGAGATTCAAGAAAAACCTAAACGGACGAAGCCAAATGTACAACGACACCCAGTTTAATTTCACAGAAAAATACTCGAAAATCTACTACTGGAACAGCAGCGAAATCAATCAAAGCATCTAAACCGCCAAAACGCTCTCGAAGCAGGAGCGAAACAGTCATGCTAAGACCCTTTAGCCTGAATCAGTTTTTATAGGGAAAAACTGCATAACAATTTTCCGCTGAAGTAAATTATGGGTTAATTTTATATAGTAAATGGCTTCTTAAAACAAGAACTATGTATTTAATACAATATTGGAATAGGCTATTTGTTGTGCGTTGTTTTTCCGTAATAAGCGGCAGTTATTTCCCAACAACATTGTTCTGGACGCTTGTTGAGAAACTTGGGGGCAGCGGATTTGAGTAGTTTGCCTCCTAATGTGACTGAAGAGGAAGAGAAGAGTGCCGAGATAATCGCTCGACAAGACAGGATCCCTATCTGGGCTTTGTCTTACCTGTTCATTGGAATACTGGGAGTAGGGTACATCTTTATCTTTTTTGACATATTCAACATTAACGTCTCGTTTATCCAGACCGCAATGACGTTGGGGTGGGTGACATCGCCTACTGCATCGGCAGTAACAAGTCTTGAAGGATTCGTTGTTCTTCTGAACCTCATCGGGTACGTTGTAGGTGCGTTAATTCTCAGCCCGCTTTCAGACAGGTTTGGAAGAAGAGAAATGCTTATAATAACGCTTTTGATAACAGGGTTAGGTTCAATTTTCAATGCATTCGTCACAACTTATGCTCAATTTGCCCTTGCAAGGTTAATAACGGGAATAGGAGTTGGTGCTGATCTTGCAATCGTTAACTCTTACCTTAATGAAGTTGCTCCGAAAAACGGAAGAGCCAGATACACGTCTTTTCTGTTTGTTCTTGCGGGTATCGGAACAGTTCTTGCCGTTTGGCTTGGCCTCATGTTAACTACGCCGGCGGCAGCGTTTCCTACTGGTCTTCCATTTGCCATAGGGGGAGTCGGTTGGTTTGCTACAAACGGGTGGCGACTGATGTACGGCATCGGCGGAGTTTTAGCTTTATTCGGCGTTTTGCTCAGATTTGGACTGCCTGAGTCTACCAGGTGGCTCATAACTCATGGGCGGCCTAAAGAGGCAGAGAGAATTGTTTCGGAAATGGAAGCACGTGCGCTGGATAGCTTGGAGGAACTTCCGCCGTTACCAGCGGCGATTCCCATCATTCAGAAGCCGAAGCCGGTTCCTTACGCTGAAATCTTCAAGAATGCACTCTACAGGAACAGAACCATTCTTCTTTTTCTAGTTTGGTTCTTTGGATACATGACTGTGTACATCAACGCCGCCGGACTTGCATCGCTTCTCGCTGAAGTTGGTTATAAATTCCCCGAAAACGGCATGGTCGTTGCTTTGGGCATCTTTGGATTCTTAGTAGCAGGCGTAATGGCTGCTTTTGTCGGAGATAAAATGGAGCGAAAGCTTTGGTTACCCATTGCTGCCGCCATCACTTTCATCGGAGGGGTATTTGTCGCCTTCGGAGTTAATCGTTTCGACATTGCAGTCACCGGCGCATTCCTTATCTTCTTCGGAATGGACTTTTGGGTTCCGATCGCCTACACATGGGTCACCGAGAGCTTTCCAACGCGTGCAAGAGCTACTGGTTTTGCAATGGCAGACGGACTAGGCCACTTAGGAGGAGGAATCGGTTTGATAATTGTCGGCGCATTAATAGCTACGGGTCTACCAATACTTGATCTGTTCGTGATAATTGCAATGTTCCAGATAATTTCGGCAATCATCGCACAGTTTGGACCAAAGACTGCGAACAAGAGATTGGACGAAGTCTCACCTTAAAATCCAAAATGGGGCCTCAGAGCAGAACATCGCGTTTTTTCAGCGTTCCAGCTTGAGGCTTCAAAAGAAATTTTGGATCAATTTTACTAAGGAAAGATAGTAACTAAATGAGAGGGGAGAGGTTACTTTTTAACTAGTGAAAATGAGTCTAAAAATTAGTTGCCTGTAGGGTAGACACGGTATTTGTCGGCTTTTACAGGCAAAAGCCAAAATATCACTTGCTCGAAAAGTTAATAGTTAGTTGATTGCCGATGAATTTGCGGAAAATCGCTAAGGTTACTGACCGGTACTTCTTGGTTCTATGCATAATGGGTGCCTTCGCGATCTTAAGCTCCACGATGTCAAAGGATCCGGTGCTGAACCCCTTTGCCATAAGCCTAGGAACACCCGCTGATTTGACTGGTGTTATTGCGGCTGCATCCACAGTCCCTGGTATATTGGTGAGTCTTCCAGCAGCTTCGCTGTCAGATGTCTGGGGCAGAAAAAAAGTTCTCCTATTCTCCACCTTTGTTTTCGCTTCCGCACCATTTCTCTACCTGTTTGTGACAGTGTGGTGGCAGCTGGCGCTTGTACGGTTCTACCACGGGTTTGCCACAGCGATTTTTGTTCCGGTTGCTGAAGCCGCAGTTGCTGAGCGGTACCCTGCAAATAGGGGCGAGCGCATTTCCACCTTCGATTCGGCAACTTATGTGGGAAGAGGAGTGGCGCCTTTCTTTGGCGGCTCCATATTGTTCGTGACCAATTATGGTTACCATACGTTATACTTGGCTGTTGGCATTGCAGGCGTAACCTCGTTTATTATTGCTTTGCTTTTGTTCTCTGAAAGCAAGACTGCGCCTGCTCAGTCTGCGAGTGCAAAAATTAAGCCGGATAGGATGCTTCGGGGTTGGCTTGAGGTCGCCCGTAACAGGGGTGCTTTGATTGTAAGTTTTGTTCAAGCTTGCCAATACTACGTTTACGGTGTGGTGGAGTTTTATTTGGTGCAGTACATGATTCAGGTGGCAGGCTTTAACGCTTTGGCTGTTTCCGTGGTTATGGGCATGCAGATTGTGTCTTTGATTTTATCCCGACCAATAATAGGGCGTTTTTCTGATAGAAGCAGCAGGAGCATACCTATCGTTCTAGGCTGCATTATCAGTGGCATACTCTTGTTTTTCATTCCATTCACAACACAGTTTCCGCTACTGCTGGCAATTTCAATCGGGTACGGCTTTGGCTTTGCAATGGTAATCTCTTCAACTGCGCCTTTGATGTGCGAACTAACCCCCCAAAGCTTAGTGGGCACCTCGATGGGTTTTTTGAGCACTATGATGGATGTTGGGCAAGTGCTTGGACCGATAATAAGCGGCGTAATCCTCGCATCAGTTTTGCGGTACAACGGAATGTTCATATCGCTAACCGTGCTGCTGGCTGTTTCAGCCGTCGTCTTTTTCCTCTCAGGCATAGCCAAAGCAAAGGAAGTACAGAACAAAAAATGCGTATTGTCAAATTCGTCTTAAATGACTTGTCCAATCAAGCTTTTGATTGATTGCTAAAGTATTTTTTTAGCGGATTCCAATACCACTCTATCCAGCCCTCGGCTGTTTCATCTGCTTGCTCTTCTGGAACGTCCGAGTGCACCATAACAAGTTCTGTTCCCTTAGGTACCTTATTGAAACATAACTCTAACCTTGAAGGGCCAGAGCCTTTTGGAAAATCGGTCGAAGTCCACTCCTGAACAACACGTTTTCCATCGTCAAGCTCAAGGTATTTCCCAAAAATGTACCCGTCCCAAGCCGTGAACTTGCCGCCGACCTCTGCTTTGCCGGTGGCTTTGCTACCTGTGAATTGGCTGTGTTTTTTCGGGTCAACATAGGCCTCGTAAACTTCTTTGGGAGAGGCTGGAATAACCACTTTTTGCTTTATGGTTTTAACTTTTGTTTTCATAAAAAGCATCACCTAACAAGCTAATAGCTCAGAGGGGTTTTTAACTATAATGGCGTACGGTTGCATGTTGTTACCTGCGCTTGAAGGATAGGTTCAGGTTGATTCACGCAACACGATGATTCTCAGCTGTAAAAAAAGCGCTAAGAGTTGAGGAGTATACTATTTGCTTGACCGTTTCAGCAGCAAAAAGCCAGTATCCATAGCATATACCGAAGGCTTTTCCAGTCATGTCCAAAACTAAACGTTAAAAGACGCTTTTAGCGTGGATATTATGAACAATATTTTTTAACCTTTATCTTAATAGCAATTATGAAAGGAGCAAAGTTATGGTTACGAAAGGTCAACACAGATTAGGTAGAACAATACGGAAGCTTGAGGGAAGCGTTGAGCTTAGCGCCAAAGAAAGCAAAGCGAAAGAAGCAGAGAAAAAATACAAACAACAAGCTCAAACATCGTTGGGTTACGCGGACGATTCGCCGATCCAAAACTTGCGTGACCCATCAAAATGGAAAAAAGACCAAACAAAACCTTAAGCTGACTCAAAAAGAAAATTTACTGTTTGATTTTTAACAGGGCAAATTTAAGCAACCAGTTAAAACGAGTTGCTCAGCGAATCTAACGTTTAACAAGGATGGAAAGAGATTTGGGAATCCATTTTGGGATATAGGGGTTTAGGGTGGCTTGTTAAACGTGATTCGCCGAAGCATTTTTTGATTTCTGTTGGCTTTGCGTACTTCCTCAGCAAAATATAGAGTGCTTTTAATGTTCTTAAGAGTTTCACAAATAATCTATAGAAACTAAAAGTTAAACTATATTTTATAGAGTTAATTTTATGAAGCGCCTTTATTGAGAGCTTATGAAAGTATTTTTTACTATTTTCTTAATTAAACTAGTCTTAGCGTTTTTTTAATTTTCCACATCATGTCGGGTTACTTAGTTGCAACCAAATAGTTTTCAAGTTTTTTAAGGTGGAAACGTCTATTTTTATTGTGCAGAGTTTATGTCGGCTTCTTCAGATATTGAAGGTGATTGGAATTTCAGGGTTTTTGATAAACGCTTGATTGTTGTTAAAGCTAAAAATGATTGTGCACGCAAGGTTGCTGTTTTAGACGTTTTAACGAACTTGCCTTTTGCGGTTGAGGTGACGGACATGATTTCGATGCAGGAGCTAAGCGTTGGTAAAGAATATTTAGCTAACTTGAGAGTCTACACATCAAAAAATTTGGAGGGCGTAGACGAGGACTTTATTAATTTTTTTGAAGACTTAGATGTTGACCAAAGTATTGAAGACTTCATTAAAGCGTACTGGATTTACCCAAGTAAAATACGCTTCGAATTAATCGATGTAGAAGAGCCGTAGCTTATCGCAATACCATGTTGACGAATTTTTCAGGATTAAACAATTCCAAATCCTTATACGTTTGCCCAACCCCGATGAACAAAATTGGCTTCTGAGTCACGTATGTTACGCTCAACGCTGAACCTCCTTTGACGTCAGCATCCACCTTCGTCAAAATTGTGGCGTCAACGCCGACTGCCTTGTTGAATTCTTCCGCTTGCATAACCGCGTCGTTGCCGATCAGTGAATCAACGGTTAAAATGGTTAAGTCAGGACCAACAACACGCTTCACTTTAACAAGCTCATTCATCAAGTTCTGATTAGTCTGCATCCGACCAGCTGTGTCGATTAAAACAATATTAATTCCATGCGATTTAGCGTGGCTTACAGCGTCAAAAGCTACTGCTGCAGGGTCACCACCATAACTGCTTTTAATGACGCGAATGCCTAAACGTTTTCCATGCTCCTCTAACTGCTCAATTGAGCCTGCACGGTAAGTGTCAGCACAAGCAAGCACTGCAGAGTAGCCTTTATCTCGGAAAAACTGTGCAACCTTGGCGATTGTGGTGGTTTTTCCTGTGCCGTTAATGCCTACAAACATCAAGATAAATGGCTCTTTCTTCTTGCGTTTTTCATCGGCCATCTTGAGTAGATCAATTTTTTTGTTAGTTTGCATGACTTCTAAAAGAACCTGTCTGAGGTTTTCCTCAACGATTTTTTTCCGATCATCTAGGCGTTTAACTTGGACACCTACTAGACGCTTTTCAAGGTCGTTGCTGATTTTTTCTGCTACTGGAAAAGCTACGTCGTTTTCGACTAGGCTCATTTTGAATTCTGATAAAATAGGGTTTAGGTTTTCAGCTTTAAGTTCTGTTGTTGTAACTTTGTTTACTAAGCCTTTGAAACCAGACTTGAGCTTCTCAAACATCGCTTCAAGATTTCCCTTCTCTTGCAGCAAGCAAAGTTTCAAGCCTGCTTCTGCCACTGTTTATTCTATCTGCCACTTGGACAAACTGTTGCTGAGCGGCGTTCATGGTTTTTTCCAGTTCATCCAACCGTTCTTTCAGGATTGTTCTTGCCTCGGGCAGGGTTTTTTCTATGGATACGTCTGCGCCCATTCCGACAATTACCTTGTTTGTATCTGCAAGTTTAACTTTCACGTAAGCGCTTCCGCCGATTGGAGCCAAAATTTCAGCGTTTTCTTTTTCTTTTTCAATTCCATCCAAAGTCATGTTAGCATAGGTTAATTCTGTTAAAGCGGCGTTCACCATGTTGATGCGTTGTTGCAAGGCATCTGCAGTTTGTTCTAGATATTGCATTTCAATGCTGAGTTTGCGAAGTTCTTCCTCTGCTTTACTTCTTTGGGCCATGTGCTTATTCTCCACTTACGATTTTCTTTAAGATTGGGTTCTCAATTTCCTCTGCAGAAACTTCTTGAACATCAGTTATTTTAATGTGACATCTTTTTACTCGGTGTCTACTGCCTAATTCAGCGTAAACCTTCTCCACTGCATGCTCGCTTTTGTCAGCTAACAATTCTCTTACAAAAGGAGTTGTCAGTTTCGGCTTATTGATCTCGCCGGTTACTTTGAAAGCCTTCATTTTTCATCTTCCCGCACAACATCCAGCGCATTCCCAATAATAAACATCTCGGGTCCAGTTGTCATAGAACCAGCCACAGCAGCGTGTGAGTTAGCAAGTAAGCCAGTTCCAACATAAGGGACCCCGCAGTTAACTGTGCCAACATCGACTGGAACTTTGAAAACGTTTTCTAAGATTTTTCTTTCTTCATCTTTTAGCAACGGGTGAGCTAGTACGCCTTTGTTTGTTGCAACAGCCAAGGAGCCGACATAGGGTAAGCCTGCGATTTCTGTTGCCACCGCCTCCACCCCCAAGGTTTCGGAGATTTTTTTTATTTCAGACCCTTTAAAGCGTGGATCAATCACTGCGCCCTTGTCGCTGGCAAGGACTAGGTTGCCGTAAGCTGTCTTTTTTGTTTCCATTATGGTGATGTTTCCTTCAAAAGCCGCTTTGATTTGTGTTAATTCTTCGTCTCGAATATAGTTTGGAAGCAGCATCCCGTTCGAGTTTGCGCATGCCAACGAGCCTGCAAGGACTGAGCCGCCGATGGATGTGTAGACAAGTTTGGTTTTTAGCCAATCGGCGAACTCTTGAGCTTTTTTCTTGGGAACCATTCTTGGAATTACCACTATGTTTTCAGTTGCCAGCGAGTACACACTGATGCTTGCGCTCCCAACTATGCTGGATAAGTAAACGGTCAAGAATTAATTTCTCTCCTAATGAAACGTCCTAATGGCGAAGTTTCACGCATACTCCTTTTTTTAGATTGCGGTCTGTTTTAAGAATTAAAAATTGCTTTCTTGCTTGCTTATTCGTATTTTTGATATGAATGTGGTGCCTTTCCAACTTGACTTTCAAAAGTAATCGAGCCATTCGTTACCGAATGAATGAGCATAAAGAGCAATCACGCCTAAAATGGTTTTAGTAACTTAGCGGTTGTTGTTTCAATTTGTGACAACATTATTTTATATTCTAGAATCGTAACCAGATAAAAAGGAAGAGGAAGAATCAGCTAAGAGCCCTGTTGTTGAGCGGGTCTGGCTGCTAACATAAGATAAGGCGTCTCATATTGTTTTTGCGCCTTGTAAATGTTAGCACTTGGCTAAATCCGCTTAATCCCCCTTTTCCCCTAAAATCCTGCAAGCAACGCAGAGTGACGAAGTAGCTGTTGGTTCGGATGGTTAAATATAGTCTCTTCCGAGCCACGGAAATAAGAGAAAATAAAGAATTAAAATTAGAAGCAGCAACCAAAAAGAAACACCTCTCCACAATTAATCAATCAACCGAAGAAGCACCAGAACCCGTTGAGACTATAAATGGAAAAGCGGGTCTAAACGATAATATTTTGAGAGGTTGTAGTTATCAATGTTTTAACTGTTCTGGAAAAGGCTGAAATATGCAATGTGCTAATTAGAAGCGAGTGAAGGCTTGCTTTGAATTTTATTACACAAGTTGCTTCAAGGGCGGCCTTGCTTTTTCAAGATTTTATTGAGTCGCTTTTTCTTTGGAAGTTTAGGTTTCTTCTGTCTTTGCTCTTCGACCAAAACATATTCCCACATCTTCATTGTTTACGCTTCTTTTAAGGTTTGGTGTCAGTCCATTTAATGCCATATGCGAACGTATGAGGAAAAATGGATACAGAATACACTCGGCGACGAAGAATTAGCCGATCGCATGTGCTTCATACAAGCCAACCTTTCTGGTGAAAAGCTAAGAAAGCAATTACTCAAAATGGTGTAAAAACGGATCTCTGAGCCGAAATAACCCTAAACCCGTCACGTCAACAATTACCTGAGATAAGACCGCTTTGCGGGAGGGCTGAGCATTTCAAAGAGACTTTGCTTTGTATTTTTCTGCTTAAGAGTGCGGTTCACTGTTTTCTTCGACGCTTCCTGAAAGTTTAACCTCTTCCAGTTCTGACATAATCTCTACGTTGTAGACCCGCCAGACGTCTTCTCGCGTGATTATGCCCATCAGCTTCGTGCTGTCCCCTGGCTCAACGACTGGTAGGCGTCCGATTTGGTTACTCGTCATCTTGCCAAAAGCAGTATAGAGACTTTCATCAGGAATCGTTGTGATCAGCTCTTTAGTCATTACGGAGCTTACCGTTGTCGTAGCTCTCTGATCTGGATTAACTTTAAGAACATCCGTAAGTGTGACCATACCGACAAGCCTGCCGTTATCATCCAACACTGGCATACCTTTTATTGTGTTCTTCGCCATTACCTCGGCAATCTCTGAGAGCGGTGAGTTGAGGGTAGCTGTGATGACCTTTTTAGTCATTGCGTCTTTGACAAAGAGCTTCTGCATTAGAGGAACAGAGTATTCACTTCTGTGGGCTGGCGAATCAGCTCTTGATTGAACCTGGCTTCTATAGATCGTATACTTTCCTGTGATTACATATGCAACGGCAGTGGCTATCATTGAGGGAACCAGCAGAGCTAATCCTCCGGTCATTTCGCTAACCATAAGTATGACTGCGACAGGCACCTTGCCCACGCCTCCGAAAAACGCCATCATCCCCACTATAACAAATGCTGCAATGACAGGACCGAAGTTTGGAAAAAGCCCATTTAGAAGTATCCAGAGTGTCGCTCCTAAAAAGCCGCCTATAACCAAAGCTGGTGCGAAGACTCCTCCGCTCCCTCCTGAGCCAACTGTAAGAGACGTCGCAACTATTTTGGCTACAATGATTATTGGAATCAAAATGATGGGGAGTAAAACGAAGTTGCCGCTCATCAATATCTGAAGCCAACCATACCCCATGCCAAGCACCTGCGGAAGAAACATTCCAATAATACCCACTAAAAGTCCTCCCAGAGCCGGCTTCAAGAAACGCGGCATCCTTAGGCGCTGAAAAAGAGCACGTGTGCCATAGAACCCTTTGACGTACACTATGCCCACTAAACCGCAGACTAATCCCAAAACAGCGTAAAAGGGAAGAACAAGCGGCGCATTGAAAGCACCCAGATTCATGTAGCCAAATATAGGCGTCCACCCGGCATATGACGCGAATATACTATATCCCACTGTTGAAGCTATGAAAGCTGGCAGCAAAGTCTCCACCTCAAAGTCTCTTACGTAAAGAACCTCAGCGCTCAGTATGGCTCCCCCAAACGGCGCCTTGAAGATGGAGCCAATTCCTGCACCTATGCCGACCGCAACTGCGATTCTTCTGTCATGTACACTGAGTTGAAATCTCCTGCTCAGGAAGGAACCGAAACCTGCCCCCATCTGCGCTGTCGGACCCTCCCTGCCTGCACTTCCGCCAGAGCCAATCGTTATTGCTGAGGCCACAAGCTTAACCAAAGGTATTCTGGATCGAATCTCACCTTTTTTATTGTGAAAAGCATCTATTGCTGCGTCAGTTCCGTGACCCTCTGCTTCTGGTGCCAAGCCGTAGACGAGTATACCACTGCAAAGTCCTCCAACAGTGGTTACCAACGGAATCAAGTAAAGATGGGACGAGATTATCCCTAAGCTTGCGCCTTCTCCGGCTGGCGTAGGAGCAAAAAAACCAGCTATGTTGCCAAGAAGGAGCACGCTCGCGAGTCTAATTGCCTCATAAAAAACGATACTTCCCGCTCCGCAGACCACCCCTATCAAAAGAGCGATCGGAACCCATTTTCTAAGATAACCAAGCTCGCTAGAAGATGTGGGTGACGTCATAGCGTTCCTATCCTTCTCGAATACGCACTGCACTTTGAAGTCGGATATAAACGGCACGCTAAGGAATATCTAAACGGTCTAAAAAAACGGAGATTTCAGCCCTTTTCCTTGCGTTCATGCGCTTTCTTGGGTGCGAAACAGGGAGCTATTGGTTGACCAGATCTGTTATGCCAATGGCATATTCTGTTTGAGAAAACTATAGAAATATGATCGCAGTTTATGGCTAGGAAGGATCAAAATGGCAGACCATATTGAGTCATTGCGAAGACTCGGTTTTTACTTAATAATAACTTTAATCTTGACTATAGGCACCCTCTATGTTTTCCATCAGTTCATTGCTGAACCCATAAGCTTATCCAAGCTAATTGAACAAGCCGTAGAAATAATCATCATTGTAGTTTTTTGGTCGGCAGCCATAGTAATTATACGACGTTTTAAGCCGCTTATGATTCAGCGAATGGGAAACCAAGCTGCAACAATAGTGCAGTATGCCATGCTTGCAATAGCAATACTAGTAATGATCTTCGGAATCCTAAATGTTCTACAAGTTCCGGCAACAGATCTTTTAACCAGTGCAGGAATAATCTCAGTCACCGCTGGTCTAGTCGTATCCACCTTTGTCGGTAGCCTCTTGTCAGGCTTCTTAGTTTTCACTACTTACCAGTTTAAAGTAGGCGACGACGTCATGGTCAACAGCATCCCTGGAAAAGTCACAGAAATGACTGCGCTCGTAATGAGAATACAGACCGATATGGGACAAATCACCATTCCAAACAGTGCAATTGCTTCAGGCGGAATAATCATAACCGTCGTCCGCAAATTTGACGAACCATTAAAGGAAGGAAGGCTACACTACGCTGTAGGTGACCGAGTCATCACATCATACAATAATGAACAGGGCATAGTCAAAGAATTATCACCATTACAGACGGTTGTCCTTTTGGATTCTGGAAAAGAAATAACCTTCCTGAACAACAGCGTCCTATCGGGCTCAGTAGCCATTGCAAAAATAACCCAACCACCAAACCAAACGAAAGAAAAAACGGCGCAGTAGCTAAAACCCCTGAACCTGGATTTGCTTCCAGTAACGGCTAAATACTGCAAAGCCTAATTCCGTTGATGATTTAAGCGTGGGGAAGAAGACCAGATGGAGAACTTCTCAGAATTAGTCCTAAACCTGATTGAAGCAAGTCGCAAACATGAACAATACCGAGACAAAGAATGCATAAACCTGATTGCAAGCGAGGGACTAAAATCGCCAGCAGTCAACCAAATGCTCAACCTCTCACATGACCTTGCATGCAGATATGCTGAAGGCGAAAACGACCTTCAAGGGCACGTTAAAAAACGGTACTATCAAGGTCAAAGATACATTTCCAAAATCGAAGACTACACAACAGACATAATGAAAAGCCTATTCAAAGCTGACTGGGCAGATGTACGCTTAGTTTCAGGCACCCACGCGAACCTAGCGACATTCAAAGGCTTATCTTTAGCCTCAAAAAGCAACAAAATGGTTGTCACCCCGCTGAGCTGTGGCGCACACATCTCACACGATTACACGGGCTTAGCTGGCAATGTGTTAGGTTTAGAAAACATAAATCACGTTTACGACGTAGACGAATTCAATATTGACCCAGACAAGTCAGCCTACGTCATACGCGCCGCCAAACCAGGCATAGTCACCTTCGGCGGCAGCCTCTTCCTGTTCCCACATCCAATTCAAGAATTAAGAGCTGTCTGCGAAGAAGTAGGTGCATACGTAGCCTACGACGCGTCTCATGTTCTGGGTTTAATTGCAGGCGGCGAATTCCAAGACCCCTTACGAGAGGGCGCAGACTTCATAACCTCTTCAACCCACAAAACCTTCCCAGGGCCACAAGGCGGCGTCATCATGGGAAGCCCAGCCAGTCCAGCGCTAGAGACAGCAGTGAAAAAAATCCAGTTCGCCATTTTTCCACTTAGCGCTTCAAGCACCCATCTGGGCAGGTTACCGGCGCTCGGCATAACCGCCTTGGAGATGAAGCTTTTCGGCGCTGAACTAGCAAGGCAAACAGTAAAGAACGCGCAGACAGCGGGACAATACCTGTATGAGAACGACGTTAAAGTTCTAGCAGAGAAAAAAGGCTTCACTAAATCCCACCAAATCGCGGTTGATATCCACAACTTCGGCGGCGGCAAAAAGATTGCTCAAGACCTCGAAGACGCAAACATAATCGTCAACAAGAACCTGTTGCCCTACGATGACCAAAGCAGCAAAGATGACCCTTCAGGATTAAGAATCGGCTTCCAAGACGTAACGAGACGAGGCTTCAGGGAAGGCGACATTAAACACTTATGCGACCTCATGCTTGACGTGATAAAGGGTAAACGTAAACCCGCGCGAGTCAAAGAAGACGTACTATCGTTCAAGAAGGAGTTTAATCAAGTGAAATACGGCTTCCAAAACGTGGAAGAAGCATTAACCTACATCAGAAAGGCTTAGATGACCCTCACTGTTTCCTCAAAAACATCACATGGACAAGAATCCTCTAAAAGCGAAAATTAAGCCTAAATATTAATAAGCTAACATTCTCCTCTTGAAAGCTGAAAATTACCATGGTAGACCTATTCTTAATCTACGTTGCCGTAACAGCAGTAGTCTTTGTAGCATTTTTCGTATTGCTTCCAAGGTATGGACCACACACCATATCAAGGTTAACATGCCCAAAATGCAAGAAAAAATTTAACTACCATTGGGTTCCAGGAGCCAGCTTCATTTCATTGTACCGTGGGAACACACGGCGCCTACATTGCCCTTACTGTCATACAGTATCAACCTTTAACATAGGATCCACCAGAATCAGCAAACAACAAGCCGCCGCCTTAAAAAACAAAGCTTAAGCATGCCAAAAGGAAGGCAAAATCCAGTTTTCCAGAACATTTAATATTCTTGTTGCCAATCAACTTAAATCTGCAACCTTGATAACCACTTAAAGGAGTTTGCTAGAATGAAGGTACTGTTAAACGACGGCTTAGAAAAAGAAGGATTAAAACTCTTCCAAGACGCTGGCATCGAGACAAACACGCAAAAAAGAGACCAAAACAAGCTAATTGCCGATATAGGGCAGTTTGACGCGTTAATTGTGCGAAGCACCACAAAAGTAACCAGGGAAGTTATCGAAGCAGGCGCCAAAGGAAACCTCAAAATCATTGGAAGAGCAGGAGTAGGCTACGATAACATAGATGTTGAAGCCGCCTCAGAAAATGGTGTAGTTGTAAAATCTGCGCCTTATGGTAGCACCAATGCAGTGGCAGAGTTAACCATCAGTTTAATGCTAAGCGTCTCAAGAAATACTTCTCAAGCTCATTATTCACTTAAAAATGGCGTTTGGAAAAAAAGGAAGTTCAAAGGAACCGAGTTGTCTTACAAAACGTTGGGTATTTTGGGCTGCGGAAGAATCGGGCAAAGGTTGGCAGAAATTGCCCGTCGCGGCTTTGACATGGAAGTAATCGGTTATGACATAAAGCCATGTTTTGAATCAGGCATAAAGTTCATAACAAAACAAGAGGTCCTAGCAAAAGCCGATTATGTTAGCATTCACACAGGCGGAAAAGAAATGGTTGTCGGGGAAAAAGAGCTCGCCTTGATGAAGCCAACTGCTTATCTAATTAATACTTCAAGAGGCAGCAACATTGACGAACAAGCACTATGCAAAGCATTAAAAGAAGGAAAAATCGCTGGCGCCGCAGTAGATGTTTACGCTGATGAACCTAAAAGTGAAGGCGCTGAATTCAAGAGCAAACTTAAAGATTTAGATAACGTGGTTTTAAGCAGTCACCTTGGCGCATCAACAATCGAAGCCCAAAGAGAAACATCAACCGAAATAGCACGCGTGGTTTCAGGTTACCTTTTAGGCGGAGACTTTTCCGACGCATTAAACGCAGGTGAAAGCATAGAGCTGGAAGAAATACCAGTTTACACATTGTTTATTCATCATCGTGATGTACCAGGAGTTTTCGCTAATATTGACAAAGTCTTAGCTGACAACGACATAAACATTAGAGCAAACTACTCAAGGCAAATCGGAAACAGCGGCTATGCCATATCGGTGTATGTGATCCACAAAAAAGTTACCTCAGAAATAATAAAGAAGCTCAAAGCAATCCCCAACATTTGCAACGTAAAAGTTTAAGCCTAAAACGTCTGTTTCAAACAGGCATATAAACCAGTTTTCTTTTTTACAGTAGCCATGCGACTTGGAGTTCTGTTTTCAGGCGGCAAAGACTCAACGCTTGCTCTTCACTACGCTGCGGAGAAAGAAGAAGTCGTATGCCTCATCACCATAATTTCAAAAAATAAGGAGAGCTTCATGTATCATACTCCAAACATTGAGATTACGGCGCTTCAGGCAGAAACCTTAGGATTGCCTCAAATAACAAAAACAACCCGAGGCGAAAAAGAAAAAGAACTCTCAGAATTGGAAGTTGCAATCGCTGAGGCAGCAAGAAAATATCAGATAGAGGGTGTGGTAACGGGTGCAGTGGAGTCAGTCTACCAAGCTGAACGCGTCCAGCGTATATGCAATCATCTTGGACTTTGGTGTTTCAATCCGCTTTGGAAACATGACCAGAAAGCCCTTTTAGAAGAGCTTCTTGAAAAAAGGTTTAAAGTGATTATTTCAGGAGTTTTCGCTTATCCCCTTGACGAAAAATGGCTTGGAAAACAAATCGACACCAAACTAACAGATAGACTAGTTGACCTTCAGCAAAAGTTTGGCTTAAGCCCAGCTGGAGAAGGCGGCGAAATTGAAACAACAGTTTTAGAGGCACCTCTATTCAAAAAGAAAATCGAGATCCTTGATTATAATGTTGAATTTAAGGGAAATTCTGGAGTATTCATAATTAAGCAGGCTCGGCTGGTTTCCAAATGATTCTTGTTGTGGACATGAATTGGAAAAAGGATTCATTGGGCTTTTACGAGTTTGTATTACCCATAGTCACAATTGCTAAAACACAAGATGAATGCATCATAAAACATTTCCATGAAGTAACCAGCCAAGACCTAAGTCAATGTAACAAGATTATTCTTTCGGGCACAGCACTCAAGGATACAGCGACTTTAAGTCAACCAGAAAAGTTCATGTGGCTCAAAGAAACAGAAAAGCCAGTTTTAGGCATCTGCGCAGGCATGGAAACCATAGGCGTGATTTATAGCATGCACTTGATCAAGTGTGTGGAAATAGGCATGACACAGATAAAAATGCTAAAAGAAAACCCGCTTTTCTACGAAGACTTCAAGGCTTACTCACTACACAGCTACTGCGTTCAGCCGTCAGGGGATTTTGAGGTTTGGGCAAAATCCGCAAAATGCGTCCAAATCATTAAGCATAAAATCAAGCCAATCTATGGTGTGCTTTTTCATCCCGAAGTGAGGAATCCTGAAGTAATCAAACGTTTCATCCTCTTGAATAAAAGTTAAGCCAGATTAGATACCGCTGCAAAAATAAGCAACAGAAACTTAATTACTGAGCAAACCAAGTTTAAGTATACTAGTTTTGTAGGTTCGATGAAGTGATTTTACATGATTGACAAGTTGCCGATAGAAAAGCTCAGAAAAGAATGCGATCCTGATCTTATGCAATGTGAATCAACCCATGACCTTACTCCATCAAACGAAATTATAGGCCAAGAAAGAGCCGTTCGAGCATTAAAATTTGGGCTCGGCATAAAAGACCACGGTTTCAACGTGTATGTTGCAGGTTACCCCGGAACAGGCAGAAAAACGGCGGTTAAAAACTTCGTGGAAGCCCAAGCTAAAATCCAGCCAGTTCCCTCCGACTGGTGCTATGTCAATAATTTTGCTAACCCGTATGAGCCAAAAGCCATTCAGTTGCCAGCTGGAAAAGGAAAAGAATTCCGTGATGATATGAAAAATTTTATCGATAATATTGTGCGGAATTCGCTTCCTAAAACTTTTGAAAGTGAAGATTACGCT
>Ga0326728_10011565_pt1 | contig 20055 bp, 11 predicted proteins | sample MB3enrmetagenome_FD_207602 | JGI IMG/M metagenome (GOLD analysis project Ga0326728, IMG submission 207602) | Lab enriched peat soil microbial communities from McLean, Ithaca, NY, United States - MB31MN | ecosystem: Environmental > Terrestrial > Soil > Wetlands > Peat | place: USA: New York... | reverse complement strand
GCGCGACGATTTTCTGGGCGATGTGGACCGCGCCATCGTCTTCGAATCGAAGCGCCAACTGGCCAAAATCGGCAAACCGGTGGACCGTTCCGAGTGGCAGATGACGCCGCCCACCGTCAACGCGTACTACGACCCGCAGATGAACGACATCAACTTCCCCGCCGGAGTGCTCCAGCCGCCGCTGTTCGATCCCAAGATGGACGCCGCGCCCAACTACGGCAACACCGGAGCTACCATCGGCCACGAGCTGACTCACGGTTTCGACGACCAGGGCCGCCAGTTCGACGCTCAGGGCAACCTCAAGGACTGGTGGACCGAAAAGGACGCCGCCGAATTTGTGAAGCGGGCCGCGTGCGTCTCCAACCAGTACTCGCAATACACCGTGATTGACGACATCAAGATCAACGGCAAGCTGACGCTGGGCGAGGACGTGGCCGACCTGGGCGGCACCATGCTGGCCTACATGGCCTGGAAAGACGCCACCAGCGGCCAGGAGTTGAAACCGATTGGCGGCTTCACGCCCGGCCAGCGTTTCTTTATCGGCATGGCGCAATGGGCCTGCGGCTTCGAGCGCCCCGAGAACAAGCGTGTGAACGCCATCACCAACGAGCATTCGCCGGACGAGTACCGCATCAATGGCGTAGTCTCAAACTTGCCCGAGTTTCGCCAGGCGTTCTCGTGCCAGTTGGGGCAGCCGATGGCGAGGGAGCAGGCGTGCCGGGTGTGGTAGCGGGTGACACCGGCGGCAAGACCGCTCGGCGTTACACGAGGTGGTAGGTATTGGCGGTTTCGTCCCACACAATCTTCTTCTGGTTCTTGAACGAGAGCGTGGCCATGTGCCCGGAAATCGCCGCCTGCTGTCCCACGGGCGGTGGCGCGATCGCCTTTTCGTTGCCCAGCAGCGACTGGATGAAATTGCGGAAGTGGTTGATGGCGCCGTCGGCTTCGTTGAAATCTTTCTGGCCGTTCAGGTGGATGGGCTGGCGCGCCTTGACGCTGGCCGGCGCCTTGCCCTTGAAAGCCTCGGGCGTGAAATACAGGTCCTGGCGGTTCATCACCTCGATGGTCCCGTCGTTGCCGCACACCTGCTCGCCGTAACCATAGCGCTCGTTGCCGAAGTAGCACGAGTAGTTGATGTGGAAGTTGCCGTCGTACTCGTAGATGGCGCTGAGGGTGTCGGGCACCTCGCGGTCGTCGTCCTTGTCGGTCCAGCGGTAGATGCCGCCGGACGCAGTGCAGGAGCGCGGCACGGTCTTGTCGAGCATGAAATTGATGATGTCGGTCTGATGCACCAGCAGGTCGGTGGAGATGCCGCCGGAATAATCCCAGTAGAGGCGCCACTGGAAATAGCGCTGTGAATCCCACGGCCGCTTGGGAGCCGTGCCCAGGAAGCGGTTCCAGTCGGTGTTTTGGGGCGTGGCCTCGGGCGGAATCGCGTAGCGCCACGCGGGATCGTTGGGCAGCGAATTCCGGTACCAGAACGCGCGCGCGTAGTGCACGTCGCCAATGTAACCTTTCTGGATGAGTTCCTTGGCTTTCTTGTAGAGCGACGAACTGCGGTTCTGCGTGCCCACCTGCACGATCTTGCCGGACTCCTGCCACGCGCGCACGATATCGAAACCTTCCTCAATGGTGTGGGCCAGCGGTTTTTCGATGTAAACGTGCTTGCCGGCCTTCAGCGCCGCGATGGTCATATCGTGGTGCAGGTGCTCGGGCGTCATGATGAAGACGGCGTCCACGGACTTATCGGCCAGCAGGTCGTGGTAGTCCAGGTAGGTGGCGGGCGTGCTCCCCCAGATGGTCTGCATGCGGTCCTTGGCGCGCGCGATGTAGCCCTGATAGGTGTCGCAGATGGCCGTGATCTGGACATCGTTGGGCGCCGCGGAATGCATCCAGTCGAGGCTGGCGTACCCGCGGGTGCCCACGCCGATCCAGCCGATATTGACCTTATCGTTGGCGCCCCGCGCGGGAAGCGCCGCCGGTCCCGCGGCAATCGCAGCGGCCTTCAGGAAATCCCGGCGATTGAGTTCGTGCGGCATAAGACCTCCGACTCGATGATAGCAGTGGTGCAGCCTGCGGGTCATCGCGGTACGTGAGCCGCGGCTGGTGGTCGGCCAGCCGAAGAAACGCAACTCGCGGCATCATGGGACACCGACTGGGGTATACTGACTGTGCTGGACAGTACATAATGGAGTTCCGGTTGACATATCGCGCGACGGGCGGCTGTCCTCTTCATTCGCATGAAGCGGGACACGGTAACTTCGCCGCTCTTCTATATGGCAAATTCCGGCCCGAACGAACCGCGCATGGACCGGAATAGGAAGGGTACAAGAATGCTACGTAAATCCTCTTGGCAAATGTTGGCGCTAGTCGGCCTGATGTTGGTGTTCACGGCAAGGGACAAGGCGCAGACGGCGCGGCCGCAAGCGGTCGTCACACAGGCGATTGACGAAAGGAAACTGGTTACGCTGGTGGGCAACACGCGCGCCGAAGCGAATAGCCGAAACGATTTGGGGCCTGTCGGGAACGATTTGCATCTGGATATGTACCTCCAGTTGAAGCGTTCGCCGGAGCAGGAGCTAGCGGCTAAACAATTTGTCGAATCGCTTACCGACAAGGCCTCTCCGAACTTCCACAAATGGATTACGGCCGCGGAGTATGGACAGCGGTTTGGCGCGGCTTCCGAGGACATCGCGACTGTCTCGCGCTGGCTGGAATCGCACGGATTCACCGTCAACGGCGTTCCCGCGAACAATATGGTGATTGACTTCTCCGGAAACGCTGGCCAGGTGCGCGAAGCGCTGCACACGGAAATTCACACCCTCGAACTCGCGGGTAAGCGTTACTTTGCCAACATGAGCGATCCGCAGATTCCCGCCGCTTTAGTGCCGGCCGTGACCGGGGTCGTCTCCCTCAGCAACTTCATGCCGCGTCCGATGTACGTGCCAAAGGCACAATACACGGTGAACCCGTATCGCGAGGCGGTGGTTCCGGGCGACCTGGCGACGATCTACAATTTGAATCCGGCCTTTTCCGCTGGGTATACCGGCCAGGGACAGACCATCGTGGTGGTAGAGGATACGGATCTTTACAACGGAACTGGCGATTGGAACGTTTTCCGCAAGACCTTCGGGCTGGCTGTTCAGTATCCTTCCGGTTCGCTCACGCAGGTCCACCCAGCGCCCGGAACCGGCGGCACTTGCAACGATCCCGGGACTAATGGCGACGACGGTGAGGCGGCCCTCGACGTCGAATGGGCGAGCGCGGCTGCGCCCAATGCCGCCATCGTGATGGCATCGTGCGCCGATACGACCAACTTCGGTGGATTCATTGCTCTTCAGAACATGCTGACCAACGGCGGCCCTCTTCCCAGCGTTGTCAGCATCAGCTATGGCGAGTCGGAAACGCAAAGCGGGGCCGCACTCAATAGCTACATCAACACCTTATATCAGACCGCCGCTGCCGCGGGCGTGTCGGTGTTTGTCTCCTCCGGCGACTCTGCTGCCGCGGGGTCCGATCGCAGTGGGGTAGAGGCAATATACGGAATCACCGTCAGTAGCTTTGCATCCACGATATACAATGTCGCCGTCGGCGGCACGGATTTCGGCGACTTTGCTTCCGGCACCTCCAACATCTTCTGGAATCCGACCAATGGCACCTACTATAATTCCGCCAATTCCTACGTTCCGGAGATTCCCTGGAACCAATCCTGTGGAAGCGCAGTCGCCGCCAACTATTATGGATTTAGTACGACTTACGGGACTGCGGGTTTCTGCAACGCCTTCCCCTACCTTACCAATACCGTCGGCGGCAGCGGCGGCCCCAGCGGGTGCGCCACTGGAGCGCGGGCAGTTGACTACGCAGTTAGCGGGACGTGCGCCGGATACGGCAAGCCTTCATGGCAATCGATTTTCGGCAACCCGAACGACGGCGTTCGCGATCTGCCGGACGTCTCCCTTTTTGCGGCGGCCGGCTTTTGGGGCCACTATTACGTGTTTTGTTATTCGGACGAGGGGGAAAGTTGTGCGGGTGCGCCTTCTACCTGGGCCGGAGGTGGCGGAACTTCGTTTTCTTCCCCGATCATGGCCGGGATTCAAGCCTTGATCAACCAGGCGTTGGGGTCGAAGAACGTCGGCAACCCGAATCCCGTCTACTACCAGATCGGCCGGAACGAATACGGCACTTCGGCGGGCAGAACCGCCTGTGATTCCACCGCCGGCCCCACCTCAACATGCAGCTTCAACGACGTCACCCAGGGCGACATGGTTGTTCCTTGTGCGGGGGCATTCAATTGTTACTTAAACGGGCAGGCGCTCGGTGTCCTGTCGACCTCGAATACATCGTATGCACCTGCTTACGCAACGACTCCGGGGTGGGACTTTGCGACGGGTATTGGCACTGTGAACGCCTTCAACCTGTTAAACGCCTTTGTAAACTCCATTGCTCCGTCTAGTGCGCCGACGGCGCCGGTGCTGGTATCGCCGGCCAATGGGGCCACGGGCGTCTTGCCTGCGCCTTCCTTGACCTGGAACGCTTCCACCGGGGCCACATCCTACGACGTGTACTTCGGCACGGCGTCCACTCCCCAGTTGGTGACGAACACGGCGAACATTGATTACGCTCCCGGGACGCTGAGCGCCGGGACTACGTATTACTGGGCGGTGGGAGCCAGGAACAGCTTGGGCGCGAATGCCTCCACGGCGTGGTCTTTCACGACGAGTTGCATATCGGCGCTAAATCCGTCCAGCGCGACGGTAGCCGCGGCCGGCGGCACGGGCACCATCCCGGTTACCGCTACAACGGGCTGCGGGTGGACCGCGGTGAGCAATGTCGCGTGGATCGCGATCAACTCCGGAGCATCCGGCAGCGGCAACGGGACTGTTGGCTATACGGTAGCGGCCGACACAGGAGCGCAACGCGCCGGCACGATCACCATTGCGGGCCAGACCTTCACGGTGACGCAGGCGATCTCCCCGCTGATCTCGACGCTGGCGGGCGGAGCCATGCCTCCCACGCCGGCGCCAGGACCGTCGGTCTCGATTCCGGTCTCCTATGGCGTTGCCGTTGACTCGTCCGGCAATATCTACTTCCCCAGTCCCACCCTGAATGCGGTCTTCAAGGCAGACCCCACTGGCGTGGTGACTCGGATCGCCGGGACCGGCGTCCCGGGACAATCGGGCGACGGCGGACCGGCCCTAAGCGCTCAATTGAACACCCCGAACGGCGTGGCTGTGGACTCGCTCGGCAACTTGTATATAGCCGACAGCAATAACGAACGCATTGTGAAGGTGAACACGTCCGGCGTCATCACCACGGTGGCTGGCGACGGGAACTGCTGTTTCGGCGGCGATGGCGGCCCGGCACCCATCGCGCAACTGAACGGCCCGACTGGCGTGGCAGTGGACAGCGCGGGTAACTTGTATATTGCGGACACCTACAACCAGCGCATCCGCGAGGTAAGCGCGGCCGGGATCATCACGACGCTGGCGGGCAACGGAACAGGTGGCTACTCGGGTGACGGCGCCGCTGCTACCGCCGCGGAACTGTACTACCCCTATGGCGTGGCAGTGGACACCGCAGGCAACTTGTATATTGCGGACAGCAGCAACTACCGCGTCCGCATGGTATCCACCAGCGGCACCATCACCACGGTAGCCGGGAACGGCACGTGTTGCTACTCGGGGGACGGCAGCGCTGCCACGAAAGCTCAATTGGATGGCCCGGCGGCCGTGGCTGTGGACGCCGCTGGCGATTTGTACATCGCGGATCGTTACAACGAGCGTATCCGCAAAGTGGCTGCCAGTGGGAACATTACCACGGTGGCGGGCTACGGCGGCTACGGCTACTCGGGCGACGGCGGGCCTGCCACCAGCGCTGAATTCCGGTATCCCGAGGGCGTAGCAGTGGACGCCTCCGGCGATTTGTATATCGCGGACAGCGGCAACGCGCGCATCCGGGTTGTATCCGCGGCCGGCGTCATCACAACCCTGGTGGGCGGAGCTGTCAACGACGGCGGATTGGGCGTATTCGGCCTGCTGAATCAGCCGTCCGGCGTAACCAGAGACAACGCCGGGAACACGTACGTTGCGGATACGAACAACGATCGCGTCCGCAAAGTGGCGGCTAACGGGACGATCGCCACGGTTGCGGGCACGGGGGTGACGGGATTCGGCGGCAACGGCAGCGCGGCTACCAGCGCCCAGTTGAACGCTCCGCAAGGCGTGGCGCTAGACGCCTCCGGCAACCTGTACATCGCGGATTCCTACAACCGCCGCATTCGGAAGGTGGACGGCTCCGGGAACATCACCACCGTGGCGGGCAACGGGAATTGCTGCACGTCCACGGGCGACGGCGGCGCGGCCACTAGCGCGGGGATCGGCACTCCTTACGGTCTGGCGGTAGACGCCTCCGGGAATCTCTATATTTCCGATATCAGCAACAACGTCGTCCGGAAGGTGGACACCTCGGGAACCATCAAGACGGTAGCCGGCAACGGCACGTACGGCTATTCGGGCGACGGCGGGGCGGCGACGAGCGCCGAAATGAGGGATCCCTGGGGCTTGGCTGTGGACGCCTCCGGCAACTTGTACATCGCGGACCGTTACAATTACCGCGTCCGCATGGTTTCCCCCAGCGGGACCATTACCACGGTGGCTGGCAACGGGAACTGCTGTTACGGCGGGGATGGCGGCCCGGCAACCAGCGCCGAACTGTATGACCCGACCGGCGTGGCAGTGGATGCAGCCGGCAATGTCTACATCGCGGATTACTACAACGAGCGTGTCCGCAAAGTGGCCGGCGGTACCATTACCACGGTGGCGGGCAACGGCAGTTACGGCTACACGGGCGATGGCGGTTCTGCAATCGGGGCAACTTTCCGGTACCCATACGGCGTCGCTGTGGATGCCGCGGGCATTGTGGCTGTCACAGACCAAAATAACAACGCCGTACGGCTGTTGACACCGGCGGGCACTCAGCCCGTTCTCACCATCCAAAGCGCGCACACCGGCGCCTTCACGCAAGGCCAGACCGGCGCCACGTACACCATTACCGTGAGCAACGGATATGGGGCCGGGGCCACCAACGGGACGGCCACGGTCACCGAAATTCTGCCTGCCGGGCTGACCTTGGTTTCGATGGCGGGCACCGGCTGGACGTGTACTCCAGCGCCCACTTGCACGCGCTCCGACGCTTTGAGCGGTGGGGCATCCTATCCCGCCATCACCGTAACGGTGAACGTCTCCGCAACCGGGCCAGGTCAGTTGACCAACCGGGCGAGCGTGTCCGGAGGCGGCGGGGCCGCGGCGGGCGCGGAGGATTTTACGGTGATCGCCGCCCCCTGCACCTACTCCGTCTCACCAACCACGTGGCAGGCCCCGGCCTCGGGCGGTAATTTGACAGTCGGCATCCAGACCACCGCTTCCTGTTCCTGGACAGTCTCCGGCCTGCCGAGTTGGATCGACGTTTCAGGTGCATCCTCCGGCACAGGCTCCGCCACTATCTCCCTCACTGTGGCGGCGAATTCCGCCGCGGCACGCGCAGCGACTTTTTCGGTCGCCGGCATCTCGGTGCAAGTCACGCAGCAGAGCGGCGCTCCTTCGCCCTCGATAAACCCTGGCGGTGTTGTGAGCGCGGCCAGTTACGCGGCAGCGGTCGCTCCTGGAAGCATCGCTTCCGTTTTCGGGACGTTCCTGTTGGGCTCGACGACGACAGCTTCAGGCGCCCCGTGGCCGACCACGTTGTCCGGCCTGTCCATGCAGTTTGGTGGCAAGTACATGGCTCCTTTGTATTCGGTGTCCGCCGGGCAGGTCAGCCTCCAGGTACCTTGGGAACTCGCCGGGCAGGCGCAAACCTCGTTGACTGTTTCGATGAGCGGCCAGACGAGCATCCCGCAAGCCGCCAATGTGGTGCCGTTCGCGCCCGCCATTTTCGCGACGAACGCCGCAGGCACCGGACAGGGAGCCATTTTGGAGAACACTTCCTACCGCCTGGTCGACTCCTCGTTCCCAGCGGTGGCCGGCAGCACATACGTGCAAATCTACTGCACGGGTCTGGGCGCAGTGACCAACCAGCCGGCGAGCGGCGCCGCGGCGCCTTCCAACCCGCTATCCTGGACCACGGCCACGCCTACAGTTACCATCGGTGGCGTTCCCGCGGTGGTGTCATTCTCTGGCCTCGTTGCGGGGACCATTGGCTTGTACCAGGTCAACGTTCAGGTGCCTGCCGGTTCACCGACGGGCAATGCAGTGCCCGTCGTGATCTTGATTGGCGGAGCGACCTCCAACTCCGTAACCATGGCGGTCAAAGCCTCGACTGGAACCGCGAATTTACAAATCCAGGTCGAGAGAGTCTGGGCCGGCCGAACTGAGAGCCAGTTCCCCAAACGGACACCTTTTGACGCAACCCCTTTTCACGCGCGTGATCCCGCTGGCCAGCTCGGGCGCCAAGCGCCCGTTGTCGGCAGCCTCTATCGCCAGCTTACGAACGGCAGTGATCCGGACGTCGATGCTGACCGAGCCGGGGGGCTGCGGGCCTCAACGGCGACGCGCCAGGCGCTCACGATGGCCTGCGTAAAGCCGGGTTGCGGTTCTTGGCCATACCGGGCGATGAACTCGTCCAGCCCGAGATTGTAGACCCTGCGGGTAATCGGGGAGGAGACGCCATCCAGGACCGGCGCCCAAGTTGCCGTAAACGCCTCGGAGATAGCGGCGATGGAACATTGCGCGGTGCTTCGGCGTACAGTAGTCTGATGGCCGCCATCCCCTTGCGTATCGACTCGGTCGTGAAGCGGTTTGGGGAAGTGACCGCCGTGGCCGGGATTTCGCTCGATGTCCAGGACCGGACGTGCCTGGGCCTGCTCGGTCCCAATGGCGCGGGCAAATCCACGCTCATACGCAGCATCGCCGGCCGCATCCGGCTGGATTCGGGCGGCATACAGGTATTCGGCCAGCCGGCCAACTCCGCCGCCGCCCGCGCGGAGCTGGGCTGGGCGCCCCAGGAGCTGGCGCTGTACCCGCTGCTCACCTGCCGCGAGAACCTGGAGGCCTTCGGCCAATACCAGGGGCTGCGCGGCCAAGCGCTGCGCACGGCCATCCAATGGTGCCTGGAGTGGGCCGCGCTCACCGATCGCGCCGATGCGACCGTGAAGAGTCTGTCCGGCGGTATGCGGCGGCGCCTGAACATGGCCGCGGGGCTCATTCATCGCCCGCGCCTGGTGCTGCTGGACGAGCCCACCGCGGGCGTCGATCCGCAAGCCCGCAATCGCATCTTCGAGATGGTGGAAGCGCTGCGCACGGAAGGCACCACGGTCATCTACACCACGCATTACATGGAAGAAGCCGAGCGCCTCTGCGACCGCATCGCCATCGTCGATCATGGCCGGGTGATTGCCCTGGGCAGCAAGGATGAACTGGTGGCCCAGTCGTTTGGCGGCCGCAGCGACGTCCTCATGCATTTCGCCGGTACCGTCCAAAACGGGGCGGAATGGGCCGCCTCGCGCGGCGGCACGGTGGAGCAGGGCGTAGGACATTTCTCGGTGGACCGGCCCACCGATATCGCGGGGCTGCTGGACGCGGCCGCGCGCGATGGTCTCCAGGTGATCGATGTCACCCTCCGCCGGCCCAATCTCGAATCCGTATTTCTGCAACTCACCGGGAGGGATTTGCGCCAATGATTGCCGTCATCGTCCGTACCGGGTTCCGCGCCCTCCGCCGCGACCGCGGAGCGTTCCTGCTCGCGTTCATTCTGCCGATCGCGCTCTTCAGCATCTTCGCCGTGGTCATGGGCGGCATGGGCAGCGGCGGCACTGCGCGCGTGAGCGTGCTGGTGGTGGACGAAGATGGCACCGCGGTTTCCGCACGCCTGGTTCGCGGTTTGCGCCGCGAGCCTTCGCTCGCCGTCAGCGCGAGCCCGTACACGGCGGCCACCGCCGAGGCCGCAGTCAAACAGGGCGTGGCTCCGGCAGCGCTGATCATTCCCAAGGGATTTGGCGCGAATCCCATCGCTTTCGGACAGGGAACCGACCGCCAGCCGATCCGGATTCTGCACGACAGCTCAGACCCGGTGGCCGCGCAGGTGGTGGCCGGATTACTGCAAAAGGTGGTCATGACATCACTGCCCGACAGCATGGCGGGCGAGGGCATGAAGTATTTCGACCAGTTTAGCGGCGGCCTTACACCTCGGCAGCGGCAGGATATGGAATCCAACCTGTCAAAGTTACGCGGCCTGATCGAGAAGCGCGATCGGGAGAGCAACGCCCCGGCCGCGGATAACGGCAACAACGCCGGCGGGCTGGTGGCCGTCGATATGCGCGACGTGGTCGGCGAGAATAAGCGCAGCCCCATGATCGCGTTCTCCGCCGCCGGCATCGGCGTCATGTTCCTGCTGTTCACCGCCAGCACTTCCGCCGGCAGCCTGCTGAATGAAGCCGAGTGCGGCGCGCTCGACCGCATCCTCAGCGCGCGCGTCAGCATGACCACGCTACTGGTTGGCAAGATGACCTATTGCACGATGCTGGCCTTCCTGCAACTCACGCTCATGTTTCTGTGGGGCGCCGCCGTCTTCCACCTGGAGCTATTCACGCACCTGCCCGGCTTCGTGGTGATGACCGTCGCCACCTCTTTCGCCGTGGCGTCGTTCGGCATGTTGCTGGCCACCGTTTCGGGCACCCGCGCACAGCAGGCCGCCCTCTCCACGCTGCTGATTTTGACCATGTCGGCCATTGGCGGCAGCATGTTCCCGCGCTTCGCGATGCCCGACGCTATGAAGACGGTCGGCTTGTTCACCTTCAACGCCTGGGCCATCGACGGCTACACCAAGGTGTTCTGGCGCGACGAACCGGTCTCGCACCTGGCGCCGCAGTTGGCCGTGCTGATTGGCGCCGGCATGGTTCTCTTCCTGATCGCCCGCCGCTTCGCCCGCAAGTGGGAATACCAGTAGCCCCGATGTTCCATCACATTCCTCGCGCGCCGCGACGAATTGTGGGGCAGGTTTTCAACCTGCGGCGGATTGTCAATCCGCCTGCCGCACTTGTACGCGCCCGCCACTGCCTCGGAGAATCGCCACCACTCGTTGCGGCTCGCCGCCATGCGGGGCAGGATGGCATCCTGCGCGGCGGTTGGTTACCGCCGCCGTTCGGCCTGCAAGCGCGGCATCGGGCCGGCTGCCAACGGCCCGAAGATCGACAGGATCTCAGCCAGCCGCTCCCAAACCGCCTCAGCCACTTCCAGGGGTGGAGCGTTCTACGTCAAAGTGAGGCGACTCCACGGAAGCAGTGTCGCCCAGGTACGGTCTGTTTCGCAGATCACTCACCGCAAAGAGGCGGTAAAATGGACTTGCGAGCCACGTACCTATGCGGAAAGCGCCATAGGGCTGGTCCGATGCGAACGTTCCTGTGAACCTCCTTTGTTCAACTGTCGACAACGGCAAAACGAGCAAATTGGGGTATCACATCGAGGAGTGGAGACGTCACAGGCACATCATTGAGACGATGCCGATTGAACGCCTCGCGAGTTATCTTCATTTTGATCCTGCGAGTGAGTTGGCTCTTGTGGACGCGATTGTTCTCGGCGCGGATACTAACCTGGTTTCCTTTCAGGACGGCGATATGTGGCCCCTGTTTCCACTTGCCACAGCCGTGGACGTTGCCGAAAGCGTGCGGAGCCTACCGGAACAGTGCGCAATGCGTGATGGCCGGAAATGGAAAACAGTCCCCGTCATCATCTTCGCAAACGCTTTCGACGGCCTGCCGCCCTACTACGAAATGCCCGACGGCGTTCACGTCCTACCACCAGTTTGCTCCCATCACCCGTCTTTGTCACTTAGGCGAATTCGCGAGCACACCGATGAGTATTATGATCGTATATTAAGGGATTATGTTAGCTTAGGAATGCTGGTTCGCTTCGAGAACGGGCATGTCCAGGTTGGCCCGGCCCTCAGAAAGAAGGATCCCACAATAGAGAGCGCGTACTACTATGCCAAAGCGGACCGGCGCGCGAATCGCGGCTGGGTCACCGTCAAACGGGACCATGAGGGCCTCAGGCACGACGTTGACATCTTTCACCATCTTCTTGAAACCGACGCAAGCGAGACCGCGATGCACAGATTCTTCGAGCAGCACCCGGCCTTTCTCATGGAAGCGCTGCTCGGCGTTCCGCTCTCCCACCGACCAGTGTTTGCCAGTCCGGAAGGCTTTACGCCAGACTATTCCTTGTTGCCAATTCTCGGCCCGGTCCAAAATAGCGCCGTTGAGCTTCTGGAACTGAAGGGACCCGGGGAGGCGATTCTGGGTGGCCGATTACACCGAGGTTTCACTTCAAGGGTGCACCGCGCCGTTGATCAGGTTCGCGATTATGATCGCTATCTACGAGACCCGGCGAACGCCAAAGCCATTCTTGCGTCGTTCGGGTACATCCCCGACGCTTCAAGACTTGCTGTCTTGATCGGACGCATGCCGCAGGGCCCTGACTATGAGGTCTTCTTTCGGCGCAAGAGCGAAATCTGCGTGAATATAGTCACCTATGATGACGTTCTCGAAATACAGGCAAGCCAGGTACCCAGCCCGCTTGACCGACCATGGTTCTAGCCTTCAAGGGCTGCGGTTGGGCACCACAAACGGCGATTACCGCTGTGCCATTCGGCCTGACCAAGTCATCGAGCCTTCTGGCAAACGCTGAGACGATACCGCTCCACTTGCAACAACGCTCCGAAGTGGTCTTCGGGTAGATTGCCGCCCGAACGGAAGTCACGCGCGACGCCGAGTCGGATTCAGCGTGAGCCTATGACACGCCCGCTCACGCCAGTTCACTCCCACCTGGACGAAACGTCGCCATATCGCACCTCTGCCGCGCGCCGGACCAGGCGGTGATGGAATTGAACGAAGCCCGGGCCCGGAAACTGCCCCGAGCTATGCCCTTCAGGTGTTTCGGATGGTCAGGACCCGTCGCCGGGAATGCCCCAATTCCGAGATCCGAACCGCGTTCCGTCGCAGGAGATCTTCAACCCGGGGAGTGCGGTAATTGCAATTATCGAGTCGGACGACCTTAGGCGGCGCGCCACGCTCTTCCGCGATCCCGAGAAAGTCGGAATGGGCCGTCACGATGACGAACCCGTTGTTCCTCGCATACTCCCAAATCGCTTCGTCCGACGTGAAGCGGGCGAGGCCAGTGTCGAAAACGTGGATGGAGTCGGGGAATAGTGCGGCCACGCGGCCAACCAGCTTGGGCGAGAGATGGGCGTCAAAAAAGAAGTTTCAACGCAAGCGGCGCTCCCGGCCTGCCTGCGAAGCGTAGGAGCGGACGGCTGGAGAGATCGGCCTTTTCCGTAGTGGCCATAGACAGTATTATCCCCCATTCGCCCTGATGCGGCTATGCACCTGGCGCCGCAAGTGGCCGTGCTGATTGGCTCCGGCACGGTGCTGTTTCTGATCGCCGGCCGCCTCGCGAGGAAGTGGGTGTACGTCTGACCGCCAGCCGGCCAACTCAATTCGCGGTCGGTCTCTCCGCATGATCGATGACCAGAACTTCGACCGGGCCCTTTGCCGGCACCAGCTTCAGTCCGAGCTGTTCCTCTAGTGCGGCGAAAATGTTTGCGAGGTTGGGGTCGGTCGGGAGCCTGGCGCCGCCCGGATCGCCCGGCCCTCCGTAGCCCGGCAATCCCATCAGGGTCTCGTCCGCAGTGAAACTCAGATCGAGATCGAATTCGCCGGTGAATCCGGTTTTATCCAAGACCGGCCGGTCCAGTATCGATGTAAGCTCCCTGATGAGGTCCGCTACGTGGACCTTGCTCCCTTTAATGTGCAGCAGCCCTGCCTCGTACCCCCCGATCGGCCCCGAGACATAGCCACAGTCCACCTTCCCCGGGACCTGTCGCGGCGGCGTGCCGGGCGGAAAAGAAACGCAGCCGGCCTCCTTCGCCGCCGGCAATTTGAAGCCGTTCTTCGCGGCAGTCAAAACATAAACCGGGATCTCCCTCGTTTCCCGGTGAATTGCCAGCTTGAACCGGTCGGCCAGGAGCGTTTGCAGCATGATCCACGTATGCTTCTGATCGGTGTTGCCCTCCGGCTTGGCCTCGATATCGTAGCCTTGGGACCTGATCCAGGCCGGACCTCCTACCACCTGAGAAGCCAGCAGGGGCAGTGAGTGAGGGGAGTCGTGGACCGCGTACGCAAACTGGATGAGAAGCATCAAGGACGCGTTCGTCGCGGTCAGCCGCCCGCCGGGTCGATAGCCAACGCCCATAGGGTGTTGTGTGGGTTCACTCCAGTTAGAAGTATTTCGTTTGATCGACGCCACCGCGAAGGCGGGATGCGCGCCGGACTGGCCGGACAATCCGTTCGCCGCGCCCACCAGCAGAATGGCGGCCGCGAGAACGCCAAAAGGAATTTCAACGCAAGCGGCGCTCCCGGCCTGCCTTCTCCACGTACGCGTAATCATTCAAAATGTCTCCCTCTGTCACGCCCGAGGCAAGCATATCAAACCCGGGCCTTGACCGGGGGGTGCCTATCCGACTAACTGCTCGAGCGCACCCGCGCGATGATCCCGTCTCGCACCCGGCGCCGAGTTGAGCGCTCAGTCGTTGGGAAGGGTCTTCAGCCATGGTCCGAATACCACTTGGCTGCAACGAGGGCGTCGTGGGAATACGCCTAAACGAGCAACTCGAGCGCGGCCAGCCTGACCCGGATTCTCGCCAGCTCGCCTTCGCCCAGCTTCTCGGCGCAGCCCGCAAGAATCCGCCGGCCCTGTTCGACCAGCGTGCGGCGGTACGCCGGGTCCGGGGTGCTGCTGGCGATATCGCCCAGTGCCCGCAGCATGCGGAGGCTGACGGCGACATCCCCCTTCGAGTACATGCGGATCTGCTCGAATGCGGAGTCCACCAGGCGATCGAAGTCGATCCAGGGGATACTGACGCGAACCACGCCGGGCGGATCGTAGAGCACGGACTCGGGCGGCTCCCGGGATGCGAAGCGGATCAGGACGCGGCTCAGTTGGTCCACGCAGCTAATGGCGGTGCTGGGGTCGTTCACCGCCGGCGAGATGGCTTTCAAGGCGATGTCTACGATTTGCAGGACGCCGAACTCGACATCCTGCTGCAAGGTGCGGGACGGGCCAAAGTCGAAAGCGCCACGAAAATCGTCGCTGTTCTCGGGCGACAGCCGATCCCCCTTGGCGACCATCAGCAGCGGGATGCCCGCCGGAATGAACTGGCCCACTCGCCGGAGCATCCGCACTTTCACGCGGCAGGACTTCGCCAGAAACACCAGCCGCCGCGTGTCGATGAAGCGGATGTAGCCGGAGACATCGCTCAAAATCGCGACCTCCTGGACTCCCGGTTGGATGGGGCCGGAGTCCGCAAGGCGGCTGAAACGGCGGGGCCACGGCATGATCTCATCGAGCATGGCTTCCGTCTCCGAGGCGATCCGGTCCACAATGTAGTTGACGCTGATGGCCTGCGAGATGTGGTGAATGAAGAAGAGCAGCCACGCCACCGAAACTATGGCCAGCAGCATCGCGCCCATCACGGTGACGATGGGCGCAAACGGGTAGGGCTGCGAGCGCGCCGCTGGAAGCGCCGCCATGCAATAGCTGAAGGTGCCCAGGAATATGCCGAGCGTCCACTGCGTCACGCGGTCCTTCACAAAGCTGACGATGATGCGCGGCGAGAACTGCATGGAGGCCAGCGTGAGCGTCATCAGAAGGATGGCGAAGACGATGGAGACGACGGTCATAATGGAGGCGGCGATGCCTCCCAGAATGACCTGCGCCACTTGCGGGTCGGCGTGCGAGGGGAAGAGCGCTTTGGGCACCCAGGCGCCAATGGCGGGGACGGTCTCTTCCAACCACGACAGCAACGCGCCCGCGGCGCCGAGCGCCAGCGCGATGGTCAGCGGGCGGACCAGGAACCCGCCACGCAGGTTGTACATGACGTGGCGGAACAATAATGGCAGACGTTTGTGCACGGCTCTATCTGTTCAAGTGTAAACTTTTTGCCGTACCGCCGCCTTAACTCAATCCTGATCCTTTCTTTACGACTTCTTTATGCGCCGCGCCCTACTCTTGGAGCATGAACACTCGGGAAAGGCTTCGAATCGATCCGGGATCTCTCCAGACGGATACTTGCGCCGGGGAACTCGATGTCGTGGTGCCTTACACGGAATGGTCTGTCACCGATGCGCTGCTCAAACGCGCCGTCGCCTTGACCGCGGGGTTGAATGCCCGGCTGACGCTGGTGGCTGTGCATACCGTGCCGTATGCCGCGCCATACGGATGCCCGGCGGCGGAGCACGCCCACCTGGTGGAACAACTCATGGATCTTGCCAGCCGCTGCCCGGTGCCCGTCAACCCGCAGGTGGTGCTGGCGCGCGGCCGCACCGAAGGTTTTTGTCACGTCCTGAAGCCGGAATCCATCGTGTTGCTGGGCGCCCGGAAACATTGGTGGCGCACCAGGGAAGAGAAACTCGCCCGCAGCCTGGCTCGGGACGGTCATAAAGTGGTACTGTTGCACATCGAGTAGGTGGAAGGAACAACATGCTTGACGGTTTCTACATATTGATCGGCCTGGCCGGCTTCGCGGTGCTGTGGGCCATCACGAAAGGTTGCGAGCGGCTGTAAGGAGGATGCTCATGGATTATGTGCTTTCAGGCATTGTAGGGCTATTTCTGCTGGTGTATTTGACGGTGGCGTTGCTGCATCCGGAGAGGTTTTGAGGGCCACATGACGAGCATAGGAGTTTTCCAAATCGCCGTATTCTTCGGCATCGTGGTTCTTCTCACGAAACCGCTTGGCCTGTTCATGGCGAAGCTGTTCCAGGGAGAGCGCACGTTTCTCCACCCCGTTTTCCGCCCCGTGGAGTCGCTGATCTACAAACTATGCGGCATCCGGGAAGAGGTTGAACAGCGCTGGACTCAATACGCCGCGGGACTCCTGTGGTTCAGCGTATGCGCCTTCCTGTTCGTGTATGTAATCCAAAGACTGCAAGGCCTTCTGCCGTTGAACCCGCAGGCCTTCGGCGCAAAGCTGGTATCGCCCGACCTGGCCTACAACACCGCCATCAGCTTCGTAACGAACACCAACTGGCAAGCCTACAGCGGCGAGTCGACGCTGAGCTATTTCGTCCAGATGGTCGCCCTGACCGTGCAGAACTTCGTCTCCCCGGCAGTCGGCATCGCCGCAGCGGTGGCCATCATACGCGGCTTTGCCCGCCATCAGACCGACAAGATAGGCAACTTCTGGGTGGACCTCACGCGCGCGACGCTGTATGTGCTCCTGCCGATTGCTCTGGTCGCCGCGCTGCTGCTCTGCTCTCAGGGCGCCATCCAGAACCTCCACCCCTACACCACCGTCAAGACCCTCGAAGGAGCCACCCAGACTATTCCGCAGGGCCCCGTCGCCTCTCAGGAAGCCATCAAGATGCTGGGGACCAACGGCGGCGGGTTCTTCAATGCCAACTCCGCGCACCCCTATGAGAACCCGACACCGTTCACCAACTTCTTCCAGGTGATCCTGATCTTCGCGATCCCGGCTGGGCTTACCTACACGTTCGGCCGCATGGTCGGAGATACCAGGCAAGGTTGGGCCATCTTCGGCGCCATGGCGGCCATGTTCCTCATCGGCGTCTTCGTCTGCTATGGCTACGAGCAGGCCGGGAACCCCATCCTGACCAAACTCGGCCTGGAAAGCGCCACCACTGCCGGACAAGCCGGCGGCAACATGGAGGGGAAGGAAACCCGCTTCGGTATCGCGTCATCGGCCTTGTTCGTGACCGTAACCACCGATGCGAGCTGCGGCGCTATCAACAGCGCCCATGACAGTCTCACTCCCATTGGCGGCCTTATCCCCATGTTCAACCTCCAGACCGACGAGGTGATCTTCGGCGGCGTTGGTTCGGGTTTGTACGGCATGCTGCTGTATGCCATCGTGGCGGTCTTCATTGCCGGGCTGATGGTGGGCCGAACGCCGGAGTATCTCGGAAAGAAGATCCAGCAGAAGGAGGTCAAGATGGCGATGCTGCCGATTCTGGCGACATCGTTCCTGATCCTGGTATTCACGGCGGTCAGTATCGTCATGCCGTTCGCCAAGGGCAGCTATTGGAATTCGACCGGGCCGGCCATCACGAACCTGGGCAACTCGGGGCCGCACGGGTTCAGCGAGATGCTGTACATGTACTCGAGCGTTTCGGAGAACAACGGCAGCGCCTTCGCCGGCATCAACGCCAATAGCCCCTGGTTCAACGTCACCACCGGGCTGGCCATGCAGTTTGGACGCTTCATGTTCATCATTCCTCTTCTGGCCGTCGCGGGCAGTCTGGCAGCGCAGAAGAAGGTGCCATCCTCCAGCGGCACGTTTCCCACCCACGGTCCCCTCTTTATAGGACTGCTGGCGGCCACCGTGCTGGTGGTTGGCGCCCTGACCTTCTTCCCGGCGCTGGCGCTCGGCCCGATCGTGGAGCATTTCTTCATGCACGCGGGAAAACTTTTCTCCTTCGTGATGTTGCCTCTTGGGAGCTAACCAATGCCAACGACTTTAACTCCTCCTCGTGTGGTCGAAGATTCGACGATGCTCATTCCGAAGAAGGGGGTGCGGTCCCGTCCCCTCTTCGACCCCGAGATTCTCCGGCGCGCTCTGAAGGGTTCGTTTGGCAAGCTGAATCCCGTTACGCTGATGAAGAACCCCGTGATTTTCGTGGTGGAGGTGGGCGCCACGCTGACCGCCGTGTTCCTGGTTCGCGATGCTTTTGTCGGCGCGCACAACCTGGCATTCGAGCTGCAAATCGATCTGTGGCTGTGGTTCACGGTTCTGTTCGCCACCTTCGCCGAGGCCATGGCGGAAGCCCGGGGCAAGGCCCAGGCGGACTCGCTGCGCAAGACCAAGACCGATGCGCTGGCGAACCGCGTCCGCGAAAACGGGAGCACCGAGCAGGTCGCATCTTCGCAGTTGCGCGCTGGAGATGTGGTGATCTGCAGCGAGGGCGAACTGATCCCGGGGGATGGCGACGTCATCGAAGGCATCGCCATGGTCGATGAGTCCGTAATCACCGGTGAGAGCGCCCCCGTGATTCGTGAATCGGGCGGCGACCGCAGCGCCGTCACCGGGGGCACCAAGGTGCTGTCGGATCAAGTCCGCATCAGGATCACCTCGAACCCCGGCGAAACCTTCCTCGATCGCATGATCGCGCTGGTGGAAGGCGCCCAGCGGCAGAAGACGCCGAACGAGATCGCCCTGAACATCCTGATCGCGGGCCTCACGCTCATCTTCCTGTTCGCCGTGGCCACCCTGATACCGTACGCCATCTACAGCGTGAACTCCGCCGGGACGGGGAGCGTGCCTAGTATCGCGGTCTACGTGGCCTTGCTGGTCTGCCTGATCCCGACTACCATCGGCGGACTGCTCTCGGCCATCGGCATCGCGGGCATGGACCGCGTGATGCAGCACAACGTGCTGGCGATGAGCGGAAAGGCCGTGGAGGCCGCCGGCGACGTCAACACGCTCCTGCTGGACAAGACCGGCACCATCACCCTTGGCAACCGGCAGGCCGTGGCCTTCTTACCCGTAAATGGCGCGACCGAGAAGGAACTGGCCGATGCCGCTCAGCTTTCCAGTCTGGCGGACGAAACGCCCGAGGGCCGCTCGATTGTAGTTCTCGCCAAGGAGAAGTACAATATCCGCGGCCGCGAGGTGGCGGAGCACGAAGCGCACTTCATCCCGTTTTCCGCTTACACGCGGATGAGCGGCGTCGACATCGATGGCAGGAGCCTTCGAAAGGGCGCGACTGACGCCATCCTCAAGTTCGTGCAGGAAGAAGGCGGCGCCGTCCCACTGGGCTTCACCGACGCCGCCGATCGCATCTCGAGGACCGGTGGCACCCCGCTGGCGGTGGCCGACGGAGCAAAGCTGCTCGGCATCGTCCACCTCAAGGACATCGTCAAGGGCGGGATGAAGGAGCGCATCGCGCAGTTGCGAGCCATGGGGATTCGCTCGGTGATGGTTACCGGCGACAACCCGTTGACCGCGGCGGCCATCGCCGAGGAAGCGGGCGTGGACGACTTTCTCGCCCAGGCGA